>Ga0209373_10000023_pt1 | contig 386277 bp, 393 predicted proteins | sample Higcelweek5metaG_FD_187173 | JGI IMG/M metagenome (GOLD analysis project Ga0209373, IMG submission 187173) | Freshwater pond sediment microbial communities from the University of Edinburgh, under environmental carbon perturbations - High... | ecosystem: Environmental > Aquatic > Freshwater >...
TCTATATGCATAAACGAACGCATGGCATAGCTGTCATAAATGGCATCTTCGATTCCTTCATCTGAAAGATTAAACCATATCTGCATGAGATACATGCGCAGCATTGTTTCAATACCAATAGGCTTACATCCACGTGTATTGTTGAAATAGAATGGACGAATCATATCAGCCCAGTATTTCCATGGAATGATTTCTTCCATGGCATCAAGGAATTCTTCTCGTTTGGTTTTCTTCTTTCGATTGGAATATTCAATATCAGTAAGAGTTAATTGTTTCATAGGTATACGACCTTTCAGTTGATACCTATATTATACTATATTTTAGGTGTAAATGCTCGAATTAATCAGTGTTTCCCTAAATCAAAAAAACCTGAAGTAGCATAGGTCTTCCAAAGATAGGTTCCCACACCATAACCTGACAATAAAATTGCGCCCTCATTTAAAGACTTGTTTTGATCTAGCGCTTTATCTAAATCAAGTGTAATGATTTTCCCAATTCCCTGACAAGTTTTACACATTCCATGCTGCTCATTAAAAGAATAGTAAAAAGCGGGACCTGCACATGGACTTGCAACCCTTGAAAACAATACTCTTAGTAGTGGCTGTATGTCAATTATTGTTCCTAATGTCGACCTTGAATTGCCCCCAATTCTTTTCTGATCAATAATGATTGATAATGCTAAATTTTCAATTGCTTCAACATCTGGTCGCGTATAGTTTGGAAGAAAATTTTGAACGAACTTACTGTATGTCTCATTTAGTTGACGACCTGCTTCTTGCGCAATTGTCTCAAATACAAGGGATGATTTTCCCGAACCTGATACTCCTGTAAAAATAGTGATTTTATTTTTGGGGATTTTGACGGATACATATTTCAGGTTATTCGTTGTTGCTCCTACAATCTTGATATATTTCTGTTCATCATTCATCTAATAAAACACCACCCTTTCCTATTATTGTACCATACATTGTATCAAAAAGATAAAGGTTGGTGTATAAGTGGAGGGTTGTATTTGTTCCCACTCATTTTGATAGGTTTATTCTACTTTTGAAACAGAATATTATATTTTTTTAATTCTATTATCCTATAATAAATCATATGACTTATTTAAAAACCTATTATAAACAAGAGGAGGAAATCCATGAAAGCACTCTTTATTGGTGGTACTGGAATCATTAGTAGCGCAATTAGCAATGCGCTCGTGAATAGCAATTGGGAACTTTACCTTTTAAATCGTGGGACTAGGAAAGAGATTACCGCAGAAAATATTCATTGGATACATGCAGATATCAATGACGAAGTACATGTGAAAGAGCAATTAGCTTCACTTACTTTTGATGTTATATGCGACTTTATTGGATTTAATGTACCACAACTCGAGCGAGATGTTCGTCTTTTTTACGGAAAAACAAAGCAATTTATCTATATATCTTCAGCATCGGCTTATCAAAAACCTCTCTCCAATCACTGTATTAACGAGGGTACACCTTTATCCAATCCATATTGGGAATATTCTCGCAATAAAATTGCATGCGAAGCATATCTGATGGATCAGTATCGAAACAAACAGTTTCCAGTCACAATTATTCGTCCAAGTCATACTTATGATGAGAGATTTGTTCCACTGGGTGTACATGGAAGTAATGGAAGTTATCAGGTAATCAAGCGTATGCTCGAGGGTAAGCCTGTCATTGTACACGGAGATGGAACATCCCTTTGGACCATGACAAACAATCGCGATTTTGCAAAGGGATTCATTGGCCTAATGGGTAATACACATGCTATTGGAGAGACCTTTCAGATTACAAGTGACGAAACTCTTACTTGGAATCAAATCTATCAATCTATTGCCGACGCACTTGAAGTAACGTACATTCCCTATTATGTTGCTTCTGATTTTCTTGCATCGGTAAGTACTTATGATTTTACAGGAAGTCTCCTTGGAGACAAATCGAATTCAGTTGTTTTTGATAACCAAAAATTAAAGCAGGCAGTTCCTGGTTTTGAGGCTACAATTCGTTTTGACCAAGGAATAAGAACGACTATTCAGCACGTCTTAACACATCCCGAATTACAGATGGAAGACCCAGAATTTGATCAGTGGTGTGATCGACTAATCACAGCATTAGAACAAGCAAAGAAAGAAATGAGGTAAAATTATGACAAATGTTCAAGGAAAATGGGCGCTCATTACAGGCGCAAGCAGGGGGATTGGTTACTTATCAGCAATTTATCTGGCAAAAAAGGGCTGTAATCTAGTATTACATAGTCGCGACAAAAAGAACTCTCAAAAAGTCTATGATGAAGTCATCGCTCTAGGTGTAAAAGCTTACCAAGTTGCAGGTGAACTATCGGATATGAATCAGGTAAATGCACTTTTGACGGAACTCGATCAACAACCGTTCTCCATTGATATTGTTTTAAACAATGCGGCTGTTCAAATTGCTTATCGAACTGATTATTACAATACACCGGTTTCTGATTTCACAGAAAGTTTTATGATAAACACAATTGTTCCTGCCATGATTTGTTATCATTATCTTCCAAAAATGATTGAAAAAGGGTTTGGACGCATTGTCAACACCACCAGTGGAATCCGATTAGAACCCGAACAAGCAGGATATTCTGCAAGCAAAGCAGCCCTTGATAAAATTACAGTGGATATGGGACTCAATATAGACGGAAGTGATGTCATGATCAGCCTTACCGATCCAGGTTGGTGTACTACGGACCTTGGTGGACCAAAAGCCCCAAATACTCCTGAAAGCGCACTTCCCGGAACACTACTAGGTGTATTCCTAGATGATAAAAAATCCGGTCGTTGCTTCAGCGCTCAGGAATTTGCAGGAATGGATTTAGAAGCTGCACTTGAGAAAGCGCAAAAAGAGACAACTGATATTTATTCCTCAAAATAAATTGGCAAAGCTTCTGAGCAGATTACGATCTTTGAATCAATTGGATTGTTTTTTTGGTGTTGAATATGTAAATGTGGTTCAGATGTGGTTCCCGAATTGCCCACTTTGGCAATCACTTGATTTGGGTATACCAAATCTCCCACATTTACTTCAACACTATTTTTTTCTAAATGTACAAGCAATACATAGGAATCTGTTTTTTCACTATAGATCACCACATAATTCCCTGACTGACTAATAAACTCCTCCGAATTTGGCTCTATATTTTCTTCATCCTCTTTCATATCCACGATCACCCCCTCAATTGGTGCAACCACTTCATTTAAATAAATTCCATAGTCTCCTAATTCTTTTGATCCGTGATCATAAGGTTCTTTTACCAAATCATATGCATAGCACTCACTTGGCCACGAAGCATGGGTCTTATAGTGTTTGCCACCTAGACATATCGCATCTTTAACTGGGCACACGGCTTGTATTCCTTCTTCTTCACTTTTGAGTGTTGGATAGGTAAGGACAGAACATCCAAATAGTACTGTAATTGGATATGCATATAATAGCGTAATAAAGAAAAGGGCGACGGACTTCTTCACTGTCTTCTTTTGGAAAAAGTGGATTATTAGGCGAATTATTTGAACAATTGAGGCAATTACGGCAATTGGAGCAAGTACAAATATCCATCCCTTCCAAATCCAAGGTGCAATTTTGCCGCCCAACCCATAAATGATTCCAATCATAATCCCCATTAGTAGTGATAAAATTATAATTATTTCATATTTTCTTTTGTTTCGTTCCATCTTCTCTCTCCAATCCATAAACTTATTATAAGAATCACCACTAATATAGTTACCGCGATACCACCCTCAACTCCATGCTCTTTATGAATCCATATCGTTTTCTTTGAAATGTTAGGTATAATATATGCTTCCTTGTATACCAAACCACTATTTGGCAAGCCAAAAATTAGTTGATTAGTAATATTCCATCCCATATGCATTCCTGTCACAATCCAAATATTATTTCGCTTTATAGAAATCCACGAAAACAATACTCCAAGCAAAAAAATATTTAACAAAGACAATATTGTGATTCCATTATTTGAGATATGTAATAACGCAAACATCAGATTACACAATAAAACTCCGACCACGTTTCCTTTTTCATCTATTAGCCGTTTCTGCAAATAGCCCCTAAACAGAATTTCCTCTCCAAGTGCCTGTACAAAAAATGAAATTATTATATAAATAAGTCCTACTTTTGAAAACAAGTTATTTATTTTAAAACCTACTGTCTTTGTAAGCAACAAAAAAACTACAAGAAGCACTACAAGTAATACCGAAAACATCAATCCTATCACTAATTCATAACTCATTTTTGAAGAAAGATATTCCCGTATTTCTTTAAAACAGATCCAAACGATTAAGACAATCCCAAGAAAAGTCATATTTTCCCAGACTAAGCTTTTTGATACCTCATTCATTTTTTGAAATTCGCTAATCCATAGTGTACCAATTGTTATGCCGCCATATACAATAACAATTGAACAAATCATATAAAATATTACTTTCATATTCTTTCTCATAAAAAAACTCCTTACTATTTTTTGTTAGAATACTAAAAAATAATAAGGAATTTATAAGGTTTATAAAATAATTTCAACTTTGGCTCCACCGAGTTTCTCTGATTTTGATAGCGATAGTTTTCCACCATGTTTTTCAATGATTACTTTTGCCTGATAAAGACCTAATCCCAAATGTAGGTTTTGGGGTTCCATTGTTCTAGCTTTATTTGCTGTTGCAAACTCCACCGGTCCATTGACAAGTACTTCATCTAGGAATCCATCTCCAGAATCTTCAACTACAATGTGAATGTCCTGATTTCTATATACTCGAACAAAGATTTTCACTCCTCCGTGTTCCAAACCATTCATCATAATGTTGCTTAATGCAGTTCTAAATAAAGATTCTGAAAACAAGTAGTTTCCACACACTTTCGTTTCAAATATAAGTTCTTTTTGCTGGCTTTTGGCAAGTGTCTCAAAATCAAGTCTTAAGGAATCTATAAAAACATCAAAATTTTGTTGCCGCATCTCAACACTTTCTAGCAAGGAATAACTGTCATATATGATTCGCATTTTTTCTAAATACTTTTCCATACGCTCAATATTCCGAAGACTAACTTCATTATATAAGCGCTGCTCCTCTGATAATTTCATTTCCCCTACTAGCTCACAGTTTCCTTTCATAATCGCAATCGGCGTCTTCATATCATGACTAAGTGCTAAAATTGCCTCCCTTTTTTGTTCTTCCAGTAACCACTGCTTTTCCAAAGAATCACTTAGTGCCACTTTTAAACTATTTAAGGTCAAAAGTAGATCTTCTACTTCTTTTATCTTTGACTCTCCACTCTCCACACTAAGATCATGCTCCTTGATGCTCACAATTTGCTTTTCTAATAATCTGAATTCCTTGAGAAATATATTGCGATAAAGTAAATTGAGTACAATAACTACCATCACCATTGAACTCAAAAACAAAATACCAATACCTGCATCATCTTGAAAATGAAAGATCCCATTTGCAATAAACATTTTATTTACGTTCACCGAAGCCACAAAACATACAATCATAAGTAATACAAGAAATGCACTATATTGATATAATATCCGCTGCATGGTTTTCTTCTTTACTCGTCCCACTTATATCCAATCCCCCAAACTGTTTTAATCGGATTTTCGCCAAACTCTAACAACTTAGCGCGCAAATTCTTAATATGTTCCACAATAACCGTTTCATAGGTGTCTTTATTAAATCCAAATACTTTATCATAAATTTGGCTTCTAGAAAATGTATGTCCACGGTTCAACACCAAGAATTCACAAATCTCATATTCACTCTTTGTTAATTTCACAAGCTTCTCACCAACATATAGTTCTTTAGATTGTATGGTCAATTCAATATTGCCAAATTTTTGTTTTGTTTGAAGTATTCGATTTTCTCGCCTAAGATGGGCTTCTACTCGAGCGCGTAACTCAATAATACTGAATGGCTTCTTGATATACTCATCTCCACCTAAAAGCAATCCCTTTGATAAGTCATGTTCACTATTCCTAGCACTCATAAACAAAATCGGACAATTCACTCTACTTCGAATGCGAGCACAATAGTCAAACCCATTTTCACCTGGCAACATAACATCTAACAAGACCAGATGATACTTCAAATACTCTTCCACTTCAATTTGAGGAACACTAAGATGGGTCGTTACATCATGCCCACTCGTTTCTAGAGTACGTCTAACAATTCTTAATAAATCTTCGTCATCATCAATCACTAAAATATTGGCCAACTTATCACCCCACAAGATATAATAGTATCATTATTGATCCGCCTCATTCATTTCCGTCATTAATGCTTTTACTCGATGTTCATGATTTACATCTGTCAAGATTGTCAGGTAATCTCCCTCATAAATAATTGTATCTCCTTGAGGCGTAACATGATTCTCTCCTTGTTTAACTTCAACTAACAAAGTTTTACTCGGCCACTTAATATTTCTTACTTTTCGATTTGCTAACTTTGATCCATGTTGAACAATCATTTCAACAAGCACTTTCTTATTATGGGGCACTATTTTCTCTGCCGTCTTTTCATTATCTATAATCTGTTCTAAGAGTGCTTCATAAATAGGTGGACTTTTCAACAAATCTGCAATTACATATGCAGTAATGGATACAATCGTAAGCGGAAGCATGTTGTGAAAACTTCCGGTCATTTCCATCACCAGTACAATCCCTGTGATTGGTGCTCTTACGATTGCTGTCAAATATCCTGCCATGGCAAGTATTATAAAATAATTCAGCAATTTAGGATCATATCCAAATAAAATAACAAATTTTCCAAAAATTGCCCCTATAAGCGCTCCCAAAATAATGAGTGGGAAAAAAATGCCACCTGGAGCCCCAGATCCAAAACTAATCATGGAAAATAAAAATTTGATCACAAATACAATTATCAGAAAATAGATTGTATTCTGAATTGTTAATTCTTCTACAATTCTATGTCCTCCTCCTAATACTACCGGAAATACAAATCCCATAATTGCCGCAACAATAAAAGGTATCATTACTTTGATTTGCACAGGAATTGTTTGAATGCTACTGTACAGCTTTTTTGTTTTTAACAATACATAATTATATGCTACTCCAAGTACACCCAATAAAATTCCAAGCAGAATCAGTAGCCAGTAATCATTCAATGCAAGCGTTTGCGTTATCTCAAAACCAAATACAGGAGACATCCCGAAAATTTGCTTCGAAACAAAATCTGATACAACTGCTGCCGACATTAACGAAAGTAAAATAGTTGGTGAAAAATACTTAAAGATTTCTTCAAGAGAAAAAATCACACCCGCCATTGGTGCATTAAATGCTGCGGACAAACCGGCACTTGCTCCACTTGCAATCAGTATTTTTCGTTCCAACCTTCCTTTTCCTATCTTACGCCCAATTCCTTCTGCAATACTCGCCCCCAGCTGAATAGATGGCCCTTCTCGACCAAGTGACAATCCAGCTCCAATTGCAAGCACTCCTCCCACGAATTTAGCAAGTAATGTATGCGTCCACGGCTTTCTATTTCTAAAATATCCCTTCAAAATTCCTTCTATTTGTGGTATTCCACTCCCTGAAATCATTTTGTTGCTTGATACTAATTTACCCGTAATATATCCTGCAATTAATAATAAAACTAAAAATGCAGGAATAAATTCATAATTGCTCTTTAATTTTTCATATGCAAAAAATGAAAACTCTTCAGCATAACGAACTGCAACTCGATAACTTACTACGACAACACTCACAAATAATCCTACAATCATACTTTTAAGTACAATCCAAATCTTTTCAGATCGCTTCTTTATTAACACTTTATAATTATTAGACAAATCCATTCCTCATCTCTACTACTATAGATGCTAGTTCTATAGTAGTAGAAAACAACAAATAATTCCATACTTTTTTGTTGTTTTTATTGAATCCCTTTTTGCAAAGCCTTATTAACAGCATTCATAATGGTTTTGCTAGATGCTGTCGCACCACTTACAGCATCCACCTGATCCGTGTTCTTTTTAACCATATCTCCCACAATCACCTCAGCACCTTGTCCCTTCCCATTTCGATGCTCTAACAATTTCACTTGGCTCATTTTGTGGTCTTTTACTTCAACCTCAACCTTAACATATACGAGTGCGGCTTCACTTTCTCCCACATATGTTCCATCTGACACTTGTTCCATATCAATTGTCTCATTCTCTAAAGCTTTTACACTATTATTGGTATTCATAAACATATAGGCAATTCCTCCACCAATTAATACCACAATGACTAAAAAAATCCCCACAACAATTTTTGCAACTTTCTTCATGTGCTTTCTCCTTAACCGTCACTAACAAACTAAACAATGGATAATTCTGAAACAAAGGAATGAATCTTATTGTAATCACTATAATCGCTCGATTTTGATAAACCAATAATCATATCCTCTTCTTGTTTTGTCTTTATCTTTTTCTTACTAATTGAACTGCGCATCATTTTTAACATGGACTTTTTAAAAAATCCCATCTGCTCGAAATTTATGCCACCTTGGAAATAGTGAAATGTTATCTTCTCTAAATGATTCGTTGTAACAAGTGAATCCGAAAATTCTTTACTCTCTCCTGTTAATCCAACAGCAAAAACTACTTTCTTCTCATCTGGAACTTCCTTTATCTTATCCAACCCAGCTATTGTTCCACCCATAATCCAGCCGCCAAAGATGATTCGATCATACTCATTGATTGAAGCCATTGAAATTTCCTTTAAAGGTACACTTTCACATCCTATTTTTTCTGCAATCCAATTTGCATATTTTTTTGTAAAACCTGTTTCACTTTGATAAACCACAATTGTTTTCATCTACTTCTACTCCTTTTAAGTTCTGACTCATTTGCATAATTGTTTGAATTGTAATTTCTATCTTTTGAGGATCAATATCCTTAAAAATTTGACTAATAATAATTTCACTCTCTGCATGATTATTCTTACTAAATTCTAAAGTTTTCTCAGTTAAATAAAATCTCTGTATTCTCTTATCCTTCTCATCAACTTGCATACTAACAAACCCTTTTTGTTCTAGTTTCATTAATATCTGCTTAACATTCTGGTGCGAGCTCCCCATTGTTCTAGCTAATTCTTTTAATGATGGGGGTTCTTTATAAAGATTGATGCAAATAATTGCAAAATATTGTTTCCAACTTATCTCCTTAAAGAAAGAATCTGCTTTTGCTTGATAGCGATTATTAAATTCGCTTAAAGCTCCGACCAGAAAAAAGGTGCTTGGTGTATTTCCAAAATCCAATTCACTATTTGAACCACTTTCATAAAAATCCATTCGCTCACTCCTTTATGTAATATATTACCTTTATATTAGGTAATATATTACTCTTTCTGTTTTTTGTCAACAAAAAAAGACTAATTTATATTAAATTAATCTTTTCTCCAATAAATAAAATAGTCCCTTTCTCCAATTTGCCTCACCAACCACTTTATATCCTAAGCGCTCATACAAATGGAGTGCATAGGGATTTTTTGAAAAAACATCTAAACGCAACCATCCAACTCCAGTTTGTTTTAAAGTGTCTTCAATCTTTTGTATTACTCTTTTTGCAATCCCCCGGTTTTGATAGTCTGGATTCACACAAAGTCGATGAATCACTTGAAAATTCTCTCCGCTACCTTTCCAATCCCCATTTTCATATTCCTCATCAACTTGATTATTCACAACATATGCTGCAACAATTTCACCAAAATAACGTACAACTTTAAGCTCTTTTTGCTCATAATCTTCTTTTATATGACTTGCTGTTGGATAGTACTCATCCCACTGATTAATTCCAATAATCGCCATGTTTTCTTTGGCTTTTTGAAACAGATTCATAACTGCATCTAGCTGTAGAACACTGGCCTCTTGATGCTCTAGAAATTGGAGAGGATCTTTTTGGTAATGATCACAGATTTTTTTCAATTCTGTCTTTTTATTAAGTACCTGTTTCTTCCATTTTTTGTTTAAAATCCAATGATACCTAGAAATTCCATGTAGGAAATCAATTGCTCTTTCCACATCAGCTTCCATTAATAAATAGAACACAATCCAAACAAGTCTCGTTGGAGTAATTTTGGAAACCTGATAGAGTAATGGCCTTCTCTTATCAATAAATTGAGTCGGTATATTATACTTATCAAACCACGTCTGTGAATACTTCTCAAATTCTTGGGCCACTTTCTGAAAACTTTCATTTGCAACACCCTCATTTTCGTATGATTTCCATTGTTCCCCTTTTCGTACACCATTCACAAGACAATCAAGATTCATAATTGCCAGAAATCCAAGCTCGCACTGATCATACAAATAGGTTGGCCAAACTGAAAGACTGATTCTATATTTCTTACTGTACTTATCTTTTTGAATTTCTACCTTCTGTATATTTTTCGAATCATTTAGTCTAGAAAACTCACACACTCCAGTTTTATGATATCCCAGCGCCTTAAAATAGGGATCATAATACTTTTCTATCATTTGATATAATGTCATAATCGCTCCCCTTGGTTCAACTACCCAATAAATTCGCCTTGCAATCTTCCACATTTTTACAATCATATGCAACTTCGATTTGCATTGGTAATCGACTAGCAATTAACTCCTTCACGATCTCATCCGGATAATCATTTTCAATTGGCGTATCTTCTAACTTTTGATAGATTACACCTTCTACACAATAACTATATTTTGCATAATGCCCTTGGTTCATCACTACAAATTCTGTCAATTCACCTTTTGTCCATTCGATGGAAGGTATGTGAAGAGCATTCTTGATTTTACTAAATAAATTGGACATAACTACCTCCTTATGTATTACCATCTGTTGTATGCGTCCTGATTCTATTCTTTCTATTCTACCGATTTGTAATTTAATTCCTGAATCTGTCTTGGAAGATGATCAATTCCCCTAAATTCCTTGATCACATACGAACTAATTGACTCTTTCAATTCAGAATTAACATTCGTAATGCACATCTGCCAAGAGCCCCCTATACTTGCACAGTCATCCTCAACTAATACATCTGGTTGCCATTGTTCCACAAGATTTTTATAGGACTCCTTTAACTCTCTTGCAATTAAGTAATTACCCTTAAAACCACATGTTTTTAATAATGCTGCGGTCTTATCAACATTCTTTCCTTTTAGTGAAGTACAATAAATAATTGTTGCACCCTGTTGATTCCATCCATTGATAATTTCGACAGCGTGACCAATCGGAACATAGGATTGATGCAAGTATAGGGACCACCACGCTTTTGGTGCCATAATTGTACCTTCTACAAACACCATTATTGTCACTGATGCCACTTTACTTTCCTCTAAACTAACTACCTTCATACTATCTCCATATCATTAATACACCTATTGTGGGTACTTATTGTGCACTCCCATTATGAATAGTAGTATACCAAACTGACTATTCTTTTACTATAATAACTTCATTATTTATTCCCATTTGAAAAATCGAATGGAGCAAATAATGCAAACAACAGCAATGATTGCCATAACAATCACTGAGATTCCTGTTCCTTCAACTTCAACCCCTAAAACGGCCGATTTGATGATTTTGACTCCACTAGTCAACGGCATGATATCAGATATTTTCTGAACACCCTTTGGCATTACTTCGTATGGGAGTGTTGCACCCGAAAAGACGAGCATCGGAAAATATAAAATACTTGCAATTATTCCAGCTACCTTCGTGTTTTTAGCAAGTCCGCCTACTAAGACACCAATTGAAAACATGCTGACCAAAACTAACAACCAGCCAAGCAAAAAATTTGTAACACTTCCTCTCATATGAAATGCGAAGAAAATTTTGGCTACAATCCATATTAGTATCAAAGATAATGCTGCATATATTGCATAAACTGCAACTTGAACTAAGAGTAATAAGCTTGGACTGACTGGCGTAACTTTGAATCGTTTTAAGATTTTCTTTCCACGATAATCCGAAATGACTAACGGCAACCCCATGACTCCACCTGCACAAATTGCAATCGTCGCTATTCCACCAAATGACTGTTCCAAAAATGTATAGCTAGCTCCTTCAAATGCCAGTTTTTCTCCATAAATCATTCCAATTGCTGCCAATACAATCAAAGGCATAATAATTGCGAAAATCAACATATTCATATCTCTAAGGGATAGTCTGAATTCCGTTATTAATAATGTATTAAATTTCTTCATATTCTTCCTCACTTTCTTCCCCTGTATACCACAAATAGGCTTCTTCTAGTGACTGAAATGGACTTTGTTCTATTGCTTTTGAAACGGTTCCCAAGAAAACCATTTTACCATTCTTTAATATTCCAATTTGATCACATAGATTTTCTACTTCATCCATGAAATGCGAAGTCAAAATAATCGTTCGTCCTTCTTTTTTCAGTTGTTTCATAACCTGCCATACTTCACGTCTTGCTTTTGCATCCAAACCCGTTGTTAACTCATCCAAAAACACAATTTGCGGTTTTGAAAGTAGTGCAAGTACAATGAATAGTCTCTGTTTTAAGCCTCCCGACAAATCCTTTACATAACTATTTTTCTTATCTTTCATTCCAAATTGCTTCAATAATTCCTCTACGCTGTCTGGATCTTTATAAAGTACTTTTGTTGTATCACAAAGCTCTTTTACCTTGATATTCTCTTGAAAACTTGATTCTTGAAATTGAACACCTACTTTCTCAAATAGATTTTTCCGATTTTCCAAAGGATTTTGTCCAAGAATTGTAACCTCACCACTACTGCGCTTTCGCGTTCCTAAAATGCACTCAATCGTTGTCGATTTCCCTGCACCATTCGCACCTAAAAGCCCAAATACGCTTCCTTTTTTCACTGAAAAACTAACCTGATCAACCGCTACTAAATTTGCGTAGTTCTTTGACAGGTTTTTTACAACTAAGGTGTCTTCTAACTTTGCATCTTCCATATTCATAACCTCCTTCTATGTTCTTAGAAAAGAATAACACCAGAGCAATATCTGGTGTTAAAGTGGAGGGTTGATAATTTTATCTTAACCCATTTCTTCTATTTTGACGCAAGTACGAATATCCGCTTAAATTCAAATAATATTTTTTGATTAGGACTTGGCTTGTAATGGTCAATCACATTTTGTAATACTAAATTCAAAAACGCTTCCCTTTCTATTTCATTCAAACAATTCAGATAAGGTAAAAGTGCTGTTCCTTTCACAAACTCAACAATTTCCTCATGGGCATTCATTTGGTGAAAATAATTAGTTTGCCATATTTCAACACTTGAATAATTGCAACTAAATAGTTCATAGTACTTTTCAACAGAATAATTGTAGCAATTATGCAGTTCTTTGAATTTAGGATGCCCTATTTCATATTCTTTAGCCACCGACTGAATGATTTTAGCAATGCTCATTTCTTCAAAAGAAGGAACCTGAAGTGCAAATACTGCATTGCTATTCATTAATTCCTTTGCATTTTTGATAAATTGTTCTTGATCGGTGAGCCATTGAATGAATGCATTTGAAAAAACCAAATCAAATGTCCCTAAATCTGTCAATGACTCACTACAATCTCGTTGCATCCACTCCACATCACTTAACATGGTTTTTGCCTGATTTAGCATCTCCTGCGATAAATCCACTCCTACAATTTGAGCTTTTTCATACCGTTTTCTTAAAGGATAAGTACTCATTCCTGAGCCACATCCAATATCCAATATTCTCTGACACTCATCCTGACTTTTTTCTACTCTGCTCAATAAATCAATGGAAGGTTGAATCCTTTCCTTTTTAAATTGATTGTAAACGCTTGCATTCCACATAGCATTCTCCTTTACACATTAACTCGATTGATATGCACCATTATACATAAACACTAATTCGAATCAAGTTAAATGTAAAATGCCAATTATGAATACTGTTCATTCCTTTTAGGAATGCCTTTGCGTTCTAGTTTTTTGATAAATCACAAACCATGATATACTCTTCATCGTTTTGATCAATTACATGAAACCCAACTTTTTGATACATTTTATAAGCATAATTGGCCTTTTGAACTGCCAAAGAAACCTTTTTGCATCCCTTATTCTTTAATGATTGCAATATTTCATTCATAAGGTTGGTGCCAATTCCGTGCCCTCTATATTCTGAATACAGGGAAATTGCCAACGATGGGGTCTCATCATCTACGTGCCCGTAATCATTCATTATGCGAACCCACACAGCACCTACTACCTGTTCCTGGACTTGTGCCACTAGACAATAGTCACTTATACCTTTCCCAAACTCCGATATATAAATTTGTATTTCTGGCTGATTTATAATCTCTCTTGGCGGAGCTTTTACTCCGTCCGGGATAAAAATCGCTTCGTAGATGAAATTCTCTAATAGATTCACCTCTTCTTTTCTTAGTTCTCTGATTCTATAATCCATATGCTTCTCCTTCTACTATCACTGACAAAATATGTTTCTCACGATTGCTGACGATTGCGATCCTACCGAGTTCAATCCACTCTTTCATCTTGGATCTACTTATCCCTAATAGTTCACTAACCACCTTCTCATCTCTTACTTTAAGATAGTATGGATTATGAATAACCAGTTTTATACACATACTTTCGTTTATTATATCCTTGACTTGAACGTTTGGAATACACGTTTCTTCCACTCGCTCTTTGATTTGATAAGCAATTTTTGACCAATCTATCTCCATCTTGTTCTTAGCAAAAAATTGGATTTTTGTTCCATATTCAAATGCTAATTCTTGCGAATTGCTCAAAAATCCAACATATTCTTGACTTGATATCTGATCTGGCTTCATTCGCTCATAAATCGTAATATTTTGCGTATGTTTACAATTCTCGCATTGATAAATTAACCAAACATCCAATTTATTTCCGTTGGCATTCACCCGAAACTGATTTGTATTTTGAGAGATCGCTTTTCGTTTACACCCACTGCAGTTTCTAATAATGTTGAACGAATGCAATGGTATAATATTATATTCAATTGTATTTAAATAGCTCATTTTGCATCTCCTATTATTAACACTTAGGTTGCAAAGGGCTATTACTGATTTATTTTATTTGCAATAGCCTTTGCTATGCAAAAATAACAGGTGTACTCATATAAATAGTTCTCCTTTTCACTCAAAATTATTGACTATCATTTATTGTCTTTACAGGTAACGCAGTGATTCTGATTTCGGGTCCCATGACGGATATACATCTACCTCAAATCGATAGAATGGAACCTCACATTTTTGTTCATATCCAATCTTCTTATAGAATAGCTGATCTCCACCAAGCATCCCTTGACAGTTTGGATCTAATTTTCTTACTCGATTTGTTAATTCATTTAGCAATGCAGAGGCTAACCCTTTACGTCTTTCCCACCAAACAACACCCATTGGTTCTAATTCACAATAGGGCATTTTAAAATCATGCCATACAATTGCCATTCCAACAGGCCTCCTCATTGGATCTAGAATACACAAGTCCAATTTCGGATTATAATGTGGCATCTTCCGAATTTGATGGAATGCTTCTTCCGAGTGAGTTCTTTGTGTAATCGGGTAATTAAACATCTGCATATGAACGTTGGCAAGATAGAAATCTGGTGTACTGGTGCCATCCTGGATGGAATATCCCTCTGGTAAAATAACCGATAAGGATTCTTTGGAAAAAGGTCGAACATAGCACTCATCACTTCTATCTGTCTTTACAAATCCTTTCTTGCTTATCAAATCAAGCAATGCCTTGTTCCATGTTGGTACCCTAAGATTTACAAATCGTTTGATTTCATTATCATTTACAGAAGTCATAAATGTCTGTGCAAAATAAATCATTTGGTCCAACAATTCTACATTTTGTGCTCTCTCTTTGGAATCAAAAAGGAAAAATGCGTCTCCATCCGCTGTATTTTCATTCATAGCGCATGCAATAACGGTTCCATTTTCAAGAAATATGCCGCAAGTTCTTTCTAAAATTCTGTGCATTCCCAAAAAATATCCATGCAATCCTTTAATAAATTCAAAACGTGCCAATCCCATTACTGGAAATTCCCACTCATACGAATTCAAGATTAATCGTTCTACTTCGTCGAAATCTTTATCTGTATAGTATCTAAAATCAATTTTCATATTTTTCTCCATTTTTTTGAAACTCAAACAAATCTCCTGGTTGACACCCTAACACTTCACAGATTGCATCAAGTGTCTCAAATCGGATTCCCTTCATCTTTCCAGTCTTTAAGTTTGATAAGTTAACATTGCTCATTTCCAATTTGTCTGCTAATTCATTTAAAGATATTTTACGATCTGCCATCATTCTATCTAAGCGCACTATTATTGACATCCTATCATCTCCTATGCTATCTGATCCATTTCCTCTTGAAGTTCCTTCCCATATATAAATATCTCGGAAATTACTCCAATTACGATTCCGATTAGTATTACAAAAAATGCATTGGCTGATATCTTAATGAAATAATTACTTAAGTAGAACATAGAAAGTATAAATTTAACGGTTCCTGGCAAAATACCCAGTAAAATAGTAAATAGCGCCGACAATCGTAAACACCGAATAAAGAATTTTGAGAATGGTTTCCCTCCATTCTGAACATCTTTCAATGCCATCGAAATAAAAAATAATACAATTGCTACTAATAAACATTGAATTGCTTTCACACAGTGCTCAGTAAATAAGACTTGTTTAGCAGAATTGCTACCAGGCATTCCATCCTGTCCATACTCATTAAAATCCACTTGTTGATATTCTTCTCCCCCAATATACAGGGCATAGTACTCAACCTTTGTATTCCCATCCTGTACGAGTTTTACCTCATAATCAGATGCAGGTTTTAGTTTATACTCAATTGCATTTATCATTGATAACATACTTGCTGAAAACATAACAAAATAAAATAGTGAGATTACGACTGTGCCTACTTTAATTCTTTGTTGAATAGACTTCATAAAAATCATTGGACCACCCTCCACAAACTTCTTGACGACTTCACTTATTAGTGTTTATTAGTTGAAGCAATCATAGCATGGTGCCTTTGTGGTGTCAAATCATTATTAAAGTATTACTTTAAAAATATAATTCTTTTCTTTAATTTATTACAGTCAATTCGGCCAAACAGCATAAACCGCACCGTCAAAAATCAGCGTGAATCACCCTCTTCACGGAAAGCATCTCTGGTATAAAGTATTTTTTCCAAAAACAATTCCCATAAGAATTTGCAGTTTCAAAATCAACATGAATCATCGGACACTTTTCACTAATACTCGCATTCATAATCTCGTTCAGTAAACGATATCCAATGTTCATGCCACGATACTCTTCTAATATATATGCTCCAATCTCATCAATCAGTCTGAATTGCTCTAAGCACAATGCAATAAGGTCTGTCTCTTTTGAAATACTTGCATTCATAAATCCTATTATTCTAGCATCTTTTTTCGCAAGAAACACATCTCGCTCTTTCACAAAATTCCTTACTTCTTCCATAGATACTTCTTCTCGCATCAAGAAAATAGGAGATTCTGCATAATAGTCATTTGAATTTTTCACAAGAAGCGTAAGTTCTTCAACATCACACTCCTGTGCTTTTACAATCTCAATCTCATTTGATAATTCTTTCTCGCAAATCAGTGCATGGGGCTTTGAAAAAGCATCTACCACATAGGCTCCAAATCCAATATCAAATAAGGTTTGCTTCAGTGTCTCTTCCCAGTATGGTATCATGAGATAATGACTCTTAATCTCCTTTTGAACCCAGTTCTTGGCAATGGATTGATACATTACTGTATAAATCGCACTTCTCTCTTCAGACATTGCGGCATTTCCAATAAAAGGCACAAACGCTGTCTTTGCATCATGAAATGTAAATGACTCATATACCAAATAACCAACTATTTGCTGATCCACAAACGCAACAATTGCTTCCTTATTGTGAACCTTATCCTTCAAAAAATCGCATATATACTCTGTTTTATTGCTCCATAGCAGGTGAAATTCCTGATTATGGGTACACTCATGAAACTGCTTCATCCATAAGTCAACGCAAAGATCTATTTGATTTTTTTTCATTTCTTCAATTCTAATTTGTTTTTTCATTTTTATACAAACCCTCCCCTACTTTAACGCTCACCAAACGAACCCCGAAGTAACATCAAATTGTTATTTCAATAAAATTTCCTTCTACTCCAACAATACAACTTTCATAATAGCCATCCCCCGTTGTCCTAGGGCCACTTTTCACCTGATATCCTGCTTCCATTAGCGAATATGTAAGTTCTTCGACCTTTTCCTTACTTCCAACGCTAAAGGCCAAATGATGAAAACCGAGGAAATCAGCCTCTCTATCTATTTTTTGCAAAGAAGGCTTGTTCATTATTTCTAACCTCGCTCCATTTGAAAAAGAAAGAAAATATGATTTAAACCCAGTTGCTTGATTATAATATCCATCATTACAGCTTGCCTCAAGATAGGATACAAAAAAATCCTTTGCGCCTTCCAAATCATTAACATAAAGGGCTATATGCTCAATCACCATTACCTACACCTCCACTTAATTTTTTCGTTTTCATAATTAACCGTTCATACATAAAAACCATAAACAATAAACAAAACAGCAAGTAAACTGGCAATAGTGAGATTCTTAATGTCTTCGCTAGGACTCCAAATAGTGGTGGCATTAGGCAGGTTCCAATATATGCACTTGCCATTTGGACACCAATGACTGCTTGGGAACGACTTTCCCCAAACAGTGCCGGCGTAGAATGAATAATGCAAGGATAAATCGGTGCACACCCAAGTCCAATCAGTATAAGTCCTACTAAAGAAATGCTTTGACTCAAAGGAAGTAACATACAAATAATTCCAAGCAATATAATTCCACTTCCCAAACGAATCATCTTTGCATCACTTAATCGAAACGTCATAAAACCACTAATGGCTCTTCCAATTGTAATACCAATAAAAAATAATCCAGCATAACTAGCCGCCAGTTCAGGCGCAATCCCTTTATACATTGTAAGATAGCTGCTCGCCCATAAACCTGTGGTCTGCTCTAATGCACAATATAGAAAAAAACAAAGCATTACTTCTTTTACGCCAATTATAGACACCACTTCTTTTAGTGACAAGCGCTTTTTATCTTGTTGTGGTGCTGATTCATTTTTATCTTTCTGTTTTTTCCATAATGGCAGACTAAATAGTAAAATAGCGGTTAACGCAATTTGTATTACGCCAATTGATTGGTACCCTGCACTCCAGCTTCTTCCCTGGATTAAATAATGTCCCATAATGTAAGGACCAACCGTTGCTCCAACACCCCACATGCAGTGGAGCCAACTCATATGCCTACTTTTATAATTGATCGCCACGTAATTATTTAATGCAGCATCCACACTTCCCGCACCAAGCCCATAGGGAAGTGCCCATAGACAGAGTTCTAAAAATGTATTCGAAATCGAGAATCCAAATAAAGCAATTGCTGTTGTAGCAACGCTAATCAGCACTATTTTCCCAGTTCCTAGCCGATGTGCTAAACGGTCACTACCAAGGCTTGATAGAATTGTTCCTAGAGCGATAATCATCGAAATTGCACCTACATAGGAAACCGGAACCCCCAAACCATCATACATGGATGGCCAAGCTGCACCAAGCATAGAATCTGGAAGTCCAAGGCTGATAAATGCAAGATATATAATTACTAAAAGTAGTTGAATCATATTGATTAGTCCTTCTTTCTCTGACAATATAATTAAATTTTTAACCTAATAACTTCAAACAAAAAATGACAGGAGGAAATACTACGAATTATCTTAAAATCAAAGAAGAACTTGATTCCATCCAACAAGAACTCTATTCTATCCAATTGCAACTCTCAAATTTACCACCTGGCAAAATTTACTATGCGAAAAACGGACAATATACTCGCTGGTACCAATCCGATGGCCACACGTCTACATACATATCTAAATCCAATTTTAACATTGCCCAAGCACTTGCTTATAAAAAATATCTATTACTCAAAATGGAATATCTTTCAAAAGAATACAAAATTCTGACCTCATGCTTCAATCGCCACAATTCAAATACCAATAAAGCCGAGAAGTTGCTTCAAGAATGTAATGAATATAACAAAATATTGTCAGATTATTTGCATACTAATATAATTCACGAGACCGCATGGGAAAATGCATTATATGATCAAATCGAAAAAATACTAGACTTTTACCTGTTAAACTAAGTACATTCGGCCAATTCTTTCAGTCACGGCAAACAGTTAATTCTATAGTGACAAAAATAAGCTCTGTTTTGCTTATACAACCTCAAAATAACGTTTATTGTCAGTATAGGGTCTGATTATTTGTATTACTATCATAAATATGATGTTTTTTGTCAATATATGTCTTTATTCTATACCCTACTGACAATAACGCTATTTTCTTCCTCATATGCATTTTCTAGTTGAACTGTATCTTCTTGTTGTAATTCCAAAAACTTCACACGCATCACTGCCTGTGCATAGTTAATCGACACTTGGCTGTGTTTTCCACCGTCCTTTGCTACGTTTGTGATGATTTGAATCAATTCCTCTACGACCGATTTTGTGAAATAACCACCGCGCCAATGAAATGTAAATGTTTTTCTCTTTTTTAGGGCTTGCTTACACCGATTCGTAACATCTTCTAACTTCGTAAAGGAAAGTTTTTTGTCTTTATAATAGAAATGATCTGCATCTGAGCAAATTGGAATGTTGTAAATGACTGGTTCATGATCCCTAAATATACTTTTATCATCTAGATTAAAGTAATCATAACGAATCTCTTTTTTTCCAAGTGTATTATCAAATGTAACATCTAAATGATACCATATCTTGTTTATACAAATTACATTCCAAGCATGGCGATACTTAATTCCTTTTTCTATATTATTTTCCGAAATTGCTACAATACAAGGAACTTTAAGCTGATCACAGAGTACTTTTACGGATTTTGCAATTCCTTCACAGACTCCAACCCCCTGGCCTAACGGTCCAATGATTTCATGGGAGTACTGCTTTTTTAATTTGTCATAAGTAACCTGCTCGCAGATAAAATCATGGATGAAAAGTTCTTTTTCCAAATCATTTTTATCTTTTACTGTTCTCGTCAGTTTATCAATTCTTGCGATCATCGCTTTTTGATGATCTTTGATTTTGTTTTTATCAAATAAATATACAGGCTTCACTCTAATTAATGAAGAGTTTTCAAAAAAGGAGTACTGAAATGTAGATGCATAAAAAATTTCCGGATGATCTAATCGTAACTTATAAAATATGTCACTCAGTTCACTACCATCAATTCTTTGCACATCAATATTTGGTGAGAGGTTCTCAATTCCCACTTTAAGTTCTTGATAAATCCTTTGTTGTTGCTTGTTCATTTGACTAAAATAATAGGCTCCCATATCGTTCTCCAAATAAAAATATTATTCCTCACAGTCTTCTCTCACTACTGGTACTCCATCGAGTTCTTCGTACTATACGCAAAACTAAACGCCAGTACCAACAATATACCAGAAGCAAACAATACAATCATTAATATATTGCCCGCTGTATTAAACCAATCAATCGTTCCAATATTGAAGTACATTCTTAGAATCAACCCTACTGCCATAATATAGGTTGCACAATTCACTAGAGTTTTAAATAGCATCTCCACCCAAGTTCTTGAAATAACAAACTTCCCTGCTTGCTTCAAATCTCGAATTTTATTCTGATCCCATCTAATTGAAATAATGAGTAGCGGAAGCTGAATGAAAAAAATAAAGTTCAAATCAAACTTAACATCGACGATAAAATAATATAAACAAATGAGTATCAAAACAATAAGATTTACAATTCCATATATCCAATTTATTTTAATACGTTTGCGCTGCTCCTTCTTTTTCTTGATAAGCTCCCTCTCGAAATCAATCGCTTCTAGGCTCTCTCCTTGTAATAGTTTGTTTAGTAATCGAACTCTTTCTTTTGATTCAAGAATACACTCCTCATTCTCCATCTTTTTCTTTTCCAAGATGCTTTCTCGCTCCTCTGATTTTAGATACATATTAATGTCCGTAACTGAGAAATCCAATAATCTTAATTGCTTAATGTTCATAAGTTCACCAAAATGTTGGTTCGTATAATTTTTGAATCCTTCGTTATCTTTCTCAACCTTGATTAGTCCACACTCCTCATAATATCGGATCGCTTTTCTGGTAAGACCTGTTTTATCCTCGTTTTCTTTAATTTTCATGTTTTTATGCCACCTCCTACATATCTTTTACTATGTTCCCCTAGGTAACAGTCAAGACATTTTTTAGTAAAATTTTCCCTACATCCACTTATTCGTTACCTTCCTGTTTGTTAAAAAGGTTTCATTTCGATTAATATAGGATCTTTTACGACACTTGAGCAAAATTTTTCGTCCCTTTTCATTTCGAGTATAGAATGCTGTTATTTTTCCTGTTGATTTGCTTAAATGTCTTGCTAAAATTTCGACATTTTCTTTTTTTGTGGCGATGACGGACGGGCAGGCATAGCTGTGCGAGTATTTGAATATGGAAAGGTTTGAAAACCTGTATGTCTTTATCAACAAATATCGTGGGTTTTCAATAGAAGTAAGTAATTCTTTCATCGCATCTGCAAACACGTATTTTTCATGCATTGTTGCATTCGTAATGCAACAATATACACTTGCCCCTATTTTATCAGAGACAATTTCCACTTCTGCACCCTTACTCTCAACCTCACCCACCTCTTTAAGTGTTTTCAAAATACACTTAGAAAGTGTCTGAATGGTTTTCTTGGGTGAACAGTAACATGCAATTCTGAACATTCCTAATATACTAAAATATCCCAATACAATCACAACACAGATTCCAAATAATAGTCCTATTAACGAATCCGAACTCTGGATAACAGAAGTAAACCCACTACGAATAAATAGATTGATACAGGTCAACCAAAATGTCGTAGCGAGTATATTTTGAAACAAAAATCCTTTTGGTCGCACATCCTTAGAAAACTCATCCATCTCTAGAATTTCCATGTTTCCAGAGTTTCCAATGGAGTCCTTCCAACGATCACGAACCACTTTTCTATTTTGTGATAACTCCATCATTTGCTGATTAATATTGGCTATACCCTGCTTATCAAATGGTGGCTTAAGAATGTCAATCCTCTCAATACGGTTCTCAATAACATTCCTTGAGTATGCAGGTGCTAAAAAACAATTAAACCTGCGTTTTAACATTTCAAAATCATCACTAGTAAGTGAATTCTTATCTTGAATAAAGGGTTTCGATAATATCTGTTTTGCACTATTTTCAAATATGCATTCAGGTTCTACTGTTACTAAATGCCATATATTGGAAACTTTGTCTGGATTGTTTTGATCCATTCGAATTGCGCGCCCACGCATTTGATTGGATAATACAAAACTCCCTACAAAGCTTGCAAGGATAAGTGAGTTTATACATGGTGAATCCCAGCCCTCACCCAGTAAAGATTTGGTTCCCACAAGCACTTGTATGAAGCCTTGCCCAAACGCTTGTGTAATAATAGCAACTTTATTTTTGCTTGAACCGCTAAAACTTATTTCAACGTAATCCGTATTTTCTAAATCTTTGTAAGAGTATGGGATCTTTCGTTCATCCGCAATTGCTGTAACTTGTTGCATAATCTCTTTTGGGATAATCACCAACTGTCCCGATAAAACAGCTAAGTTCACCTGACCCTGACTACTCCTTCTGACAGATTCGAAAATCGGAACTGCACCCATCGTTGCAATCACTTCATTCGTTCCTATGATTTTCAATAAATCTTTTTTAATATAATCAGTTAGTATCAGCATGCGCAATTCTTTATTTAAGCTACTCACTTCATTTTTTACGATTTCATTGATCCCAATTAATTTGCCCGTTGATGACAATAACATTTTGTTAATACTATTGCTTGACTTTAGCTGTACCTGTTTCCGATCCAGTAATGCATTTTCAGAAAGAATCTTATAGAGTTGAATGGATACTTCCTGCGTGAATATCGTGGGTGTATCCATAACAAACTGAAACGCATTCTCCGCATGCATGAGTGAGAATGCAGGTAACTTACCACTTGGGGAAAGCAATTTGATTACTTTGTGAGGTATTTCATTTCCACGATATTGGGCTAAGCAAAGTAGCGCAATAAAGCCTTTTGCATTTTCTAAAATAGTCTCTTCATTCTTCCTATAATCCGTTAGCAGACCTGATTTTGATAGCATCTCGTCAAAGAGCTCACTTTGTATGATTTCTTGTGTGCAAGATACCGCCTTCATCTTATACTGCTTAAATACCTTGGCTTCTTCATCTGTTGGATAGTTAAAATAAATATAGTCCTGATGTGGACAAAGAGTTTTTTGGGCTACTAATTGTGGAACATAAATTTCTTCATCAATCTCACCACATAAGTCTGTATACTTTTTCCATTCAGCTGGTGTACTATCATATGGTGGGGTAGCTGTAAGTGCAATAATGGTCACCTCTTTACCAAGTGCTACAATAAAAGCTTCCAATGCTTTATGCCACTCATTTTTGAGATGATGCGCTTCATCTAGACAGATTGTTTTGATATTGGATTCTCTTACAATCTCTAGCAAATCAAAATCAGAATAATCCATTTTGCTCGTACTTAAGACCTCATCATCATCCACTTCTTCCACGGCAAGTTTATTAAAAGCAGCATATAACGCCTGATACGTAATTGATGTTATATCTGAGGGCTTTCGCAAATCATAGGACAAATAATCTGATGCCACATGATCTTCTGGCAGAAAACTATCTTCAATCCGTTCACCCCACTGTTGACGGATTGTTACAGTGGGGGTCAGTATCAAGGCAGGCTGTTCAAGCCTACGGATTAGTTCAATTCCAAGGGTGGTTTTACCACTTCCAGGTGCGGCTACAATATGAATTTTCCCATTCTTTAGATATTGCTTTGCTTGATCTAATACATTTTTCTGATAGCTTCGAAAATCGCCTTTAAACTTTAGATTTTTAACTTTACTCATCGTTTACCTGCCTGATTAATATGCTTTTCTACTTATTTTTGTATGGATGAATTCAAATAGACAATACTACTTTCATATTCTTCACCATTCCACTTTGAAAACATTAATTTATCTCCTAAAGGACTCCAACTCGTAAATGCATTTTCAATATCGACTGCTATTTGAGTCGATTTTGCTGATAACAAATCATATACACAAAGACCACTCACAGTTGCATTCGCTTTATCACCCTTGATTGTATATGCAACCATTCTCTGATCGCCTGACCATGATACACTGTTAATTTCTGTTCCTTCAGCAATTACAACTTGATTTTTACCATCAAGATCGCATAGAAGGAGTTTACTTTCCGTACTACTGCTTTGTAATACCAACATTTTAGTTCCATCGTTCGATAAAATAATATCGAAAACATTATCAATATTTAGATCCGTTTTTTCTTTTGTAGCACGATTCATTCTGGTTATTTTTGTAGTTTCTTGCGTGTTATAAAAAACATAATCCTTTGTCGCGCGAATAAGAAAAATAGATTCTTCTTCAAGCCCCTCTAAAACAGCTATTTCTCCCGATGTAGTCGCAACATATGCACCTCCACTGTATGCAGATCCAATCAATTCATTTCCAGACCAGATACCACTTCTCGCCCCACCTATTGTATCGTTCATAACGGTAAAGCTCTCCTTTGTTTCAAGATTCAGAATATCGAAAGATGGGTCCCCCAATACATATTCTGAATACAATAGAAACTTTTTATCACTAGACAATTCTCCTCCACCCAACAATACGTTTTCCTCTTCTTTAATTGGCGTATATTCTTTGGTATTCACATTATAAGAATACAAACTTCTAGGATATGCACCCTCAAACTCTTCACTCGTCATTGGAGCGAGTGCCGTATTCTCTTTCGATACAATTACATTTTCCTCATCTAACCAATCTGATATTGTAACAGTCTTCTCTAGTGGTTCGATTTTTTCAACCGAGATAATCGGTTCCTGCGTTTCCTGTTTTTCACCTTCTACGATTGTTATTGTTCCTCCCGGCTCTTTTGTAATAACCCTTTTGTCTTCCTTTGAATCACATGCACATAAACTAAATAATAACACTCCTACCATTATGATACTTTTCACTTTTTTCATTTTCATTGTTATCGCCTCCCTATAGATACATAGTAACAGCCATCTATTTCCATAAAATATACAATTCTCTCAAAACTGCAAATGAATTGTAACAATTTTGTTTCCAATGCATTTTTTAGTTTTCATCTCTAGGAAGTGTAACTCGAAAAGTAGTTCCACTCTGATCTGATTTTACAAGATCGAGTGTTCCGCCTTGTACTAACACATATTTTTTTGCAAGTGACAATCCTAAACCAACCCCGCCTTGTTCCCTTGATCGATTTTTATCGATTGTGTAAAAAGGCTCGAAAATATGGCTAGCAAAATCTTGTGCAATTCCAATTCCCGTATCTGTAATCTCGATGATAATAGAATCCTCTTGTATTGTATTTCTGACAAATATACTTCCTCCCGGCTTATTATACTTAATTGCATTGTCCAAAAGATTCATAAGCACAATCATCAGACTGTCCTTGTCAGCTTTCGCATATGCTTCTACTAATTCTAGCTTAAGCTGGATATCAAACTTTTCGAATTTTCCACGAAGGCTATTTAGCACCGATAATAAGACTTGTTGTACCTCGATACATTCCATTCTGTATTCAAATTCATACTTATCGAGTGACGATAAATCAAGAACTTTCACAACCATATCATATAATTTTTGATTCTCACACTGAATGCTTTCTCTCGCTTTTTCAATAAGCTCACTATCCTCTGGATACATTTCAAGCAGATCAAGGTACGCCTTAATGGATGTAAGTGGTGTTTTAAATTCATGCGTTACATTTCCAATAAATTGCTTTTGCTGCTGATCTAGAAGTGACAACTTATCAATTGCCAATGTAAGTTTTTCATGCTCGTTCCTCATATCCTGAAGAGTCTGCTTGATTTGCACACTCATATCTTTGATTCCTTCGCTCAGTCTTCCAAGCTCATCATTTCTTTTCAGTGCTGTAACATCATAGTTGCCCTCTCCAATTAATCCCACTTGCTTTTCAAGTCGGATAATAGCATTAGCAAATGTTCCAAAATAGAAATATGCCAGTAAAAAACTTACAAGAAACACACTCATTCCAACAATGATAAAAAGCTGCCTAATCTGCTTATAAAACTCTTGATACTGCAAAAGAGAGTAATTAAATCGAACGACTCCGATTTGCTCATTTCCTATTTTTATTGGCGCGAAATAATACAGCTTAGTTCCTTCTGTAAGATAGGCTGTTTGATTCTCTAATGCAATTTGCAGTATTTTATTCATATTCTGTGATTCCGTTTGTGGCTTTATCTGACTAACAATATTGCCCTCAAGATCATAAAGCACTACTGTCAGACCACTAATCAACTCTAGCTGGGCTGCAAAACTAGTCCCCTCCTCTTTCAAGAAGGATTGCGTAGATTTATTAGGTTGTGCTAGAATCGTCTGAATAAAAAATACATCAGCCATCTTAGCTTGCTGATCAAGATACTGTTCATACTGGACTCTCTGATTATTTTGAATTCCATTTAGGGCAATCAAGCTTAATAGGAACACGGTAAGAAGTAGCAACCCCGCTAGGAACACACTGAATTTAAATTTAATTCCGCTTTTCACGTCTTCCCCCTAACGCCTTATATCCCGTCCCATGAACGGTTTGTATTGTATCCATGTGTTTTACTCCCAACTTTTTACGGACTCTTTGTATATGTATATCAACTGTACGCGTGCCACCTGCATATTCCATTCCCCATACGAGGTCTAAAAGTTGCTCCCTAGAATATACTCTATCTGGTTTCGATAAAAGAAGTAATAGCAAATCATATTCTTTGGGTGTTAAGTCCATCTGCTGCTCCTCCACAAATGCTGTCCTCTGGCGCGGATAGAGTGTAATTTCACCAAGAATCACCGTGTCCTCGTCTTGCTTTTCTTCACTAGCAGACTGCATTCTCCGGATTAAAGATCTTAGCCTTGCAAGCAATTCTCTCATGTCAAAAGGCTTGGTAATATAATCATCAGCACCTAATTCTAACCCCAATATTTTATTTACAATATCATCCTTTGCGGTCAGCATAATTACACCGATTCTTTTTGACTCAGGTAGCTTTTTTAAAATATCATATCCGTCCATACCAGGTAACATCACGTCTAGTATAATTGCATCGGGACTAAACTCAAGAAGATTTTTTAAGGCTTCGCCACCATGATACACCACTTTTACGGTATACCCTTCCTTTTTCAAAGCAAATGCAATTGCATCTGCGATACTTTTTTGATCCTCAATTACCATAATTTTTTCATTCATGATGATATTTATCTCCCTGCCTCACAAAGCATTTTTATTATCATTAATCCACGAGATCATTTTGAAATCTTGAAAGGTGTTCAAACGGAAGGATTACTCTTCCTCTGTAGAGTCCACAACCGTCATTAATCAAAGAATTATTCACTGCTGAGAACATATTTACATCCAACTCGGAAAGCTCAAGTTGTTGCAACCAAACGCCTCTTTCATAAGCCTCGTCAAAATAAATAAACTCCCCTTCTGGAATTTCATCTCTTTGAGTCCTTTCGCTTTCCTGCTGTTTTTCATATCCCAAATGATTAGCGGGTCCAATCTCAGCATAATCATCCATTTCCTTTGTTCGCAGTTGCACTTCTATGAAACAGCGGGCAACATTATCATAAAATGTGATATGCAACGAACGATATCCCTGTGATTTTGAATTAGTAACATAGTCTTTGTAGTATGGACTTACGCTTTCCTTTAGTAGTGGGGATTTATGCTCCCCTACCAAAGGGGATATTTCTGCTGTGAATCCTCGTTCTTCCAAAAATTCAGGTAATTTATTTGCTATATCATACAAGTACTTAAGCTCCTCTTCAGCGCAATTTTGACCTGCCTTTAGTTGGCATTTTGGAAGTGATATAACAATTCTATATGCAATTAAGTCACGGAAACAATTAATACAATTTTTCAGTTCTGGGAGCGTTGGATACTTTCCATGTTCTTTGAAATAGCTATAAATATATTCAACAATGTACCCATTAAATTTTTCCTCAGCTCTAATCAAGGATTTAATTCGCCCCTTAAAGGTAAAGGCGAGGAATGGATAGTCATTTGCCATTAATTTGTAAAATTCCTTAATCCTTTGAGATTGAGAAGTTAAGAACTCATTGTGTTGTAATAACTCTGCAATCTGAATCAGAAAATTGCTATGTACAAGATCAATTGGATTATTTGTTTCTTTTGCTGATTTCTTCAAATCCTCAGTATACCTTTGTAAAATCTTAAAAACAGTATCTCCAGAATATAAATAATCATTTAATTTTATCATCGATGGATTCCTCCTTTTCTTATTTCTTTGCAACAATGATATATCGAGCCATTTTGTCAGTAAAATCCTTCAACGATTCTTCACTGCACTGCGTTTGAAACAGTAACATATTTAGCCACTTTTCGTTTCCTTCTAGAATGAATTCCTCTTGGTGCATTCTAGCTGATTCACGCTTTTTTTGAAGCATTCTATAAGTTTGTTCTGTAATATCAATTGCCTCATAACGCATCTGATTTTGTTCTAGCGCCTTTACAATCTCTGTTTTCTCAAGAGACTTTGTTCTTGGCATAACATCTCCTTCTTGATAGCCTATAAAAAAAAACCCATCTGTTTTTAACCATGATTTGACTTGAGCCACAAAATTGCTCATATCCTTAGCAAAATAGATCGTGTCCATAGAAATCACTAAATCAAAAAAATCATCATCATACTCAATGTCACCAATAATTCCTTGCTTAAATTCCGAATTCAATGGATTCAGAACTTTAGCTGCTTGAATCGCCTGTTTAGAATAATCAAACCCATGGATAAAGCACTCTTTCTGACTCTGTAAATACCCAAGCATTTTCCCATTGCCACATCCCACATCCAGTACGTGAACATTCTTTCTAGAAGGAATATACTCTACAATCTTTTCAATTTGATTGAGATCACTAAATCCATCTTGTGAAAAATCCTCTCCAAAGGCATCCTTGCAATACACTCTAAATGCACCAGAATGTTTGACCATACTATAAAATTCTTCATACTCATTATAAAAAAGCAAATCGTCTTTATTATCCATTCTGTTTTAGTGCCTTTCGTATTTCCCATGCTGCTTTTATGAACGTTTCCTCATCGTTTGGCTAAATACTATCATTAGAATTAAAGAGAGCGTGATTGTGAGAATTCATTCACATCCCATTATTCCTAAAAATGGAAACACCATTTTTAAGCGCTCTCTATTTATACCATCTTTTGCCTTCCACCAGTTTATTGGATAGCTGTAATCATTCGTAAGCTCAGGCGGATTTCTATCTATGCAATCATAAAAACCTTCATCATAGCAATGGTGTTCTTTGCTTTCTAAAATTCCACAAATTCCAAATAAATCAAGAATGGTACTAACTTCATTTTTATTTGACTTCAATAGCTTTTTGGATGAAATCATTTTTTGCAAAGCACCAGCTTTATTTTGCGGTTCTAATTCCTCCACACACCCAAGTATTTTGTACAAGATTTGTTCATCCTCTATTCTATGGCAAACTTTTGGTAATTTCAAAAATTCTTCCAAATCAAATAGAGCGTATTGAACATAAGTATGTCTAACACCACCATATTTGAATCTCTCATAGTTCAGGCAGTTATACTCGTTTTTATACTCTGATGAGCAACGCAAATCATTAAACGTATCCCAAGAACAAATATAACATGTTTTTGCACTTGTACTTTCATGCTCAGGGACTGCCTTTGCATACCAATAACTTCCCAATGCAGATCTATATTCTAATTTTCGTGTTGATAAACTATATAAAAAAGCGTTTGCAACATCTTCCGGTGGTATATTCTTTACAATATTCTGTAGTCTTTCAATACATTCATTATGCCCTAGTGTTTCTCTGAAAGGAAACATAACACCTTTCGCTTTTGCATATTCAAACTCAGCTTCACTTATTGGGAGCGAAGTATATTTCCCATTTACCAACTTTAACTCTCTCGACTTGATCAGTATTTTTATAGCTTCTTCCATCTTGAATCACACTTTCCCATTAATAAACTAGACCCATGTCAAGTTTTTTGGTTTATCATCTGTTCCAATTATTTGTATTCTTCTTTCAAAATAGCATATAAATATTTATCACACCATTCATGATTAAGTGCGCTATTTCCACGATAATATTTGACATAATGCGCTTCTCTTCTCATACCAATCAATTCCATGATTCGATAGGAACCGCGATTTAGGGTATTGCAGTCTGCAATAATACGGCGTATTCCAAGTATTTCAAACCCTAATTTCAAAAGAGTCTTTCCGATTTCTGTTCCATATCCATTTTTCCAATACTTTCGATGTAATTCCCAAGCAAGCTCAGCTGGATCTTTATCCGTAAACGCTAGTTCACAAGAACCAATAAGTTCATTTGTCTCTTTTAACACAACTGCGTATCTGAAATTAACACATTCATCTACCTCTGCGCATTGGATTGCCCAATCCAAATATCCATATACCTCTTCTTCTGTTTTTGGTTCACTTGACCTATATTTCATGTTCTCTAAATTGCTCAGCCAATCATAAACAATCGGGAAATCCTCATGTCTAAATTTTCGAAAAAGCAATCTTTGAGATTCTAGTTCTATATATTCCATTCCGTTCCTTTCGAATCAAGTTTTCGCTTAGGCGCTAATCATTCAGCGTTTTCCTCTCAATAATATCACATGTAGATTATTCGTACAAATGAGTGTCTGATCGATCTCCTCATATATTGGATTAAAATCCAGTTGATTTTCATTTATAACGACTTCATATTGTCCGAATTCCTCATCTGTTGTGCTATTTGAATACGCATCATAATAATAATTCTTTGCATGAATTAGTGCAATTCTCTTCCAAACCGTCTGGACTTCGATTAAGTGCATAAACAGGAATCGTTACATAATCCTTTACCGCATCGGTTTGGCTCTGTAAGGTCTCATATGTTCGATAATGTAAATATATATTTTGAATAGATATCGACAAGAAAAACACTGAAAAATCATGATACAGAGTTTGCAAATACCTTTTGTATTATTTTACCACAGTTCTCAAAAAAAACACCAAAAAACCCTCCCAAGCCAAATGTCCTGAGAGGTTCTGAATTGTTTTAATTTGTAATACTCTTTCGTATTTCCCATAGTCGCTTTAATGAACGGATCGCAGTCACTGAATATCTTAAAAAAGTAATTCAATTAGAAGTAAGTTGTATTCTGAATTTAATGACCAAGAGGTGCTGTATGAATGAAGATTAACCTCTTTTCCATTTTTGTTTCGCAACTCTATTCCATATGACATACCATCGCATAAACTTTCATCTCGATAATCATAACCATTGTTCTTTTCAAAATTCATACAACGAACTATTACCCCTTTTACATTAAAAAGTATGCTTGGAATCCTATATTTTTTACCATCTTCTAAAGTATCTTTTGTTATATGCTGATAATAACACTTATCCCCAACTTTCTCATAACGATATCTGTTAATACTTGCTGCAACTCCACCACCTTTTCCATATTCATAGGATTTATAAGGATTAATGGATCCCACTATGGCATTTAATGAAAATAAGAAAGCGACTGCAATAGCGAGAATCATACTTGCTATTACGATTCCTTTTTGTTTCTTATTCATGTTTTTCTATTCTCCCCTCATGCATAATTCATCATTGTTAAAAATACTCATGATTACCCACAAATACCTCATATATTCTTTGGTATCTATACCCTTTTTTTATTACCGAGCTATCTTTTATCAAAATTTCCATTTCAACTAATTTGTTAATAATGTTCGATACTACATTAACAGATACCCCTGATTCTTCTTCTACTTCTTTCTTAGTAAATACAATCTGCCTCATAATTACAGGCATAATCTTATAAACAGAATTCCCCCTGAAAGATTCTATTTTCTTCATATCTTCTTTATATATTTCTTTAATTCTATTTATTTTATTTATATATGATGTACATTGATCAATTACACACTGTAGAAAGAATTTAATAAACCCTGCCAAATTTCCTCTTCTACTCTCCATTAAATTTCTTTGATAGGATGGTTTATATAGCTCTATTACTTCTGATAAATACAAAATAGGTATGCCACCTTCTAGCATTGCCATTTGAATTGGAATTAATGCCCTACCTACTCGTCCATTACCGTCCTTGTACGCATGAATTGTTTCAAACTGGGCATGAGAAATTGCAATGTTGATTAGAAGTGGATCTATAAATGCATCATTCATATATTCATACAGATTATTTAATAATCCGATTACATCTTCTGGTACTGGTGGAACAAATGTAGCCCCTTCCATTCTAACACCACGTGGACCGATCCAATTCTGGGTTGTTCTTACACATCCTGGCGTTTTTTCAGCACCTCTCACACTATTTAATAAAATTTTATGCATTCTATTTCCCAAATATATGCTAATTTCTTTCTGATTAAGTATTTCATCATAAGCAAATTCTATCGTCTTCTTTAAATTCTGTATTTCTAAATTTTCATCTGTCTTTTCTAAATATTTTAAATAGTACATTTCATCCTGAGATATCTGAGTTCCCTCAATCTGTGTTGATTTAAAACTTTCATTTAATAAAACAGAATCAAGAAAATATTTAGAATCAAATTCTAACGTATTTAGTAATGACTTGTATTCCCCATATTTTTCAGTTGCTTCGGCCAATAATCTAAGTAATTCTTTATCTATTTTATATTCTAATGGCAACTTCTTTGCTTGATACGGTTCCATTTCACTACCTCCTCGTCATCTTCAGTGATATTATACCCTTTTTTCAATAAATAATCACTATTTTTTTCTAAAACAGTGATTATTTATTTGATTTCACATTTTATCTACAACCTATATCCATTTTTACACAAAAAACCTCCCAAGACAAATGTCCTGAGAGGTAAAAGGGAACAATGTTCCCTTGAATTGTTTTTGAGTTGTAAAAAGACGTCTTGCGGTGTAGAAATCCTTATCTCTTTGAAAACTGTGGAGCACGTCTCGCTGCTTTGAGTCCGTATTTCTTTCTTTCTTTCATACGTGGATCTCTTGTTAAAAATCCAGCTTTTTTAAGAACTGGTCTGAAATCTGCATCTACTTTAAGTAATGCTCTTGAAATACCGTGTCTGATTGCACCAGCTTGGCCAGTTGTTCCACCACCACGTACATTTACTAAGATATCAAACTTATCAGCTGTTTCAGTTGCTGTAAGTGGTTGACGTACGATTACTTTTAATGTTTCTAATCCGAAATATTCATCAATACTTCTTTTGTTGATAATGATGTTACCTTTTCCAGGTGTTAAATATACTCTCGCTACCGAAGATTTTCTTCTTCCGGTTCCGTTAACTTTTACTGCTTGTGCCATTTTAACTATCTCCTTTCAGTCCCTTTATTAAAATGTTAATACTTCAGGTTTTTGAGCTTGTTGTTTGTGCTCAGGTCCTGCGTATACGTGAAGTTTTTCAAACATTTGTCTTCCTAAAGGTCCTTTTGGAAGCATACCTTTTACAGCAAGTTCGATTACTTGTTCAGGTTTTTTATCCAATTTTTCTCTTAATGTAGTTTCTTTCATACCACCAACATAATCTGAATGATGATAATAAATTTTTTGATCTAATTTTTTACCAGTAACTGCAACTTTTTCTGCATTGATTACGATTACATAATCACCAGTATCAATATGTGGTGTAAAAATTGCTTTATTTTTTCCTCTTAATACTTTTGCTACTTCTGAAGCTAAACGACCTAAGGTCTTTCCTTCAGCATCTACTACATACCATTTTCTATCAATTGTAGCTGGACTAGCCATAAATGTTTTCATGATGTACCTCCAAAAATCAAGTTTTTGACTCTGTTTGTTGTTATCCCTTTACCGGGGCTAATCGGTTTGCAAGGGTGTTTCTTTGGCATTATGTATATTTTTCGGGGCTTTGAAAAACTCTTACATAAGTCGCCACTGTGAAATATTATATTATACGCATCCGCGTGTGTCAACCGTTTCTTAATAAAAAACTGTATTTATTCCTCTAAAAATGTGTATTTATTTAGCGTCAACCCTTTTGCACATGCAGTTGGCCCCGCCAAGCTTCTATTTCCTGCTTCGAGAATCGTTTGAACGTGCGGCGGTTCATATGCACCACGTCCTACCTTCAAAAGTGTTCCAACAATAATCCGTACCATATTAAATAGAAATCCGTTTCCTTCGATTATAATCGTAATGATATTACCCTCTTTCGTAATATCCAACTTATAGATTTCTCTCACAGTGGTCCGTGCCTGCGTTCTTACCGCACAAAAGCTCTTAAAATCATGTTCACCTACTAAATACTTAGCTGCTTCTTTCATCTTCTCTACGTTGACAGGACAATATTCAAAGCACGTGTAGCGGCTCACTAATGGATCTTCAATTCGATCACAATAAATTTGATACTTATACTCTTTTTTGCTCCTACATCTCCTAGGATGAAATCCCCTTGTTGTTTCGTAGGACTTCATAATTCTTATATCATCTGGCAGTCGCTGGTTTAGCGCATAGCATATTTTGGTTGCATCCATTTTAAAGTTCGTTGAAAAGACCGCAATATTGTCAATGGCATGCACACCTGAATCTGTTCGACTAGCACCAATCACCTGAATCTCTTCCTGACACAAATCCGAAACCGCTCTATTTAGGACTTCTTCTATGGTAATTCCATTTGGCTGAATCTGCCAACCATGATAATTTGTTCCGTCATACGCTATATGCAATAAAATCGTGCGTTCCAATAATGTACTATCTTCTTCCTTTTTCAAATTTCTATCTCCTAATGAATAAGTAGTGGAATGAAATCGATCCACCCCAGAAAGAGCATTCCTACAAAATAACTAATCAAAATAAAATATGCCAAAAAGTCACGACCCTTGTATTTTAGGGGTTTCATTTTCGTTCTACCTTCTCCCCCTTTATAACATCTAGCCTCCATCGCCATTGCAAGATCATTGGCTCTTCGAAAAGCTGCTACAAACAAAGGAATCAAGATTGGAATCATTGCTTTTACACGCTTGATTATATTCCCCGTTTCAAAATCTGCTCCTCTAGCAAGCTGAGCCTTCATGATTTTATTTGTTTCTTCTAATAGGATTGGTATAAATCGAAGCGCTATGGACATCATCATTGCAATTTCATGAACCGGCACCCTAATCATATTCAAAAAACGCATGGAGCGTTCTAAACCATCCGTCAACTGATTCGGTGTCGTCGTCAAAGTCATAATGGAAGAACCCATTATTAGGAGGAATAATCGTATAACCACTGTAACTGCCTGAACAATTCCTTCATAGGTAATTTTCAAAAATCCAAACTGCCAGATTACAGTCCCAGGTGTAAGAAAAATATTCAAAAAGGAAGTCATAATAAGTAGTGTAATAACACCTCTTATTCCTCTTACAATAAACTTCACCGGCACTTTCGACAATGCAATAACGCTCACTAAAAATATAAACGCGCAGATATAAACGGTAATATTTTGAAATGCAAATAAAGAAATCACATAAATCATTGTTCCAAACAGCTTAATTCTCGGGTCTAGGCGATGCAGAATCGAATCCACCTGATAATACTGCCCTAACGTTATATCACGAATCATTTTCTTCCTCGTATACGTAGATTATCCACGTTTTTCTTCCAATACTTTTACAATCTCATCTGAAGCTTCTTTCACAGTTGTCAAGTCAACCCTTACTGGTAATCCGGCATTTCTTAGATATTCCAGCAGATAAACTACTTCGGGAGCACGGAGTCCCATTTCTTCCAATTCTTCATGATGTCTAAATACAGATTTAGGTATGTCATCGAAAACAATCTTTCCTTGATTCATGACAACAATTCGGTCCACGTATTCTGCAACTTCTTCCATACTATGGGACACAATAATAACCGTTATTTCTTTTTCTTTTTGTAACTTTTTTAGTAAATCAAGAATTTCTCTACAGCCTCTTGGATCAAGTCCTGCCGTAGGCTCATCTAGAATCAAAATTTCTGGTTTCATAGCAAGTACACCTGCTATTGCTGCCCTTCTTTTTTGCCCACCCGATAAATCAAATGGGGACTGTAAAATCGAGTCGTCTCCTAGTCCTACCATTCGAAGTGCTTCATATGCTGATAACTCTGCTTCTTTTTGAGATAATCCCAGATTCAGTGGCCCAAAGCACACATCTTTAAACACTGTTTCGTCAAATAGCTGATGTTCTGGGTATTGAAAAACTAACCCAACCCTCGAGCGCAGTTTCTTTAAAGAATAACCTTTTTCAAATATGTCTTCACCATCAATATAGACCGTCCCTGATGATGGCTTAAGCAATCCATTCAGATGCTGTACCAGTGTTGATTTCCCAGATCCTGTATGTCCTATAAGTCCTATCATTTGAGCTTTTTCAATTACAAGTTCAACATTGTCAAGTGCCTTTACTTCCATTGCTGTACCCGCTTCATAATGATGATTTAAATGATCAATAATTATTTTCATATTACTCCTGTTTATCTATTCAACTAAACCATTTTTTGAATATGCCCTGCTAGTTCCTGAATCGTTATAATTCCCTTCGGAATATTGTAGCCTCTATCTCTTAACTGCATTGCAAGCAATGTGACTTGTGGAACATCTAGGCGCAATTCCTGCAATCTCTCTACTTGTGAAAAAACCTCTTTCGGTGTTCCACTTAATGCAATTTTTCCTTGGTCCATCACAAACACTTTATCTGCAAAAACAACTTCATCCATAAAATGAGTGATTAGAATAATTGTCATTTTCTCTACATCATTCAAAGCTCGAATCACCCTGATAACATCTCTTCTTCCCATAGGATCTAACATGGCAGTTGGTTCATCTAAAATAATACATTTTGGGTGCATCGCTAACACTCCCGCTATGGATACTCTTTGTTTTTGACCTCCGGAAAGTCTGTTTGGAGACTGTTTTCTATAATCATACATTTTAACTGCTTTTAAACTCTCATTTACGCGTTCCCATATTTGGCTCGTCTCAATACCGATATTCTCAGGACCAAATCCCACATCTTCTTCAACTGTTTGACCAATAATTTGATTATCTGGATTTTGAAAAACCATACCTGCTGTTTCTCGTATTTCCCATATTAATGATTCATCTTTTGTATCTTTCCCATCCACAAATATACTACCCTGTGTCGGATGCAAGATACCATTGATATGTTTTGCAAACGTTGACTTTCCAGATGCATTATGCCCTAAAATAGCAATAAAATCTCCTTGCTTAATATCTAATGAAACTTCATCTAATGCTCTTACAATGCCTTCAACATTGCCTTCTTCATCTCGTCGTATATATTCAAATGTTACTTTATCCGATTTAATCATATTATTTCCCATCCGCAACTATGCCTACAAACTGTATTTTACAAGATTTACATTTGAAATACAAGAACATGCCCTTTGTTTTATTGATTCCGCCCTAGTAATATGGCATAATCAAGACGAAACACTTACCAAATAATGATTTGCACTCCGTTACATGAATTGTGAGGCTATCAATGAAATTAAAAATAATGATTACAATTTCTATAATTGCATTCATCGTATTGTCCAGTTGTGCACCTTCACCAACTGCTTCTAGCACAAACTCTGTTTCGATTCGAACCGAATCAACCAATCAAGGGTCTAGCTTTCAAAGCAAATCTGCAAATACAGATGACTCAACCGTTCTTAGCGAGACTACCTTTACTCCTCAATTTGCAAGCAACGAATTGAACACAAGTATCATTTCAACCATTAGCGGAAATTCATTTCATGAGAACAATGTTATTCAGTATACGGATTTGAGAATTCTGAATCTTTCCTATTATGATTATGACGGTATTCAAAAGCAGGGCGAAATGATCTGTAATAAATTAATAGCCGATGATCTTCTTGAGATATTCAAGGCTCTCTACGAAGCTAAATATCCAATTGAAAGCATCCAATTAATTGATCAATTTAATGCGGATGATAGCACTTCCATGAAAGCGAATAACACATCCTGTTTCAATTATCGCAAGATGACAAGTTCAGCAAAATTGTCCAAACATGCCTATGGCCTAGCCATCGATATAAACCCACTCTACAATCCCTATGTCAAAACGACCAATGGTGTAGCACAAGCCTCCATTTACGAAAGTCAGCCCTATACGAATCGAGAAGAAGATTTCCCATACAAAATTATTCAGGATGATCTTTGCTATCAGTTATTTATAGAGCACGGCTTTACATGGGGCGGTGACTGGCGTAATAGCAAAGACTATCAGCATTTTGAAAAGAAATTAAACGCACAATAGAAACGAGCATATTATCGGACTTAATCCAATAATATGCTCTCATTTTTACGTTCATTTACTAAAATGAAAATTATACTAACTCAAGTAATACTTCCATAGCAGCATCACCTTTACGTTGTCCAATTTTAACGATTCTAGTGTAACCACCTTGACGATTTACATATTTAGGAGCAATTTCATCAAATAACATTGCTACTAAATCAACATCCTTTGTTCCTTTTTTCTTTCCTTGATTCTGTGTAGGAACTTCAAGTACTGGATATAGAACCTTTAACATTTGTCTTCTAGCATGAAGTCTAGTAGATGAATCTTTTTTGATTTCTTTTTCTACTTCATCATAAACAGTAACTTTCTTACCATCTACAACTTCCTTCACTCTTTTACCATCTTTATCTTTACGTGCAACTTTTGCCATTACTTTAACAGTTTCAAAATTGTCTTTTTCTTTTACTGCTAATGCAATAATTCCTTCAGCAATTTTAACAACTTCTTTCGCTTTTGCTTCAGTTGTAACGATTTTTCCATGATACAATAAATTTGTAACCTGGTTTCTTAATAATGCTTTTCTTTGACTAGAAGTTCTTCCTAGTTTTCTGTACTTTGCCATTTTTTCTCTCCATTCATGGTATCTTCTGCAACGCCATTGGTCTTACCTGCATAAGAAATATTATTAGTTCCACTCCTGATCTACACATAAATGCCAGCGGTCTTACTTTCTGTGCGAAAGGTTTTTATTCTTCTGTTGGATTTAGCTGGAGTCCAAGTTCTTTTAATTTTGCCAAAACTTCTTCCAACGATTTACGTCCAAGATTTCTAACTTTCATCATATCATCAGAAGTTCTATTGGTTAGCTCTTCTACTGTATTGATTCCAGCTCTTTTTAAACAGTTGTACGAACGAACAGACAATTCCAATTCATCAATGCTCATTTCAAGCACTTTTTCTTTTTCATCATCTTCTTTTTCAATCATAACTTCTGCTGTCTTTGCATTTTCAGATAAATCAATAAATAAACACAAATGCTCGCTTAACACCTTTGCAGCAAGACTTACTGCTTCATCTGGTTCTAATGCACCAGTTGTATAAACATCCAATGTCAACTTATCATAATCCGTAATTTGTCCTACACGAGTGTTTTCAACAGTTAAGTTAACTCTTTCAACAGGAGTATATATAGAATCTACCGCAATAACTCCGATTGGAAGATCATCATGCTTGTTTTTATCAGCACTTACATATCCTCTGCCTTTTGTTATTGTAAGTTCCATATAAATCTTACTATCTTTTCCACCGCTTAATGTAGCAATTACTTGATCTGGATTACAAATTTCAATTTCGGAATCCACTTGAATATCAGATGCTCTTACAACACCCTCACCTTCAAATTCAATGTAAGCCGTTTTTGGCTCATTTGTAGAACTGGTATTTCTAATTGCCAAGCTCTTAAGATTCATTATGATTTCTGTAACATCTTCTTTAACACCTGGAACTGAACTAAACTCATGTAACACACCATCAATCTTAACCATACTGATTGCAGCACCTGGTAATGATGAAAGCATAATACGTCTTAGAGAATTACCCAATGTTACTCCATATCCTCTTTCTAACGGTTCCACTACGAATCTGCCATACTTTTTATCTTCAGAGATCTCAACAACCTCAATGTTAGGTCTTTCAAAGTCAAACACTGTAAATACCTCCTTACAATTATGGTTTTCTGCTCTTTAAAATTATTTAGAATATAATTCGACAATAAGCATTTCATCAACTGGTACGTCGATTACTTCTCTTGCAGGAAGGTGCTTAACAGTTCCTTTTAAACCTTCAAGGTCCTGTTCCAACCATTCTGGTACAAGTCTTCCACCAGTTACTTCTACGATATCTTTATATCTTTGTAATCCTCTAGATTTTTCTCTGATTTCGATTACATCTCCAGCTTTAATTAAGTAAGAAGGAATATTTACACCCTTACCATTTACTAAAACATGTTTATGTCCTACGATTTGTCTTGCTTCTCTTCTTGTTCTAGCAAATGCAAGACGGAAAATCACATTGTCAAGTCTGCTTTCAAGCATAACCATTAAATTCTCACCAGTTAAGCCTTTCATTCTATCAGCTTTCTCATAGTAATTTCTAAATGGTTTTTCAAGAACACCATAAATGAATTTTGCTTTTTGCTTTTCTCTTAATTGCAAACCATATTCACTCATTTTCTTGTTTGCTCTATTTAATGTTCTGTTAGATTTCTTGTCATATCCCAAAAATCCTGGCTCTAATCCAAGAGATCTACATCTTTTTAATACGGGTACTCTATTAACTGCCATTCCTAAATCCTCCTAATATTGTTTACAGTGATTATATCACTTTCTTCCAACTGTTATTATTATCTACTAACACTAAACTCTTCTACGCTTTGGTGGGCGACATCCATTATGAGGCACTGGTGTCACGTCTCTAATACTTGTTACTTCCAATCCACACGCTTGAAGTGCACGAATTGCAGCTTCTCTACCTTGTCCAGGTCCTTTAACCATTACATCAACCGATTTTAAACCATGAACCAACGCAGCTTTGGTAGCTGTTTCAGCTGCCATTTGGGCTGCATATGCAGTAGATTTCTTTGAACCTCTAAATCCAAGACCACCAGCACTTGCCCAACTAAGAGCATTTCCTTCTGTATCTGTTAACGTTACAATTGTATTGTTAAAAGAAGACTGAATGTGTGCCTGTCCACGTTCAACGTTTTTCTTAACACGCTTTTTTGTTGTTTTCTTTGTCGCAACTTTTTTAGCCATCTAAACTAACCTACTTTCTCCAAATTAATGTGAATCCTATTTCTTTTTATTTGCTACAGTTCTCTTTGGACCTTTTCTTGTTCTTGCATTGGTCTTTGTTTTTTGACCACGAACAGGAAGTCCTTTTCTATGACGGATACCTCTATAGCATCCGATTTCCTGTAATCTCTTAATATTAAGAGCGATTTCTCTTCTAAGGTCACCTTCTACTGTTTGAGTTTCATCAATTACTTCGTTAATTTTCTTAACTTCATCGTCAGTCAGATCTCTTACGCGAGTATCTGGACTAACATTTGCTTGAGCTAAAATACGGTTCGAACTTACTCTACCAATTCCATAGATATAAGTAAGACCAATTTCAACACGTTTGTCTCTTGGTAAGTCTACTCCTGAAATACGAGCCATTTCTTAATTCCTCCATTGATTCTATGCCTGAATATATGGCATAATTATTAGTTACTAATTGACTGGGGTGATCATACACCCAATTGGACATGATCCAATCTTTCCGATACTCGACTTCATCTTCTCGGTATCAATAAGTAATCTCCCGTAGACTCACTACGTTCAATTATCTTAACCAGCACAAGGCTGCAGTCTTACACACCATGAAGACAAGAATATCCAAACTGGAATTATCCCTGTCTTTGTTTGTGTTTTGGGTTTTCACAGATTACTCTGATACTTCCCTTTCTTTTAATGATTTTGCATTTTTCGCAAATTGGTTTTACTGATGATCTAACTTTCACGTTAAACCCTCCTTTCAAAAAGACCGACTTATATTGTAACATATTACTTTTTCATTTGCAACATGTGAATTATTGCAAATAATCTATATCAACCGTTGTATCTCAAAAGACTATTTGTCACGCCAAATAATTCTTCCTTTTGATAAATCGTACGGTGATAATTCTAAGGTAACTTTATCTCCTGGTAAAATACGAATAAAGTTTTGTCTAAGTTTTCCACTAATATGTGCTAAAACTCTATGACCATTTTCTAACTCTACTTGAAACATTGTGTTTGGTAATTTTTCAATTACAGTTCCTTCAATTTCAATCACATCTGTTTTTGACATGCATTTCCTCCTTGCTTTCTTTGAACGCTGGCGCAAGCTTAATCGCTCTCTTAATTGCTTCGTTTGTTAATTGCTTATGGTTTTCTAATTGTTTACATATCGTTTCATCAAAATATGTAGTTATCGGTTGAACATGCTTTTTGTTCTTTTTTTTTGGGTTTTCATAAGGTCTGTGAATTCCGTCTACTAAAAAGTATTCTTTATCACTTTCCATTAAAACGATATAAATCGTGTCTTTATCGTGACCCGCTTTCGATTTTACAAATTTTCCTATCAACATTCTCACCTGTCTTTTGATGATTATATATCCTTGCCCACTATTACATTGTCAATATCTGTGGTCCAGATTCTGTAATCAAAATAGTGTTTTCATAATGCGCTGAGAGTGAGTGATCTTGGGACACAACTGTCCAATCGTCATCTAGCCACTCAACATCGCATCTCCCCATATTAATCATGGGTTCAATACATAAAGTCATTCCTGCCTTAAGCTTTAAACCTTTTCTTTTCTGAGCGAAATTTGGAATTTGAGGATCTTCGTGTAATTTTGTCCCAATTCCATGACCGACTAATTCTCTCACAATGCCATAGCCGAATTGTTTAATATATGCATCAATTGCGTTAGAAATATCATATAGATAATACTCCTGTGTCGCATATTGAATTCCTTCAAAGAAACTTTGTTTCGTTCTTTCCATCAATAAGGCCGCATCTTCACTAACAGTTCCTACACCATGTGTTCTAGCGGCGTCAGAGTGATAGCCTTTATAAATTAATCCGGCGTCTAAACTTACTATATCACCATCTTTTAAAATTCTCTTTTTCGATGGAATTCCATGCACCACTTCATCATTTACCGAGACGCAAATGGAAGCAGGATACCCGTGATAATTCAAAAAATTTGGTTCGCAATGAAGTGCACGAATTTTTTCCTCACCAAACGCATCAATCTCATATGTTGAAATACCTGGTTTAATGATTTCTCCAAGTTGATCATGTACTTGCGCAAGTCTCTTTCCAGCTTCTATCATGAATTCAATTTCTCTAGCTGATTTTATAGATACTGCCATGACTTCAACCATACCCTTCCTTTATTCTTATGCTCTAACTTACTCACCTAAAATCTCAATAATCTTATCAAAAACTTCATTGAGCGATAATGTTCCGTCAACAGCATGAAGTACATTTCTTTGTGTATAAAAATCAATAAGTGGTTGCGTCTGATCGTGGTATACTTTCAAGCGATTCTTCACAGTTTCTTCTTGATCATCATCTCTTAAAATCAATTCACTATTGCAACGATCACAAATTCCTTCTACAGCTGGTGGAATATTAACGATATGATAGGTTGCTCCGCATGCAACACATGCTCTTCTACCAGACATTCTATTAATAATTACTTCATCAGCAACTGCAACATCAATTGCGAAGTCGATTGACTCATTTAAATCATTCAATGCATTTTCTAACACAGTCGCTTGAGGAATGGTTCTTGGAAATCCATCCAACACATAACCATTCTTACAGTCTTCATTTGCAACTCTATCAAGCAAAATTTTAACTGTCAATTCATCTGGAACCAATTGACCTTGATCCATATACTTCTTTGCTTCCATTCCCAACTCAGTTCCACTCTTAATGTTTGAACGGAAAATATCTCCTGTAGAAATATGAGGAATTTGATACTTATCAGCGATCATTTTTGCCTGTGTGCCTTTTCCTGCACCAGGTGCACCCAACATAATAATTTTCATATTCAGCCTCCAGTTTTATACGTTAAACTTTCAATTACTATCTATTCTATTACCAAAATGGTTGTATTGTCATATTAAACGGATACATGGGACAGACATAAGCCTGTCCCCATATCCTTAAATGCATTATGCATTCAAAAATCCTTTATAGTTTCTTACAAGCATAAGTGATTCAATTTGCTTAATCGTTTCCAAAATAACACTTACGATAATAATCAAACTAGTACCACCAAAAGAAACATTTGCACCAAAAACTCCATTTGTTAAGAATGGAACAATTGCAATTAGAACTAATCCCATTGCACCAACAAAAATGATGTATTTAAGAATGTTGGTTAAATACTCTGTTGTTGGTTTTCCAGGTCTGATTCCTGGAATAAAACCACCTTGCTTTTTAATGTTATTAGATACTTCAAGCGGATTAAATGTGATTGAAGTATAAAAATAAGCAAAGAATATAACTAATAATACATATACTACAAGTCCCAAGCTATACCATGGCATTTTAGGTCTGCACCAGTTATTAGAATTTAACGCTTTAATAACATGAGCACCAAAACCTGTACCTTTGTAATTCATCATTGAAAAAATCGCTGATGGGAACTGAAGCATTGAAGAAGCGAAAATAATTGGAATAACTCCCGAGGTATTAACCCTCAAAGGAATTGCGGATGATTGTCCACCAACCATTTTTCTTCCTTGCATTTTTTTTGCATATTGAACTGGGATCTTACGAACACCACCATTCAATACAATTACTAACATAATCATTAGGATGATAATTGCAACGATTACAACTGCTGCAATTACTCCGTTTGCAATCTTAGGAGCATTTTTTATGAACTGTTCATATAAACTTGTTAAGTCTTGAGGAATTCTGGAAATAATGTTAATAACTAATACGACTGATATACCATTACCCACACCAAGCTCTGTAATACGTTCACCAACCCACATTAAAAATGCGCTTCCAGCTGTTAATGCTACAATAACCATAATATAATCTAATACAATTGCATCTGCCTGTAATAGACCGCTGTTACCAAATCCAATTGCCATTGCAGTGGATTCAACTAATGCAAGTCCAACCGTTACATACCTTGTGATTGCGCCAATTTTCTTACGCCCATCTTCACCATCACGTTGCATTTCTTCCAATTTTGGAATTGCAATCGTTAATAATTGCATGATGATAGAAGATGTAATATATGGTGTAATGTTTAATGCAAAGACAGACATTTGAAGAAAGGAACCGCCTGTAAATGCATCAAAGAAGTTGAAAGCATCACCAGTCTGGCTTGCAAAAAACTGCGCAAAATACTCGCGGTTCACACCCGGAACTGGCAATTGACATCCAAATCGAATAACAACTAACATTGCTAAAGTGAATAAAATTCTTTTTCTTACTTCCTCAATCTTAAATGCATTCTTCAACGTTGTTAACATGATTAAATCACCTCTGCTGTTCCACCAACTGCTTCGATTTTTTCTTTCGCTGACGCACTGAAAGCATTTGCCTTAACCGAAAGTTTTTTGGTTAATTCACCGTTTCCAAGGATCTTTACACCATCTTTAGGGTTTTTGATAATTCCCATTTCTTTTAATGCTGCAATATCAACTACTGAACCGTCTTCAAATACATCTAATACCGAAATGTTAATTCCAATGATTTCAAGAGCATTAGGATTTTTAAATCCTCTCTTTGGAATTCTTCTGTATAATGGCATTTGACCACCTTCAAAACCAACTCTAGGCGCTCCTGAACGAGCCTTTTGTCCTTTATGGCCTTTACCAGCTGTCTTACCATTTCCTGAACCGTGTCCACGACCTCTTCGAAAATTATCGCTATGCTTAGAACCTGCTGCAGGTTGTAAATTTGATAATTCCATTCTGACACCTCCTTATCTTTGAATAATTTATACTTCTTCTACTTTCACTAAGTGTTGAACTTTATTAACCATTCCTCGGCTTGCAGCATTATCTGGTAATACTACAGTCTGGTGCATTTTTCTAAGTCCAAGAGCCTGAATTGTTGCTTTATGCTTTGGAATAGCTCCAATGATAGATTTTACTAAAGTCACTTTAATTGTTTTTGTATTTTCTGCCATTTTATCCTCCTTAAGCCATAATCTCTTCAACAGATTTACCACGGCTCTTTGCAACTTCTTCTGGAGTTTTAAGTTGGCTTAATCCAGTAATGGTAGCAAGAACAACGTTTTGCTTGTTATTTGATCCCATTGATTTTGTACGGATATTTTTGATTCCAGCAAGTTCACATACGCTACGCGCAGGACCTCCTGCAATAACTCCTGTACCATCTGGAGCCTTTTTCAAAAGTACTGATGCACTTCCGAATCCTCCAACTATATCATGTGTTACACTTGAATTTTCATCTAAAGCAACAGCTACAAGGTTTTTTGTTGCATCTTCTTTTCCTTTGCGGATCGCTTCTGGAATTTCAGTTGCTTTACCAAGCCCTGCACCTACGTGACCTTTTCCGTCACCTACAACAACTAAAGCAGTGAATCGGAAGTTACGACCACCTTTAACAACCTTAGTTACACGCTTGATGGAAACTACTTTTTCTGTTAATTCCATATTACTTGTGTCAACGATTGTACGTTTCATGTGATTTTCTCCTCCTTTTCTAGAATTCTAAGCCAGCTTCTCTGGCTGCTTGTGCTAATGCTGCGATTTTTCCTTGGTATATAAAGCCGCCTCTGTCAAAAACTACAGTAGTAATGCCTTTTTCCATTGCTCTTTTCGCAATTACTGTTCCTAAATATGCTGCTGCTTCAACGTCGTTTGTTTTCTTAAGTTGTTCACTTACTGTCTTCTCAACAGTAGAAGCTGCAACTAAAGTATTTCCAACTGTATCGTCAATAATTTGAGCATACATATGATTATTACTTCTAAACACAGCAAGACGTGGTCTTGCAGCAGTACCCGAAAAACGGTTACGCAATCTTTTGTGTTTTTTCACACGAATTTTTTGTTTTGATTCTTTTTTAACCATTTTCTACTCTCCTTATCTATTTTTTACCAGTCTTACCAACTTTACGTCTAATAACTTCATCAGCATACTTAATACCTTTACCTTTGTAAGGTTCTGGTCTTCTTTTATCTCTGATTTCAGCAGCGAATTGGCCTACTTTTTCTTTGTCGATACCTTTAACAAGAATTACGTTTTGTCCTTCTAAAACAGTTTCAACACCTTCTGGGTCAACCATTTCAACTGGATGTGAATATCCTAAAGATAACACTAACATATTTCCTTGCTTTTGAGCTTTGTATCCAACTCCGTTTACTTCTAATTTCTTTTCATATCCCTGAGTAACACCAACAACCATGTTGTTCACTAATGTTCTCGTAAGACCATGTAATGATTTCATTTTCTTAAGATCACTCGGTCTGGTAACAAGAATTTGCTCACCTTCAAGTTTAATATCCATTTCTGATGGAAGCACTCTTTCAAGTGTTCCTTTTGGACCTTTAACAGTCACTTTATTATTTTCTGCAATATCAACAGTAACGCCTGCTGGTACTGCGATTGGCATTCTTCCTATACGCGACATGCCCGTACCTCCTATGATTTTACATTCTTATTGAATTATTACCAAACAAACGCAAGTACTTCTCCACCTACATTTAATTTGCGAGCTTCTTTATCTGTAACTACACCTTGGTTTGTGGAAATAATTGCAACTCCAAGACCTCCAAGTACTTTTGGAAGTTCTTCTCTGTTTGCATAAACACGAAGACCAGGTTTTGAAATTCTTTTAATGCCCGTAATGATTTTCTCATTTTTATCTGCACCATATTTTAATGAAACACGAATTACTTTGAAGTTTCCTTCATCTACTAAATCGTATTTTAGAATATATCCTTCATCTAATAAAATATTTGCAATCGCAATCTTCATTTTTGAAGATGGAATATCCACAGTATCATGCTTTGCAGTATTTGCATTACGGATTCTTGTAAGCATATCTGCAATTGGATCGCTCATTGTCATTTGTAAATGCCTCCTTCTTTCATACTATCAACTTTTACCACACTGGTTTGATTTCATCTTACCAGCTAGCTTTTCTAACACCTGGAATCTGTCCTTTATAAGCCAATTCACGGAAGCAAATTCTGCAAATTCCGTATTTTCTTAAGTAAGCATGTGGACGACCACAGATTCTACAACGGTTATATTCTCTAGTAGAGAATTTTTGTTCACGTTGTTGTTTCACCTTCATTGCTGTCTTAGCCATGAATTTACCTCCTCTATTTTTCGAATGGCATATTGAAAAGTCTTAATAATTCACGACTTTCTTCATCCGTGTTTGCAGTTGTAACGATGATAATATCCATACCTCTTACTTTATCAACTTTATCATACTCGATTTCAGGGAAAATGATTTGTTCTTTTACTCCAAGAGCATAATTTCCTCTTCCGTCAAATGCATTTGGGTTTACACCTCTAAAGTCACGCACACGTGGTAAAGCAAGATTAATAAGACGATCTAAAAACTCATACATTCTTTCTCCACGAAGAGTTACCTTACATCCGATAGGCATTCCTTCTCTTAACTTAAAGTTTGCAATAGAGTTTTTTGCTTTTGTAAGAACTGGCTTTTGTCCTGTAATAATTTCAAGATCTTTTGCAGCCATTTCTAATACTTTCGCGTTATCCTTTGCTTCTCCAACTCCCATGTTGATTACAACTTTATCAATCTTTGGAACTTCCATAACATTTTTATAACCAAACTTCTTGATCATTGCTTCACTGATCTCGCTTTTGTAAATTTCTTTGAGTCTACTCAACGTTCTAGACCTCCTCTCATAGATTAGTCGATTGCTTCACCGGTCGATTTTGCAATACGAACTTTTTTATCTTTCTCCATCTTAAATCCAACTCTAGTAGGTTTTCCTTTATGTAAGTACATTACATTGGAAATATCAATTGCTGCTTCTCTTTGGATGATTCCACCTTCTTGATTTGCAGCAGAAGGTTTTGCGTGTTTTGTGATCACGTTAACCCCTTCAACTAATACCTTGCTATTTTTAGGATCTACGGAGATTACTTTTCCTTCTTTGTCTTTGTCTTTTCCAGCGATTACTTTAATCGTATCACCTTTTTTAATTTTCATTGTTGACATACGGCACCTCCTATAATACTTCTGGAGCAAGTGATACAATTTTCATAAATTGTTTGTCACGAAGCTCTCTAGCTACTGGTCCAAAAATACGAGTTCCCTTTGGATTCTTATCATCTTTAATAATTACAGCAGCATTTTCATCGAATCTAATATAAGAACCATCTTTACGACGAGCGCCTTTTACAGTACGTACAACTACAGCTTTTACCACGTCACCTTTTTTTACAACGCCACCTGGTGTTGCATCTTTAACGGTAGCCACGATAATGTCACCAATATTTGCATATCTTCTTGTTGATCCACCTAACACTCTGATACAAAGAATCTCTTTAGCACCGGTGTTGTCAGCAACTCTAAGTCTGCTTTCTTGTTGTATCATGCTAATTCTCCTTCCAAACGAGCTTCTCAATGCTGAATTTCATCAGCCTGCTCATTATTTTACTCTTTCTATTACTTCTACAAGTCTCCATCTTTTATCTTTTGAAAGTGGTCTTGTTTCCATTACTTTAACAGTATCACCAATATTGCATTCATTGTTTTCATCATGTGCTTTTAATGTATATGTTCTCTTTACAATTTTTTTGTAAAGTGGATGCTTAACATGATCTTCAACAGCAACAACGATTGTTTTTTGCATTTTATTACTTGTTACTTTACCGGTACGTGTTTTTCTTAAGTTTCTTTCCACGACTTATTCTCCTTCCTTTGCGAGAACTATTCTGCAACTTTTGATTTTTCAGAGATAATAGTTTGAATGCGGGCAATGTTCTTTCTTACCTCTTTGATTCGGCTCGTATTATCTAATTGATTTGTTGCGTTTTGGAATCTTAAATTAAAAAGTTCCTTTTTTGCAGCTACTAATTCATTCGCTAATTCAGCAGCTGATTTTGCTTTTAAAGTATCAACATACTTATTAGTTTTCATTTGCTGCACCACCTTCCAAATCTGCTTTGCTAACAATTTTACATTTACATGGAAGTTTGTGAGTTGCAAGACGTAACGCTTCTCTAGCAGTTTCTTCAGCCACTCCTGAGATTTCAAACATTACACGTCCTGGTTTTACAACTGCAACCCAGAATTCCAAAGTACCTTTTCCAGAACCCATACGAGTTTCTGCTGGTTTAGTTGTTACAGGTTTGTCTGGGAATATTTTAATCCAAACTTTACCACCACGTTTGATATGACGAGTCATAGCAATACGAGCTGCTTCGATTTGATTTGAACGAATCCAACATGGTTCTGTAGCTACAATACCATATTCTCCGTAACAAATAGTGTTACCTCTCGTCGCTTTTCCTGCCATTGAACCACGGAACTGTTTACGACGTTTTACTCTTTTTGGCATTAACATTATTTATCGCTCCCTTCCTTATTTCCTCTAGTAGGAAGTACTTCGCCTTTATAAATCCAAACCTTTACTCCGATCTTTCCATAAGTAGTGTCTGCTTCAGCGAAACCATAGTCAATATCTGCTCTAAGTGTCTGAAGTGGAATAGTACCTTCGCTGTAAAACTCTGTACGAGCCATATCAGCTCCACCAAGACGTCCTGCACATGCTGCTTTAATTCCGAGTGCTCCCGTTTTCATTGTTCTTGACATACAAGATTTCATGGCTCTTCTGAAAGAAACACGATTTTCTAATTGTAAAGCAATGTTTTCAGCAACTAATTGTGCATCTTTATCAGGTCTCTTAATTTCTTTAATATCTACCATGATCTTTTTGTCAGTAAGTTTAGCTAATTCTTTTTTGGTAACTTCAATTTCTTGTCCACCTTTTCCAATTACAACACCTGGCTTTGCGGTGAATATTACGATCTTTACACGATCAGCAGCTCTTTCGATTTCGATTTTTGAAACTCCAGCGCTGTACAATTTCTTTTTCAAGTATGTTCTGATATTGTAATCTTCAACCAAGAAATCAGCAAATTCTTCTTCTGCATACCATTTTGAATCCCAATCTTTAATTACGCCGACTCTAAGGCCATGAGGATTAACTTTCTGTCCCATTATTTTTCCTCCTATCTTTCATCAAGCACTATGCTAATGTGGCTCATTCTCTTTTCGATTCTATAAGCTCTTCCTTGTGCTCTTGGTCTTACTCTTTTCATTGTAGGACCTTTATTAGCATAACACTCGGCTACATATAGTTTGTCTACATTCATTTGATTATTGTTTTCTGCATTTGCAATTGCTGATTCCAACAATTTTTTAACAAGTGAAGATGCGTATCTTGGATTGTATTCTAAGATTGCAAGTGCTGTTTGAGCATCTTTTCCTCTGATGGCATCTAATACAAAGCACGCTTTTTGAACCGAAACTCTAGCATAAGATAACTTAGCACTTGGTCTCGTATCCTTATTTGCATTTCTTTCTCTTTTTATCTGGGATCTATGTCCTTTTGCCACGGATGTGTCCTCCTTTCATGCGCCCGAAAGCGCCGCTTCTATTATCTTACTCTTGATTTCTTTTCGTCTTTTCCATGTCCTCTATATGTTCTAGTTGCTACAAACTCGCCGAGTTTGTGTCCAACCATATCTTCTGTAACATATACTGGAACATGTTTTCTTCCGTCATGTACCGCAATCGTATGACCAACAAATGTTGGGAAAATTGTGGAACGACGTGACCAAGTTTTAATAACCTGCTTTTGTCCTGAATCATTCAATGTGTCAACTTTTTTCAATAAGTGACTGTCAGCAAATGGTCCTTTTTTTAACGATCTAGACATTATATATCCTCCTTATTATCATTGGGCGATAACTATCATTCGTTGATCCATTAAAGAATCAACTACTTCACAGCTTTTCCATCTCTTCTTCTAACAATTAGTTTATTAGACTGCTTTTTCTTCTTGCGAGTTTTTAAACCAAGTGCTGGTTTTCCCCATGGTGTAGATGGTCCTGGGCGTCCGATTCCAGTTCTACCTTCTCCACCACCGTGAGGATGGTCGTTAGGGTTCATTACAGAACCACGAACTGTTGGGCGAAATCCCATATGACGTTTACGTCCAGCTTTACCAATGTTAATAAGGCTGTGATCTTTATTTCCAACTACTCCAACTGTTGCACGACAAACAACTGGTACCATTCTCATTTCGCCAGAAGGTAATCGAAGTGTTGCATATTTTCCTTCTTTTGCCATTAACTGAGCGCTATTTCCTGCTGAACGAACCATTTGTCCGCCTTTTCCAGGATAAAGCTCGATATTATGAACTTGTGTACCAACTGGAATTTGAGAAAGTGGCAAGCAATTTCCAACTCTAACTTCCGCTTCCGCTCCACTCATTACAACCATTCCATCTGTCAAACCTTCTGGAGCAAGGATGTATGCTTTTTCACCATCTTCATAGCAAATTAATGCAATGTTTGCTGTTCTGTTTGGATCGTATTCAACACCAATTACAGTAGCTTTAATTCCATCTTTACTATTTCTTTTAAAATCAATTAATCTGTATTTTCTTCTAGACCCGCCTCCGCGATGTCTAACAGTGATTTTACCCTGGTTGTTACGACCCGCATTCTTACTTAAAGAAACGCATAATGCTTTTTCAGGTTCTGTTTTTGTGATTTCAGCAAAATCAGATCCAGTCATGTTTCTTCTCGAAGGTGTATACGGTTTATATTTCTTGATTCCCATTGTTGAATCTCCTTTCAAATAGTCCTAATGTTACTTAGTCCTGGTTTATTTTCACGCTTTCCTGCGTATATGATCTGCTAATTACAGTCCTGCAAAAATCTCAATATCTTTGCTGTCTTCTGTAAGCCAAACAATCGCTTTTTTGGTTTTAGCAGTTTTACCAACTATCATTCCTCTTCTTTTCTTTCTTCCGTCACAGTTCATTGTGTTAACACGAGCAACTTTTGCTCCGTCAAACATTTTTTCAACTGCATCTTTGATTTGGAATTTATTTGCTTGTGGATGTACTAAAAATGTGTATTTTCTGATTGTTGCAGTCTCTTTTACATATTTTTCTGTTCCAGCTTTTTTGTCTTTCACAGTAACTTTTTGTAATTTTTTAACTCCATCAACTTCAACCACTTCTTTTTTGTATCTTTCCACGTCAACGCTTGTTTCATTCATTGATTTTTCTGTGATAACCGGTTTGAGGATCACATCATAATATTGAATAGTTGCCATTATGCATACACCTCCTCAAGTTTTGCAACAGAGTCTTTTGTAAGAACCACTGTGCCCGCCTTCATAATGTCATAAACATTAATAGTATTTGTTAAAGTAGTTTGAACTGTAGGAATGTTTTTTGCAGACATTACCACTTTTTCATCATTCTCATTAATTACGAATAATGCTTTTTTCAAATTCAAGTTCTCTACTACTGCTACGAAATTCTTTGTTTTGATTTCTTCAAATTTAAGTTCATCAATAACAATCAATTTCTTTTCTTGCACTCTGCTTGTTAATGCAGATTTAATTGCAAGTTGTTTTTCTTTTCTATTCATTTTGAATGAATAGTCTCTAGGGGTTGGTGCAAATACAACTCCACCACCAGTCCAGTGAGGTGATCTTGTAGATCCCTGTCTAGCATGACCAGTTCCTTTTTGTCTCCAAGGTTTTCTTCCTCCTCCAGAAACTTCAGAACGAGTTTTTGCTTTTTGCGTTCCTTGACGCTTATTTGCAAGCTGTTGTACAACTGCCATGTGTACTAAATGTTCGTTTACTGCAACACCAAACACCGCATCACTTAAGTCAATTGTTCCAACTTCTTTGCCTTCCATATTATAAACAGATACGTTTGCCATCTGAATGCTCCTCCTTTCGTCCCAAATTAAGCTTGAGCCTTAACAGTTTCTTTAATTGTTACTAAAGCTTTTTTAGGTCCTGGTACTGCACCTTTTACTAAAAGCAAGTTCTTGTCAGCATCTACTCTAACAACTTCTAAGTTCTGAGTTGTTATTCTTTTGCTTCCCATGTGTCCTGGCATTCCTTTTCCTTTGAATACTCTTGAAGGACTAGAACACGCACCATTCGAACCTTGATGACGATGGAATTTAGAACCATGAGCCATTGGTCCTCTAGATTGATTATGTCTCTTAATCGCTCCTTGGAATCCTTTACCTTTTGAAGTAGCAGTCGCGTCGATTTTGTCACCAACAGCAAAGATGTCTGCTTTAATTTCTTGAGCAAGTGAATACTCACATGAGTTTTCAAACTTGAATTCTCTTACGAATCTTTTAGCAGAAACACCCGCTTTTTCAAAATGCCCTTTTTGAGCCTTATTCACGCCATGTCTGTTAATTACTTCTTTTTTCCCTTTTGCGTCTTTGTTTACAATTCTTTCTTTCTTGTCAACAAATCCAACTTGAATTGCACTGTAACCATCGTTTTCAACGGTTTTAACCTGTGTTACTACACATGGTCCAGCTTGAAGTACGGTAACTGGGATAAGCACACCGTTCTCGTTGAAGATTTGAGTCATTCCGACTTTTGTCGCTAAAATCGCTTTCTTCATGTTGTTTCCTCCTTGTTTCTACAGCGGAACAGGTCATCGGTTTCCCTCGCTGTTCATACTAGACCCGGGTAATATAAGTGGAACAAAGCATTCACATCTTTTCATTCGTTACTTCTATATCAACCAATTAAGGATCTAATCTGTTTTTGTTGTCTTGTTCTGTTTGCTTGGTTTTGTCAGAATTAGTTGTTTTTCATTTTAATTCCGATAAATACACCAGCTGGCATTTCTAATCTTTGCAAAGCATCTACTGTTTTTGGTGTAGGTGCAATCACGTCAATCAGTCTTTTGTGAGTTCTTTGTTCGAACTGCTCTCTGGAATCTTTGTATTTGTGAACCGCTCTTAAAATAGTAACAATTTCCTTTTTTGTAGGAAGAGGTACTGGTCCACTAACCTGAGATCCGTTTTTCTTAACTGTTTCGATGATTTTCTTTGCTGATGCATCAACTAATTGATGATCATAGGCCTTCAATGTGATTCTCATTACTTGATTTGCCATAAAAAAAGTCGCCTCCTTTTCGCACTTTTTAGTTCTAAGTACGACAAGCGGTGACTGTACACTCTCCCGTGTGTGTCATAATGACTTTCACACGTCGTTTCTACAATTTGTAGACTTTTTGTTTGTACAGTGACTTGTCGTCAGTTTCCTAACTTGACATTCGCTCCACGGAAAACCCATCTATAATAAGTAATTATCATAAATGGCAACCTCACGTTTCATCGCTATCATGCCACAGCACTGATTAGTATACATCAGTTGATTTCATATTTCAATAGTTTTTTTAAAAAATTTGCATAATGCATTTTTTTTGTGTATAGTAGGATTTAAATATAGCATAAAAGCTACCGAAAACATACAAAAATACAACTAATCGAGGAAAAATTATGTGGATTGCAAATCAATGGAAAGAATATGAAATTCTTGACACATCAAATGGAGAAAAATTAGAACGCTGGGGGAAATACCTTTTGGTAAGGCCAGATCCGCAAGTAATCTGGAACACTCCAAAAACTTCACCCGAATGGAAAAAGAAAAATGGTCATTATCACCGTAGTTCAAAAGGTGGCGGTGAATGGGAGTTTTTTAACCTACCCGATGAATGGTTGCTTCATTATAATGATTTGACATTTCACCTGAAACCATTTCGTTTCAAACATACAGGTCTGTTCCCTGAACAAGCTGTAAACTGGGATTGGTGCAAACAACAAATCACAAAAGCAGACCGTCCTTTGAAAATCTTGAACCTCTTTGCTTATACTGGTGGTGCTACCATCTCAGCTGCAAAAGCTGGTGCGCATGTAACACATGTTGATGCTTCTAAAGGAATGGTTGGCTGGGCAAAAGAAAATGCTCTTTCTTCCAATGTAGAGTCGACAAGTATTCGATTCATCGTGGATGATTGCATTAAATTTGTGGAGCGAGAAATTCGTCGTGGCAATACCTATGACGGAATTATCATGGATCCCCCTTCCTATGGAAGAGGACCAAAAGGCGAAATTTGGAAAATCGAGGAGTCCATCTTCCCATTTATCGAGTTATGTGCAAAACTTCTATCAAAAGATGCTTGTTTCTTCCTAATTAACTCTTATACAACTGGACTTCAACCAGCAGTTCTTTCCTATATGTTAAATACAGTCATCACAAAACAGCGCGGTGGTTTTGTGGAAGCCGAGGAAATTGGAATTCCCGTGAGAGATTCCAAACTCATCTTACCATGTGGGGCAAGTGGACGTTGGTTTTGCTCGTAAATAGAATATACACGTTAGTTAATTTTATAATTGCATATAATAATGAAACAAAAGCATGCGAGGAAATCGCATGCTTTTGTTGTTTAATCAATAACTTCTGATTTTGGAGTATTCATAAATACGACATTTCAAACGAATTGCCAACCCTTAATAAGTCGGATAGCTTGTTGACTGGCGTGCCGCTTCTTCCAGTATTGCAGCCATTGAAGCACCAGATACAAGCATAATTATTATACTAAATACAACCGATAAAACAATCGATATCACACAGACCACTAAATACGCTTTGAAGAAGTTTGCTTTTGATTTCTTAGTCGAACTGCTAAATGCCCAAACAAACATCATAATAATATTAAGGCATGGAATGCAAAGTATCAAAAATGTAAGCATCCACTCACCCATAGTTACCGGCTCAGCATAAATGTTCATGCTACTACTTGCAACTCCCACTGGGGGTAAATTCATATTTGAACCTTGATACATATTTGAACCCTGATACATGTTTGATGATTGATAATTATTCTGTGGTTGGTACATATTCGTCGTCTGCTGCTCGGTTTTTGGACGATAAACTGATTGCCCTTCATCTGGAGCCGTTCTCTCAAAATACTGATCGTTATTGTTCGTCGAATTGTTGTCCATTGAATTACTGTTCATTGAATTGTTGTCCATTCTTACTCTCCCTCGTCATAAGTAGTTTTGATTTGTAAATTTATAATTCTACCTCCTAATTATCACAAAAATCATAAATTCTGTCAATTTGATTATTCCACTTTAAGCGAAAGGTCAAACACTCTAATGATACGTTCCAATAGATTTCCCTTCGTATAATTAATAGGTTCAGCTCCTGGATAAAAAGTATACATACGATATCCATAATATACAAACATCGCCACGATAATGCTAATCAATAACTGTTTGAAATATCGGATTCGAACTCCTTTTATGTATCGAAACCAAAAACAATATACCCCAAACACTATCCACACATATATAAATGGATGATACTCAAATGCTTCCTTAAACTCTAAAAGAAGTATATTTATAAGAGCTCTGGTCATACCACACCCAGGACATGGAACTCCAAACAGTAATCGTGTTGGACATACCGTTCCAAATACATGATCAATCATAATCCACACTGCTAACGCAATCACTGCTCCCACATAATTGGACTTAATATCGTGCCAGAGTCTACCACAAATCAATTTTACTATTTTCAAAATAACTCCTATACTACAATTCGTTTCAGTAATTTTCCGAGATTAACCATTGTGATATGATAATATGAAAACGCCTCCATTTTTTTTGGAAATAGGTCATTTCCCCAATCACCTGGAATTGGATAATGCGTTGAGCTACCTTCATAAACCACTTTATCCCCTAAAATCTTCTCAAGTTCTTTGATAGATACAAAATTCCGCTTCTTCAACTCAACTCCCACGCTACTTTTCTTAACGACTGCAAGTATAAACTCTATACAAGTGTATGCTTTCTGAACTCTAATTCTTCGCTTGATTGGAAAAATAAGTGCTGAAATGAAATTATACACATACATTTTTGAATTTTTCTCAATACAAATTAGAAAACGCATAATTTTGCTTTTTTCTTCTATACTTAATGGTATTTTGCAGACCTTGATCATACACAATTTGTCTTTATCATGATATCTTCGAAAAGATTCTTCAACAAACCCACCATAAAAAGGGGCGTTCTCGTAATGTCTTGAGAAAGAGTACAATTTCTGCAGCTGATCATCAAACGATATCGCAACATGATTATATCTGTGCTTTGTCATAAACCGAATGAATTTTCCCATTTTACATGGTGTAGAGGCAAAGAGAACATACAGATTATGACCACTTTGATTATTCTTAAGCAAACCTTTTAGTTCATTCTCGATCATATTCATACCCACTTTAACTTTATTTTAAATATTGCATAATAATGCTTCCCATAATATCTAGTCCACATTGCTTTGTAATCCCATTTAATTCATAAGCGACTTTTGGCATGCCATAGACAACACATGTTTTCTCATCCTGTCCCACTGTGATCGCTCCTTTTCTTCGCATCGCCGCAATTCCCTTGGCACCATCATAACCCATTCCAGTTAGTATTACACCCACCACGCGATTGCCGAGGCACTCCGCAACAGAATGGAACATGACATCTACCGATGGACAATGTCCGTTCACTTTCTCACCCTCAAACACCCTTAAATAGAGTCCCTTTTCAGATCTTTTTACTTGAACATGTTTATCTCCCGGCGCAACATAAATATGACCCGGTAATACAACATCTCCATTTGTTGCTTCCTTAACCTGAAAATCAGTTTGTTTGTCCAAGCGCTCTGCAAACATCCTTGAAAAGACAGGTGGAATATGTTGAACAATTACAATTCCCGGGAGCAAGGTTGCTGATTGGTCAGGTAATTGTTTTAGCAACTCATAAATTGCTTCCGTTCCGCCTGTAGAGGCACCAATTGCAATCAAATCAAAGTCTTTGATCTCTTTTGCTACAACAGCATGTTTCTTCGCTTGATTACTCTTATCTTCAACATGGACACTTGCTTTTGAAGCAGCTTTAATTGCCATGACTAAATCCTTAATGAATTTCTGAACATCTTGTGGCGATTTGGCAGAGGGTTTTGATACAAACTCAACAGCACCAGCATTCATAGCGTCAAAAACCTTGTCGCTAATTGAACTGACAACAATTACTGGAACTGGATACTGGGGTATCAATCTTTTCACAAACTCAATACCACTCATTTTAGGCATCTCAATGTCGCAAGTCACAACATCTGGATCATATTCAAGAATCTTATCCCTTGCTTCATATGGATCTGCTGCCGTAGCAATCACCTGTATATCTGGATCCATTCCAATTCCTCTTGCGATTGCCTCGCGAAAAACTGCACTATCATCTACAATCAGAACTTTTATTGCCATATTAATCACCTTTTCCCCATAAACTATACACTTAAATTATAACGAAGTTTGGATGATAAGTAAATTCATTTTCTAGCTATGATTTATATAAAACCATAAAAATTCCAATTTATCTGAAGTAAAACAAAAATTAATATACTTGAAAACAAAATAATTTGTTTCTTCTTTTGCTTACTCATTAGGAAACAAACCATTCCGCTTGCCGTTAACAAATACTGTATTCCAATCATACTGTTAACAACTACTGCCAATGCGCAATCCATCCTATTTAACAAATATAATATAATAATAATAACATTTATTTCCATTAATAGTCCTGCGAACGCTAACACCATAACTTGCTTGTCTCTTTTATACAAACTAATCACAAAATAAACTAGGATAACCATTGTAGATGCAACTAAAAGAAAACATTGAAGAATCCTTCCAACTTTATTATTCGGAAACTTTGTGAGTAAAAAATCACTTGTCAGTATTCCCCCTTGGTTGATTCCTACTATTTTACCATTCTCTCGAATCACTGCTAACTCTGCATAAACACTCCTCGCAATCATTGAATCATGATCATCTTTTAACCTGTAGTAATCAGGCTTTGTCTGTAAATAAGTAAGTCCTCTAAGTTCAATTGTATTGGAATCTATTGTATGAATCGTTTCGCAATCTTCAAGATAGTGGTATAGCATCGTAATATCCGCCGTTTTTCTTGCTGTGATGATTTCCATACCATCTAATTCCTGTGCGTCCTCTCCATTGTCACACGCAACCACCTGTATTTCTTCTCCACTCCCTGTCATCGTTTCTAACAAACCATAAATCATTCCCCCAGCCTCAGCCTGATTACATAAAATAATAAGTGCTCTCTTTTCGCTTGGTGAAAAAGCAAGTAGTGACGTAAACCCTCTTGCCCCTCCGTCATGTGTCAAAAACCTCGTATTACCTTGGTATTCCCAAAATCCATGTGCAGCTCCAGTCAATTCTTCTCTCTGTGAGTAGCTTCTTGCAAACATCCAATCATATGTTTTTTCTTGATTATATATTTTCTCATTATCCATATAAGCAATTGCATATTTTGCTAAATCTTCTGCAGTACCACTAATTCCACCATCTGGATACAAATGATTATACGACCATCCATTATCCTTAATTCCCTCCCCATAACCAATCGCTTTGTTATTCACAATATATTCTTCGTCCATATAAATGGGATCCGCCGTTGAATTCACCACACCCAATGGAGCAAAAATATGTTTGTTTATATATTGGTCATACTCCTCACCGCTTACACACTCTATTAAGTAACCAGCAAGTGCCGCTCCATAATTGGAATAGGCTGTACTCGTGTCAGGCTCGCAGATTTGTTTTGGTTGCGCCTTCAACAAATTACTTGCCAAGTTTTTTTCAATGTCTTTCTGCTTCGTCGCATCCGTATAAAAATACTGTTCTGCAAATCCTGTTCTATGATTCATCAAATCAATTACCCGAATAGGCTTTTCATAAGAAAGCTTCTTTCGAAATTGATCGCGAAATTCTTTTGGAAAATAAGTTGTGATATCCTCTTCTAAATCTATTCTCCCAACTTCAACCAATTGCATTATTCCAGTGAATGTATATGTTTTGGAAATTGATGCATATTCAAATACTGTCGTATTTGGGTCTACGGAAACTTTTTCTTCCACATCCGCATATCCATATCCTTTCGAAAATACGATTTCGCCATTTTCAATATAGATGACTGCTGCCCCTGGAACCTCTTTTCCTATATAGTCTTCCATATAGGCATCTACCTTTTCTTCATATGGGCTTTTAGCATATACATTCTGAATAGGAAACAATATAAATAAAGCTATAATAAAACCGAATATCCCAATTTTCTTCATTTTACATTCTCACTTTCTATTTATGATTTTCTTCTTACACATATTTAAAAAAGAACCTTCGACTTATTCTATCAAAGGTTCTTTTTATAAGAATTAAAGGCTCCTTAAATCTACCTTAAATCGGGAAAAAAAGAAGAATAACAAATTCATTTTGTTCATTGATCACGCACTCAACCTTACCATTATGATACTCCACGATTTTACGCACTACTTGCAATCCAATTCCTGCTCCCTGCGCATGATAACGAATTGATTCCTCCGTACGAGCAAATGGCTTCATTACTTTCAAGAGTTCCTCATTTTTTAAATTTGTTCGATTTGCAAAACTAGTCTTTGCAAATCCAGCTTCACAGTCAATACAAATTTTTAACTGAGATGGTTTTGCATGATAAAGAATCGCGTTGTCTAATAGATTATGAATTACTCTAAGTATTTCCTGTTCATTCCCCTCAATTTCCACTTCCTCTTTTTCAGTTGTGAATACAATTTCTAGCTCATTTACCTTGAATTCACTTTCTCTTTCCAAAATACAAAGACGAATCAATTCACACAAATCCATTTTCTTTTTTATTGGCTGATAATCGTTTAACTCCCATTTTGCAAGTTCAAAAAGATGAATCGACAGATAATTGGCCCTATTAGATTGTTTTGAGATAATCTCTAAATACTCGTTTCTCTTATCAATATCCGTCTCATCCATTGCAAGTTTTGCATATCCCTGCATTGCCATAATTGGATTTTTCAAATCATGGGATACATCGAGAATTAGATGTTTAAGAGCATCTTGTTTTTTCTCGTTCTCCTTACTCACAATCGCAACTACTTCTTTGGATGTTATTTTTGAGAAAATGTATACCCCTAACCCTAACAAAAGAAGGTAACTTGCAATTATTATGAACATACCAAGCAAATCTGGGGTTCTCTCTTCTTCAAAATTAAACTGTACACTTGCTTGCATACGCAAAGACGGCTCGATTACCAACAACAACCAATAACCCGAATCTTGCTGATGCGCTAATGAGAACTTTTGTTCCTCTGTTTGCATTTTATTGATCAGAAAAATGAATTCCTCTTGGGTATACTTTGATTGATCAACGATTTTTTCTCCAACCTGCTTTTTGACTTGATAAGATTCATCCATTACTACATAACTAACCTTATCCTTTATCTTTGGAATCATAATATCATTATAATCCTCTTCTAGAAGATCACTTGCATCAAAATCTTTCTCCCCAGAAAAGAAAGGCATAAGTCCAATTGTCAGCACTGTAACAACTGTAATGGTCATCAATATTGCCAGCATATAAAGGTAATTCTTAACAAATATACGATTTAGCTTATTTGAATTCATATAACTCCTTAAACTTCTAACATCTTATACCCAATGCCTCGAATTGTATGTATATAGCACTCCCCTGCACATTCGATTTTACCTCGTAGCCTACTAAGTGTTACCATAATTGTATTGTCATCATACAGATAGTCTTCATCCCAAACCGACTTATAGAGTTGCTTTTTGGTAAACACCTTATCAATATTCATCATAAACAGCTGTAGAAGTTTTAATTCCTTAGCCGTAAGCTCAATCGGTTTTTGATTGAGTGTAACCGTATAAGAATTTAAATCAAATAGCAAGTTTCCGTTTTTTAAAACAGCTTGTTGGTTGCTCTCAGCAGTAACACCATATACGTGCATTCTCCTAAGTTTCGCATCCACTCTTGCTGAGAGTTCCTCCATTTCAACAGGTTTTACCAAATAATCATCTGCTCCTAGTCCCAATCCAAGAATTTTGTCCATAGAGTCCCCTCTTGCTGTTAGAAAAATGAGTGGTATTACAGACGTTTTGCGAAGTTCTCTCAAAAAATTGAATCCATCCAACAACGGCATCATTACATCACACAAGATAAGATCAATCTTCATTTCTTTAAGCACCAAAAGTGCTTCAAGACCATTTCTAGCCTCTACCACATCATATCCTTTTGAAGCCAGATAAGTCTTCATTAGAACCCGAATGTCTTGCTCATCCTCAACAATTAATACTTTAAACATATCCATCCCCTTAGATTTCTATGAATTTTGGTGCAACAAACTCTACTCCATTCGAAATTGCATAATCAACGAGTTCGAAAAAATAGTTCGCTGCAACTGCTTCCGTTTGTGGATGATCGTGAATAAGCACAATTCCCATTCCGCAATCTTCTAACAAATAATCTCCATCCAAAGCATCTTGATTATGAATTCGTTTCTTGCAATCTTCAATCGTATAACTTGAATCTTTTGGTAAAAGATATTCTGTAAAATCAAATGTCCAATAGGCATCTAGATCTTTATAAAATCCTTTTTCTGCATACCAAGGTCCTTGAATCATGCGGTCGTCTAACTTGCAAAATCCAAGATTTTTAAGATACGCCTGAAGTCTTTCTTTCTTATCTCCGCCTTGATCCCCATAAGGAAAACGAAACACTTTATAGGTTCTTTGAACATTTGCTTCAAGATATAATTTTTCTAAAAGAAATTCCTGCTCGTCAATTTCTTGGATGCTCTCTTCTAAGCTAAGTTCGCTAAAGTGAGGGTGGGAAAAGCTATGATTTCCAAGAATAATTCCTCTTTTCAGTGCATAAATACCCTCATCCCAATGTTCCTCTAAATACTTTCCTGTCGCAAACATAAGCGGCCAAATTCCTCTTTCGATTAGACCATCAACAATTATTTTTGTTCTGTTTGATGTAACATCATCAATCGTTAAATATGCTTTACTCATACTTACTTCCCATCCTTTTTCAATTTATTCACATGCCTTACTAATGCAATTATCATATACGCCCACCATATCATTACAATTACATTAAGAATAAAAATTGGAATAAAAATCCCTGTAAATAACGATACATCGTTTGAAGAAAATTGACGAATCACTAAATTGAATGAATTAAACATAGGCAACAAGAGAATGAGAAAAAAGCCGCCATAGGCCAAAAGAATCTTTTGTGCCAAGTCTATTCTTGATTGTTGATCTGTAAAAATCCGTTCCTCTTCACCTGTATTCTCTTTTTCAAAATAGTACCACTTTCCACCTATTCCATCCCAATTATAACATTCATTCCATCCTGCATCACTAAATAATTGATGATAACTCGGAAAATCTTCACTTGTTTTTACATAATCCAATTGATAAATATAATCTGCTGGTTCACATTTATCAAATTCATACTTTGTAGGAATCCCCTTATGAAGTTTAACGAATTTCCAACCCTTAGAACGCATATCTCTTAATAATTGTTCTTCTTCCTCATATTGGTGCATAAAAAATGATTTTCGCACATACATTTTATTCTCTTCCATCTAATAGTACCGCCTTTCCATGATGATATAACTCTTCAATTCTTAAAACCTCACTTTTCAAAACCTTAGTTCCTTCTTCCGTAATTAAATAATACTTTCGTTTATCTTCTTCTTTTGTGCTGTAGATCCAATTGCTTTTCTCCAGCTTTGATAAGGTTCCATAAAGTGTCCCGGCTCCTAAACTCACACGCTTATCCGTAATTGAACTCACATATTGCATAATTCCATAACCATGTCGTTCCTCTACAAGCGACAACAATATGTAATATGCCGTTTCAGTCATAGCACTTAATCCGATACTCATACTGATTCCTCCACATTTAATCTCTACTACATCTTAACTTGATATATCTAATTTCGATATATCAAGTCTTGATACACTTATATCACATCTCGATATACATGTCAATCTTAAAAATTTCTTTTCAAAGCAAAAAAAGACTCCGAAGAGTCTCCTCACTATTTATTCAGGTTCAAAAGAACAATGTACATGCATAATCCTCCAACCTAGGTCTCCTAGATAGTTTATAAACATACTGACACGCACTGCTGGTTTTGGAAAACTTCTATATCTAGCTAGATAACATAAACAGACTGATTTTCTTTCATAAATAAGATTCAGTTTCTCAATCAGCAATTCTTCTACTTCTTTAGATTCTGTTTCTTTCCCGTTCTGCAAAAAATCAGCAATCAATTTCATATGTTGATCTATCGTATAAGTATCATTCCCCTTATGATTATCATAATAAATCATTGAATGATCTTCGTCTGGATAGAATGATCGAATTTTTTCCACATCTTTATCATAAAATGCTTGGTTATAGGTTTGAAGAAACGATTCAAAAAAGAGCTTTCTTACTTCTTGCATGGACAAACACTTCGCATATCGATTATTCCAGATCATATCATTGTGGTAATGATAGGTATCTGCTCCACCCAAATGTTCATTATCGAGCGTTGTATTGCAAAAAGCTGGAACAATGATTTTAAATCCATGTTCAAAACCCGCTTTCACAGTTGCATCAATACAATATTCCGTCTGCAGACCTACCACAATAATTGTTTGTTCTTCTTTTCTTGTCAGATAGTCAATCAATCCAGTGTCTTTAAATGCGCTGTTACAATTTTTATCAAATATTTTTTCACCTGGTTTAGGTTCGAAATCCGCATAAATTTCATGTTCATAAGTACCTGCTACGAGTTCTTCATCTGTATGTCTAATATAAACCACTTCCGTATTATGACTCCTTGATAACCAAATCAGCTCACGAACATTCTCAAGAAATCTTTCATACTCATATAACTCAGAAGTTACAATCAAATTCTGTACATCGACCACTAATAAAATCATCTGCTTCCCCTCCACGTGGACCAAACTTTTCGTATTTATCATACATCATTTCGTATTTGAATGGTACCTGTTTTTCCATCTACCAGCAGAAAATCTCCCGTCTTAATATTCGTTGTAGCATTTTGACATCCTACTACAGCCAAAACTCCTAGTTCTCTTGCAACAATTGCCGCATGAGACAATGGCGCTCCAATATCTGTAACAATTGCACTTGCTTTTGTAAAAAACTGGATCCACCCCACATTGATTGCATTGGTTACTAGGATTTCTCCTTCCAAAAATTCATTCATTTCTCGTATACCAGAAACTACTCGTGCAACCCCTTCAACAACTCCCGATCCTCCTGATATACCTTTTATCAAATGTTTACTATCCTCTTTTAACGAATCACTACCTTCCTCCTCAAAACAATAATAATCCCATCGCTTATTACTTCTAGCACAAAATTCAAGTGGATCAAACGGACCCTTAATAATATTAGGGAATCCTGGCATCTCAAGGTATGCATCATAATTCTGCTTTCTGCTAGCAATTTTACCTTTATGGTCTACCTTATTCACTAACAGATCCATAACTTCTGGAAAATAGAGCATAAAAATGTCTTGTTTAGAAATCATTAGCAACTCACTGGCTTGAAGTAAAAATTCCCTCATCAGGCAAAACAATTTGACCGCCTGGCTTCGAATATCTTCCCTCTGATAAGTCGCGTATGCAAATTCTTGAAGCAATCGATCCAACCACTTTATCTTATTTGGATACTTCACACTAAATTCCTCATATGCCATGAAAAAATTGTTTTCCTGATTTTTCTTAAACTCATAGGCGCTCATCCCTGATTCCTTGTATTGTCTTAACGCATTATCCATGAAACCATCATCTTCATATGGATAAGGTTCTGACAGTTCCATTTCATTGGCATGTCTATGTCCATATCTCCTCAAATATTCAGCCCTTGTCATAGTTCCCTTAATCACCTCTTCAAGCGCTAATAAAATATTCAGACTTTCTAGCGTTCCATTTGAAGAACAGTTTGAGCATAATTGATTCGCCAAATCTTCGCCTGCAATTTGTATCAATTTTTCTCTAGTAGAAAATAATGACTTTATTGACAAACCTTTTACAATAGAACCCAACACATCTGTCATAAATGGATCACAAGTTGTTTCCCAAAAAGCATATAACTCATCTGGTTTATGAATTATTCTAATTTTCTCTATATAATCGTTAGCCATTACTGCAATATTGCTGACAAAACCTTTTTTTCGTTTTTGAAAAACCAAATGAAGCATCTTGTGAATCAATTGACCTTTATCAAACGGATAAATAGGAATTTCAACATGTTCAGGGATTTTACCTGCAACATCAGCAATCCATTTATACGCTGTCTGACGATTCACTCCGAATGATACTAGTACAGAGCACACGGAGCTTATATTGGCATATGGTTGTCCACATACATTAACAATCAGTGGGAATCCCATAACCTGAAAAACCCCTTGTAACACGCTATCCGTCATTGGTGATAGGGGTTTCATAAAAATTTCTCCTACATTCGTCTTTGATAACAAACAGTTTTCTTCTAAAGAATCATTCACTTCATACTCTTCTAGATTCCTTCTATATAGTGTTGTAATTGGTCTCGATTGCAAAATATAGTCTTTTTGATCCTTCACTGCCCACTCAATGTCTTGATGGATTCCAAACATTTTTTTGATTTTAATTGCTTTTTTTACTATTTTAGTGGCTAGTCGTTCAAATGCAAGATCGCCATGGAAGCGCTTCTCCATTAATTGATAGGAAAACTGTTTTGCGTCTACGTTTCCCGATACTAACGCATCTGCAATCCCTTGCACATAATTTCCTATCATCTGTGCTGAAGAATGGTGAATAAAATCTTTTGTAAAAAGCACACCAGCATAATCTGCCGGAATAAATTCCTGGATAATGATACCCATCTTTCCCACACTCGTCTTTTGGTTTTGGGTATATATTTGAACCCGTTCATTTTCAGCACTTCTTAAAACATTGTAGATTGCTTCATAAATTTCACATACTGAAACATCTAAAATAGTTTCATATGCTCCAGCAAATGACGTATTAAGTCCGTCTTCTCCAACTGCCGAGGAACGAACTGCATATGTTTTTGAAATCGATAATTTTTCTATGCACGACTTAATATCTTCTTTTGCAGATTCAATAATGTACTTTCCATCGAATGCTTCGGTGGCTATTGCATATCCTTGTGGAACCCTAATTCTATTGTTTAATAAGATGGATAAGGCATCTGCTTTTCCCCCAAACGAAAGATTCTTTGCTTTACTAACTCGACTAATATCCTTTAATTCATAACAATACTTCATACTTGCATCCATCCTTTATCACCTCAACCCCACACGCCTTACTATACTAAAAACAGGTCTACTTGTTTTGAAATAAATATCTTCAATTCATCATCCGTTTCAAGATTCAACCCACAAAATACGCCTAAATCTTTATGCCGGTAGATAATAAGCTGAAAAATACTAGTTAACTCATATGCAATCAGTTTGCATTCTTGTTCGGATTTTTGTTCTTTGTAATGTTCGTAAACAAATTGAAAACTATGCAAATCCATTGTTAAATCACGATTCAGCAATACATATTTTGTGATTGCCAACGCAAATTTTTCATTGAGCATTAAGTATTTCAGAACACAAAAATACACTTCCTTTAATTTATCTTTCGCACTAAGATCTTGCTGTACAATTTCATTTAATTGTCTACTCGGCTCAAAATGTTCCAATGACATTGTCTGAAAAACCTTGAAAATGAGCGCTTCTCTAGATCCAAAGCAATAATTTATCATGGCTGCTTGAATATTTGCTCTTTGGGCAATTGCTCTTGATGTAACTTCTAATGGAGAATCTAACTCTTGCATTAACTCAAATGTTGCTCGCATAAGTTTTTCTTTGGTCTGTTCTGTCTTTTCACTTTTTTTCATAGTTTTATAGTCCCACCGTCCTTTTCGCACACTCTATTATTGAACGCGTTTAATAATTGTAATTATATAGTATCCTTCAACTATATGCAACAAAAAACTATTTAATCCAATTTATTTTGAAATTTTATCTACAATTAGATATTGTATCCTCGAAATCGCCCAAAACAAAAACAAGCGCAGTCACAGAATTACTTGTAAATACGCTTGTATCATATAAAATTTAGTTATTGATATTCCTCATTCAGGTTCAAAAGAGCAATGTACATGTAGTATCTTCCTTGCCAAATAGCATGGACAGGTGGACAATCCCCCATCAGACAAACTTATGACCATTTCACAATGACCTCTACCATATTCTTCTTACTTTCTATACTACAAATCATTTCATGTGCATCAAAAATTTGTTTTGTAATTGTCAAACCAATACCACTTCCCACCTGACTGCTTCGAGCATTATCTTCTTTGACAAATGGTTGAAATGCCTTTTCACATAATTCCTTTGACATTGAGACACCTGTGTTTATAAACGATAAACTTCGAACAGAAAGCACAGCCTTGATTTCGCCTCCCTTGGGTGTATATTTTACGGCATTGTTTAGCAAATTATCTAGAGCACGGCGAATCATTTTCTTATCTGCACGCATTGTTGCATTCCCGATAATTGTAAATAGCAGATGTTTTCTGTCCATAATATCCTGATAATCCTTTGAAAGTTCGAGCAGTAAATCTTCTAACTGAAATTCTTCTTTATTAAGATAAAAAGGTTCCACTAACCGCTCCATATCCAGCATATCTGCAACTATTCCATCCATATAATTTACTGTTTTTAATATTTCCTCTGTATAATATTCTGCTTTTTCAGGATGAATTTGTTCTTTTAGATTTTCAGCATATCCCGAAATCTCCATTAGTGGACTTTTTAAATCATGTGCCATGGTATTGTTTAAATTTCTGCGGTAGTTTTCCTGCTGCCACTGGTTTTTCAGCTTATCGTACCTTAAATAGGACCAAAGAGTACCAGATATAAGCGCTAGCATAGTCAAACTACACCAACATATTATTATTTTACTTCTACACAAATCAACTACATTATATTGATGCTCCTGAATCATTTTATATGAACGTAACTGACCAGTTTCATCAAATAAAGATACCGGAACACTGCTGATAATTTTAGAGTCTTGCAATAGAATCTTTTGGTAGAATGTATAGGACATAGCATCATCAGATATTTCCGGATAATGTTCTATTAATTCCTCCAATGCCACCGCTTGAAATTCATAAATTGTCTGTTTCTCTTTATCCTTAAAGCTTGTACCGATCCATGTTCCATATAATAGTGTTCCAAATCCCAGTCGTTCTATCCTTTCATCTTTATCCGTCAAAAGTTCAAAATGTTCTCCGGGAGATAGTGTGGTTTCATACGTCTTGGATACTTCACCTGTTTCCTTCTCACCAGATAAAACATACATTTTCTTGGGTATAAATTCCCAGGTGTTCCAGTTTACATACATTTCAGTGATTTGTAACATGCTACCAAAAGATTTATAAAAATCCATAAATTCATAATATGCTGCATCCATTTCAGTATCACAGGATAAATAAGCAGACTTTGTACTATCAGCCCATATAACATTGGTAAATAATTTTTCTTTCGAAGCATCCACTAGCACAATATCTTCTTCGGAATCATCACACAAAATTGTTGCCTGTCCATTATAACGAATGCTGCTCTGAATGAATTTTTGATATTGAGCATAGCTTATAGGCTCTGTTGTTTCCTCTCCCTTTATGGAGGCAGAGTATTCACTATTGTACCTATTTATCATAGATTCATATAGTTGGATTGAACTGTTCACATAGTCTTCTCCGTATTCTTTATGTACTGAAGCAATTAAAATAATAGTACCCAATATACAAAGGAGCCATGTGCATAAAAGTATTGGCACTGTCACTTTTAGATATTGCCTAATGTATTTCGGAGCAGTCCGACGTTTTGTCCTTTTATGTTTCATCTAATCGATATCCTTTCGTTACAATCGTTTTGATTTGACCTCCGGAGGATCCCAGTGCTTTGCGAAGCTTCTTTATATGATTATCCACCACACGTTCATTGCCTTCAAAGTCGTATCCCCAGATACGGTGCAAAAGTTCATCCCTTGTAACGACTGACTGTTTATGCACCATCAGATATTCTAGAAGCATATGTATCTTGGGGGCCAACGTAATTTCTACATCTTTTGAAGTAACAATCATTTTCCTTGGAGATAGTGAAATATCACCCACACGAATCCTATCCTCTAGCACCATTCCCTTGGAACGTTTAAGTAAAGCTCTTGTTTTAGCATATAGTTCGGCCAGTGAAAATGGCTTTACAATATAATCATCACAACCCAGCCCATATCCGTAGAGCTTGTCTTCCTCATGCCCTCTGGCTGTTGTGAAAATAATTGGAACTTCGCTCTTTCCACGAATAGTTTTGCATACAGAAAATCCCTTTCCATCTGGAAGCATGATATCCAAAAGTATCAGGTCAAAGACTTTCTCGTAAAGTGCTTCCTCTGCCTGGCAGACATTGATAGCTCTGGTTATAATGAACTCGCCTTTACTCTTTACTGTAAGATAATCATAAATAGCCTCTTGAATTTTGTGGTCATCCTCCACAAGCAATATTTGATAATTAATATCTTTCACCTCGATTCTTGGTAATCTACTTAAATTAATAATAACATAACGACATATCCTTTTTATATCTTAAATCATATTCTCTCTTTTGCCATGTCATTTTTCATTTTTTGCTCATAACAAAGCATTTTGCTAACTAATGAAACATTCCATAAGGTAACAAAGGAGACGTTATCACGCCTCCTCATCAACTACCTCTTGCAAATATTCATTCATTTTTCTAAAACCGTCCTCAAATAAATGCGTCTAAATAATACCGCCCTCTTTTTATTGTTTGACCGCCATACTGAATTGCTCTTTTCGGGCATCTATGTATACATTTTAAACAGAAAGAACAGTCACCTTCCCACTTTGGTCCTTTTTCCTCTACTTTTATTACATTGCAAGGACATTCTATTTCACATTGCTTACAAGAAACGCAGTCATCTGTTGCATAAAACTTCTTTGTGTGATTTGCATTCACATAAAAGGGCTTCAAAATTGGTGAAAATAACGCAATAAGACCTTTTGTAATTTTTTTATCCTTAATGCCATTTACGATAGAACCAATGATCTCTTCATACTCTTGATTCGCATGCTCTAGAATTTGCGCTTGCTTTGCTTTATCAGGTACATCGTATGCAACCACATAATTATCATTCATTGTTATTCCAAATTCACCATCCAACGCAATTCCCTTACTATTGAGCATTTTACCTAACGCATTTAGTACATTTCCAGCAGAATTTCCATAAGTAACTACCGCATAAACATAGTTCCTATCAAATCCCTCTATTTCAAGCATACTTACAAACTTTTCAACAATCATTGGCATATTATACCAATACACTGGAAATACAAATCCAATTTTCTCATTTTCGCGAAGCTTATATCTCATTTTTTGCGTAATTGAATCTTGTGACATTTCAATCATTTCATCTTGTAGACTCTTTGCAATTTTACCTGCTATATATTTAGAATTTCCCGTTCCACTAAAGTAAAAAATCATTTACTTCTCCCTCCTTTTCCTGCATTACTCCAATAATTTTTTGGAATATCTTCTCAACTTTTTTATACTCCTCGTCACTTTCTACAATTTCTCTGATTGCTTCAGCGATTTGATCATATACTGCTTGATCTCCTCCCAGAATACACTTCCCCTTTTCCGTAAGGCATACATGAAATACACGTTTGTCTTTTTCCTCTTGCACTTTCAATACCAAACCCATTTGCGAAAGTTTTCGAATCATTCCAGAAATTGCTGGCTTTGTTAATTGAAGTCTTTGTGCTAGCTGTGAAAAGTTTGGATTATTCAGTGACTGTATTACAGTAAGATAATAGTAGTCATTATTCGAAAATCTTGCAGCATCTTCTTTCGATAAAATGGTATTTAAATTTTGAATACATTGTTCCCAAATCATATTGACTAGCAATGATATTTCTTTCTTGATAAACAACACCTCTATTCTTTAAGCATTTACACGCAAAATAAAATAATAGTTAAGCAAGATTAATTAACTCCGTTTAACTATTATTCTATATATAAACTTTTTTATTGTCAATAACTTTTTAGATTCATCAATCCTAGATGTCCCCCTACTATTGGAAATTACTCCAATAGTTTTACCGGATCCCAACCATAATCTTTATAATACTTTATATCTAATTGATTATCTAAAATATACATTTTCAGATATTCTGCTCTAGCTTTATCTTGTTCAAGTTCAGATTTGTTCATAAAAGAATCATACAGACCGATATATCCTTTTGTGAAATTTTTAATGTCTTTCGCATAATTACTTCCATCACTAATCACTTCTTGCTGATTCTGATTCATAATCCACTATTTCAAATTCATACTATTCTCCATATGGAATGCCTTTATTTGAATTAAAAATTGTAATCATATTCTTGTTCTTTATCACATGCGTCTGTTTCTTATCTCCATCAAAATAGATACTACCAATCGCCTGAGTATCAATCGTTCCTACTACTTTTTTGCTTATCAAATCATATACAATAAGCCCTCTTAGATTTCCAAACACCAAGTACTGATCATCAATTGCTAATATATCAGGAACATACACCTCTATTCCTTTATCTTGAATCATTTCTGTCTGTCCAATAATGTCTTGCTCACTTTGTTTTAGTCCAGTACATTTTGAAAAGCCTCTTTCACAGTTTCTCTCGCTGCCGCGTTCAAACCAACATAGAATATTGACGTAAAAAGTAACAAAATAACTCCAAGGACTACCAACTGAAGACTTCTTCGTTTCAGAATCTGTGAGATTTCTCGTAACCGTTATAAACCATGCATCTTCTGCATCCGAAGTGTTTTTTAAATATAGCATCGCGATTTGATAGACTCGCCCACTCTGCCGTTTAAATAGTTCCTACAACTTCTTCACTCCCTTCCATACTAAGTATACGAATGAAAAATGTGAAACATCCTAATAACAATCTTTTTATACCGAATACCCCATTGCCTCTTTTACAACCAACATTTTATCTTCTCCAACCAACCTTTCAAGAAGCTTAAACGCGACTCCTGGGGCAGTTTCCGGACAATAAGATGTGATGATATTTTGATCCACTACAATGGGTTCATTTATAACATTTACGCCAAACTCAGCCAATTGTTTTTGTCGATATGCATTTTTCAAATGATATGTTGTTGCACTTCTATTATTTAGTACTCCACTTTTTCCTATCGCAAGTGCCGCAACACAAATAGATGCAATTATCTTTCCTTGCTGATTGAACTCTCGAATAATATCTAGAAATCGCTCATCATATGCCTCTTCATAAAATCCATACTCTTCAAATCCCCCTGGGATTGCAAGCGCATCATAATCATCCACCCTAATGTCAGAAATGAATTGATCAACGATTATCGGCACCCCAAATGTGCTTACCACCGTTTTTGTAAAACCGCATGTATCCACCTGAACCGGATAGCCAAAATCATTCCTTGCCCATCCTATTACATCAATAAACACACTGAATTCCATTGTTTCGAATCCTTTTGCACATAGTAATAAAATTTTCATAACATCCCCCTATATTTTATTGACAATGCCAAAATTATACCACACGTATCTCATTTATTACAATTGCATAAATAGAGTAAGAGGACCCATATCATAGGTCCTCAATGTCTTTTATTCCAGAACGATCTGGATACATTATTATATTACTCTGTTTTAATAGGAATCCACAACTCACAAAATACCCCTGGTTTTCCTTTTTCAAAATAAATCTCATAATCCGTCTCTTCGCTAGATGAATAGCCCGTCTGAGGCAAGAATTCTTTGAAAAATCGTTGCCAGGTATCTGAAATACAGTCTCCATCTGTTCCCATACACTCAAAGACTACATATTGCTGCTTGTACGTCTTCCATATGCTAAACCCTTTGCTCTCAAGATCATTTCTGTCGAATGGTTTTGTGTCTTGATCAACAATTACTCCAATCCCATACTCAAACAATCCATTTCCTTCCTTAACTGGAGAACAAAGCCCATATAGATCTTTCTTCCCCTCCGGCCTTAGTTCACGAATTTCCTCAACAAGTTTATTCTCATTCGATTCGGCCCAAAAATCTGGAATTCCATTATCCTCAATTTCGTTAATTGTTTCATTTTTAAATTTTCTTTTTAAACAGATATACGTTGCTCCCTCACTTACTCTCATCTGATAGTCCATACTTTTTCCGCCTTCCATTGATATTTTAATACTCAAGGGGTTGAAAAGACATAGTTTTGCTCCTTGCTGTTTGGCCTGCTTTGGTGAAATTCCGTGAAATCGTATAAACGCTTTTGTAAAGCTCTCCGGAGTATCATAACCGTACTTTAGCGCAATATCAATCACCTTCTCATCTGTACTAGAAAGTTCCATTCCTGCAAGGGATAATTTTCTACTTCGAATATATGAATTTGCTGTAATGCCAATGATTGAACTAAATGTTCTATGAAATTCATAACTAGACATACCAAGTATTACCGAAACATCTAGATAATTGATTTCTTCAAGCAAATGTTCTTCCATATAATTGATTGCTTCTTGAAGTAGTTTTATCGATGTCATTGTTCTCTCCCTTCGTTACATACTCATATTATCAAAGACTGAAACACTATTCCTGTCCGTTCTTGTGGAATTTTGTCTTTAATGAAGCTCTAGCCCTAACTCTAAACCATTGCTTCTTAGCCAACAAGTTACAATTTGTTCAAAAAACTCCGGTTGCTCAATTTGCATATTATGCCCCGCACCATTAATTGCACAATAAGTAGCGTTTGAAAACTGACTTAACAATGCAAACTGATCTTTGTAGCCAACCTGTGTGTCTTGCTTCCCAACAATGATTAGACACGGTTTTCTATATGGTCTTGGCAGTTCGTTAATATCGAAAGAAAAAGCTCCATCTAATACATGCTCCAAAAAGTGCTTATTTTGCTCTTCAATTGCAGGCAAAATATCTTTTTTGAATTGATCCCAAACAGGTTTTGTTAAAATTACATTCATATACGTAAAACAATCATATTCTTCCTTTGTAAGTGTATTCAAAAAATCACTGTCTCTCTCAATGACATTTAGTGGTATTTCTTCACCTTTTCCCGGAAAAACAAGTGGGCACAATAAAACAAGACCTTTTACAGATTCTTCATAGTGATGAATAAATCCTCTTGCCAGATATCCTCCATAAGACTCTCCTACCAAAATAAAAGGCTCTCCAATTATGTCTTTTGAGAATTCATATAGTACTTCCAAAACATCATCCGATGTATGAATCGAATTTCCTGCTACCGATCTGCCCATACCTGGTAAATCAACATATATTCTCTTGTAATTCATCTCTGAGTGTTCAAATACTTTTTCAAAACACCCTTTCATAATTCTATAATCCATACCCCAACCATGCAAAAATAGTATTGGAATTCCTGCTCCGTAAACTTTGTACTCTAAAACAGTCTCTTTATATGTATAATTCATCTTATCCCCCTAACCATTCATTCTGTATGATATAAGTGTTGAAAACATTTTGGAGTGTTGCAAAGAGACAGCGTTCTTGTCAATTTGTAACACTCCATTTCATTACTCATTATTTACATGCCTTCTACCATTTAAGCTTCTACTTTCTCCTCAGTACTCTTTTCTTCTACAGCCTTTTCTACCAAATCATCATTCTTAAGATTCGTTTGATTTTCTTCGTTTGTAACAAGTGATACCCCGAGTTTATCAATCGTAATAAATTTCAACAGTGTATCCATAACCGTATTCGTCCCCGAATTATTAGAGTTTGAATCACTATTTCCGCCCATATTTACAACCGTTTTTGGAACAATATCCACTTGTGCATATCGAATAGCCTCCGATAATTTATCCACCACTTCTTGAATTACTCGATATTCTGCGCCACCATATGCTTTAACCTGTGCATCAATTGCCTGCGCTTTTGCAAGACCAACATTTGATTCTTTTGAAGCTTCTGCTTCACCTTCAAGTCGGATTTTTGTGGAATTTGCCTTTGCAAGAGCTGTAATTTGATTTGCTTCTTGCTCTGCTTTACTTGCAAGTGCCGCTCCGCTATTACGCTCAACTTCAATCTGAATTTTTGATTTTGTAAGGAATCCCTGTTGTTCTGCTGCTGCTTCTGCTTCACGTAATGTTTTTTCACTTTCTGCAGCTTCCTGTTGTTTCTGATAAGTCACTTTCTTTTCTTCTGCAATTTGACGTTCACGAAGTTGGGTCAATATATTCTCAATCATGATATCGCCTACACTTGTTTTTGGCGTACCAATCAATACTTCTTCTAATTGCAGATTATATCTTTGGAATTTTTCATGCATTTCATTTACTGCACGTTCACGTATTTCGCTTCTTTCTTGAATCAATTCAATGAGTGTTTTCGTTTGTGCAACATCTTTAAAATATGCACTTACAAGAGGATCAAGCGACTGATTAACCAACATGCTAATATCACCAAATCTTTGAATTACCCAAGGTGCTTGTTTGTAATCAATATGCATTACAACAGAAAGTGGTAACGATGGTTCAAAAGCATCTTTTGTAATAATATCTACTTCTGTCAAATTTTCATCATATTTATGATCACCAGTTTCGCTCTTATTCCATTTCAAAATAATATTTGTAGTAGGAACAAGTACTACTTTACCCGCATCCGTATTAAATGCATATTTACCTGGCATCAACGGTTTTTCTAATACACCTTTACAACCATTTGCAACCAACTCACCATGTTTATAATCAGAACCTGTAGTATCTACTCCTTGCTCCCCATAAAACGAAACTACAACACCCACAAATCCAATTGGAACCACTGTTTTTGCACGGTATTCCACAGTCGCAAACAAACGATTGATATAGTAAGTTCCATCTGTAAGCACTCGAATTTGCTTTCCTCGTCTTCCACCAAGTTCTAAAAACTTTTCTGGATCTTGGAAATTTGAATGGTCAGGTCCAACATCATTTGCTATGATTTCTCCATTTTCAAGTGGTAGTCCATCATGCACTGTTACTATACAAATATCATCACTCGCATCTACCCCTCTTCCCATAATAATGACAGGTGCAAATGCTGCTCTTTGTGCCAATGTTTGTTGCATCGCATACAATTCAGTTCTATCTTGCTTTGAAATGTTGACTGCTTTTATATCACTTGGTGTAATTACAACAAATTGAGCTAAATTAATTGCATACGTTCCTTCACGCAATATGCCTCTTTGAGGACCTCTTTGACCACCATTTTGTAAAAATCCTTTTACATCCTGGAAGTTATTCGCACTATTTACAACTTTTCCAAGTGTTTGTGTTGGAGCAAGTGGTTTTCCATCTCTTGCGAAAATATACGCAATCTGTCCCTGTGGAATTGTAATCAAAGGATATTTATGTATCTTGTACATCAATACCGAACGAAAATGAATACCTCCACGCAAAAGTGACGGCTCATAACCAGCTTCTCCATTTAATGCAATAATAGAATCTTTTAATGACCCTTTAAAACTCCACCACTTTTCTACAACCGCTACTTCATTTGAACTAATTACACGTAACCCTAAAATTTGAAATACAAGTAAATAGAATCCCAAAATACATCCAATAATAATAACTAAACCAACAACCAATTGAATCCCCATATCAATTCCTCTTTTCTTGCAAATAGTAATTTATCTCACAGTTGTAAGTTTACTCCTTCTCATTTCAAAATACAAGTATCTCTATATTTTATGATTTCTGTAAAATTCCTTTAATTCGTTCTTCTTTTCTTCTGGAAGAACTGTTTTTTTCACACCGCAAATAGCACCTTCTAATGCTAGCAGCCTATGAATACAAGCCGACTCATCAATTGATTGAATCCTCAACCAAGCCTCTTTTGCCCCAATTAATTGAAGCTCTTCTTCAGAATAAATCCCAACTTGGTTTAGTTGTTCTTCAACACGTTCCCCAATATTGTTCAATTTTGACAATTCTCCCATTCAAGTTCTCCTCACACTATTTATTGCGGGCGGCTAAGTAACATAATCTATACACTCTTATCTTCAAATCTTTCAATCATCCTAGCTGCATCTATGCAAAATTGCATATCCTTTACCCCCAGTTTTGCCTGATATAGATGCTTCCTAGCATTCACTGCAAGAACTTTTTCAAGTAGTTTTTCCGCACTCGCAGAACTCACATCTTGGACCGAAATGTACCCAGCATCATAAAAACTTTTGGCCGCAACTGCCCCAACACCGTTTATTCTTACAAGATTACATAAGCAAAACAACTCTTTAGCCTCATCTAAAGTCATTGGTACTATACTTACTAATTCTTGTATATCCATGAATCGGGCATAAAATTCAAAATAATCTTTAGATGATTTTACCCCCAAGTCAACGAGTTGCTCTATGATTTCTACACGAAATTCAGGAAATTCATTGATTGGTATTATGTTGGGTTGAATACTACCAATTTCACGTTTTAATAAAACAAGATAATCTTTTGGGATTCCCGATTTAGTAGCACACTCATCCAACTTTTTTGGCGTTGATAATTGTTTCTTTAATTCACCCAAATCATTTATACCAAGGTTTCGTATTTCTTCAAAATTTTCGTCTAAATCGTCCTGTAAAAATTTTCTACTTGGCAAGAGTACTTGCTTTCTTAACAGTTCCCGATAAGTTTCAATAGACATTTTATTCAATTCCAATGAATAGCTCATACCCCTACCCCCCACTTTTACTGATATAAGATCTAACTTACTATCCAATCAGTTGTTTTTAGTAGTTGAATTCTTTTTATTAAACACATAACTCAAAATAACAATGATGAACATAACTGCCACAATAGATCCAAGCACGAAATCTGGTGCTCTAAAACGATCATTTGTTAAGACAATCATTAACACAAAAAGAATACTTTCAACGATTATCAGACCTACCTTTAATTTTTGATTCATTTTTCATTTCCCCCTTTCTTTTCAATTAATATTTTCCATATGCATTCTTCCAATTATCTGCTATTTCAAGAAAATCTTCATACTCATGTTTTCTAATGTAATCGGTTGCCTGCTTGTATTTCCTGTACTTATATCCATTCTTATTGTAAAAATCATTTAACACACTACAAGTATCATATTCTAAACAATCTGCACACGATTGGTACTTTTTATTAATACAGCATACTTTGATTTTACATCTCGCTTTAGAAATATCTCTATTTCCATCTTCATAACCAATTTTACAACCCTTGCATGCCTGCTCTTTCAACGCTGGACATGTTCCACAATAAGCACCGCAACAACCAATTTCTAATATAGACATGTTTAAGATTCCTTTCTATGGTGAAATCCATTGCTTAGACTTTTCATAACCTTTGTTAAAACGCTTAGCACAATTTATTAAACAATCAACTACGTTGTTTGCAAGGTGATTAGCACTCACAAATTTGTAATAATTGATTTTAAACGTGCAACTTTTCAATCAACATCCGCTGATATATTTTCTTCAAACCATTCGTAGATTTCTGTTGCACGTTCATCGTTGGTTTCGTAATCTCCACCATCAGCACGTTCATGGAGTGTAAGATACTCTAATTCTTCTCCCTTACCATAGTAGATTCCAGCCCATCTCATTTCCGGCCCAAAATCAAAACCTACTTCCATCGGGTAAATAACCTCATAATTTTCCACCCTACCGATTTTGCATAGTTTTCGGTAATTTTTTAATAATTCATTTACCTCACAGGTCCCTATAAACGTTATTTTTTCATCATATTTCCCTTCAGGAAGTGCTTTTATCATATTTTTGTATCCTGCTAAACATACCTCTGGATCATCAGAAAAATATATATTTCCCTTATTATCATAAAATATTATTTTATAGGCAGTATCTTCTTCTTTTACAATTTCCGAATCTTCCGAAAAGCACAAAAAAACGATTTCTGGCATATCTTCTAGCTTATAGATTGTTCGTGCATAATGATTCGTGTTCTTATCACTTATACATCCTATCAGTAATATCATTAGAATAAAACACAGAAATGATTTTTGTTTGATTTTCCCCATCATCAACCCACCCTTTTGATTAGTCCCCACTAATGAATGAAACCTATACTACTCTTCAAAAAAATTGCAATGATCTATAATCACTGCAACTCTTCTGTCAATTCAACTAGCAATTCGCTGTAACTAAGACATTATGATTTTAATTAATTGTTCTTGCATTCTTAACTAGCATATACTTCAAATATATTTATAATAAAGCAATTTTACTATGTTTAAGAAACAGCTGTCAATCTTTTCTCGTAGAAAGCAATGACGCGTCAATCCGTAATGCTTCGCATTCCTCATGCGCGGACATTCGTTGAATGTCCACGCATGCACAACTAAAAAAGCCCCTGATTGCAAGCAAGCTTGCATCAGACGCTTTTATAGTTGTGCTATTTGACGCTTAACTCAAAGTTTTCGCGACTATTCTACGATTGTAGCAACACGACCTGAACCAACTGTACGTCCACCTTCACGGATAGCAAATGTTAAACCTTGCTCCATAGCGATTGGGTGAATTAATTCAATTGTCATTTCGATGTTATCTCCAGGCATACACATTTCTACACCAGCTGGTAAATTACAAACACCTGTGATGTCTGTTGTTCTGAAGTAAAATTGTGGTCTGTAGTTGTTGAAGAAAGGAGTATGACGTCCACCTTCATCTTTTGTTAATACATAAACCTGAGCTGTAAATTTCTTGTGACATTTAACACTGCCTGGTTTAGCAAGTACTTGTCCTCTTTCGATATCTTCTCTCTTAACACCACGTAAAAGAGCACCAATGTTATCTCCAGCACGTCCTTCATCAAGAAGTTTACGGAACATTTCGATACCTGTACATGTTGTTTTTTGAGCTTCTTCTTTGATACCAATGATTTCAACTTCTTCATTTACATGAACGATACCACGTTCAACTCTACCAGTTGCAACGGTTCCACGACCTGTGATTGTGAAAACGTCTTCGATTGGCATAAGGAATGGTTGATCAGTTGCTCTAAGTGGATCTGGAACCCATTCATCAACTGCTGCCATTAATTCAAGAACTTTATCTCCCCATTCGCAACTAGGATCTTCTAATGCTTTTAAAGCAGATCCTTGAATTACTGGAGTATCATCTCCTGGGAAATTGTATTCTGATAATAAATCTCTGATTTCCATTTCTACTAATTCAAGTAATTCAGCATCATCAACCATATCACATTTGTTCATGAATACTACGATGTAAGGAACACCTACCTGACGTGAAAGTAAGATATGCTCTTTTGTTTGAGCCATAACTCCGTCAGTAGCAGCTACTACTAAGATAGCGCCGTCCATTTGAGCTGCACCTGTGATCATGTTTTTAACATAGTCAGCATGTCCTGGGCAGTCAACGTGTGCGTAATGTCTGTTTTCTGTTTCATACTCAACATGTGCTGTAGAGATTGTGATTCCACGTTCTCTTTCTTCTGGAGCTTTATCGATCATATCGAATGCTACAGCTTGACCTGTACCTAATCTTGCATTAAGTGTTTTTGTGATAGCAGCTGTTAATGTTGTTTTACCATGGTCAACGTGACCGATAGTACCGATGTTACAATGTGGTTTATTTCTTTCGAATTTAGCTTTTGCCATTTCAAAAGTCCTCCTTTAATTTTTTCATATAATAGTTTTATTTTTTTTGCTCGGCTATCTTTGATTATATAAAATAACAATCAGATTTTCAAGCATATTTTCTGTTAATTCATCTTACGATATTATTTTGCTTTTGCAGCAAGTACTTTTTCTTGAACTGATTTTGGAACTGGCTCATATTTTTCAAAGAACATTGAATAATTTCCACGTCCCTGTGTCTTAGAACGAAGATCTGTCGAATATCCAAACATTTCAGATAATGGAACAAAACCTCTAACGATTTTTCCACCACCCAAATCATCCATACCTTCGATACGTCCACGACGTGAGTTGATATCACCAATTACATCACCCATGTATTCTTCTGGCATTGTAACTTCTACCTTCATAATAGGTTCAAGTAATACTGGAGCCGCTTTGTGCATTGCTTCCTTAAATGCAAGTGAACCCGCAATATGGAAAGCCATTTCTGAGGAGTCAACTTCATGGTAAGATCCGTCGTATACGTTTGCGTAAACACCAACCACTGGGAAGCCACCTAAAATACCAGCTTTTGTAGCTTCTTTAATACCATTTCCAATTGCTGGGATGTATTCTTTAGGAATCGCTCCACCTACAACTGAAGACTCAAATTTAAATAATTCTTCGCCATTGGCATCCATAGGCTCAAACTTAACCTTACAATGTCCGTATTGTCCACGTCCACCTGATTGTTTTGCATATTTACTATCAATTTCAACCGTTTTAGTAATTGCTTCTTTGTATGCAACTTGTGGTGCTCCAACATTTGCTTCTACTTTAAATTCACGCAATAATCTGTCAACGATGATTTCAAGATGCAATTCTCCCATACCTGCAATAATTGTTTGACCAGTTTCTTGATCGGTATGTGCACGGAATGTAGGATCTTCTTCAGCAAGTTTTGCTAATGATTCGCCAAGCTTTCCTTGTCCTGCTTTTGTTTTTGGCTCAATTGCAAGCTCAATAACTGGTTCAGGGAATTCCATAGATTCAAGTATTACTGGATGTTGTTCATCACAAATGGTATCACCAGTTGTGGTTGTCTTAAATCCAACTGCAGCAGCGATATCTCCTGCATATACTTTATCTAATTCTTCTCTTTTATTTGCGTGCATCTGTAGAATACGACCAACACGCTCTTTTTTATTCTTGGTTGCATTTAATACATACGATCCTGCATTTAATGACCCAGAATAAACTCTAAAAAACGCAAGTTTACCAACAAATGGGTCTGCCATGATTTTGAATGCTAATGCTGAGAAAGGTTCTTCATCTGAAGAGTGTCTCACCATTGGATTTCCATCCATATCAGTTCCATCAATTGCTGGAATATCTGTTGGAGCTGGCATATATTCTAAAACAGCATCCAATAATTTTTGAACACCTTTATTCTTATATGCTGAACCACAACAAACTGGAATTGCCTTACATTCACATGTGGCTTTTCTTAATACAGCTTTCAATTCTTCAACAGAAGGTTCTTCACCTTCAAGATACATCATCATTAAATCATCATCAAGTTCACTGATTTTTTCAATTAATTCTGCACGATATAATTCCGCTTCATCCTGCATGTTTTCAGGAATATCAGTAATTGAAATATCTTCACCTTTTTCATCATTATAGATGTATGCTTTCATTTCAAACAAATCAATAATTCCTAGAAATTCATCTTCCTTACCAATTGGTAATTGCAAACAAATTGTGTTCTTACCTAGTCTGGATTTGATTTGATCAACTGCGCCATAGAAGTTTGCTCCCAATATGTCCATTTTGTTAATAAACGCCATACGTGGAACTTTGTAAGTATCTGCCTGTCTCCAAACGTTTTCAGATTGAGGTTCAACTCCTCCTTTTGCACAAAAAACACCTACTGCTCCGTCTAGAACACGAAGTGAACGCTCAACTTCAACAGTAAAGTCAACGTGACCAGGCGTATCAATAATATTGATGCGATGCTCTGGTGCACCAGGTTTTTTTACGCAATTTTCCTGCAATGTCCAATGACAAGTAGTCGCGGCTGATGTAATTGTGATACCTCTTTCCTGCTCCTGTTCCATCCAGTCCATGGTAGCAGTACCTTCATGGGTATCACCAATTTTATAATTTACACCGGTATAAAATAATATACGCTCTGTTAATGTGGTTTTTCCAGCATCAATATGGGCCATAATACCGATGTTTCTGGTGTTTTCTAATGGATATTTTCTCCCAGCCAAAGGTTTTTCCTCCTTATTTTAATAACACTAGGCTACAGAAAAATTAAAATCTGTAATGAGCAAACGCTTTGTTTGCTTCTGCCATTTTATGCATGTCTTCTTTCTTTTTAACAGCAGCTCCAGTATTATTTGCTGCATCAAAAAGCTCATTTGCCAATCTGTCTTCCATTGTTTTTTCGCCTCTCTTACGAGAATACGTTGTAATCCAACGAAGTGCTAATGCTTGGCGTCTATCTGTTCTAACTTCGATAGGTACCTGATATGTAGCTCCACCAATACGTCTTGCTTTAACTTCTAATACAGGCATGATGTTATTCATTGCCTCTTCGAATACTTCAAGAGCAGGTTTTCCAGATTTTGCTTCAACTTTTGCAAATGCTCCATATACAATTTTCTGAGCAACGCCTCTTTTACCATCTAACATAATGTTATTGATAAGTTTCGTCACTACTTTGTTATTGTACATAGGATCTGCCAAAACATCTCTTTTTTGAATATGTCCTTTACGTGGCACGGTTCTTCCCTCCTTAATTCTTTGCCTGCAAATGCAGGATGTTGTAATTAAATCATAGGTACTCACATATAAACCCTAATGTGTTCGTGCGGTTCTTCCCATCTGAACGCTACATACTATATATGAATCGCGAAAAAATATGAATCCCAACACTAATTAGTTTTAAATTTGTGGTACATGCAAAATAGTGAATTATTTTGCAGCTTTTGGTCTCTTAGCACCGTATTTAGAGCGGGCTTGTCTTCTTTTTGCAACTCCTGCAGTATCAAGTGTACCTCTGATTACATGGTATCTTGTACCTGGTAAGTCTTTAACCCTACCACCTCTGATTAATACAACGCTATGTTCTTGTAAGTTGTGACCTTCTCCTGGAATGTAGCTTGTTACTTCGATTCCATTAGAAAGACGAACTCTAGCAATTTTTCTAAGCGCTGAGTTAGGTTTCTTTGGAGTAGCTGTTTTAACAGCTGTACAAACTCCTCTTTTTTGAGGAGCGGAAAGATTCGTAGCTTTCTTTCTAAGAGAGTTATATCCCTTTTGAAGAGCAGGAGCTGTTGATTTCTTTTCCGTTGTCTGACGTCCTTTTCTAACTAATTGGTTAAATGTTGGCATTCTTTTTCACCTCGTTTCCTTTCTTGTCTATTAAATAATTATATCCGTACACGAAAAAATGCATTTTTGTGCACGCTAAATTAGTATAATTGCTTACGCGTTGAATGTCAATATCTTTTCAGCAAAATTGAAAAGCGAGGAGAAAATCTCCTCGCTTGGTTCATTACAAATACTAGATAAATACTTTTTCCTGTGCATCAGCGATTTCAAATTCATCATCGAATGAATCATCAAAAGAAATTTCATCATCCATTTTTTGATCCGTGCTAATGACTACGTTACGATAACGCTTCATACCTGTTCCAGCAGGAATTAACTTACCAATAATTACATTTTCTTTTAATCCAATTAGAGGATCTACTTTTCCTTTAATTGCAGCTTCCGTCAACACTTTCGTTGTCTCTTGGAAAGATGCTGCTGAAAGGAAGGAATTCGTAGCAAGTGACGCTTTTGTAATACCTAACATAACCTGTTTTCCATCTGCAGGCTGTTTTCCAGCTTTCACGAGTTCTTCATTGATATCTTCATATGCAAGTATGTCCACTAAGGTTCCAGGTAGGAATTCGGAATCCCCATTTGTTTCAATTCTAACTTTTTTCAACATTTGGCGAACGATCACCTCAATATGCTTGTCAGAAATATCTACACCTTGTAGACGATATACTCTTTGAACTTCTCTTAACATATAATCCTGAACCGCTCTAATTCCTTTGATTTTCAACAAATCATGTGGATTTACGCTACCTTCAGTCAATTCATCTCCAGCTACAAGCATTGTATTATCATTGATTTTAATTCTAGAACCATAAGGAATTAAGTATGCCTTTGCTTCCCCAGTTTCTTCACTCGTAATAACAACTTCACGCTTCTTCTTTGTATCACGAATTGTCGCAAGTCCTCCAAATTCGGCAATAATTGCAAGTCCTTTTGGTTTACGAGCTTCAAATAATTCCTCAACACGTGGAAGACCTTGAGTAATGTCATCACCGGCAACTCCACCCGTATGGAATGTTCTCATCGTCAACTGTGTTCCTGGCTCTCCAATCGATTGAGCAGCAATAATACCTACTGCTTCTCCAACCTGAACAGCTTCTCCAGTTGCCATATTTGCTCCATAACATTTTGCACAAATTCCCACATGTGACCTACAAGTAAGAATTGTTCGAATCTTCACTTCTTCAACTGGGTTTCCATTTTCATCTACGCCAATTGTCATGATTTTTTCTGCTCTCGCTGGTGTAATCATATGATTTCTTTTTACAATCATTTTGCCTTTATTATCATAGATTGTCTCACAGCTATAACGACCAGTAATTCGATCTTGTAATCCTTCTATTGTTTCTTTACCATCCATGAAAGCCGTAACTTTCATACCAATAATTTCTTCTTTTGATTCACAACAGTCAATTTCACGAATAATTAAATCTTGAGAAACGTCAACCATACGTCTCGTTAAGTATCCAGAGTCAGCCGTTCTAAGCGCTGTATCCGAAAGTCCTTTTCTAGCACCATGAGCTGACATGAAATACTCTAAAACATCTAGTCCTTCACGGAAGTTTGACTTGATTGGTAATTCAATTGTCTTACCAGTTGTATCCGCCATCAATCCACGCATTCCCGCAAGCTGTTTAATCTGCTGGTTTGATCCACGGGCTCCTGAATCTGCCATCATAAAGATATTATTATATTTGTCAAGTCCATCTAATAATATTCTAGTCAATTCTTTGTCAGTTTCGGTCCATGTTTCAACTACAGATCTTGCTCTTTCTTCTTCCGTAATCATACCACGACTAAAGCTTCTAGCGATTGCATCAACTGTATTTTGAGCATCTGCAAGTAATTGTGGCTTTTGTTCAGGTACTGTCATATCGGATACAGAAACAGTCATTGCAGCTCTTGTTGAATACTTGTAACCCATCGATTTGATATCATCTAATACTTCAGCTGTTTTAGTTGCTCCATGTGTGTTAATAACTTTTTCAAGAATTTGTTTTAACCCTTTTTTACCCACATGAAAATCCACTTCTAATTTTAGCAGGTCCTCATTTTCAACACGCTCAACAAAACCTAAGTCCTGTGGAATGATTTCATTGAAAATAAATCTTCCCATTGTTGATTCAACATTTCCTACCACAACTTCACCACTAGGAAGTTTCTTTGCCACTCTTACACGAATTCTCGTATGCAATGTTATTGCCGCATTTTCATATGCTAAAATAGCTTCATTTACGCTTCTAAAACTCTTTCCTTCGCCTAGTGCTCCCGGACGCTCCTGTGTTAAATAATAAATTCCAAGTACCATATCCTGTGAAGGAACTGCAACAGGTGCACCGTCAGATGGCTTTAACAAGTTGTTTGGTGAAAGTAGTAAGAATCTACATTCTGCCTGCGCTTCTACCGAAAGTGGTAAATGTACAGCCATTTGGTCTCCGTCAAAGTCGGCGTTATAAGCAGTACATACCAATGGATGAAGTTTAATTGCTTTTCCCTCAACCAAGATTGGCTCAAACGCTTGAATTCCAAGTCTATGAAGTGTAGGTGCACGGTTCAGCATAACTGGATGTTCTGTAATAACTTCTTCCAAAACGTCCCATACACTTGAATCTAATTTTTCAACTAATTTTTTTGCATTCTTAATATTTTGTGAAATTCCTCTAGCAACTAACTCTTTCATAACAAATGGCTTAAATAACTCAATTGCCATTTCTTTCGGAAGACCACACTGATAAATCTTAAGCTCAGGTCCTACAACAATAACTGAACGTCCTGAATAGTCAACACGTTTTCCAAGAAGGTTCTGACGGAAACGACCAGATTTTCCTTTTAACATGTCAGAAAGTGATTTGAGAGCTCTGTTTCCAGGACCGGTAACAGGTCTGCCCCTTCTTCCATTATCAATAAGCGCATCCACTGCTTCTTGCAACATTCTCTTTTCATTGCGAACAATAATATCTGGAGCACCTAATTCTAACAATCTTTTTAAACGATTATTACGATTTATAATTCTACGATATAGGTCATTTAAATCCGATGTTGCAAAACGCCCACCATCAAGTTGTACCATTGGACGAAGATCTGGTGGAATCACTGGAACAACATCAAGTACCATCCACTCTGGTTTATTACCAGATTCTCTAAAAGCTTCAATAACTTCTAGTCTCTTGATAATTCTAGCTCTTTTTTGACCAGTCGCATCAACAAGACCTTCTTTCAGTTCAATTGCTTCTCCTTCAAGATCAATTGCCTGCAATAATTCTTTTATGGACTCTGCACCCATTCCTACACGAAATGCATTTCCGTAGGTATCTCTTGCTTCTTGATACTCTTTTTCAGATAAAACCTGCTTGTAATCAAGTGATGTCGTTCCCGCATCCAACACGATATATGATGCAAAATAAAGAACTTTTTCCAATATACGTGGAGATAAATCTAGAATCAGTCCCATTCTACTTGGTATTCCTTTAAAATACCAAATGTGAGAAACTGGGGCAGCTAGTTCAATGTGACCCATTCTTTCTCTACGGACATTTGCCTTTGTTACTTCCACGCCACAACGGTCACACACAACACCTTTGTACCTGATTTTTTTATATTTTCCACAATGACATTCCCAGTCTTTACTAGGTCCAAAGATTTTTTCACAAAAAAGCCCTTCACGTTCTGGTTTTAATGTTCTGTAATTAATCGTCTCTGGCTTTAGGACTTCTCCTCTAGACCAATCTTTGATTTTTTCTGGTGATGCCAATCCGATTTTAATAGCATCAAATGTCATTGGCTGATAAACATCATTTCTATTTTCTGACATTTTGCACTCCTTCCAATTATGAATGGTTACAATTCCCTTATTCTTCTATAGAATCCGTTAATTCATCTTCTTCAAATTCTAGTTCATCCTCGAAATCAGCTTCTTCATCAATGCTAATCAATTCTTCACTATCCTCATCGAAAACTTGTTCTTGATATCCTAATGCACCAAGAGAACCTTTTTCATAATCTTTACTTTTGGATTCTCCTTCGATTTCGAAACGATAATCCGTTTCTGTATAATCTACTGTCTCCATTATTTCTACTTCTGTTTGATCTTCTCGAAGTACTTTTACATCTAAACCAAGTGATTGAAGCTCTTTTAATAGAACTTTAAAGGATTCAGGAATACCAGGTTCAGGGATATTGTCACCCTTAATAATTGCTTCATATGTTTTTACACGACCGATAACATCATCAGATTTAACAGTCAAAATTTCTTGAAGTGTGTAAGCAGCTCCATATGCTTCAAGAGCCCAAACTTCCATTTCTCCAAATCTCTGTCCACCGAATTGTGCTTTACCGCCCAAAGGTTGTTGTGTAACTAAAGAGTATGGTCCTGTTGAACGTGCATGAATTTTATCATCAACTAGATGATGAAGTTTCAAATAGTGCATGTGTCCAATGGTAACAGACGAATCAAAATACTCACCACTACGTCCATCACGAAGGCGCACTTTTCCATCACGTGAAATTGGAACTCCCTTCCACAACTCTCTGTGGTTTCTGTTTTCAGACAGATATTCCATCACTTCTGGTAATAATTCGTTTTTGTATTTTTCTTCAAACTCTTCCCATGACTTATTAACATATTCATCCGCTAAGTCAAGCGTATCCATAATGTCTATTTCGTTTGCACCATCAAATACCGGTGTCGCAACATTAAATCCTAATGCTCTTGCTGCTAAAGAAAGATGGATTTCTAATACCTGTCCAATATTCATACGAGATGGAACTCCGAGTGGGTTTAAAACAATGTCAAGCGGACGTCCATTTGGTAAATATGGCATATCCTCAACTGGAAGAACGCGGGATACAACACCCTTGTTACCATGACGACCAGCCATTTTATCTCCTACAGATATTTTTCTCTTTTGCGCAATATAAATGCGAACTGCTTGGTTCACTCCTGGAGACAATTCATCTCCATTTTCCCTCGTAAATACTTTCGCATCTACAACAATTCCATATTCTCCATGTGGTACTTTTAATGATGTATCACGAACTTCGCGGGCTTTTTCACCAAAGATCGCTCTTAGTAAACGCTCTTCTGCTGTAAGCTCTGTTTCTCCTTTTGGAGTAACTTTTCCCACAAGAATATCTCCTGCACGAACTTCTGCACCAATTCTAATAATTCCACGATCATCTAAATCTTTTAGCGCATCATCACCAACTCCTGGAACATCTCTGGTGATTTCTTCAGGTCCTAATTTTGTATCACGAGCTTCTGCTTCATATTCCTCAATATGAACAGATGTATATACATCTTCTTGTACAAGTCTTTCGCTTAACAAAACAGCATCTTCGTAATTGTAACCTTCCCAAGTCATAAATCCAATTAGTGGATTCTTACCAAGAGCTAGTTCACCTAATTTTGTAGATGGTCCGTCTGCAATAACCTGACCAGCCTCAACATGCTCTCCCTTGGAAACAATCGGTTTTTGATTATAGCAGTTAGACTGATTACTTCTTGAAAATTTCGTAAGTTTAATTTCTTCTTTTTCACCATCATCATACGTCAATTTAATCATTGATGACGATACTGAATCTACCACGCAGTTCTTTTTTGCCACGAGACAAACGCCTGAATCCACAGCAGTTTTTGGCTCCATTCCAGTACCTACAACAGGTGCTTCGGTAATAAGAAGTGGAACTGCCTGACGTTGCATGTTGGATCCCATTAGCGCACGGTTAGCATCATCATTCTCTAAGAACGGAATAAGTGCTGTTGCCACTGAAAACACCATTTTAGGAGAAACATCCATATAATCAAATAAATTCTTTACATATTCCTGTGTTTCTTCATGATAACGTCCGGAAACCATTTTCTTTACAAAATGTCCTACTTCATCAAGCGCCTCATTGGCCTGTGCAACATGATAATTATCTTCTTCATCTGCTGTCATATAAACAACTTCATCTGTAACAATTGGATTTTCCGGATTTGTTTTGTCAATAATACGATAAGGTGCTTCAATAAATCCGTACTCATTAATTCGCGCATAGGATGCAAGTGAGTTAATAAGTCCAATGTTTGGACCTTCAGGGGTTTCAATCGGGCACATTCTTCCATAATGTGAATAATGAACGTCACGAACCTCGAAACCAGCACGATCTCTTGAAAGACCTCCAGGTCCTAATGCTGATAAACGTCTTTTATGTGTCAATTCTCCTAATGGATTATTCTGATCCATGAACTGTGACAACTGTGACGAACCAAAAAATTCCTTTACGGCTGCTTGAACTGGCTTAATATTGATGAGTGCTTGTGGAGAAACTTCTTCAGCATCATGTGTTGTCATTCTTTCACGAACTACTCTTTCAAGTCTTGATAAACCAATACGATATTGATTCTGTAACAATTCACCAACAGCTCTAATTCTTCTATTTCCTAAATGGTCAATATCATCCGCATTTCCGATTCCATACTCCAAATGGATGTTATAATTGATAGACGCAATAACATCTTCCTTAGTAACATGTTTTGGAATCAAATTGGATACATTTTCCATAATTGCACTTGCCAATTCTTCCGGATTATCACTGTGTTCATCTAATAATTGCTTTAATACTGGGAAGTATACTTCTTCTGTAATCCCTAATTCTTTTGGATTACACTCCACAAAATTAGTTATATCAACCATCATGTTTGAAAGAACTTTTACATTTCTTTCTTCAGTCTGAATCATAACATAAGAAACCGCTGCATTCTGAATTTCATCTGCTAATTTAGCACTCACATTGGTTCCTGCAGTAGCCAAAACTTCTCCTGTATATTCATCAACAACATCTTCAGCCAATACTTTGTATCTGATTCGATTCTTTAATGCCAATTTTTTATTGAATTTATAACGACCAACTTTTGCCAAATCGTATCTTCTTGGATCAAAAAACATCGAATGAATCAAACTTTCAGCACTTTCTACCGATAGTGGTTCACCTGGACGGATTTTTTTGTATAACTCTAAAAGACCTTCCTGATAATTTTCAGAGACGTCTTTTGAAAAACTTGCTTCTATTTTAGGTTCATCACCGAAAAGTTCACGAATTTCATCATTCGTACCAACACCCAATGCTCTAATTAAAACAGTTATTGGCACTTTTCTAGTTCTATCTACACGAACATAGAAAATATCATTGGAATCTGTTTCGTACTCTAACCAAGCACCTCTATTTGGAATAACAGTCGATGAAAATAATTCTTTTCCGATCTTATCATGTCCAACAGAATAGTATATTCCTGGCGAACGAACTAACTGACTTACGATAACACGTTCTGCACCATTGATTACAAAAGTACCAGTTTCGGTCATTAACGGTAAGTCACCCATGAATATTTCATGTTCACTAATTTCTTCTTTTTCTTTGTTATAAAGTCTAACTCTAACTTTAAGTGGAGCTGCGTAAGTAGCATCTCGCTCTTTACACTTTTCAATAGAATACTTCACGTCGTCTTCACACAATTCGAAGTCAACAAACTCTAAACTTAAGTGTCCGCTATAGTCAGCAATTGGAGAAATATCCGCAAATACTTCTTTTAATCCTTCGTTCAAAAACCACTTGTAAGAGTCTTTTTGAACCTCGATCAGGTTTGGCATATCCAAAACCTCTTTTTGTCGTGAATAACTCATACGTATATTTTTGCCACAAGCAATAGGACGTATTCTGTTTTTTTCCATTGACATTTCACCCCGTTCTTTATGATATAAGAGTAAAATTTCTTCCACTCTTTCTTTATGCTACTTGTAAATGATAAAAACATGCACTTTTTATTAAAATATTACAAAAAATGCATACCACACCACAATAGCGCATTATCCATTGTACTACAAGACTTTTTTTTCGTCAACCACTTTTCCAATTAAATTACCCCAACTTATAAAGTCGGGGTAATCAACATTGTTATTCAATCACAAGAATAAAATTATTTCAAAGTAACTTTAGCGCCTTCTGCTTCAAGTTTTCCTTTAACATCTTCTGCTTCAGTTTTTGAAACAGCTTCTTTAACAACCTTTGGTGCGTTGTCAACTAAGTCTTTTGCTTCTTTTAATCCTAATCCTGTAGCTTCACGAACTACTTTGATTACTTTAACTTTGTTTGGTCCAACTTCTGTTAATTCAACATCAAATTCTGTTTTTTCTTCAGCTTCTTCACCTGCTCCAGCAGCTGGTCCAGCCACAACAACACCTGCTGCTGCACTTACACCAAATTCTTCTTCACAAGCTTTTACTAAATCGTTAAGTTCTAATACTGTTAATTCTTTAATTGCATCAATTAATTCTGCAGTTGATAATTTTGCCATTTCTATTTCCTCCATTTTTGATTTGTTTTCTTGATCTTATTCTGCTACTGTAGCATCTTTTTCTGCAACTTGTTTAATAACACGTGCAAAATTGGTGATTGGTGACTGAATACTTCCAAGGAACTTTGAAAGTAATTCTTCTCTGCTTGGAATACTACTAATTGCTTCGATTCCTTTAGCATCATACACTTTTCCTTCAACCATACCGGCTTTAATTTCAAGCGCTTTTGCAGTTTTTGCAAATTTTGCAAGAACTCTAGCTGGTGCTGTTGCATCCGTCTTAGAAATCGCAATTGCACTTGGTCCTTCTAAATAAGGAGCAAGTTCTTCTAAGTCAGTTCCTTTAAAAGCAAAGTTCATCATAGTATTCTTATATACTTTATAAGTAATATTTGCTTGACGAAGTTCTCTTCTAAGTTGTGTATCTTGCTCAACTGTCAATCCACGATAGTCCACAAGTACAGCCGACTGCGCATCTTTAATATTCTCAGATATTTCAGCTACAACGGGTTTCTTTTCTTCTACTTTTGCCATTCTACTACCTCCTTAAAGATTTGTTGCCGATCGGAGTCTTAAATTATAAAAGCCTCTCATACCAATGAGAGGCAAAAATGTTGTATACACTCTTTCTCTCCTCGGTAGGCGATAAACTTACGCTAAAAAGCACCTACTGTCTTCGGCTTGGCCTTAACGACCTTTATCAGATTAACATATAGAAATATGCGTGTCAATATAGCAATTAATTTTTTTTAACTTCTAATCCCAATTAACATACCCATCTTGATCTATTGTAACTCCTTTTGATAATGTTCTCATATACTCTAGCACTCTATCCTTTTCCGCACCTTCCAAAAATGTAGTTCGATAATCTTTTTGCATAGCCGGAATAAAGCGAAATTGTTTAATCCCTTCTTTACTCACAATCATTTCAACCATACAACTTTCCTGCGTTTTCGAATTAAACCAGAAATTCCCAAGGCTATAGATTAACAGTGTGGAATTTATTTTTTCAATTCCCTGCAAACAATGTGTATGATTCCCAATAATCGCGTCTGCCCCAGCTTCACTGATCTTTTTTGCTTGCTCAAGCTGCGCCCAGTCAGGATTTGTTTCATTTTCCGTCCCCCAATGTACATACACAATGGTGATATCCGCTTCTTTTTTTGTTTCCTTAATCACTTCAAGTAAATGGTCAATATTCCAACAGCGAAATACGCCTGGTTGATCCTTCGTTGCCCCTTTTGTATCCGGATTGTCAACGCGCTCTATTTGTGTTGCGCATATATAAGCAATTCTCACTCCACTAGCTTCAATATAAATCGGTTTAGCAGCTTCATCAATCGTTTTGCCAGCACCTGCAAATAGTATGTTTTCGCTTTGCAAGGTATCCATTGTATCAAGTAACGATACCTCTCCATAATCATATGCGTGGTTATTTGCTAAAGAGACAAGATCAACTCCCATTTCACTTAGAAGCGATACATTGTCTGGATTCGAACGAAATGTATATGTTTTTCCCTCTACGGGTGTCCCTCGTTTTGTATATGTGAACTCATTATTCAGCATCATTATATCAACACTGCGCATTCGATCAAGTACTGCTTGATCAATGCACGAGGACATATTTCCTCCCCGCTGTTTTAAAACTGCCATATTGCTATAATCATCAGCGAAGTTGATGTCTCCAGCAAATCCCAGTAACACTTCGCCCTTATTAGGACCTGTTGTTTGAAAATAATATACGCCATCCTCCATTACTTGTTCCGGCAGAGACTCTTCTTGCACTTCACTTGGTTCTTTATCCTCTTCTACTAAATTGAGTATTTCAAGAATAGACTCTTCTGCTTTGAGATCACTCATTCCCTGATTCTTTCGATCCACTCGGCTCACAAAAAAGAAAATACACAAACCCAATAAACCCACCATCACTGTAACCGTAAACGTAAATAAAAATATTTTTGTGTATCGCTTTTGCATCTTTTCATCCCCAAATTTAATGATTAATATTTTCGTCACCTCTATAATAGTAAACCAAAAATAAGCGAATGACAAGAATTGTCATCCGCTTTTATTGTTAATAACTTTTTGATTACAACGTAAAATTAATATTTTGCTGTTGTAATTTTAACTCCAGGTCCCATTGTAGCAGAAACTGTTATGCTCTTTAAGTATTGTCCCTTAACAGCACTTGGTTTTGCTTTCGTAATAGCTTCCATAATCGCTTCAAAGTTTTCAACTAATTTAGCTTCATCAAAAGATGCTTTTCCAACTGGTACATGGATAATGTTTGATTTGTCTAATCTGTATTCAATCTTACCTGCTTTAATATCATTGATTGCTTTCGTAACATCCATAGTAACTGTTCCAGCTTTAGGATTAGGCATTAAACCTTTTGGTCCTAACACTTTACCCAAACGACCAACAACACCCATCATGTCAGGAGTTGCAACAACAACATCAAAATCTAACCATCCGTCGTTTTGAATTTTTGGAACTAACTCTTCTCCACCAACATGATCTGCTCCAGCAGCTTCTGCTTCTGCAACTTTATCACCTTTTGCGAACACTAAAACCTTAACTGTTTTTCCTGTTCCGTTAGGAAGAACTACCGCTCCACGAATTTGTTGATCAGCGTGACGACCATCACAACCCGTTCTGATATGTGCTTCAATTGTTTCATCAAATTTTGCAACTGCTGATTTTTTAGCAAGTGCAATTGCATCTGCGATTTCATATTGTACTGTACGATCTACCAGCTTAGCTGTTTCTAAATATCTCTTTCCGTGTTTCATACTTTACCTCCTTGTGGTAGTGGCGGAGTAAATCTCCTCCCACGTTTTTATTCGCTATCGTTAGAATTACTTTTCAACTGTAATTCCCATACTTCTTGCTGTTCCAGCAATCATGCTCATAGCTGATTCAACATTCGCTGCGTTCAAATCAGGCATCTTTGTTTCAGCAATTTTTTGTAAGTCTGCTTTTGAAATCGTAGCCACTTTTGTTTTGCTTGGAACTGCTGATCCCGATTTAATATTGCAAGCCTTCTTGAGTAGAATAGCAGCTGGAGGAGTTTTGGTAACGAAACTAAAACTTCTATCTGCGTACACAGTGATTACTACAGGAATAATTGTGTCTCCCATTTCCGCTGTTCTTGCATTAAACTGTTTTGTAAATTCAACGATATTAACTCCATGTTGTCCTAAAGCAGGTCCAACTGGTGGTGCTGGTGTTGCTTTACCAGCAGGAATCTGTAGCTTAATATAACCAGTAACTTTTTTTGCCATTTTGGCACCTCCTAAATATAAATGTGGTAGTGGCGGGCCTCAGCCCTCCCACGGTTTGCATATGAAATACAAACATCGACTGTAACTCTATTTCATTTTGTTAACACAAAAGAAATTTCTAACTATAACTTTCTTACTTCTGCAAAACTAATTTCAACTGGTGTTTCACGTCCAAACATTTCCACATTAATGGTCGCTGTTTGCTTGTGAATATCAAGTTTTTGAACAACACCAACTGTGTCTTTCCAAACTCCGTCCACTACTGAAATACTGTCGCCTTCTGCGAAATCAACTTTCATCTCTTGAGTATTGATTCCAAGCGGTTTCATTTCATCTTCTGTAAGTGGAACCGGCTTACTTCCTGGACCAACAAAGCCTGTAACTCCTCTTGTATTTCGAACAACATACCATGTATCGTCATTCATAACCATGTTAATTAGTACATATCCTGGAAATAGTTTTTTCTGTACTGTTTTCTTTGCACCGTTTTTCATCTCTACAACATCTTGCATAGGTACACGAACTTCCAAAATTTCTTCTTCCAAATGTCTGTTTTCAATGGCTTTGTCAAGATTTGCCTTAACTTTATTTTCATATCCGGAATAAGTATGTACTACATACCAGTTTGCTTCTGCCATATTATTATCCTCATTCCTACATTGTCAGGAAACTAATTCCATATTGAAGAACCATGTCTAAAACAGCTATTATCACTCCAATAACTACGGAAATCGCAGTTACTACCAAAGCTTGTTTAAATACCGTTTTGCGATCTGGCCAAATAATTTTCTTGAATTCTGCCTTCAATCCATCCATAAAGCTAACTTTATGCTTTTCATTATTTACATTTTCGCCCATTTCTATCCTCCATGCTAAAACTATAGCTTCTACTTATTGGGTGGATTATTTGGTTTCCTTGTGCAATGTATGAGTTTTGCAGAATCTACAATATTTTTTTGTTTCCATTCTATCTGGATGAGCTTTCTTATCCTTCATAGTATTATAGTTACGATTTTTGCACTCCGTACATGCTAATGTTATTTTTGTGCGCATTATTTCCACCTCCGCAATGGTTCTCTTCTTTAATTATTGTGCGTTATTTATCTTGATTGATCAGTGATATTTATATACTTTATCATGCTTTTTTTTGAGCATAAAAAAAAGACCTATCTCTCATCTCGCCTAAGTAATATACCACACTTACTATCGCCAGTCAACGTCTTTTCCACCCGTTTTTATAAAATATTCATCGAATCATCAAAAATAAGTTGATTTATCGTTTAAATTTTAACGGAATGTATTGCTTTTGTCAAGTACAAGTAGTAAAATTAACTTAACAAAATAGGTTTTTTGTGCCCTTTTCAATGACAAGGATTCGTCATTTGTAAACGCACTCATTTCACGGAAGAAAGGAGGGGCATTATGGCAGTTAATTTTGCAGCAATCAACACAGCTTATAACCATTATCTTTCAACATCCAAGGCAAATAATAGCACTTCAAAAACCGCTCACAAAAAGAGCGAACTTCGAAGTGTTTATAATTCTATTGTCAATATCAACAAAGAATCCCCTCTTTATCTAATTAAGAATACAAGCGAGACAAGAAATTATGCCGTTTCACTCAAAGAGAACGCCTTAGTCTATAAGAATAAGGTTTCTGATTTGTGCACGACTGACGACAACCAATACCTTACCAAGAAAATGGCCTATTCCTCTGACGACGAAATCGTAAGTGCCAAATTCATTGGGAACATTTCAGAAAACTCCGATATTCCATCTTTCGAAATTAACATAGAGCAACTTGCTTCTAACCAAGTTAACGTAGGTCATCTACTTCCAGAATCGGAACTCGTTCGTTTAGAGCCCGATACCTACTCTTTCGATTTAAATGTAAGTGGTTTAAATTATGAATTTCAATTCCAAATCCATCCAGATGATACAAATAAGAGCGTTCAAGATCGTTTGTCAAGACTCATCGCCCAATCGGATATTGGCTTATCAGTATCTAGCATTTCGGATGACCTTGGGAAATCAGCCCTCAAAATTTCTTCAAACCAAACAGGAACTACGGATGATAAACCACTTCATTTTCAGATTACGGATGACCGGACAAGTAAGACTTCAGGTAGCGTATCTTACTTTGGTTTAGATCAAATAGCAAGCACGCCTCAAAATTCTTTATTCTCCATTAATGGTGTTGATAAAAGCACAATGTCAAATCAATTCACTGTAGAAAAATTGTACGAGATAACACTTAAGAATGCTCATTCTGAAGATGCAACTTCAACCATCGGTGTTAAAGATGATATCAGCAATATAAAGGATAACATAACCACTTTTATTGATAGTTATAACGATTTTCTGACAAAAGCAAATCGTACTACCGAAAACAACTCAAATGCAAACCAACTTCTATACGAGATGGAACGCTTATCCTCTTTTCATCAAAACCAACTCTCCAGTGTTGGAATCGACGTTGCACCTAACGGACAATTGACTTTGAACAACGCACTGATTAATCAATTATTCCAATCAGGCGAGGTTAAGGAAACCATTTCTAACCTAAATGATTTTGCTAGCTCTACGCTTCGTAAAGCTGACGACATTTCACTTAATCCAATGAATTATGTCGACAAAAAAATTGTCGCCTACAAGAATCCTGGAAAAAACTACTGTGCACCTTATATTACAAGCGCCTATAGCGGCATGATGTTTAATGGTTACTGCTAAAAGTCCTGCATCTTCAAATTTTCATTTGAAAAAGCAGGACTTTTTGTTTGCATTTTTTTCATTTTATTTTTTCAGGCTACTCATCTCCAAATTCACGGTATAAAAATTCCATATCCAAAAATTTATCATCTACATAATAATCTGCATTTGGCTTTCCCATGTGTAATTCATGATATTTGACACCCCATGCATTCATTTGCTTTTCAGTTACCGCTCTCCAATCGATTTTGGTAACATAACCTCTTGCAGTAAACAGAACAATTCTATTGCCCAAATCATATAACTTATTCACAATTCGAATCATCTTGTCATTTGGCCCAGCCTGATCATAATCTAAACCCTCTCGAAGCGTTGCAATTACCCCATCAATATCAAACACAAAGATCTTATTGCCTCTCATAATTTTCATATAATCGTTCACTCTTTTATAGTCTTGCTCCGTATCAATATCAAGTATACCTTTCATAACATACCCTTTGATGTTATTCCCAGTCATGGAATGGTATTTTGTAATATTTGTTGGTTTTAAAACGTCTATATTTCCATTCTGATAATATGTTTTTGGAAGTTTCTGCCTTGGCATATTATATGCCTCTTCAATATCATTTAGCAGGGGTTTCATTTCACCATCATCGCCCATATACCACATTTTGTGGGGAACCACCTCATTCTCCATAACACTTCTAACAGAATCGGCATTCTCATCTTCCATCATCATTTCGATCATTCGGTCAATATCTTCTACATTTCTATATGGATAGGTCGGTCTTAGTTGTACCAATATATCCGGTTCATACCCTTCACCCTTTAGAAACTCAAGCAAGTGTTCAAACACTTCGATATCTAGCGATTCATCTCTTGATATTTCTTCCGGTCTAATAAATGGTGTCTCAGCTCCAAAACGTCTCGCAATCTCTGCATACTCTTCACTATCTGTGGATACGATAATTCGATTAATATACTTTGAAGCTTTTGCGTGTTCGATGGAATGCGCCAGCATTGGCTTACCATCTATCACTCTTATATTTTTGTGCACTACACTTTTCGACCCGCTCCTAGCCGGTATTACTGCTAATATTTTTTTCATAAACACTTCCTCATCTTTCTATAAACCAAAAATATCATAGCATAACTATATAAAAAAATCTATTTCTATCTATTTAATATTGACAATTACATTTTTCCGTATTATGGTTATATGCATAAGTAGTACACCGTATAACCAAAGGAGGATGTATGAGTCAAATCAATAATAATGAAAAATCTCTTTACAAACAGATTAGCGACCAGATTGAAAATGACATTTTGAATGATATTATTCTCGAAGAAGAACGGGCACCGAGTATTAACGAACTTGTGAAACACTACATTATCAATCCTGCAACAGCCATTAAGGGGATTAATCTATTAGTCGAACAGGGGATTCTCTATAAAAAACGCGGAATCGGTATGTTCGTTTCCACCGGCGCAAAAGATGTTATAACAAAACGAAGAAAACAAGAATTTTTCGATACACACCTAACCATTCTTTTATCGGAAGCAACTCGACTCGGAATCGGAATTGATGAAATCTACCAAGCGATGCAGCTTCTTATCTTGCAAACTACAGATTCCACAAAGCAATGAACTATCCCGTGTAATTTAAAATAGAGGAGGACAACATGAATACAATAGAATGCAAAAACGTATCCAAAAACTTTAAAGAAAAAGAAGCTCTGCGGAGCATCAATCTAACGCTTGAACCAAATAAAATATATGGACTGATTGGTAGGAACGGAGCTGGTAAAACAACTCTTCTATCACTTATAAGTGGTCAAAGTTCTTCTAGCAGCGGCGAAATAACTCTTGGCAATGCTCCTATTTGGGAGAACCAAGCTGCTTTGAATCAAATATGCTTTTCAAGAGAAATCTCTCAAACAAGCAGTGTTGCTAATTACAAAATAAAAGAACTGTTTCGAATTGCCAAAATTTACTACCCAAACTGGGACTCAGCTATGGCCAAGGAACTGCTTGAGCGGTTTGAGTTAGAGGATAAAACAAGAATCAGCAAACTATCCAAAGGGATGATGTCCATGGTTACAATCATCATCGCCCTTGCAAGCAAATGCGAGTACACATTCTTAGACGAGCCCGTTGCAGGCCTCGACATAGTATCTAGAAAACATTTCTACCACTTATTATTAGAGGAGTACCAAGAAAGCAAGCGTACTTTTATTATTTCAACGCATATAATCGAAGAAGCTGCTGACGTATTTGAAGAAGTGATCATTCTCAAAAAGGGCGAGTGCCTTCTGAAAGAAAACGCAGATTCTCTATGCTCTAGAGCCTATCAGATTTCAGGTAAAACAGATGTGATTGATCAACTGACCAGTTCTTACAAAATTCATTCTACAACACTGAGTGGGCGCAGTAAAAGTGTTACTGTTTTGTTAGAAGAGTGCCAAAGTATTGAACCACTCAAGCTACGCGAAGAACTTAACGTTATCCCATTGAATCTCCAAGATCTCTTTGTCGCATTATGCGAATACTAATAGGAGGATTTTATGAATCAGAAAAATTTCTTTCAATCCATTAAATTTGGTGTTTTTATTGGGGAGGCTCATTCCATGGTGCAGATTTTCATGATTGTTTTCTATGCTTTGGTTATGTTTATAATGGGGCCCGTCTCGTTTAAGTGGAGTAACATCTTGATATATGCATTGACTGTATCGTGCATCTATCAACTACTTATTCCAATCAGTATTTACAAAAACCACATTCCAACGTGTGTTTCCTTTGGTGCAACTCGCAAATCTGCCTTTTGGAGCATGCAAATTGTATATTTTATTACCATTCTTCAATTTAGTCTTACGACGATTATTACCATGTTCCTGCTGCCAGCAGACTTAAAGCCCTACGGGCTTACAATCCTCTCCATAGAATTTTCAACATTAGTGCTAATGTCTGGAATCGGGCAGCTTCTATTAGCTTTATTTATTCGAACAAATATTAAAGTAACGCTCATTATAGGTATTTTGTTTTTCTTCCCATCCGTTGTGTTCATACTAAGTTATTCCATTTTATATCAATTCACGTATCTCTTCGAACATCTGTTTATTGTAGGATTGTTTGGATTTAGTCTAATTGCATTCTGCCTTGGCTTTCTCTTTATGAAAAAGCAAGTCTTGAAAATCGAATGCAAGTTTTAGGAAATCATAGGAGGTGATTATCATGAGTTTATTTGCAAATTTATTTATAAAAGATCTATTTACAATTCGAAAGAATGAATTTTTGACAGGATTCTTCTTTATCCTTGCAGGATTTATTACTGGTGAAATAGTCACTGCAATTATCTCAATATTTGTGGTCAATCAAAACGAACCCATTCCCGCAATTGCAACCCTATTTGCCTGGGGATTTCTGTTCTTCTACCTATTCATTTATCAACTATTATCTTATCAAAACAATCTTCGATTAGCTATTTCTATGGGGAAATCTAGGTCAGGATTTTTATACACTACAATCCTTTTAAATATTATTATTTCCATATTTTATTGCCTTTCTGTGATTGTTTTACAGATGCTTGAAAATGCTTTCTACACCTTGTTTGTGGGACAAGAACCCATCAAAATTCTAACCACACAGATTTGGATCGTCCTCATTCTAGTTGCTGTATTCATTCTGTCCGTCTTTCCAGTTTTTATTATACAGTTGCTTTTTAGATATGGTGTGGTTTCTTATTTTATCTTTTGGGGATGTTGGATGCTTGTATCATTATCTCCCTCAAGGATTGCTTCCCTCATTCGAAAGCATCCAAATTCAGCATTTTCCCAAACAGCACTACAAATTAAAAACTTTTTATCTCGCCAAAACTCCTTTGACTCAGTCACTATTTATTTTCTGATTTTTGTCATATGTTCTTTTCTAGCATTGACCTTCATCAATTATCGTTTTCTTATGAAGAGTGAGTTACGATTATAATCTTAGAACAAACGAAAAGCTACACACCACTTCAAAACTTAGGTGTGTAGCCTTTTTATTTACTTTTATATTTACTTCTTATTATAGAGGTATATTACCATGCTTTTTATAAATCGGCTCAACCTTTTTACTTTTCAAAGCCCTAAGGCCACTTAATAGTACTTTTCTTGTTTCCTCTGGATTAATCACTTCATTTACAAATCCCCTAGATGCTGCCACATATGGATTCAAAAATCGTGTTTCATATTCTTTCTTACATTGTTCTCGCATTGCAACCGGATCACTGGCTTCTTTAATTTTACGTTTGAATGCAATGTTAACTGCCCCTTCAGCACCCATAACTGCTATTTCCGCAATTGGCCACGCATATACTAAGTCTGCTCCCATTTCTTTTGAGTTCATAGCAATGTAAGCTCCACCATAAGCTTTTCTCATAATCAAAGAAATCTTTGGAACGGTTGCCTCAGAGTAAGCATATAACACTTTTGCTCCATGTCTGATGATACCATTATGCTCTTGTGCAGTTCCAGGCAAAAACGCCGGAACATCCACCAATGTAATGAGCGGAATATTAAAACAATCGCAGAAGCGTATGAATCTGGCGATTTTATCCGATGCATGGTAATCAAGTGATCCTCCCATGTATTGTGGCTGATTACATACAAAACCGACCACCTCATAATCCATTCGACCAAATCCAATAACTGCGTTCATAGCAAATTCCTTCTGAACTTCGAAAAAACTATTATGATCCACAATACAATCAATCACATCGTGAACATCATAAGCCTTTCTAGAATTATCTGGAACAATCTCTCTTAGCTTAAAGGATTTGTCATCTCCATGCTTAGCAAACGCTTTCCCAAGATGCACTTTATTGAACACCTTATTCACAGTGTAAAGCAAAGACTGTTTTTCATCAAGAGGCTTAACCGCAGGTGCTTTTTCCAAGTTACTACTTGGTAAATAGGATAGTAATTTTCTCACACCCATCAAACACTCATTCTCAGATTCATATGTGAAATGAGACACACCAGATTTTTGAGCATGTACCATCGCTCCACCCAACTCTTCAACAGATACTTCTTCGTTAATTACTGTTTTCACAACATTTGGTCCAGTAATAAACATTTTCGAAATATCTTTCACCATGAAAATGTAATCACAAATTGCAGGTGCGTAGCACGCTCCACCAGAGCAAGGCCCTAATATAACCGCTATTTGCGGAATAACACCCGATGCCTTGGTATGACGCAAAAACATTCCACTATATCCACTCAAAGAAGAAATACCCTCTTCTATTCTTGCTCCACCACTATCATTGATACATATTAGGGGCGCCTTCATCTCGATTGCCATATCCTGAATTGCACAAATTTTGTAGGAATGATATTCTCCTAAAGTACCACCAATTACCGTGAAGTCTTCACTTGCAACAAAGACTTGTCTCCCACCAATTAGTCCGTATCCAGTAACAACTCCATCTCCTGGAACCCTCTTTTTATCTAAATCAAAGTCATCAATTCTCGATTCAATAAATGCATTGATCTCCACAAAAGAATCTTGGTCTAAAAGCATGTCAATACGCTCGCGTGCAGTCATTTTACCGCTTTTGTGCTGCTTATCAATCTTAGACTGTCCACCGCCTAACATAGCTTTTTCTCTTCGAACATTCAAATCACTAATTGCGCTATCCCAATTCATCTTTAATTCCTTCCTATAATAAAAAATGCACATTCATAAATATTTTTATTTGTTTGGCAAATTATTTGTTAATCAAATACTTTGACACTCAAACTTTCAATCGTTATTATAGCATTCTGAGGAAATTTTGCAAGTACCTAGATAAATATTTTTAACTTTATCTAAAAAAGAATGGGCTACATTAACCCATTCTTTCATGCTCATCAAATCCATTAACTTAACTGCGCAACCAAAGAAAGTGCTGCTTCAACGACTTTATCCATGTCATAATACTTATATTGCCCTAATCGTCCACCAAAATATACCCGCTCCTCTTGTTTTGCCAGTGCTTGATATTGCAGATAGAGTTTTTCATTTTTTTCATCATTCACAGGATAATATGGTTCATCTCCTTTAGTCCATTCTTTCGGATACTCTTTGCTAATAATTGTACATGCACTATCCAAAAATTCAAAATGCTTATGCTCTATGATTCGAGTATACTCAATTTCTTCATCCGTATAATTTACTACAGCATTCCCCTGATAATTATCAATCTTTTCAAAATACTCCTCTTTAAACTCAAGACTTCTGTATTCTAGTTCTCCATAGCAATAATCGTAATAATCATCAATCATTCCCGTATAAACCACAGCCTGAAATACATCTTCTTTATTTTTTTGGATAAAGGTTTTGTAATCCGTATTGAGCAAAACCGGAACATCCGATAGTAGCTTCTCAACAATCGCTGTATACCCTCCAATTGGAATCCCCTGATAGCGATCATTGAAGTAATTATTATCATAGGTAAATCTTAATGGAAGTCGTTTAATGATAAATGCAGGTAAATCCTTGCAATCTCTTCCCCATTGCTTCCTAGTATATCCCTTGATTAATTTTGTGTACACATCGGTGCCTACCAACGAAATGGCCTGTTCCTCCAGATTTTTAGGTTCTACAATGCCCGCCTGCTCAATTTGCTTTGCAATAATTTCTTTTGCCTGGTCGGGCGTCTTAATATTCCACATTTTGCTAAATGTATTCATATTAAATGGCAGATTATATAATTCATCCTTATAAATGGCAATTGGTGAATTTTGATAATGGTTAAACGTTGCAAAACAATTTACATAATCCCATATTTGCTTGTTTGATGTATGAAAAATATGTGCACCATATTTATGTACTTGTATTCCATTCTTTTCCTGTGTATAAATATTTCCTGCAATATGATCCCTCTGTTCAATCACCAAGCAGGTTTTTCCACACTTTGTCATTTCATTCGCAAATACAGCTCCAAACAAACCCGCTCCAACAATTAAATAGTCATACTTCATAGTTTTATACCTCAGCTCATTGGTTTTTACTAATTCCATTTTCTAATAACCTTTTCATTATAACGGATTTTTAATTAAAATCCAATTACCCTTTCACAATAATCACAATAATGTTACTATAGATTCAGAAAGTGATTGCGAGGAAAACACATGGAATTATCTGTTTGCATCATCATGAAGAACGAAGAATTTCTTATAGAAAACTGCCTGAAAACATTGTCAAAATACCCATTTGAACTTGTCATAACCGATACTGGTTCAACAGACAATAGCGTAGCAATTGCACGTAAATATACAAACAATATTTATCGTTATTATTGGGATCAAAACTTTTCAAACGCTCGCAATTATTGCATCTCCAAGGCAACTCATCCATACATTTTAGTAATTGATTGTGATGAGCAAATTGATTCCATCGAATTAGAGTTGTTATCTGAACTCCTTCAAAGTGAAATCCCTTCAAAAATCGGGCTTCTAACTCGAAATAACCTTGTAAATTATGGCGGAGTCGAAAGTATCATGTCTGAAAAGGTTGCGCGATTGTTCCACAAAGATTATACCCACTATAAAGGCAGTATCCACGAACAGGCTTTACCAATTGATGCTCTTGCCCCTGTTTATTTCGATGTCCCCATCACAATAACCCATCTTGGATACAATAGCACTACCTTAAAATTCAGCAAAGCAAAGAGAAATTTGGAAATGCTTAAACTTGCATTAATTGATAATAAAGAAGATCCTTATCTATTATTTCAAATTGGACAAAGCTATCAGGCTATGAACGAATACGATCGTGCTGTAACTTATTATGATCAAGCTCTTTTCCATGACCTAGATCCAAATGCCGAATACGTCCAAACAATGATTGAATCTTATGGGTATTGTCTAATTGAAACAAAGAATTATTCAAAAGCTTTACAGTTAGAGAATTTAATGGATTTTATGAGTCATCGTTCCGATTTTTTATTTTTGATGGGATTAATATATATGAATGTTGCTAATTTCCAAAAAGCCATTGACACTTTTACCGCTGCGACGAAAGCACCCCGGACCATTACGCTTGGTACTAATTCTTACATGGCCTACTATAATATCGGTGTCATCTATGAATGCCTGAAAGATATCCAAAATGCTAAGTCCTACTATCTTCTTTGTGGAAATTTTGAACTAGCGATGAATCGCTTGAAACTACTAAACAACTAATTCATTGTTCTTAAGGAGACCTTTATGCTTCCAATATCCGTCTGTATTATCGCAAAAAACGAAGAAAAAAATATAGGCAAATGCCTAACCTCATTAACTCCGCACTTTCATGACATTGTCGTCCTCGACACTGGATCAAGCGACCAAACAAAATTAATTGCAAGTTCATTTCCTGTACGCATCTATGATTTCCCTTGGCAAAACGACTTCTCTTTAGCAAGAAATTACTGTGCAAGCAAATCAAACTATGATTGGGTTCTGGTTTTAGACTGTGATGAAACGTTGGAGTCGATTGATGCTGCTTTTCTCAATTCTCAAATTCGCTCTTTCCCAAAGAGTGGTGGTAGTATCAAAATGAAGAATGAAACAAGGCAAAAACTAATTTATGAAAACCGTCTTATCCGCCTCTATCCTAAAAAGTATTATCATTATGTCGGTCAAATTCATGAACAGGTTGCTCCCATCTCAAACATGGAGTACACACAGTTTTTGACTTCCATTACTTTATACCATACTGGATATGCTTTAAATGAAGAAGATACATTACTTAAAAACCAGCGAAATCTCAATTTATTATTAGATGCTTTAGTTATAAATCCAGATGATTCTTATACCAACTTTCAGATTGGGCAATCCTATAAAGCAATTAACCAAAAAAACCTTGCACTTCCTTATTACGAGCGTGCTTTGCAAGAAGAATTGGATCCACAAAAAGATTACTCTTTACTATTATTGGTTTCTTATGGAAATTGCTTACTTGATTTGAATCTTCACGAAAAAGCCTTGGTTCTCACTCATTATCAAGATTCATTTGGTCATTATGCCGATTTTACATACCTTTTGGGAAGAATCTACCTTGCTAACACTTTAATTATGCAAGCAATGGCTTCCTTTGTAAAAGCAACTACTATGAGTAATGAAAATACCCAGGGAGTCACAACCTTTCTTTCTTACTATCATTTAGGTATTATAAATGAAGCTCTAGGTGATACTAAGAATGCTATTACGTTCTTCAAACTATGTAAGGATTATGGACCTGCAAAAGATAAATTAAAGCGATACGAATCATAAATAGACCACAAAAAAAAGGATTGGCGTATGCCAATCCTTTTCGGTAGTATGCAATGTCATTATCCGAGTAATGATAAAACTCCTTGATTTGCTTGGTTAGCTTGAGCAAGCATTGCTTGACCAGCTTGAGATAAAATGTTGTTGTTACTGTACTTAACCATTTCAGAAGCCATATCTGTATCACGGATAGCAGATTCAGCAGCTGTGGTATTTTCAATAACGTTGTTCAAGTTGTTAATTGTGTGCTCAAGTCTGTTTTGAACTGCTCCAAGATCTGAACGTTGTTGAGATACTGCCTGAATAGCTGTTTTAATTGTTGCTACAGTTGCTCCAGCACTAGTTGTAACATCTAATGTACCAGCACTTGTAATTTCAGCTACATTCATTTGTGCAATTGTAATTGTGATTTGGTTGTTAGCATTAACTTCAGAACCAACCTGAACTTTTTTACCAGCTGCGAAATCACCATTCAATAAGTTTTGCTCATTAAATGTAGTTGTTTCAGCAACACGGTCAATTTCACTTGAAAGTGCAGAAATTTCTGATTGAATATACTCTTTATCAACTGATTGTAATGTATCGTTTGCTGCTTTGATTGCAAGCTCGTTCATACGTTGTAACATATCATGAACTTCACCAAGTGCACCTTCAGCTGTTTGTACACAAGAAACGCCGTCTTGAGCATTTGCAACTGATTGAGTAAGACCTTTAATCTGTCTTCTCATTTTTTCACTAATTGATAATCCTGCTGCATCATCAGCTGCACGGTTAATTTTGTAACCAGATGATAATTTTTCTGTAGATTTTGCCTGAGAAGCTGTTGTAACACCAAGTTGTCTGTTAGAGTTCATTGCTGTAAGATTGTGTTGTACTACCATAGTATTTTCCTCCTTGAATTAAGTAACGTAACGGCGTCCATGCCGCCCGTTTGTTGTCACGATTATCTTTTGGTCGTACGCCCATTGATAAATCGCTTAGGTTAAGTAAGTTTCTTTACTTATATCATATATCGGATAGTCTCCGAAATACTTTATAGCTAATTATAACTTTTTTAAAAATATTTTTCTAGTGTTTTTGATCCATTAATTGTGGATCCACAAAATTCAACTGGCTCATTGTTTTATAATAGTCTGTTGCCACTTTTGTTGAGCGCATTCCTTGTTTTAGTTTGTTTTTCTCATCCCTAAAAATTTGCTCAACTCGAATTTTATTTCGCTTTTCACTAACTTCAACTTTAACTCCTAAATCCGTAACTTCTCGGATTTTATTTTGCAATAAGCGAATATTTTGTTGGTGCAATGTTAGACTATTGGGATCAGCTAATGCAGCCTTAATCCGTTCATAAATACCATCGAATCCTTCATCTAACTTTAAAATTTCTTGGATATAGAATTCTTTTTTTGCAATAGAGTTTTCAAAAGCATCCCAATCTGGCGTTGTTCTTAAAGCTTCTTCTTGAATTTCATTCTGCACCATAATCGCATTCAAAATGTCTTTCTTCTTATCAAGCCCATCTTGTAAAATCAGTAAATAACGCTCAATCATCTTTTGCCTCCATCATTCATTACAGTTTGAAAAATCGCTACATTCCATTTACCGCTTCATTCTTAGATGCTACGTTAATACGCATAACTTCTTTCCATGTATCACGCATGGATCTTAAATGTCCATTAATTTCTTCCAGTATATCCTTATCCTTTTTGATATTTGCCTCTACCAATCTTCCTAAAAGGTAGCGGTACACCCTGTCAAACTCCTCTGCAACAGGATACTTCATATCCAAAGTCGATCTAAACTCCTCGATAATTCTTTGAACCTTCACGATATTCGTATGGGCCTTTTGTATGTCTTTTTGTTCGATTCCTACAATAGCAATATTACAGAATTTAATTGCCCCTTCATATAGCATCAACGTCAATTCCGCCGGAGACGCTGTCAATATTTTGCTATTATTATATTGTGCATAAGCGTTTGGCATTAACATAGTTCATTCCTCCTAGTTTCCTAATAATCCAGAAATTGCTGTTTCTTTTGATGTTAGCTTCGAAAGAGCTGTCTCCATCGCTGAAAACTGTTTATAATACTTATCTTCAAGATCTCGAAGTCGCTCTTCCTGCTTTGCAATTTTGACTGTGTAGGAATCGTAATCCGATTTCATCTGCTTATCATTATAAACTTTGTAAATACTACGCATAGATGTACTTGTCATTTTAGAATAAATCTGATCATACATATTAGTAGCAAAATTCGTGAAAAACTCGACCATTTTTTCAGGGTCCTGGGCAATTGCAGCTTTTAACTTGTCATCTTTACCCGAAGATGTTGTATCCGTTTCATCACCGTCAATATGAAGCAACCCTTTTTCATTGTCCGGAGCATCAAAATAGCCCATTGTTCCAATTCCAAACGTAGATAAATACAAAGTCTCACCGTCTACTGTGATTCCCTTTTGCGTTGCGGATTTTAAAACACTTCCCACTTCACTTAATGTATTGTCTCTTCTTAAAATCGATGTCTTAATTTTATTTTCCCACTCTTCAACTTCTTTATCAGACAATTCTGCCTTTTCCTCAGAGGTAAGTGGTTGAAATCCTTTTGCCGACTCTGCATTATATTTTGTATCAACCTCTTTAATAAGTGCATTGTACTCCGAAACAAACCCTTTAATAATATCGTAAATTGCGGCCGTATCATTCGATGTGTTAATACTCACAGGACTTCCTGCTTCTGTTTCGCTCAAAGCTGTAATTGTTAAACCATTTACTGAAAATGCATTTGTTGCAGACTCAAATTCTGCACCATTTAGCTTAATCATAGCATTCTGACCAGCAATTTTAGTAACACCAGTCATACCATTTGCAATACCAAGAAGCTCCATTGCTTTCGTTCCATTCGCATCCGCTGGTGTCATTGTAAAATCTGCAGCTTGCCCAGATTCCTTGGAACTAATAAAAAACCGCTTATTACCCGAATCAAAACTCGCATTTACTCCTGCTTCCCTTAGTTTTGACACAGCCGTTGCAACTGTTGAAGACGCATCAAGCGAAACCTCTTTAGCTAAACCATTTACCGTTACAGAAAATGTTCCTCCTGTAAAAGTAGGATCTAAATCGCTCATTTTGGTTGCTGATCCAACTGTACTTCCAAGCTTAGCCCCAGTCAAATAACCCGTCTTAGCTAATTGGCTCACTTCAAGGGATTGTGTTCCATCTACTGCTGTAGAACTTGCAGAAACGGATGCAATACTTGTATTGGACACCGTGGAAGCTTTCTTTGCATAGGTCGTATTAAATTTCATATTAGAAACCGTTTTGCTATATAGATTATAAATCTTTGTATTTAGTTCCTTCCATGCATCCTGCTTATAAGAAAGACTTTTCTGGGATTTAATCAATTTATCCTTTTTACTGCTTTGTACTTTTACAAGCTCACTTATTATTTTTTCGGTATCAAGACCAGAATTCATACCCGTTATTCGAATTGGCATACTGACACCTCCTATCGTCTTTCATCCACCAATAATCCAGCTAATTCCCAAGCTTTTGCAATCATATCCAAAGTTTTTTCAGGTGGCAATTCTTTAATTACCTCCTTGGTATCCCTATCAATAATTTTAATCGTGACTCTGTGAGTTGCCTCATGAATTCCAAATTGTACTTCGGAATTATGCATATTCTTGTTAATCTTATCAACCGCCTGCTTGATTTTTTCATGTGATAGTTGTTGATCTTTGGCAAACAAATCACTGTTTTCTGCTTCACTATTCGAATTCTCACCCTTACTATCAACTGCTTTCACAGCTGGTATTGAAGGATCAAAACCGCTAGATACATTTGTATTGAGTAATCCAACACTTTCTACATTTGGCTTAATAGGTTCAACTTTTTGCACTCCCTGTGCCTGCATAGACATTATACTTCCTAATGGTTCAATAGCCATACTACCCACCTCCGTGTGATGCATATTAATCTTATCAATACTACTATCGTCCAAATCAATAAGAATGTTTAGAGTATCCTAAAATAAATTTTTGATTGCTTCTAAACTTCCCTCTTGCATTGCCTCTTGATTTGTTTCCTGTATTTGAACGTATACCTCTTTTCTATAAATTGGGACTTCTTTGGGTGCCTGAATGCCAATTTTAACTTGCTCACCTTTTACTTCCAAAATTGTAATTTCAATATTGTTGTGAATGATAATGGACTCGTTCTTTTTTCTAGTTAATGCCAACATTCTACTCACCCTCTTTCCTTGATTTTAATAGCTCATAAATTGGATATTTCAATGCATATTCTTCTCCATCCACAATTACCTGACAGGCTTTTTTCTGGTCTACTTGAATAATGATTGGACCTTTTAAATTCACACTCATACCCGTAATATCCTTAGGAACTGTAACCGTGACTAAAACAAGCAAATTCTCTGCAGATAATTCCCCTAGTGACTTAAGCCACTCATCTTCGACCTGTGGATTGTAATCTGGCAGAATAAGAAGTGGATCAATCACCGGAAGTGCCACTTCTCCATCTTGCATAGATTGAAGCCACTTAATTGGCGAGTCTGTGCTTTCTTCGTTATTACTAATCAAAGCAAATTCAGTTAATTCCGGAAATCCAACAATCCCATTCACAAACTCAATAATTTTACTTTGATCAATTTCCACTTCCCCAAACACTCTAGAATTAATTTTCATGATTTATCCTCGCTCTCTATAGATAATTTAATAATGTCGTTTGTGCTATTTTAGCTGTTGCCATCAGTGCCGCATCATAGGATAACTGAACGCTCGATAGTTGAAGTGCCGCTTCAGCTATATCAATATCTTCATTTTCCGATTGCAATGTTTCAAAATTTGTTTGTTGAGAAAGTAAGCGATTTTCAATCAGCTCAAGCTTTGATGCCCGCGTACCCATGTTCGTCAGTGCCAGGTTGGCTTGATCAAGATACCCCTGTGTTGATGAAATCCCCTTTTCAAAACCTTTTTGCATTTTCTCTTTAAGCATTTCATAGGCTTTTTGAGCTGCCTGTAACCTTGTAGTGATCGCAGTATTTGTTGGATCTGCTTCTGACATTTCTTGCAATGTCTTTACAGAACTTTCCATCTTGATAACCGATTCCGTCATTTCGATTAGTTCATCTATTTCTCGCCCAATACTATGTTTAAATACATCTTTTGCCAATGTATTCACTTGAATTTTCTGACTAAAACCAACATCATAATAAATCGCCTGATTGGTATCATCCAGTGTGGAATCCGTTAATAGATCAGCATTATACGACGTTGTTCCACTTGTACAAGCAAAATAATGTTCGGGTTTAATATCCCCTTTTTTCCAAGTGTCTTTCTCATAAGTAACCGATATTTTTCCCTCATTCTCCGGAGTCGCCACATCATCAATTGTGTTCTGAAGTGCATTGTATGTTGTATCGTTTAATATAATTTCACCCGTCTCGGCTATAAAAACTGCACTCGGTGGTGTTCCCGTCATTGGATCCACTGGCCAATTGGCAGATAAGTATGGCGTTGGCATATCATAAACCGAAACCACTGCTGGCGTAATCGTCTGTAGTGTAGCCGTAGTATCATAATACGTTATGCTTGGCACAGCTGTGGAAGAACACTCCTCATAGGATAGCCTGATTCTGTGAACTTGATTCGTTGAAATAGCCTGCTCATTTGCTGTAAGCGAAGCAGCATTACTCTGTGTTAATCCACCCAAGTCAGCAATATCAACATTCGTAAAATCGAGTACATCCTTACTAGATAATTGTTCTGTAATTCGATAATTTTGAGTTGTATCCGATGTAAACATGAGTGAACTATCCGTACGATACCCTGTAAAGACATATCGCCCAGCATAATCCGCGTCACCTGTAGCGTAAACTCCTTCGCGTAAACCCTTCATACTTTCAAGCACTTTAAGCCGATCCGACGCTGTCAATGATCCCTGCGCACCCCTTGTGCAATTGTGATAAACATCCGTCACAACTTGCGTTACAGTATTAATTGCATCTTCCGTAACACTCATCCATGATTTAGCATCAGGAACATTTTTTTCATAATACTGATTGATGTTCGATAAATTTGTACGTAATCGAAGTGCCCTAATTGCAACCACCGGATCATCACTAGGTCGATTTATTTTCTTCTTCGTTGTAATCTGAGTATTTAATTTATCTTCCAATACTTTGTTCTTATTGATATTAGTTAAGGAATTATTTTGTATGATTTTATTTGTAATTCTCATATGCTTCCCCCTTTATATTATACTCCCGTTTGCAAAATGAGGCGGTCGTAAACTTCGGTCAAAACTTGAATCATCTTAGATGCTAAGGTATAAGAGTGTTGGAATTTAACCAAGTTAATTGCCTCTTCGTCTTTATCCACTCCACTTATAGATTGTCTTTGATTCTCAATCGCCGACTCCATATTGGAATAATTCTCTTTCATCGTATTTGCATTGTTTGTATTTAGTGAAATATCCGAGAGTATGCACTGCAAAAACTCATTTGCACTACTTCCTCTAAATTGCATCTTGCTTTTGTTTGCTCTTAGATCGAGCAAATCAGTAACAACATCATATTTATCCACACCATCACTAGCGTTTGTTCTTGTTGCTAACAGTTGCGCATCTAAAGCAATTTCTTTGGATACTGCAAAATTTGATGCTGTTAATCGGTAATAACTATCACTCGTGCTTGACAAAACCAAACTACCACTTCGAGAATCCAAGAATTTAAGCTGCGAAGGATCTGTTGCCGAATCTGCTACAAATAATATGTCTGGCGTATTATTATAACCATCCACCGAACCAGTCTGTGTTAGTATTTCATTAAACGCTGTTGCAAAAGTTCTTGTCCACTCATTCATTTGCTGTTGATAATAAGGAATTCCCTGATACGTTACTACTTCTCCTACAGAAGCTTCCTTTCCAATTCTTCCAACACTTGGCTGTGTACTATTCTTATTTGGATCATTCCCTATTACAAAGGTATAATCTGTAATATTTCCGCTTGCATCTAGATTTACCCGAAAGGAATCATAATAATACGTTTCACTACCCAACTTAATAATTCCACCATCATCTGATAATATACACTTATTTAAATCTTTTAGGTATTCAAGCGAGCTTTGAATACTCACTTCACTACCACCACCCGCCATTGCTGTAACTCCGGTAACAGTACCTTGGAAATTTTCTCCATTATTACCTTCTCTGATCTCCAAAAGCCCTCTAAGTTCTCCACCAATACGACTACTATAGATATTAAACGTTCTTCCGTCCGACCAAGATATATCATAAAGTCCTAATGCATCCGATTGGTTCACCGTCTCATAGGATGCTCTGGCTTCGCATACAAGTTTGCTATAACTATCCGTATCTACCAATAATTGTCCATCTGCAATTTTGACTTGATAGCGATTCGCACCTGTTTCTCGATCTGGCTGATTTGTATCATAAATCCTTGTTTCATCAACTTGAACATCAACAATTTTTGATAACTCATCAATAATCAGATCCCTTTTATCACGTAAATCATTGGCTTTCACACCCGTTAATTCAATTACGTTAATCTGGGTATTTAAAGAAGCAAGTTCAGCCGCATATGAATTAATTTGATCAACACGGTTCTTAATCTCTGTATTTGTATCCGCTTGAAGCTCCTTTAAGCCCTCCGATAGTGAATTAAAATAATAGGAAAGCCTCTGTGCGTATCCAATAAATTGGGATTTCGTACTTGCATCCCCTGCATTTTTGGAAACTTCCGCCAATGATTCATACATTTTGTTGAAAATCGTTGTGAACCCTTCAACGCTTTCATTATCAGCAAAATAATCTTCAATTTGTCTCATATAGTAACCAAGCGATGTTACTTCACCCAGTTTCGTAGCATTTCCCCAATACTTGAAATCATAAAATGCGTCTCTAGTACGCTCTACATAATTTGCTGAAACTCCAGATCCCGCGCAACCATAAGCATTATTTGTTCGAAGTGCCTCTGATGCAGTTTGGTTCACAGACTGCCTCGAATATCCTTTTGTCTCAGCATTTGATATATTATTGGCAGTTGTATTTAGTGATGAATTGGAAGCAACCAATCCCGTGTATGCAATATTTAATCCAAAAAATTGAGATGCCATAGACGCCTCCTTTCTGATTTCATAAAATCTATACGCCCAATGTATTAATAATGTGCTCTAATAATTCATCAATTACATTTATATACCGACTTGATGCATTATATGCATTTTGATATTTAATCATATTGCTTAACTCTTCGTCATCAGAGACTCCAACCACCTGCTGCCTCGCACTTTCAGTTGCCTCAACAGTTGTAGTCTGGCTTTCATAAACCCCCTTGAATACCGATCCAGCATTTGCAATCTGACTTACCATGCTAGCATAAAAATCAATTAGATTTGTTTGATTTGTAATGTTCGGATTTAAGGTATACTTCTTTTCCGAAAAAACATTCTGTAGTTTTAACGCAGTCTCAAAATCTACCGTACCATCACTCTTTACAAATCCCAATAAACTGCTATTTTGCATGAGTTTTGGGTTGATCGTAAGATTTGTAAGGGTATATAACGTACTTTCCTGTCCTGGTAATGCACTTTCTGCAATATAATTGCCTAACGCATCATATCCATCACCTGCGATTTTTTGAAATACTTGAATTGGATTGCCAGCATCATCTGTCAAATATCCCGTTGCCTGGTCCGCTGAATCAGAAATAACTTTATTTACACTTGTTGCTATGCTATGTATTAAATGGTCAAACTCGGCCTGAATATTCATAATAATAGAGGAAGAGATTTCCTGATCATACCCTGCGGCATCTAAATCAGTATAATTTGCTCTCTTGTCACCTCTCGCCAATAACTGCGCTTTTAGTTCTCCAACATCTGTATCATTCATCGTTGCAATCGTTCTAGTCAAATCAAATACTTTTGCATTTGAAATGTCCAACTTATTGGTTCCCTCAATTACTTTTGCATCGATTTTCCAATATGGTGTGTAGAACCCATTGTCACTATTGATATTAATTGCAATTTCGCTTACACTCTCATTTTTTACAAAAGGGTGTCCTTCTATTAAAACCGATACACCTCCAAATACATCTTCTGAGTACGACATATTCGTGTATTTTCCTAATTCGTCTAAAATCAAATTTCTTTGATCTCTCAAATCGTTTGCCTTTTCCGTTCCACCCACTTCAATTGCAACAATTTGATTATTTAAAGAGTATAAATCCTTCCCCATTTTATTGATTTTGTTTACTGAATCCTGTATCTTAACATTCAAATTATCCTGATAAGTCGAAAGTCCATCATAAACAGAGCTAGCCCGTTCAACAAACTGGGAAGCTCTCTGAATAAACAAACCTTGTGTAACTGAACTTGAAGGATCTTTTGCCAATTCCTGAACGGATTGCCAAAAATCGTCAAGCGAAGTTTGAAATGCTGCACCCTCCAGTTCACCTAATAGATTCTCAACCTCTTCAATGGTCGAATAGGACTCCCCATAAAACGCAGTTCTTCCAATTTCTTTACGATATGTTTTATCTAAAAAATAATCTCTAACCTGCCTTACTCTTGCATAATCCACCCCAAGACCAGTCTGCATGTTAGAAATTTTATCTGGATTTTTTGAAATTGTATTATATCTTTTGTCAGCTAATAATACCTGCTGCCTTGTATATCCAACCGTTCCTGAATTGGACAAATTGTGTGCAACGGTATTCAGTGCATTTTGACTCGTTTGTAATCCTGAAGTTCCAATATATACATTACCCATTAATGGCATTTGATATCACCCCATGTCTCGACCTATTGCTTTGCATCAAAACCAGCCACATCATTCCCCAGTGTTTTTCCCATATTAAAGGCACCTCGGTCGTAATTTGCTGTTTCTGGTGCTGCCTTCATGCTTCTAAGTAAGTTCAAGTCATACTCCACCATATCCAAAGCATCTGTCAAAAGTTCACTGTTTTGTTCATTCACTCTCTTCATTTGCTTGGTTGTAGAATTTAACTTGTCTGTAACAACAGCCAAGCGTTCTTGCTCTTTTGGCTGTCCTGATAGCATTTCGATTAGATATTTTAGTTTTAGCGTCTTAACATCCTTGTTAATAACATTGGCAATATCAAACATAAATTCTTCTCGCTTTTTATCGAGTTGATTTAACTTTGATACAACAATTTGTTCTTCTTCCGTGATCTCTTGCAGTCTCGTAATATCTCCCTGAATGATAACTGGTGTTTTTTTCATCGACAAAGCTAGCAATTCTTCATATTTAAGTTCTTGTTCCTCTAACACTAACAACAAATTTTCCATTAAGCTTGCCACAAAAAATACCTCACTTCATAAAATAAGACTTTACTAAATAAGCTGATTATTATACTTCTCAAATAATTTATCTGCAAAGCTCTCAACATTCACATCATAATTTCCACTTTGAACTGAGCTCTTTAAAGGAGCCACTAATTCTTCACGAATATCAGAACTGTTTGCCACTGCCTGCTTTGCAACTTGTATTTCTTTTCCCATACTAGAAATCTGAACCTCATCAGAAAATCCTGCTTTAGAAACACTTTTAGAAGCGTTTGTCTTTTTTGTTTGATACATTTGCTGAACCTGTGTATATGCCTCTATACGCATAATTACGTCCTCCTCTCATGGATTCTTATTACTAATATCGGCAGATAACTACATTACTTTAGTTTTTTTTCATAAAACCTTCTAAAAATATCGGAACTTCTTCATTCATAACAAGACTAGTCCCACTTACTATGCAGTCATATGCAAGAATCTGAACTCCAATCTCTTTGGCTACGAGTAAAGCTTCTACAAATTCCGGATGTGTTTCTTTGTTTGGCGTAAACCCATCGACTCCACTCATTTGAACCACAAATAGAAGAATCGCTTTATTTCCATCCTTTACCCAATCACAAAGCATCTCTATATGCTTGACTCCTCGCTGAGTGGGAGCGTCAGGAAAAAGGGTCATTCCATCCGTTTCCAATGTTACCCCCTTGACCTCAATCATAATCTTTTCACTAGCTGTCTCAACATAAAAATCGATTCTCGAATGTCCAAAAACTTGCTCGGGCTTAATAAGTATTGAATTTGGAACAATTTTTTTATTCATAAGTGCTTCGTAAACCACTTTATTAGGGGCTTGAGAGTCCATATTTATCAGTCTAGTTCCTTTTTCTACGGCTATCAATGAATACTTTGTTTTTCGTTTCTCATTGTTATGAGATTCCAGGTATACAACAACACCGGGAAGAAGCAATTCCTTGCATCTTCCCGTATTTTTAATATGGCATTGTTCTATTTGTCCCTGAATTCTAACAATTCCTATAAAGCGGTTTGGTCTTTCTATAAACTCGCCCTTTACAATTGTTTTATAATTCACTTTTCGCTTCCTCTTGATTCACTGCTAGTTGATTTGGATCTATCTCATTTGCTACTATTGCACTTGCAACTTCATTTTTTAGATCTGACACCCCTTCAAGACCCGTAATGTTAATATTTCGATTTACTTTGGCATCATAGGTTCCAGCACGCATAATGTCAGTAATATCAAGTCCAGTTGTTTCTTTTACCGACTCTATTGTTTTTGCCAGAATACTTGGAACATAATTCCCCATTGATCCAACACCAGTATCACCATTTCCACTATCAATAATAGTTACTTTATCAATTGCAGCAAGTGGTTCGGCAATCGCTTTTGCCATTTCAGGAAGTGCTTTCACAATCATTTCCATCATAGCCGCTTGTCCATACTGCTTCATAGCTTCTGCTTTCTTTTGAAGAGCTTGCGCTTCAGCAATACCTTTTGCTTCGATTGCTTTTGCTTCCGCTTCTCCTAATCTTTGAATACCTTCAGCCTCTTTTAATTTTGAATACATATCTGCATCCGCCTGGATCTTTTTCGCTTCTGCCACTTTTTCTTTTTCGAATTTATCAGCTTCTGCAATTCTTTGTCTCTCATAAAGATCTGCGTCCGCTCTTTGTTGCTTTGCAAACCTTTCTGCCTCTGCCTTTTTCTTGATTTCTGCATCAAGAGACTGTTCCATTACTTCTGCTTCTTTTTGTTTTAGCAAAATTTCTTTTTCTTGCTTTGCGATATTCGCTTCAGCAGTCGCAACTTCTACTGTTTTTCTTTGCTCTTCTTCCTGGATTCTGTAGGCTGCATCTGCCTCAGCTTTTTTAACATCGGATTCTTTCTTTAACTCAGCATTCTTAATTGCAAGTTCATTATTTCTTTTTGCGATTTCAGTTTCCGCCTGAACTCTGGCATCATTTGCTCTTTTTCGTGCTTCAGACTCAGCAACTGCTATTTCCGCTTCACTATTTGCTCTTGAAATTGCTGCGTTTTTGGAAATTTTAACCACATTATCCACACCGAGGTTGTTAATAACGCCTTGATCGTCTGTAAAATTCTGAACATTGAAAGAAACAATATCAAGTCCCATTGCTGCTAAATCTGGTTCAGCATTTTCCTTTACAAGTTCAGCAAATTTCTGTCGGTCACTAACCATATCTTCAAGCGTCATTTTACCTACGATTTCACGCATATTACCTTCTAAAACTTCACGTGCAACTTGCGCAATATACTCTGTCTTTTTATTCAAAAAGTTTTGTGCTGCAACATGAATCTTATCTGGCTTACTACTAACTTTTACGTTTACTGCCGCATCTACATTAATATTAATGTAATCCGCTGTTGGAACTGCACTTGATGTTCTTACATCAATTGGAATCAATTGAAGATTTAATTCATCCTTCTTTTCAAAAAACGGAAACCGTATACCCGCTCTACCTATAAAAATTTTTGGTTCTTTTCGAAGACCCGATATAATATACGCCTTATCTGGAGATGCTTTCACATATCCTAAAATCATAATGAGTAATAAAACCAGTACTCCAAAACCAATTGCTGCTACTTTCATTAATAAATCCATAATGACCCTCCTACAAATTTTTTTAAACAATATATTTATTATATCAATCTTTCCACAAAAAACAATTACATACTTTGAACACTTAAGATTACTAATATACCAAATTTTGAACTTTATCATAGAAAAAAGCTTAGGTCTATTCCACCTAAGCTCGAATTCTCTTTTCTTTCCACTTGCCACGCTTGTAATGAATCAAACAAACAGCAGCCGTAGTAATCCACGTAGCACATGTTGTAATCCAGATTCCCCAGTATCCAATCACTGGTATTTTTGTAAAAATTTGCGAATAGGAAATTCTGCACAAAACTTCTGTAATTCCATTAATCATTGGGAATTTGGCATCACCACAACCATTTAGCACGGCTCTTGGAACATAAATCATTCCTAATGCAAAATAGAATAAGCTTGTAATTCTCAATGCATTTTTTCCAACTGCAATAACATCTGGGTCTTTTACAAAGATTCCCATGATTTGTTCACCAAATCCATACATAATCGGAATCAACAAAATACTAAAAATCAATGCAATCAGTGTCGCGCGCTTGAATCCTTTTTGAACGCGGTCCATTTTCCCCGCTCCCATATTTTGCCCCGAATAAGTGGTTACTGCACTTGATAGAGACCCATATGGTTGTTGAACAACCATCTCAATGCGACTAACGACCGTTGATGCTGCCATAATGACTTCACCAAACTGGTTCACAACTCCCTGTAAAGCCATACAAGAGATTGCAATCATAGAACTTTGCATTGCAATGGGTACACCAATTTTAACCGTTTTTACAATAACCTCTTGGTTATACTTCCATTCATCTTTATGAAACTGAAAATAGCTTACTTTCTTAATTGCATAAATCAAACACAGTATCGCCGATACCGCCTGCGAAATAATCGTTGCAAGTGCAACACCTAGAACCCCTAAGTGAAATACCAAAACAAACAATAAATCCAATCCAACATTTACAAAACTAGCAAATATCAGGAAATAGAGAGGGGTTTTAGAATCCCCTAGCGCCCTTAACATAGACGCTACGCTATTATATAATGCCACCGCTACAATTCCCAAACAAGTGACTCTTAAGTATGTAGTGGAGTCCTGCAAGATTGTGTCCGGTGTATTGAGTAGCTTTAATATCCATGGGCCGAGAATAAATCCCACAACACTCACTATTGCTGCTGCTACAAACACAATGTAGAAGGAATTCGCAATTGTAACACGCACATTCTTATCATCTTTCGCCCCATAATGCTGAGACACTAACACACCAATTCCAATCGCTAGTCCAGAACTAAGTGAAAAAAACAGGAAATTGAGTGAACCACAGTTTCCAACTGCCGCGAGAGCATTTGCTCCAACATAATTACCCACAACAATGGAATCTACCATACTATAAAACTGTTGAAATATATTCCCTATTAAAAGCGGAATCGCAAATAATAAAATGTGTTTTGTTGGACTACCAACTGTCATATCTGTAACATTCGTTTTTGATTTTTTCTTAAACATAAACTTCCACCAATTCTGATATATCATCATCTATCAAATATAAATTACATGAGATAGCGTAACGTTTTTATAAGAAATTGTCATTGACTCAAACAATACTTTTCATGACATATTCTGACATTGATATTCAAAATTGTGAATTCAAAATTTCCTCTATTTTTTTCTTGCCATAACAATACTTTGTATAACAAGAAACAAGCACAACATCATTGCAATGGTAATTCCAGTCCACCAAGCCTGATCAAGCCCTGCCGATGATACTATATTTTGAATTGTACTAAGTGATAGCACACCAAAGAACGTACCCACAATGTTTCCAACACCACCCGACAACATAGTACCTCCTATGATTGAGGATGCAATCGCATTCATCTCCATTCCACTTGCATGTGACGCTGAACCCGAACCGACATGAAGAAAATAGACAAATCCTCCAATACCTGCTAACAACCCACTTAATAGATGCGCTAAAAATTTCGTCCTTTTGACGTTGATTCCAAGCATTAGAGCACTTTGCTCGCTACCACCAACAGCATAGAATGTTCGTCCAACTTTACTCCATCTCAGAATACAAAACAAAGCCACCACAACAAATAGTGCAACAATCACGCCAACTTCTATGTAGGCATCTACATATTTTCCAATTTTATTGATGGATCCAAAACCCGGTATCACTACTCGAATCTCTTTTAATGCTACAAAAGCTTTATTCGCAACATTAAATGGGTTTGTATTTACAATTGTTGTCATTCCTCTTGCAAAAAACATCCCTGCCAAAGTAACAATAAACGGCTGTATATCTAGGTACGCAACCAAAAAACCTTGCACGACTCCAAACAGCAACCCAATCGTTAGTGCAATCATGCCTGCAACAACTACATTCCCTTGGTGAAAATCCAGATAGACTGCGCAGCACATACTAATTAACGCCGCTACACCTCCGACCGAAATATCAATACTTTTTGTAATCATTACAATACTGACTCCACATGAAATAATAATTAGAGCTGCATTCGCATTTAGTATATTGAAAAATGTCTGTGGTTTTAAAAAGCCACTTCCCTGAAAAATAACAGCTCCTATGTACATCATAAAAAAAGCGAAAATCGTTATTGATAACAAGAGATTTGTATCAGACATGCTCTTTATTTTAGATCGAATATTTAATTTCTTTAACGATACTTTTACGGTTTCTAACATATCTACACAACCTCCTTCTCTAACTTTTTCTTTTGTTTAAAGAGTGCTACCGCCTTTTCACGAACAACTGGTGAGCTAATAACTACCAACAAAATTACAACAACCGCTTTATATGCCGACAATGCATCTGACTGAACATTCATTTTGTACAGTGTTGTTGTTAAAAACTGAATAACATATGCTCCAAGAATCGATGCCGCTAAATTGAACTTACCACCACTTAGAGCATTTGCACCTAACGCCACAGCAAGGATTGCATCCATTTCAATATCCTTTGCAATCACCGAATAATTGATTGAAGACAATCTACTAACCTTTATAAGCGCAGCAACAGCAACACATAACCCTAGGATTACAAAAGTCAAAAATTTAACAAAAGATGGATTTAGTCCATTCATTCTTGAAGACCGTTCATTAATTCCAACGGCTTTTGTGTAAAGTCCAAGATTTGTGAATTTCAATACAATTGCTGCAATTGCCATACAGCCAAGTGCAATAAAGAATGGCGTAGGAATTGGAATTCCTGGTATAAATCCTCCAAAAATACTAAACGTCGTATCGTTCACAATTGGAAGTTCGTTGTTATTAATCCATGCTGCAATGGAGCGTCCCGCCGTAAACAAAATGAGCGTTGCAATCATTGGCTGAATTTTAAAATGTGCAACAAGTACACCGTTAAAAGCGCCAAAAATCATTGCGACAAGACAACTCACCAGAAAAGCTACAATAATTGGAGCTTGCAAAGAATCTGGTCTTGAACTTGTTCCACAAAGAATTCTTAAAATAACACTTCCGCTAATTGCAATTGCAGCACCAACACTAATATCCTGTCCGCCAGTTGCAGCGGTTACAATCGTCATACCAATTGCAAGTATTGCAAGTTCTGATCCATAGTCCAAAATTGTCATTAAATATCCCGAAAGAACTGGGTTGCCAACACTGTTATACCCTAATGTGATTTTATAAAAAGATGGATCATTGATTAGATTAAAGATGGCAAGCAATAGTAATGCAGCTATCGGAATAAATATCTGCATCCGAAAGATTCCTTTCATAAAATCTAAAAGATTTCCTTTTTTCGTCTCATTTTTATGCATTAGTTCTTGTCACCTCCAGCAATTGTACTCATAATCATATTTGCAGATAACTCATCTCCCGAAAGCTCACCAACCACCTTGCGATCTCTCATTACAATGAGTCTTGAGCAGGTTCTCAACATTTCATCTGTTTCAGAAGAAATAAAGGTTACACACATTCCTTCCGATGCAAGTTTTAAAACCAATTTTTGAATTTCAACTTTTGTTCCTATATCAATACCCCTTGTAGGTTCATCCAATATCAAATACTCTGGATGAGTAAGTAACCATCTTGCCAAAATAACTTTTTGCTGATTACCTCCTGATAAAGATTTAATCGGCGTGTCTGCAGATGCTGTTTTTATCTCAAGCAATTTAATATATTCACTTGCAAATTGGTTTGCTTTCGCTTTTGAAAATGGTCTAAAGAATCCATTCAAAACCTGCAGCGCAAGAATAATGTTTTCACGCACTGACAAATCACCGATAATTCCATCTACTTTTCGGTCTTCTGGAATGTAAGCAATTCCATTCTTCATGGCATCAATTGGGTTTGAAATTTTGATTTTGCTTCCATTTTTAAGAATACTTCCACCCGTTATTTTATCCGCTCCAAATATTGCGCGAACACTCTCGCTTCTTCCAGATCCCAACAACCCTGTGAATCCGTTTATTTCTCCCTTATTAATATAAAAATCGAAAGGCTTGATACCCGAATTGCTTTCAAGCTTATTGGCTTCAAATACACGAAGCGTTGAATCCTTTTCATGATAAACTGTTTTTGTTTCTCCTATATTAGTAATATCCTGAAACTCTTTTCCAAGCATTTTAGAAACCAAATCCATCCTTGATAGATCTTTTATTTCATACTCGCCCACTAATTTTCCATCTCGTAAAACCGTTATTTTGTCACACACTTCATAAACCTGGTCTAAGAAGTGCGTCACAAACACAATTCCAACACCTCTCTTCTTCAAATCATTCATCAATTGAAATAATTTTTTTACTTCTTGATCATCTAACGATGATGTTGGTTCATCTAAAATAAGTACTTTGCAATCCATATCTACAGCCCTTGCAATTGCCACCATTTGTTGGATTGCAATCGAGCAGCTCGACAATTGTTGTGTTGATTTTGCTGGAATATCCAGCGTCTTAAGAATTTCATCTACTTTCTCATTCATTTTTTTCCAATTACGTATAGCCCCTACTTCTCGGCCAATCCAGATATTTTCCGCAACTGTTAAATTAGGACATAGTGTTATTTCCTGATATACCGTACTAATTCCTAATTTTTGTGCATCCTGTGGAATTTTAATAGAGACTGGTTTATCTATTCCCTCTAGATAAATCTGCCCCTCATCCTTTTCGTATACACCTGTCAACACTTTTATAAGTGTTGATTTTCCTGCTCCATTTTCTCCCATTAGTGCGTGAATTTCACCTTTACAAAGTGTGAAGTTCACATCTTGCAATGCTTTGACTCCCGGAAATCTCTTATTTATATTCTTCATTTCCAAAATAGAATTGTCTTTCACTTTTTTCACTCCTTGCAGTGTTTTACATAAAATGCGGCGCAGACCATAATGTTTCTTATTCTGCGCCGCGCATTTTATCAACAAAACGTATTATTAGATGCCGTATTTATCTACATCTTCTTGTGTGATTGTTGTAGCATCAAATCCTTTTTCGTCCATAATAATTGTTTTTTCTGCAACTGTTCCGCCGCTTTCTACTGTTTTAATAATTTCATCAATATAAGACGCTTGGAATGGGTTACATTGACCATCATAATTCCAATTTTGTTTCAATAATTCTTCTAAAGCCCATTTGTTACAGTCAAATCCCATAATTATAACGTCTTTTCCTACTCCGTGAGTGATGTTTGCTTTGTCAAGTGCAGCAACTGCACCTTTTGCCATGTCATCGTTTTCAGCATAAATTACGTTGAATTTTTCGCCTGAATCAATTACAGACTGAACGATTTGTTGTGCTTTTTCTGCATTCCACTCAGCTGTTTGTTGTGTAACCAATTTCCATCCATCTGATTTAACTGCTGCATCAAGTGCACCAGAACGACCTTTTTGAGCTGCCGATCCCATTACTCCTTGAAGATGAATTATATTTACTTCGCTTAATCCCTGTCCTTTTAACCATGTTACTGCTGTTTCGCCTTCTTTATTCATATCTGATACGATAGAAGCTTCATATAAACTTTCATCTGCATCAATTGTACGGTCAAATAAAATTACGCGAATGCCTGCATCCTGAGCATCTTTCAACACTGAGTCCCAGCCTGCTGTATCAGCTGCTGATAATAAAAGGTAATCTACACCATCTTGAATAAATTTTTGAGCTGCTGTGATTTGCTCATCATTTTTAAGGCTGTATGCAAAAGAAGCATCATATCCGTTTTCTTTTGTAAACATTTCTTTCATATCTTTATCATTTGCTGTACGATATCCAGATTCATTTGGATCATTATTAATGATTCCTACTTTAATCATCTCTGCTGAAGCATCACTTTCTGCTTCTGTTGCCTCTGCCTCAGTTGCCTCTGCTTCTGTTGCCTCTGGTTCTGCAGGTGTTGCTGCTTTGTTTCCACATCCAACCAAAACAGTTGCTACAAGTGCTAAACTAAGTAATACTGATAATACTTTTCGTTTCATTTCTTATTCCTCCCTAATGAATACATTAATAAGTTTGCTACGAGTTCATTATACTATTTCGAATTTATCACTCTCAATCTAAAACATACATTCTAAAAGCGTTTCGACGGAATAAACAATACAAATTTATCGAACCTGTGATATAATTAAGTATAAATCGATACACATGTAGGTTTTCCTACTATTATGTTTGTTTTTTTACTCTTTGATGAACACTTATCCTATATAAGTCACCTTTTTCAATGGAAACTTTTTAGAAAATCTACCAAGTATTTACATTCTTGTTGGTTTTTTTCATCCGTTCAATGAAATCACCCAAAACATTTCAACCTTTCAGTTCATAAGGAGCTCTTGTATGAAGAAATATATTTACATTGCTGAACAACTTATTAAAAAATCCCAATCCACCAAAGCAAAACTACCCACTGAAAGTAGTATTATGAACTCCTACAGTGTTAGTCGCCAAACCGTTCGAAAAGCATTATCCTATCTTCGTGAGCGTGGTTTCATTGTCAGTATCCAAGGGAGCGGTTCCTATCTGACAGGAATTTCACTTGATCCATGTAAAAATGTAATACCCGCTCTTCTTTCTAGTGAGACAGATTATATTTATCCCAAAATCATCCAAACTCTAAAAGAACAATTAGCAGACAATGGATATACCTTGAAACCTTATTTTACTCAATCTAGTACAAATTCAGAGCGTCATATCCTTGAAGATTTATTAAAAGAAAAACCTAGGGCAATCATCATCGAATGCTGCAAAAGTGCTCTACCAAATCCAAATTCCGACCTCTACCTTGCTTTTGATAAATTGGGCACAAAGCTAATCTTTATGCATAATCAATATCCACGCTTAAACCTTGGCATCTGTATCAAAGATGATAATTATTATGGTGGATATCTGCTCGCAACGCACCTGATTCAACAAGGACACACACACATTGCTGGTCTTTTTCAAATCGATGAGTTACAGGGTCTTGAGCGATATCACGGTTTTATGTGTTGCATGCGGGACTATAAAATCCCCGTGAACGATACTCAAATTGGGTGGTTTCATACAACTCATATGCTTCGCCTTCGCGCTCATAATGACACCCGATTTATCAGTGAGTGGGTTCAAGCCTCCCTCCTTCATTGCAGTAGTGTTATCTGTTATAATGACGAAATTGCCTACTTTGTTCTCAAAGAGTTAAAACATTTAAATCTTCAAGTCCCTGATCAAAAATCCATCGTAAGCTTTGACAACAGTTATCTGTGCGAACTTACTGACATTCAACTAACGTCTCTTTCTCATGCAGAGGGTGAAATCCCTAAAACTACAGTTAAACTTTTAATTGAGCAATTAAAAGGACTCCCCGTGTCTTCACAGGAAGTCCCTTGGAAACTAATTTCTAGAAAGAGTGTGGCAGTTCCCACTATTCTCGAGTAATCCCACCAGCTCTATACTCTCTTGGCGAAATACCCTGGGTTTTCTTAAATACGAAACTAAAGTAATGTGGATCTTTATAGCCCACCTGATTTGTGATATCTGACAGATTTAACGGTGTTGTTCTGAGTAACTTTTTTGCCAAATCCATTCTCTTTTGAGTAACATACTCAACAAACGTTTTTTTCATAGTCTTACTAAATAGCGCACTAAAATAATTCGAACTTACATTCACATTTTGGGCAACTTCGTTTAATGAAATCATTTCTTCCATATAATTTGCGTCGATATACTCCAGTGCCTTTTTCAATATATGCCGGCCCTGATTTTCAGACGCCGTGTCGCGAAAATCAATGGCTCTAATTAACATTTCTGTAATCATCTGAATTAATTCTTCTTGATTAAACAGTTTGCCCTCACTTTGAAAATCCTCGAGATCACGTATATAATCCTGCTTATCTAGCCCAATGGATTCTACAAATGCAATCGCAGTAAATCGAACATGAAACAACAAATAATTTTGAAATAGTTTTGATTGAAGAACCTCCAAAAACCTCTCGATAAAGCCTCCTACAAAGGCACCTACCGCTTCTTTCCCACCCCCTCTAGACAGGAAGTTCTTAATCAAATCCGGATCAAGGGAAGCAGCATCAATATTGTCAAACGCTTTTACATCTTCTTTCACCGCGATACTTTCAATCAATTTTCGATCTAAAACATGGTCATTTTTCAAGATAAATCGATAGGTAAAATAATGATTTACTTTGTTGTATGACTCCGCGAGCAAACTGATTCTCTCAACCGGCTCTCCATATGCTAGATACCAATCCAATATTCGTTCGCTTTTTTCGCAAATTTTTGTCACATTATAAATACATCTCTTGGTGATGTCTTCCATTTGTTCTAGCGAACCCAATGCGAGAACTCCATAAATGTTCATATTCACTCTAAAAACCTGATGTTCTGGATACTTTAAGAAGTAATGAAACAACTCTTCTTTGATAAAGGTAAATTCATTTGAATTCCAATCCACATCAGAGCGACTCCTCTTTTCCTGTAAAGAAAAGAGAAATAGATTATAGCAAGGAGCCTGTATTCTGATTCCTAGCCTTTCTGCCTCTTCATAAATTTTTTCTAATGACGTGTGACCTTCAAATAAACGAACGAAAAATTCACTCCTTGAGTACTGTTCATATTCTTTTGTCTCTTCTAAAAATTTCTCTTGATATTTTCTTTGTACTTGCTCACTTTCAATTTTATCCTTTAATTCAAGTAATACTTTTTGAAGTTTTACTTTTGTAATCGGCTTTAATATATATTGGTACACACCTACATTAATTGCTTCTTGTGCATACTCAAAATCATCATGCCCACTCAAGATAATAATTTTCATATCAGGATATTTTTGATGCACCATTTTACTCAACATTAGTCCGTCCATAAATGGCATTTTTATATCTGTTAGCAATACATCCGGGCGAACTCTCTCAATCATCGAAAGTGCCATCTCCCCATCACTTGCTTCTCCTACAAATTCGTATCCAAAATGATTCCAAGGCATATTATCACGAAGCCCTTGTCTAACAATGATCTCATCTTCCACTAAAAATACTTTCAGCATCGTCTTCACCCTTTATCAGTATTCCCGACTATTGATTAGTTCCTTTGAAACGTTTTCCTTCGTAAATACTTGTTCTTTAACGAAATATTGTTTTTCAACTTCTTCGCCACTCTCCATCTTCCTAATAATACTAGCAACATAGGGAGCCTGCAAAGGATTGCATTCAATTGCCACATTCATTTCCTCGCTCATAACAAGTTCAAGTGCATCTTTCACCGCATCAAAGGAAACCATGATAATTTCTTGATTTACCCCAGCTGTCTTACCCTCTTTTCGAATAGCACTTAAAGCTCCGAAAGTCATATCATCGTTTTGAGAGATTACGACATCTATTTTTGTATGACGTTTTAATAATTTGCTCATAACCTCTTCACCTTTTTTTGCGGTGAAATCAGCATACTCTTCCTCTAATACAATCCAGTTTGAGTGTGTTTTTGCGATTTGATCAAACCCCTCACTTCTCCCAATCTCTGATGAAGATCCTTTTGTTCCTTTTAAAATCACAATGTTGACCACATCATCTTCACGATTTTGATTCATCAGTTCTTCTTCTAGCCACTTCGCAGCATCCACACCCTCTTTTGTAAAATCAGTTCCAACCCAGCTTGTAACCAGATAAAAATCCGAAGCATTTACGGTTCGATCCATTAATATTACTGGTATTCCGGCTTCCTTAGCTTCTTCTAAGACAGTGCGATAACCATTTTCTTCAACCGGGGAAAATATAATATAATCAACTCTTTGCGAAATAAATCCACGGATTGCTTTGATTTGATTTTCCTGCTTTTGCCTAGCATTATTAAAAATCAGAAAATATCCATTTTCCTGTGTAAACTCATTTTGTATTGATATTGTATTGGCAGTTCTCCAGACAGATTCACTCCCAAGTTGTGAGACCCCAACAACAATCAAATTCTCATCTTGCTGATTTGGTGATTCATCTTCCGCTGGTGCAATGTTGGAAAACGTTCCACATGCAAGCATACACGTACTCATCCAAACAACTGCAAGTATACTACAAACTCGCACTAATCTCTTTATGACACACCCGTTCATTCGATGATTATTCCTCGATTCCATCCTCAGCCACCTCACTTTGAAACAATTCAACCGGAATTCGAATATCAATATGCGTCCCCTGATTTTCATTGGAGTTTATTTTCATAGAATATTCCTGCCCATAATTCATTCGAATGCGTTCATTCACATTTGCCAAGCCAAATCCCTTTTCGGATTCTTTACAAGGTCTTTCAATATCTTTTCTTAAACGCTCTAGTTCCTCAATTGCCATTCCAACACCATTATCACTCACTGAAAAGTGAATAATGTCATTCTCCATTCTGCCATGAATTCGTATTATACCCTTTGCTCGTTTATACTTAATTCCATGATATAATGCGTTCTCCACAAGAGGTTGAAGTGTCAGCTTTAAAATCTTATAGGGATATAGTTCTTTATCAATCGTAATTTCATAGTCCATGATGTCGCCATAGCGAACTTTTTGAATCTCTAGATAGCTCCGAATGTGTTGCTCTTCCTCTTGTATGGTTATAAACTCTTTTCCCTTACTTAATACGAGTCGGAAAAAATCTGAAAGTGAACTAACCATACTCACTGCCTGATCCATCTTTTTCCCCTCAATTAACCAAATAATAGTATCTAGTGTATTATAGAGAAAATGCGGATTAATCTGTTCTTGCAATAAGCGCAAATCCGCATAGTGCATCTTTCGCTCATCTTCCTTAATCTTAAGCACCAAAGCCTCAATGTTTGCATTCATGGCATTAATACTTTGCGCAAGTACCGCCGTCTCATCTGTGGAGTTAATATTTGCCCTAACAGCAAAATTTCCTTCCGATATCAAATTCGTTACTTCCGTCAGTTGTCTAAGTGGTTTTGTAATGCTTCGCACAATCAAGAAACTCGCCGCTACCGCAAACAAAACTGCAACAATCATCATTCCAGTTACTAGAACCAAAAATGCATTGACCCTATCATCTAATTGGCTTTTTAAAAATTCCATATTGACTGTTTGATAATAAATATAATATTGAATATCATCTTGGATTAGTTCTGTCATAATATAAATATTATTTTCCAGCATTTGAATATTAATATCATATGTTTCTCCGTCCGCTATATTATGGCGAATATCGTCCACCCGATCTTCTAGTGTATCCATATTTCGAAGTAAGCTTTGTAACCAAGTCCTACTCTCCTTATCCTTTGTTAATCCCATTAACACCGTAAATTCTGTGCGCATCTGGTCTATCATATCATAAGGATCTTCTAGGGAAGAGTCCTCTTTAATCGTATCAAATGTCGTATATCCAACAACAAGTTTATAAAGACTTTCATCCATTTCTTCTTTAAAATCTATATTATAATTATTGGCAATTGTCATATTACCAACAATTCGATTATACGCATCGCTATAACTTTGAATCGCAAAAATCAAGTAAATAGCCATCGAAAAAAATGGCACAACCAGGGCTAGTGCCATTGCAATCATTTTATTTCGTATAGAAAACTTAACGATCCTTGATTTTTGCATATTTCATCCTTTTATTTGCTTCTCAATCTCGGTTTTGGGTAGAACTTCGAATAACAAGTTTTGGCTCCATGATAATATGCCTTTCTTCTTCACTTACAGATCCCTTCATCAAACGGATGAGAAGGTTGGCTGCTGCCTGTCCTAATTGTTCTTGAGGATGCTGTACTGTTGTAAGTGGTACCCGGAAATTTTTACCAAATGCAGAATCATCAAATCCAGTAACGGATATATCCTGCGGAACACGAACGCCTATTTCTTCAAGCCCGCGGATGACTTCTAATGCTATTTCATCATTATAAGATACAATGGCATCAAATTGTTCTTTCTTTTTCAATTCTTTGATTAAATTATAAGGAAGTGTCTGCATATCTTCTGTATGATACCAAATCACAAAATTTGGATCATACATCATCTGATGTTCTTGCAATGCCTTCACATATCCCCTGTGTCGCTCTCTCCCCTGCATATCATCTGCTTTGAACACGCCAACAATTTTACGATGACCACTCTCAATTAAATATTTAGTAATTTCATATCCACCCTTATAATCATCTAATAATACATGGGGCTTATCTTCCATCCCATGATAGACTCCTTGAATAAATACATAGGGAATGTTGTAGGAGTCTAGCATGTTATATAAATTCGTGTTACGACAGAAAATCTGGCTCTTACTTGGCTCAATAATTAGTCCATCAATATTTTTTTGAATCAGATCCTCTAAACATTTCGCTTCCATTCTCCTTGAATTATGTGTACTTTTCAAAAAAATACTATAACCATCCTGTTCGAGAACTTCATCAATCCCTCTGATTACATAGGGAAAAATATAATTGGATAAATACGTCATCACAACTGCCACATTTTTAGAAGCACCTTGGGGTTTGGCACGATTCGAGCAAAATGTCCCCTTGCCATGTTCTGCATGAACAAGCCCTTCATTGCAAAGAAGTTCAATTGCCTTTCGAACCGTTTGACGAGAAATACCATAGGTTCTCGAAAGCACATTCTCAGATGGTATTTTATCACCTTGTGCAATTTCACCTGACATTATTTTCGTCTTCAAGTCATCCATAAGTTTTGTATATTTCATCATATTCTCCGCATTTTACTTGTTCTGCCCGTAATAAGCATGTTCACCATGCTTTCTAAAAAAATGTTTATTCATAAGATCATAGGATGCTGTTTTTGCATTTTCATGAATCATTTCTGTTTTTCTTGCCATTTTAGCTACTTCTTCCAAAACAACGGCATTATGAACTGCTTCATTTGCATCTTTTCCCCATGAAAACGGTCCGTGATTCACGCATAGAATTGCCGGGCAATACATTGGATTTTGTTCTTCCTCCTCAAAGGTTTCAATTATTACAAGTCCCGTATTTTTTTCATAATCGCCTTCGATTTCTTCTTTTGTCAATTCCCTGGTACAAAGAATTGATTTGTAGAAATAATCAGCATGTGTCGTCCCGTAGACAGGGATGCTTCTACCTGCCTGCGCCCAAGCAGTTGCTTCTTCTGAATGGGTATGCACAATTCCACCAATTTCAGGATATTTTCGATATAATTCTATATGTGTTTTTGTATCTGATGATGGTCGATACTTCCCTTCTATAACAGTTCCCTGCAAGTCCATAACCACCATGTCATCTGCCGTCATTTCATCATACTCAACGCCACTTGGCTTAATTACAAAATATCCTGTTTCTCTATCTATTTCGCTTACATTTCCCCAAGTGAACGTAACTAACCCATATTTGGGTAACATTAAGTTTGCTTTTAATACTTTTTGTTTTAACTCTTCTAACATGTTTTCGTCCGCCTATTGTTCTTCAAAATAGATTGTAGCCGCTTTTTCAATTTCAATTCCTTTTTGATAACGCTTCATAAACTCTGCAAACCCATCTACATCCCTTTGACTAGGTTCCAATGTCTCACTTTTCTGATTTGCAAAAACAACTTGATCTAAATACTCGCTTAATGAACGACCATGGTTTTGAGCATATGCCGCTAAAATAGCGCTTCCATAAGCTCCACCCTCACTTGCTGAATCCATAACCGAAACCGGAGCCTCTATCGCTGCTGCCAACATCTTTTGACCAACACCCTTGGTTTTGAAAAATCCACCATGACCTAATATGGTATCTACACTCACTTGCTCTTCTTTTAACAAAATATCCAATCCAATTTTCAAAGAAGCAAGGGATGAATAAATCTGTGTTCTCATAAAATTAGCTAAATTAAAGTCTGCTGATGCACTTCTTACAAAAAGTGGCCTTCCAGAATCAAGCCCCGTAATATGCTCACCCGAAAAATAATTATAATTTAATAATCCGTTGCACGCTGGATCAGCCTCTAGTGATTTTTGATAAAGCACGCTAAAGAGCTGGTTCATATCTACATTCATCCCAAAGCTTTCTGCAAATTCTTTAAATAAATTGACCCATGCGTTTAAATCAGAAGTGCAGTTATTGCAATGGACCATTCCCACTAAATTTCCCTCTGGCGTTGTTACTAAATCAATTTCAGAATAAACTTTTTTCAACTCTTTTTCCAGTACAATCATTGCAAAAACTGAAGTTCCGGCAGAAACATTTCCACTTCTCACACGAATACTATTCGTCGCGACCATACCCGTACCAGCATCACCTTCAGGAGGGCTGAATAGTATTCCCTCTTGTAATGCCCCACTTCGATCCAATAGTATTGCACCCTTACTTGTTAAGCTTCCAGCTTTCTCACCTGCAACAAGTACTTTTGGCAAAATATCCCTTATCTTCCACGCATAATTGTTGGATGAAATTTTTGCATCAAATGTTTGAATCATCTGCTCATAATAATCTTTTGTATTACAATCAATCGGAAACATACCCGAGGCTTCGCCAACACCAAGTACTTTTTCCCCTGTTAACATCCAATGAACATACCCTGCAAGTGTTGTTAGCGTTACGATTTCTCCTACATGTTCCTCGTTATTTAAAATTGCCTGATAAAGATGTGCTATGCTCCATCTTTGTGGAATCTGATAGCCCAAAAGATCCGTAAGTTCTTTGGATGCCTCTTCTGTCATGGTGTTTCTCCATGTTCTAAATGGTACTAGTATTTGATCATGTTTATCAAATGCCATATAGCCATGCATCATTCCACTTATTCCAATAGAACCAATTGTAGTAAGTGCAACTCCATATTTTTCCTTTACCTTGGCTGCAAGGTCTGCATAACAACCCTGCAAACCTTCCCATACATCTTCAAGACGATACGTCCAAATACCTTTTTCTAGTTGGTTTTCCCAATCAAAAATACCGATTTCAATAATTTCTAAATTTTCTCCTAATAAAACCGCTTTTATTCTTGTAGATCCAAATTCTATTCCAAGCGAGGTCCTTCCCTGCTTCATTGCGCTAATGATTGTTTCCATATTGTACTCACTTTCTTTTCCTTTAATTGTTTGTTTCTATCGGTAATATACTTCACCAAGCATTAAATCTTTGTTAAAGTCACGAATATTAGTATGTTCATCAATGTAAACTACTTCTATTCCCATAGCAGCTGCCCAATCCCCCATTTGTGTGGCTGTCAAATCATAAGAGAATGCTGTATGATGGGCTCCTCCTGCCAAAATCCAAGCTTGTGCGCCTACATATAAGTCCGGCTGTGGAGTCCAGTAGTTCGTTGCAACCGGTAATTTAGGCATTGGTTTCTCAACATTTTTACAACAAACATCGTTTACAATTAATCGAAAACGATTGCCTAAATCAATGAGCGATACCGCTACCCCGTCCCCTGTTTTAGACGTGAATACGAGTCTTGCTGGATCTTCTTTATTACCCATTGACAGTGGATTGCACCTGATTGCAATAGCACCACTCGCAATAGAAGGACAAATTTCCAACATATGAGCCTGCAAAATCCCTTCTTTACCCTTCACAAAATTATAGGTATAATCCTCAAGCATAGAAGTTCCTTTTGCATCTTCCATTCCCTGTGTCATCAGTTTCATAAGGCGAACCATTGCTGCAACTTTCCAGTCTCCCTCTGCACCAAATCCATATCCCTTTTCCATCAATCTTTGAATTGCAAGTCCTGGTAACTGCTCCAGATTTCCTAGATCACCAAAATGTGTCACAATCGCCTGGTAATTTTTTTCCTTCAAAAATCTTTCAAACCCAATTTCCATTTGTGCCTGAACAGCAACATGGCGTTTGAATTCTTTTGGATCTTTTCCATCCAGAATGATTTGATATTTTTCATAATACTCATCCACTAAGGCATTCACATCTGATGCCGAGACAGCTTTCACGGCCTGCTCTATTTCTTGGACTGGATAAGCATCTATTTCCCAGCCAAATTTAATCTGCGCTTCTACCTTATCGCCCTCTGTTACAGCTACATTTCTCATATTATCGGCAATACGCATCACCCGGATATTCTTACTTTCTACAATTCCAACGGCTGTTCTCATCCAAGAACCAATCTGATTTTGTACAAGTTCATCCGTCCAATGCCCCACAACTACTTTTCGCTCAATTTTCATTCGGCTTACAATATGACCATACTCTCGATCTCCATGTGCCGATTGATTTTCATTCATAAAATCCATATCAATCGTATCATAGGGAATTTCTTCATTAAATTGAGTATGCAAATGAAGCAATGGCTTACGATATTCGCTCAACCCCAAAATCCATGATTTTGCAGGTGAAAACGTATGCATCCAAGTAATTACACCTGCGCAAGAATCCTCCATATTTGCTTCCCGAAATGTCTTACGTATTACTTCGCTCGTAATTAATGTTGGCTTTAACACAACCTCATAAGGCAATCGTCCACATTCATTTAATGCACTTACTATAATTTGCGAGTGTCTAGCAACATTTTCCAAACAAGTTTCTCCATACAAGTCCTGTGATCCTGTACAAAACCAAAACTTTTTATTCTTGACTTCCAACATACCATATTCCACCTTTCTAATCTATAATGTATATATTAATAATGCAACTTGTCTGTTGTCTGTTCAAGTTGTTTTTTTAATCATTAACAAAAAAACAAACTTGGAATAGGTTGTTTTTTGGAGTTCTTTATCCATTTTTATTCAATTCACTCTGAAAATATTTTCCAACACTCGCAATAAGTTTTAAAACATCTTCTTTCATCGCATCTGGAAAAGAAGACAATACAGGCGCAGTCTCAAAACTTAACACACCAGCAAACTTATTTGCTCTTAATCCACGTAAAAATCCTTCCCAATCTGTAGATGACTTATTTTTCCTACTCCTAGAAAATGTATAGGGAATTTGATGTAGATCTTTTATACCATCATTATCATGAATATGCAAAACTTTTAAATGTCCACCTAATATTGTAAGGAATTCTTCAAAATCAAGCCCGACTAAGTTTGCATGTCCTGTGTCAAAACAAAATCCAAGTACCTCGGCTTCGTATTTCTGATTGATTTCCTCCATTCTCCTTACTGCTTTTCTTACATCACAACAAGGTCCCTCCACTAAATGATTGCCAATAGATGTGTATATATTCTCAATACATAACGTAACTTTTAACTGCTTAGCCATCGGTGCAAGGAACTCAATAAATTCCTTCGTCTTTTCCCATTCAAGCTCTTCTGATCCCAATTGTCTAGCCAATTTAAATCCATGCATAACAATATACCTGCAATCAAAAAAATTACAGATTTGAAGACTTTTTGGTGCAACTACTTCTCTAAGATAATTGTTAAACGCTTCACTGGCATTGGGTACATAGTTTGGATAAGGCATGTGCATTTGATGAATTTTGATACTACTAGATGATGCTGCTTCTTTATGAAGCATAAATTTTTGTTCAAAATCAGTAACCGAATAATCAAAAAAATCATTTTTTTGAGACTGATATAACAAAGAATTTATCAAATACGAATTAAGGCTAAAATCACAGCAAGAAAATCCAGATTCTCTCATTAATCTAAATCCCACTTCAGGATTATCATCAAATACAATATTTTTTGTTTGTATACCTATTTCAACCACATGTTACTCCTCTCTTTATATTCTATCAAAATAGTATGTAGGTAAATACTCATCACTAAAAAACTCAATGTTGTTTACCCCCATAGAAATTAGTTGCTCCTTTATTTCTCTATAAAAGAGATTACATATAAAGACTCCTGTGTCATCACTTAATTTCAAAAGTTCCTCAGGGTTCTTTACCTCTAAACCGCAAAAACTTGTGCCCCATAATTTGGAATTATTATCACAAGTGAATAGTGGCGGGTATTTATTCGAGTAACATTTCAAATAATTTCTACACATATTTCCAGCACCAAACAGTACGATTTTTGAGTACTTACTCAAAATCTGCTCCATTTCAATCTGCCATTTAAAATAATCACCCATTGATTTGACTAATAAATATAAGCTCGGACGCAAAAGAATCGAGAATGTACTGACTGTATCACTAATCATAAACACTAGTTCACCCATAAAGTTTATTGTTCTTAATCCACGAATCATACCTAACCAATCCGTTTGTGGTTGGCCAAATAAAGAATAACTAAACGGTAATAAGTTCGCGTCATTCGTCCCATCACCTTCCCTTATCATAACAACATCTAGATTAGACACTAAGCCACTTACCATTGAATAAATATCCTGACCAACCAAATTACAGATTCCCACATCCAAGCAAAACCCAAATTGGTTTTTACCTACACTGCTATTGAAACAATCCAACCATTCAACTACTTGTTTTGGATTACTACAAATTCCACGTATATTATTCCCATTATGATTTCTACACATATTTTTAAGTAAGATTCGAATGCAATCCCCTCCAATATATTCTGCAAGTTCTAAATAAAATTTCTCATTGATTTTATATAAATCTAATAAATCAAATCCAAACACGATTGGATCAATCACAACCTTCTTACAATGAACTCGTCGTGCAAGATCAATGCTAATCTTTGCAAGTTTTAGCTGTTCTTCAAGCATATTTACTTTTACTGTATTATATATTATACGTGGAGCATATATGCTGCTAATTTCTATTTTTTGCTCATTACAAATTTCAACAAAATGGTCAATACGCTCCCAACACAACTGACAAGCTTGAATATACTCCTGTGTTCCAAATGCATCCAAGTCAAAATACATACTCATATCCAACATAATTGAATTTATACCGGCCTTGGATATATCACTCAAACCTTGATTAGGGTACCTTACATCTACCATTGCTCGCGACGAACTACTGATAATCATCTTGCCATTCTCCTTTTCTACAATAGATATTAATGCCACGCCTCATTAAATATAAAGTAATCGTTAATTCCATATTCCAATATCTGCATTATTATTTCTTTATAATTGACACATGCCACAATCACAACATCTCCCCTTTTCAGGATACTTGGTGATACTACTTCATGCTCGCCAAGCATCTGCCCCCATTTATTACAGTCATTATCTAGAATGGAAATTAGTTTAACAGAATTGAATTTTTCTATAAACATTTCCCCCATGTGTCCAGAACCAAAAAGATAAAATTCTTTTACACCACAAAATTTTAAAGGGTTTTCATATGGAAACAAACCACATTCCTGCCTTTTATATAGCATTGCGGCTTGATCTGGAAAATCTGTAATTATTGCATCTACCCCTTTTTTGTGACAATATACATACTCGTCATATTGATTTACACCCCAAACATGAACCTTTATATCGTTTTGCATACATTCAAATATTGCATCTTGATAGGCTAGGTTTTTCACTACAGGATGAATTGCATCTGCCTGAATACACTTCGCATACTCAGCTGGACGATAGATCCCATCCGTGTAGAGAACTCCTATTTTTGCATTCACACATACTTCCCTAATCGCTCTAAGAGTATAATGATTAAAAGAAGAATACCATACTCTATTTTGCATTTGATAATCTTCTACTAAACTCACTACCTTTTCTACTATCCCATCATAAAAAACAATATCCGTTTTTAACTCAATATTTAAAGTCACATTGGTATGATGTACAAGCTCTAGAACCTCTCTTAATGTTGGAATGTATGCTTTTAGAATTTTCTGAGAATTACAGTTAAAATTATACTTCCTCAACTCTTGTAATGTATAATCTTTTACATACCCTAATCCATTACTAACCCGGTCAATAGTCTCATCGTGAATTACAACAATTTCGCCATCTTTTGTTATATGAACATCCAATTCAATTCCATCAACACCTTGCTCAATCGCCATTTGAAAAGCTTCCATCGTATTTTCTGGCATATACCCAGAAGCTCCACGATGTGCCCATATTGTTGTTCTATTTATCATATGTATTCCCCAGATAATTACAATAGTTTCTTGTTAATCATTTTTTTAATTGTTGTTGAACTTACCGAATCGGTATATTGAAAAAATACTAAATCGGCACCCTGCTGCCTTAAATAGTTTCTTTTCTGAATCCATTCAGGATCATTTTCATAATCACTTCCCGAAAACTGCACATCAAATTGATATCTTCTATATGCTTCCTCGGTATCCGCATTATCTAACGGAATTTCTACAACCGCATCAACAAATTTGCACGATTTCAGTATTTCTACACGCTCAGAAAATGGAATGATTGGATTGGATTTTTTATGTCTTATAACACCTTCATCAGTTACAACACCAACGATTAAATAATTACAATATTCTTTCGCTTTCTTTAATATATTTAAATGTCCCATATGAAACAAATCAAATACCCCAGCAATATATCCTATATTATACTTTTTAGCTTCTGCACTTTGAAATGAATGCTCTAGGTTCACTTTTTCCATAGGCAATTGTGGAATTAACTTATCTTTATAAAATAATTTTGGATTAAAAACCGAAAAATTTGACACACCCATTTCTTGCAACTGTTCAATCGTTGGCTGGAAATTTAACATACAAATTATTATTTTATACTCACTCGCTGAAATGGTGTTGATTACACTCGGATTATACACAGGTAATCCATCTACTATCGTTCCCCATTTACTGCTGTTATTATCTATATACCCAGTAATCGGATATAACTCATTATATCTCTCTCTAAAAATTTTTGCATAGATGCCAGCCCCAAATAAATAGAGCTTTCTTCCATAGGTATGCCTAAAAATATCTCGAAAAATAGTATGATACTCTTCTTCTGAATAGTTCATACGAATCCTATTTTCCATAATTTTCAGGTAATCTGGTCTTACTTTCTTATGATAAATTTCAAGTGGTTTATCATTCCTCAATTCATTTAAGTATTTTGAAATAAATTTGTAAAACAAATCAATATACTGGTCAATTTTATATCTTTTTAAAACTTCTTGCTTGGGTAAATACTGTTCCATTTTACCATTCTCAGAATATATAAAATCAATTGTTCTTAACATAATTGATTTTGCTGGGATCTTTTCTAAATATAGTTCTTGATCGTAAAACATAAAACAATGATCAACATAAAAGCAATTGTGTGAGACCAAATCCAAATAACCACGTTCTAGAATCACACCTAAGTTTTCTCTCATTTGAAGAGTTCCAAATGCTATACTCTTCCATTTTCCCTTGTTTGGATCATCTTCTTTTCGTTTTTCCCATCCCGGTTCAAATGCTTCCCATTCTATTTCTTCATATGCAACGTGTTCTGAAGAAAATAAGACAGTGTTCCACCATTCATCAAGTTTAACAAGGAATTCATCAACATCATTTATTAGTAATTGTCTCAAATAGGTCGTCGCTGACACACCCTTAATATAAGGCATTCTCAATACGCTATCTTCAATATAGGACTCTACCATTTGGACCTTATGTTCTGCCAAGTATTGACTATTCTCAATTAATTGTATATGCTTCTTTTTTCCAAGTTCATACATAGCACGTTTCTCAACAACTCCATCTGTCCGAATAATTGTGCATAATGCATTTTCAAATCCTCTTTCCATGGATACCGTAACTTGATTTATAGGCATAAATTCTCCGTTAGTACATGAACACTCCACAATAAAACCATTCGATAATGTGTGGAGTAGTTCATTTCGAATCAGTTCTTGATATACCTTCTCTTCTTGAACAAATACTGTTTTGGGACTGTCGTACTGTGGAAAAATCCTAATATCTAGCTCTTCATTGGGAATGTAATCTTCTGCTATTATTATCTGCGGTCTCTCTATTACAGGAAATACAGAATAAAACTTGTGATTTTTGATTTGAGCGTTATTCAAAGCATCCAACAAATCTGCTTTAGATAATAACCTGCCTTCTAACTTAGATTGTTCATACTCATTCAATCTTCCATAACCATCAATTCCATCAAATACGCAATGCGTATATGGATCCTGATCCCCACACAAATATCGAATTCCCAATCTATTTCTTACAAACAAGAACAGTTTGCCACATTTATCTAATCGTTCCATAGCACTTTTTAGGATATTCGGCACTTTATTTTGCCCATTCCTTTTTTCCAACAAATTTGCTATCAATATGTAGTTATACTTTTCATTCGGTAAGCTCCCGTCACCATTATAGACTACTGTATCTAATTCTACACCCAATTCCACAAGTGACTCTTGCACTATTTTTTCAAAATCAGACGAAGTTGAAATAAAAAGTACTCTATCACCCTTTTTAAAGCGAATCCAATTAACGAGACCCTTTGGTAATTCACGCTCTAATTCTTCAGCTCTCATAATACATTTTAGCTCCTTTAACGAAATAATCTGAAATCTAGTTCTTTCATTTGATAAACAAATATATCTTCATTTTGAACACCTATCTGAACAAACTGGTCTCTTACTTGATACAAATTAGATTTTCCTACTGCAATTATATACTTTACATCTTCACACGCTAATTTTTGCGGTTTCATAATTGGAATATCTGCCAATATTGTACTTTGCTTATCTAACGCATTATCCATAAAACAACGTATATTAATCTTGCTTTTAATTCTTAACAGGTCAGCCAAAAATTTACCATATACTCCACATCCAACTATTACAACTTCATTTGTTCCTATAAAATTCATGATTTCACTTAGATAGGATACTCTACTGGCGTATAATTCTTTATAAATTTCAAATACCTTGTTTGCGTTTAGTTGCAAACTTTTAAAGATAAGATAGTGGTTTTCATCTAGGTTCCACGGTTCCATAATATGACTTGAAAAGGCATACTCTATTTTTTTTCCAATTGTCTCAATTGGTTCACTAACATCATCCCAAAATTCACCCGAAGAAACCATTTCATAAAATCGATTGATGGTCAACATAATGAACTTTTTATAGCAAACACTTTTCCACTCTTCGTTTAGTCCGAGTAAATAATGATCAATGATAAAACTATACTCCTCTTCTACATAACGAAATCCATTTCTATTATAGGATGAAGCATTTATGTTGTCTTGTCTATACAAATAGACTTTATGATTAAGATAGACCGCATTTTGTGCAGTACTAATCATTCTAAACAATACACTTATATCTTGGAATGCAGCACCACGACTTTCTCTAAAAAGTATTTCACTCAAAAATTCTTTCTTATATATACCATTCCAAAGAAAGTTGTCACTAAAAAACAACTCTGGTGATTCACTTGGATTTATATGAATCCATTCATCCTTGTTTAATTTTCTTAGGTTATCACAAGGGATATAGGAATCCACTTCGATTAATGACTCTGAATTTTCATAAAATAAACTTGCCGTACCTTTTACATAATCGGGTTTCAAATTGACTGTACACTCATATAACTGCTCCAACATATCGTTTTGAGCAATATCATCTGTCTCAATAATGCTTATATACTCCCCCGACGCAATAGACATCCCCAAATTTATCTGGTAACCATAGCTTCTAATTTGTGAATGCACGATCTTAATTCGAAGATCATTTCTGGCATATTCCTCAATTATTTCAATTGTTCCATCTGTTGATCCCGCATCAATACATATGATTTCTATCTCAAATAATGTTTGCTTGATTACAGAGTCTAAACACTTACCAATATACTTGACCACATTTAGACTTGGCATTAAAACCGATATTTTAGGAGCGCATTCAAATGCTTTTGACTTTTTTACCACCTTTTCATTCACCCACTCTCATTTCAAAACAGATTCCGATTTAGACTAAATCACAATCACTCTACTATTGTCGATTCCTTTTTTTAAAAGTTGTTTGATGATATCATCTTTATGCTTCAAATTTGCAATCACATAGTAATTTGGTGCGTATCGTTCTTCACATATATCCAAAGAGTTCACCACTAATCCTGCTACTTCCGTTCCCCAAACTTCTTCATTATTATCAACAAACGACATGGGCTCTATTCCATAAAAAAGACTTTCTTGTAGCACTCTTTTTCCAACTATTCCACACCCAAAAATGCAAAATTTGCTATCCCTTATTTGGTCATATATCTTATTGGCTTCCATTATTTCAGTTTTCATCATACTGATATATTTGTCAGGATCATATATTGCTACATTAAGGCGCTTCCACAAACCAGGCGTACAAAGTTCTTCTGTCAGGACATTAAAATCTAGCCACTCCATCATTAATTCTCTAAATTTCTTATAATACGGTTCAACAAAATCATTACATAAAATAAATTCATGCCTTTTTAATGCATTTGATAGTTGACCCAGAAAAATTGCAACTACATGGTTTCTAAATTTTCGTTTTACGTCTTGTGACATTTTTTCAACAAGACCTGTCTCAAGTATCCAAAGCACTTCTTCTAATGCATACTTTAAGCAATACGGACTTTTCATAGACGCTGTATCCCGATCTACTCTATACTGGTACATTGGTCTTTCAAGATAGCTCGCTCTTTCACAATGCGTGATTACTTGTGCTACAAATCCAATATCTTGATATGCTGCTCCCATAGATTCATTTAGTTGGATATTATTTTTCACTAAAAAAGAACGTCTATATATTCCCGTCCAAATCGATTCATCTGCTTCAAAAATATTGGATACTTCACTTGGGCAAATTACATGTTCATATAATTCGCTGTGTTCTCTTAAAGTTCTAAATGGTAATACGTAATATTTTCCAGGTCGCTTTTGCAAGATATAATTAAAACCAGCTTTAACATAATCCAACTTTTCTTTCTCAGCACATATATAAAGTTCTTCATACATACTTTGGCCAACAAAATCATCCGTTTCTAAAATTGCCACATATTCTCCACAGGCTCTCTTCAACCCTAAATTCACTTGGTGCCCATAGCTTTTTAAATTTGAGCTTAGTAATACTATCCTAGAATCTCTTTTTGCATAATCCAGCAAAATCTCCCATGTTCCATCGTTAGATTCCGCATCTATACAAATAATTTCAATCTCATTAAGTGTCTGCTTAATTACACTATCCATACACTCAGCGATATAGCTTACAACATTGAATGATGGCATAATTATACTGATTTTGATTTTATTTTCTATCATATTTGAACTCCCAACACTTCACAGAGAATTTTTTGTTTGCAGATACCCATACTAATTAAATCACTCACAATTTCTTCCGCTATCCTTCTCTTTGCAACGGCAATAATGAGATAATCAAACTCAAGGTTAACCAATTTCTTTACACTCTCTACTTTTCTGTATTGAAACTGGTAGTTACTGTAATTTTGATCCACCCACTCGATTATTTGAATATCATTATACTTACATAGTTGTGCATAATAATCTTGCCCCACTTTGCCCGCACCGTATAAAACGACCTTTTTTCCCATTATCTGCCGTGTATTGCGAAATGAATATACAGGTATAAATCTTCCGTACGGTAAATTTACAAAAATATCTAAGAAAATCTTTTGAAAATGTAACTGTAGAGATTCTGATAATATCTCATCGACTTTATACTGAATAAATATATCTTTAAGACTACTATACAGACCACAAAAGTCAATTAGTTTATCAAAATCTCTCTGGCGCATTATGGAATCGCTTCTTTGAACATAGTGATATGCTTGCACCTTGCTAAGATAAAAACCATTACAATTTAATATAGATAAGCAGCTGCCAATCATATCCTCTCCAACAATTTGATTCATTGGTATTTCTTTATATATTTTCTTAATGAATTCTGCTCTGAAAAGTTTTGATACAATTCCATTACTCATACAAAAACCAGATTCTGAATCTAATATATATTTTTGAATAAATTTTGCTCGTTCAAAATCACCTATATATATGTTTGGTTCATAGGAATCCAATAGTCTGTCGCCACTTGTTCTTTCAACGATTTCTGCTGAGTGAATAAAATCGACACAATACTCTTTCATTTCTGATAACATATCTGAATAAAAATTATCATCAATATAATCATCCGAATCAACAAATCCAATAAATTCTCCCAAGGCCCTTTCTAGTCCCACCATCCTAGCGCTATTAGAACCACCATTTGATTTATGAATAACCTCAATTCTTTCATCAATCTTAGCATACTGATCACAAATAATACCCGATTGATCTGTTGAACCATCATCTATCAAAATAATCTGAATCTCTCTATGCCTTTGTCCTAATATACTATCTACACATTTTCTTAAATAGTTCTCTGTATTATAAACTGGTACTATAACAGTAATCTGATTGCTATTCATTATACCACCCCCTCAACTCCAACACATATTCTATCGTATTCTTCCAGTACTCATAGTGCTTTTGCATATCGCTTTTCTCTGCTAGTTCCATATATGCTAAATTACCCATAGTTGGCAATAACTCTCTATTTTCACTTAAATACTTAATATATTGAGCCATTTTTTTATAATCGCCTAGTTCAACAACAAATCCATTTTCTCCACAAACGATATCATCACTGACTCCTGAAGTATTGGTAACAATAGGTACTACTCCTTGTGCCATTGCTTCCACAATGGAAAGGGATCTGCCTTCATAATCTGCTATATTAATGCATATATCTTTATCCATCCAAAACACTGGTATATCATCTCGATGTATTTTCCCCAATAATTTTATTTTATGTGACAAATGATTACGTTCTACATAGGTTTGTATTTCAGCTTTGTAATCGCCATCCCCTGCCAATTCCAAATAATAAGGAATACCCCATCTTTCTAACTCTTCTAGAAGCTGAATAAATAAATCCATCCGTTTTTGTAATTTTGATATTCTTCCTGCATATCCCAATTTGATCGGCTTATAATAATCAACACTATATGTTCGCTCCAAATTTTGCGAATAGTAAACAGGGCACATCATAGATAATATACGCTTTTTATCGATTCCTTTTTTTATCATATTTTTTTCGATATCTGTACTAACTCCAATATATAAATCTGTATAATCATCCATCTCCAAATAACTTTGATATATATCTTCATGATCCCCGTGTAATACTGAAATAACTCGAATACTTTCTGGCTGAAATTTTCGCAATAATTTGGACGCAATGAGCACTACGTCTGGCTGACTCGAAACCAATACACATGGCATATAACTCACAATTGAAATCATTGTCTGCTCTATGTCGTCAACAGAAAAACTATTTTTCAACTGAATATCTATATCCAGAATATGCCCCTCTAATTCTTTTGGAATGTTATAATCACCAGAACGAGTAAGAATATAGGTTTGATCCTTTGCGTTCTTTATAAATTCCATGCATATGCTTTTACTCCACTCTTCAATTCCACCAAGCCCCAACCCTTGTGAGCTAATAAAAATTGTTGACCAGCTCTTTTCAACCATCCGATTTTTCTCTCTTATCAAGCTGATTTTATTCCAAAATTCGACAGCATTTGCATAAAGATAAAAAATTACATCAAAATAGGATATTTCCACCACCATCTCGCTGTAATGTTTCATCTTTTCTCTGATTTCTTCTCGTGCATTTTGATATGCTGTTGTAATACAAATAATTAAATTATCATGACTTAATAAAATATCTGGGGACTCAACTGAAAAACATCCTATTTTACTCCCTATAACATTAGGACTACTATCAACAATATGTATTTTCACTAAAATATTATATCGCTCTACTAACTCCACTAATCTTAAGCACCGTTGTCCAGCCCCATAAAGTACTAATTCTTGTTCTACAGTATTATGCTTTATCAAATAATCCCTCCAACTCTCGAGTAAACATCAATTCCCTTTCATAGACCAAAAAGATTGTCCTGACAACCGTTTTTCAAACACAATTACACTATCATAAAAATGAATGGATTTTATTTGATTTCGAAATTGTGCTTTTAGAGGGATTTCCTTGTCTGATATATGCTGATTGTGTAGTTCATCAATCAATGTCTTGGCATACTCAACAAATGTTTTTTGTCCCAGATACTCTCCGCCAAACGACTTCCAATAAGATGTATGTGTGTCTTCACATAAATAAACTCCTGCATTCCCTAATAATCCATATAATGCTTCAAATGAGGCAATTTGATGGTTAACGGCGTGACTTCCATCATCTATGATGATGTCAAACGGACCATACTCACTAGAAACTTTTTCCAAAAACGCTTTGTCATCTTGTGATCCAATACATATTTCAATGTTTTCTTCTTCATAGGCTTTACAGGTTGCATCTATATCAATTCCTACAATAAACGCTTGTTCTCCAAAGTAGTGTTTCCACATTTGCAAAGATCCACCTTTATAAACTCCTATTTCCAATACCTTTACAGGTTTATTTACATATTTTTGAAAAAATTCATGATAGATTTCGAAGTAGTGCCACCATTTATTTATGATTCTATGGTCTTGAAACAAAAAATATTCTTCCAAGGCATTTGTTGTTGTTATATTTCTTGCATCTAAATCATTGATATCATAACACTCATTTTTGCTACAGTTTAATTGTATGGTGCCTGCATTAACAAGTGAAGGGACAATTAAATATTCAACTCTTGTAATCTTTTCTGGTAGAATATTATATTCTTTTATTAATTGATTTTTAATCTCATCATAATGTGTTGTAATTACTATTTTATCAAATTCCTGCGCTTGCATTGACTTTGGTTCACAAACTACAAATTCATTTAAATTTGTTCCCCATTTAAGCTCATCATTATCGATAATCATCACAATATCCAAATAATCCATAAATATGCATTGTTCTAAAAAATCAATTGCTTTTTTTCCTGCACCAAATAGTATGATTTTCATGTTTTTTTGCCCCACTAATTTATTTTTATTGGTTTGCACCATTTTATTTTTTCTTCTGAAACACCCTCTTTTAAGAGCTCTTCTTTCACAAATTGAACTATTTTAATATCTTCAATTGCTACTATCACATAATCAAAATCTAATTCCCTTATTCTTGTTGGTGATTCAATGTAATAAGCTGATTCAGATAGTTTCTCATAATTTTTATCTACCCAGCAAACAATGTTAACATCACATTCGTTATAACATGTAGTATAGTAAGATTTTCCTACTCGCCCACCTCCATAAATTACAACCTTGCAGCCTTTGCAAATTAACTCAGGTGGCAACTGATATTGCGGTGGCATTAATTCGACCCCATAAACACCTTCAATTGCAGGTACAATAAATAATTTCATATACTCTTTCAATTGATACCACGTTTTCTCCCAGATCCCTAACTCTTTAAATTTTAACTCCATATAATCCGAGAATTGCTTGATTTTGTAAAAGGAATCTAAGTTAAAACTTTTTATCATAGAGCTATTGTGTACGCAATAATGGTACCATGCATTTTGAATAAAAAAGACAGTCCTCGCTTTGGCAATACAAATATAGGTAATTGCTGCATCCTCCCCATATGTTATATGATTATTAATGTCTTTGGCAACGTCTTCCCACAAACTCTTCTTCATAATTTTTGTACACAAAGATGGGGTTATTGCGCGTTTCTTAGTATGTGGATGATACATCATGAAAGGGACTATGTCCTGCACGATTTTTTCTCTGTCATACAATCCCTCGGCAAAGTAATCATATTCATTTATTGTGCTTAATTCTTCCCCTAAGTTAAGACCTGTAGAAATGATATCTGGCTCAAACAAATGAAATACATTCATCATTTGAAAATACATATCCTCTTCAATCCAATCATCACTATCCACAAATGTAATAATTTCAGATCTTGCCTTACTAACTCCAAAACTTCTAGCAGATAATGACCCCTTATTGTTGGTATGGAATACTCTTACACGCAAATCACTTGCCGCATACTTATCGCATATTTTTCCAGACCCGTCGCTAGATCCGTCATTTACAAGAATGAGTTCAATATTTACATAGGTTTGCTTAAGAATACTTTCTATACATCTTTTCAAAAATTTTTCTCTGTTATAGATTGGAACAATAACTGAAAGCAATTTGTCCATTTTATTCTCCTCAAGTGCAGTTCATTATTAAGGCAACTCACTCACAATCTCATATAGGGATACAATTTTACAATTCATCCTACTTCTTAGAACACTGTAGATGCTATCATACTCATCAACAATGGTAATGATGACTGCATCCACATTTGGCAATTCATCCTCTAGGCATTTCATATCGTATTCCAGAGAGTTTCTTCTAGAACTTTTGTCTATAATATAATCTACCGCTATATCCGTATTTTTAAACTCCTGCAATAAATGTTTTGCAAGCATTCCGTATCCATAAATTGCAATTGTAAATAAATTGTGCTTAATCATATAATTTGATAATTGAATATCTTTTTCTCGTAATGTCATCCATTGATCAAAACACTTCGCTGTTAAAGCAAAGCTATTCACATAATTGAAAGAATCATGGTTATCTACGTCACCCTCTTCCTTCACATGAAAATCCGACATTTCTTCTGAAAACACTGTATTCTGTGCTTTACAAATAGCTTCTAACTTTGCATATCCAGAATGGTCATCAGGTTCAAGATACATTCCTTCGCCCCATTCATTCCATGCATTGATAAAAACAAATGCATTGTTCTCACGAATACTTTTTCGATATAGATCACACATTCCTAAATAGAACTTTTCATCTGAGTAATCTTTAAACAATACTCCATCACTGGTACCGCGCCTAGGTGTATCATCACAGTTTGGAACACCACAGTAATAGGTCTTTTGGTTGTGAATTGGTTTTGCCTGTGTTATACGTTCCCACAAATTTTGATAATCTACAAAATTAATCCCTTTTAATGATTTTTCCAATTTCCATACCATATGAGGCGTATTCATCATCAGTGCGTCAAGGCCTTCAACTCTTTGCCTTGTATTCATTCCAACAACATAAATATCAGGAATATTTTCGTTTTTGGCTAATTTTCTCCAATACTCAATCATTGGAATCAAACAAGGTATCGATAATGGAGAATGTATGAGAAAGACTGGTGCTCCGTTCATTTTTATATATCGCTCATCCCGAAAGAAGGGAAGGAGATATTCGAAATGTACTTTCCACTCATGTTCCCGACCATAACGTTGTTCAAGCAATACCCCATCTTCATTAGAACTATCTTTATACGCATCCTTGATAACCGTCTCAAATTTATCTGCCCATGAGTTCCCCCTTATATTGCTCCACGTTCTAGTCCAACTTCCATTCGCCCAGCAAAAACAGTAGGGCATTCTTATTTCTTTCCATTCCAAAAGATTTTCTGCAGGTTTTTCTAATATCTTGCGCCCGTCTTTAAAATAATAATGATAAAAACATTGCCCATCTATACCGTATTTTCCCATTAGAGAAGCTTGCCACTTCATTACTTTTTTCTCCAGCAAATCATAGTAATTCTCATTCAGCGGTTTAATCGGTTGCATATGACCTTCAAACAGTGGTATTGCCCTTTTGACTGCAGTCCATTCGGTAAATCCTTCACCCCACCACAGATCGTTTTCAGGGGTCCTATGAAATTGTGGTAGATACATACACAAGGTTTTTATTCTCTTATCCATACAAGTCTCCTCATTTTTTTACAAAATGAAATAATCCATATCGTTCACCACGACCTTTTGCATTGTCATACTTATAAATATCAATATTTTTTTCGAGTTTTCCACCAAAAGTGCAAGAAAATTCAACTAAACTAAGTTTGTGAAAACACTTAACAATTGTACTTGCAAAAAAAACGCGATGCGCATTAAAAAGAACCTTTTCCTCACCAATTGGAACCGATATGTATAGGTGTCCATTTTTCGCAAGCTTTTTTTGAATATTCTCAAAACACACAAAACATGCTTCCGGATCAATTGGATCCCCATAACGCCCCAAACCAAAATGTTCTAACGAACACAATGCTGATAGACTATCTACGCTTTCATCTGCCAACATATTTAACTGCGTTGCATCATCGACTATGGTCTCTAATCCTTCAATTTCTTCTGGGAAAGGTCGAATATCAACCATACTGACTGGTATTCCACAGGTAAGAACATGTGCTATAAATCCATCCAGCCTCGATCCGATATCATAGTGCTGTTTTGGCTTATTCATAAAAATAAGTTTTGCGGCCCAAAGATCCTGCCAAAAGTAATTATTCACTGTGCCCGCTTCATCATACTTATCCGTAATAATTGGATAATCATTTTCATCACTAATTGCAAAACTTAGGCGCTTATTCAGAGAATGATACTTTTTCTTGTCGTCAAAAAAGAAACTTTCTTCGATAAGATTATATAGTCCAATATATCTCCCCAAGTTCTCTTCACTTAGGATTTTCTTAGCCAATTCCAAATTGGATTCTACTTGACTACTTCCCGACATAAATAGAATTCTACTAAAATCAAACCCGTTATTGCTCAAATACGTTTGAATATCCTTTGTATTTTTTATAGCAACAATTAATGTGTCATAATTTGATTTTATTTCATCTGGTGAAAATACGTTCTTACCTTCAAAATGATTTTTACACTTAATCGTCTCAACAAAGCCACTCAATTCATACTTCAACCCGGATTTGAAAACCTGTCTGGCATAGGTTCCAGCTCCCCAAATATATATTCTCATACACTATACCTTATGTGCTCTTATCAAATACCCAAAGCAAAGCACATCCTGCGATCCTTTATCTTCATTATTTAGTTTATCCAAAAGCTTAATACTTGCCATTATGGTATTAATTTCATCTTCTTTCAGATTAATTCCACTATACATTTTTGCCATATCATTTACTCTAAATAGTTCCTGACTTAACCATTGAAAATAATTACCATATGAAAGAATCTCATCAATCAAGAACCCCATTTCCTTCAAATTCTCCCGATACCAATATTCGCTAAATCCACTTGAAAAAAAATAGGGTGCCATGTGAACCAAACTACAAAACGGAGCTGTCAACAGTAATTCTCCATCTTTTTTTAAGATGCGTGAAAACTCTTTTACTGCTAAAAGTGGGTTAACCAAATGTTCAAGTACTTCTGTACATAGTATTACATCAACAGTCTCATTCTCTAATGGAATATCAATTATATCACATGTAATATTTACCTTTGTTGTATCCCATGTACTACAGCCCTTAAGTCCTTTGCTGATTTCATTGGGATCATACTTTCCAAAGTCTTGCGCTATATACTCTAAATGCTTACAATACTCTCTGTACTGCATTTCACCTGCTCCCGCATCTAACAGGATTTTCCCATCTGATATTTCTTTCAATTTACTGATTATCCACGCCCGTCGTGCTGCCTCATTTTGAAAATTTCCCAATATATCATTCATTGATATTATTTTGTTATCATCAATTAAGTTTTCAAATTGCTCTTTGATTGATTTTTTTATTTCCTCGAAGTACTTTGTACTTGTAATATAAATAAAATCAAACGATACTCGTTTCATATCCTTTGGCAAAATATACATTGGCATGTCTACAATTTCTTTGTCACTATAGCCAACAACTTCAAATTCATTCAAAATAAAAAACTTCTGATTCTCAAATGCTTTTCCAAGTCCATAAATAATTACTCGCTTCTTGTGTTGCATTACAAACACCCACTTTCATTTTCTAAATTCTAATCCACTCATCGCACCATATATCTGGTGTTGGATTATTTCCATGCCATTTCTTTGGTGCAATTACAACTTTATCTTCACTTTGATTTAACCACGCACCCCACCAACTAAAACTACTATTTGCAATAATGTTATGCTTACACTTGGTCATTAAATATAAATCATACCAATCTTCATACTTAGCAAACATGTCTCTGCCACAGTAGATTGCATTAGGAAGTGCAAAATTGTTTTTAACCCATTCCATATCATCTGAAAAAAATACAAAGTTCTTCATTTCTAACGTTTCAACAAAATACTGTATTGCCTGCTTATAATACTCTGGAGTGCAAATACCCATGTAAGTATCAGGATATTGTAAATAATCACCTCTCCTAATATGAACACTTATATATTGTTGCATTGACAGAACATTCGACATCGCTTCTAATTCTTCACTAATATTTGTAAAAACCAACTTATCCAATAAGAAACTTCTTATATTTTTAAAGTATTTTTCACTTTGCCAATACCCAACAAACACACAGTTTCTTGTTTTAAAAACATCTGGTTGATATGTACATGCTTGCCGCGCTACATCTTCAATCCAAAAAAACTGTTCTTCATAACACTCAAAATAGTTTCCCGATTTCCCTGTCTTTTCCTTCAGGTCATTCCATTCTTGATCAATTGCCTGAAATTCTTCATTTGAAACCAAATCTAAGGAAATATTTGAAAACACTTTATTTAAGGAAAAACATCTGTTACTTACATTTTTCTCATATCCTCCAAGGCTAGCTTTTACAACACGTCCCTCATTTCGAAGTGCTTCCAAAAAGGCATACTGAAACATCTGATTTCCTAAGCCACCTTTAAATCTAACAATATCCACTTGTAACACCCTCTCTTCATCGCATATACGCATTGTACCATTGTTGAAACACATAATAAGGCCATACAATCTGGGAATAGTTATTTCCACTTCCTTTTCCTTCATCACCATTTTTTAAATACTGTGTAATAAAATGAATTGTTTCTTGTGGATTAAATATTCCCTGCTTAATAAGAAAGTCTTCTGATGTCCATTCCATTAGTTCTTCTCTCAAAGAATTTTGTAACCATTTTTGCATTGGAACTCCAAAACCAGACTTTGGTCTTTCTAACAACTCTTTTGGAACAAGTTCATATGCAATATCTTTTAGTATTCTTTTTTGATTTCCATTATTATTTTTATATTCAGGTAGTAATCTATAGGAATACTCTATCACTTCTTGATCCAAAATTGGACATCTGCATTCTAGTGCATATTTCATTGATGCCCTATCAACTTTTGCGAGAATATCTTCTTGCAAATAGGTATCTTGATCTAATAACATTCTCGTAATATCATATCTTTTCTCACCATATTTTGATTCATATTTATAATAATAGTCGCCACGACTTAGTAATAATTTATCAATTGTCGCTAAATATTGAGACACTCCCGTTTGTGTCTTATTTTCACTTTCGACATGGTCCGATGCAATTCGCTTATAAAGTGGCATTTTGTTCCAATAGTCAAGATTTTGGATATAAGGCATACTCCTCACTAATTGCAAGATACGTCCCTGCTTCGCATATGCTTGTGCTTTTTGGAGTTGGGAATAGATATTATATCCACCAAACAACTCATCTCCACCATCACCTGACAATACAACCGACACTTGCTTTTTAGCAAATTCAGAAATCAACATTGTCACAATCTCTGATGAATCAGCAAACGGTTCGTCAAAATAAATTGGAATATCCTTTACCATCCTAACCATATCTTTTTCATCTAAATAAAGCTCATAATGATCTGTTTCTAAATAATTCGCTACCTTCTTTGCATATTTTGCTTCATCAACATGATCGCTGTGAAATCCCAAACTAAAAGTTTTCATTTGTCTATTCAACTTACGCTGCGCAAGTGCACAAATAATTGTTGAGTCATATCCCCCACTTAAAAATGCACCGATTGGCACATCTGCTATTAGTCTTCTTTCAACTGCTCCTTCTAATATAAATTGCAACTCATCTTTTGCTTGTTGATAATCATTTACTGGATAATCCCTCAATGATTTGTACTTTTGAGCGATATCCCAATACTTTTCTATATTTATTTGTCCATTAGAAATTGTTAATATACTTCCGGACTCTAATTTGAATGTATTCTCAAATATGGTGTCAGGTGCTGCAATATACTGTTTGCTTAAAAAAAACCCCAATGCTTTCGTATTTATTTGCTTTTGAAAAAATGGATACTGCATAATTGCCTTAAGTTCTGATGCAAAAACAATATCACCATTACTTCCAAGATAATAGTAAAATGGTTTTTTACCAATACGATCTCGAATAAAATAAATTGTGTTGTCTTTCCTGTCCAATAAAGCAATTGCAAACATCCCATTTAGTTTGTCAACAAATCTTATCCCCCATTTTAAGTACGCTGCAACTATTACTTCTGTATCACACTTCGTTTTAAATTGATAATTATCAATTTGATTCTTTAACTCCCTAAAATTGTAAATTTCACCGTTGAACACTACACTAATCCGATTATCCAGAGAATGCATAGGTTGGTGACCATTTGTAGACAAATCTAGTATGGACAATCTTGTATGAGCAAAACCGATGTTAAGACCTGCTGATAAGGAATATAGTTCTTCACCTTGATCATTAGGCCCCCTGTGTTTAAGAGTATTATTCATCTTAATAAGTGTTTCCTTACTTATTTCTCTTCTCGAAATAAATCCGCATATCCCGCACATTCTATCACCGCTCTTACTAACTTATATTTCAATATCTAAAAATTGATACTCTTTAAAACCTTGCTTTTCTAAGATGTCACCTATTTCTTCATTATACTTTTTATTTGCTGACACGAGTACAATTGCTGTATTTGCATACTCCTTCAACTCATGTATTTCATAAATGTGATGACCAAAAAGGCAACTTTTGTTTCCCTTTCGAACGGTAACGGCAAATCCTATAATTTCTATTTCATGCTCGTTTAATTGTTCGACCATATCTCGCGTTGCGTATCCTGCGCCATATATGATTACATGCTTTTTTTCTTTAATTTTTGCGACCAGTTCATCTGATAAATGGACATTATAATTCTGCCCTTCTTTACATAGTACTCTAAAGATATGTTTTTCAAAACAAGAATCCATTCTATTTTCAAGTTCTATTTTCTCATTATAGGTAAGAGACTGTATTCCTCCAATAAGTTTTCGGTATGTTTCATCTAGAAATGATTCCAAATTTTTCGAGTGAACATCCCTTGCAAAATATTGTAAGATATCAATATAACGCATAATTTTACCCATTAATAATTCTTTTTGAGCTTTCTGTGTATGTGTTATTGATTCGTTGTGAACTCTATAATGATACAGTTTACTTGGATTAATCACTACTTTTTTTGCATTACAAAGACAGCGCGGAATAAAATTTCCTCCTTGACCACAAACCAACTCACGGTAAAAAAGATTGTTCTTTTTAAGAAACTCAGACCGATAAAAAACCGACCATGTATAGTAGAAAAATTCTTTATTTTTAATAAACTCACCTAACAATTCTCTACCATCATAAATATCTGGGTAAGTACACAAAATAGTATCCGGTACTGCCTTGACATCCAGTTCTCCTTCAAAGTGAACCTGCATACCCATATAGCACATATCTGAATGCTTTTCTTCCGCATATTCAAACAGTTCTCTGGCTGCGTCTATTTCAATAAAATCATCTGCATCAACAAACTGAATGTACTTCCCTGTTGCTCGCTCAATGCCTCTATTTCTTGATGTTGGTTGCCCCATATTACTTGGATTCTTCATTAAAATAACTCTTGTATCCATTTGCGAATAACGATTCACGATTTCGTAAGACTGATCACTCGATCCATCATCGATGCAAATAATTTCTATTTCTTTAAGTGACTGATTCACCAAACTATTTAGACATTCTGCTAAGTACTTTTCTGCATTGTATACAGGAACAATAATTGATACCTTTACATCCTCCATAATACTGACCTTTCTTACTAACAATATTTTTTCAAACTTTTTATTACCTGATCTCCTAATGCTTTTATTGCTATCTCAGTATCATAATGCACTTGATCTGAATGTGCCTCATCTCCTAGTTGATCCGTAACACTCCACAAATCGTTCACTTCAACATCTAACTCATAAAGGCATTCTTTTGCAATCTGATTATATCGTATTATATCACTATTCCTTCTTTCACCATACTCAATTCCAGGTGCAAATCCTGGTTCAATTACTTTTGTTGTTAATGCAAATATCAGTTTAGCATTTGGACATAAATAGTGAATCCTATCTACAATTCTCTTTAAAACCTCTGCATATTCTTTTTCTCCAGTAAAGCAGTCTTCCTCATTGGATAATCGTAAAACATCCCATAACCCACAATTGAAATGTACCACATCAAACGCACCACCATCTTCCACTAACAAGGCCTTAATCCAGTCATGAAGGTATCTCAAAGTAAGATAACCAAACTTTCCATTATCATTTGGAAAATATATTTTTGCAATGTTTTGCATTTCATACTTAACATACTCTTGATAATTTTGTCTTATTGAATCTCCCAAAAGTAATATTTTTTTCAATTAATGTACCTCGCGCTAATTCTTATTTTGATTAATAAATTCGACGATTGTATCGGCAAAGCGATCAATCTCACTTATAAACATTTTATGATTTATTGAGTCATCTAGATTTGCATTCAATAATTTTGAAATTTGATCTTGTAAACATTCTTCGGACACATATTGAACGAATCTATTTTTTGATACCAATGAGTGAAACAACTCAAATACTTTTCCTGTGGTGTTGTCAATTAGTACACATGGCGTATTTGTAATCACGCAAAATATCGCGCAATGAAGCCGATCCGTTACAACTACTTCAGCACTTGCCACTCTATTTATCGCCTCATATACCATCGATTCTCGATTATCAAGAATTACCTTTTCAGAACTTATCGTAGTGAAAGTGGATACGTTTAAACCAAACTTATGCAAAATACTCTCAATTTCTAAAAAGGTTATAACTTCTTTTTTTTCTTTATCATTTCTCATGCAAATCAAAGCTCCATTTCGAGCGTTCGTAAATGAATAGTCAAGATAAAATGCCAAGTCTGGGACACGCAATTTTTTTATGCAATCACTAAACAGATCATGGTACAAGCACATTGTACTCTCATCTCTTGCAGCAAGCATGAGTTTTCCATGTTTTTCATATAGCGTCTTGATTCTTCTCTTTTCCGATTCTGCAAAAATATCGCCTTCAAAATACATGGTTTGCGGACAAGTAATAATACAATTTTTTTGATAATTATCGATAATATGAGACACAATATCTTGTAATCTCATATAAATATTTCCTGTATATCCGCCCCCTGTAATTAAAAGAACGTCTTCATCTTTGATTGCTTCTTTAATTCTAAGATGTTCTTTTATGTATTGTGTGCAAGATATTTCAATAAAATCATAGTCTTCAAAATGCTTTTTGAAAAATTTTCGTTCTCCCAACGCTATTGCATGATCTCCTAAATTAGTATAATCCGGACTATTAAACAAAATAAATGCTTTTTTTCGGTCTGGAGAATAAAGGGTGTTATAATCTGACCATTGATTAATAAATTCGAAATTATTATCACGTAGTTTCTGAGACATAAAACTATGGTAAGGCTCTTTTACCCAATGTTCTCCCAAGTCAGATACTCTGTTTCTCATGTCTAAGTAGGTAGAACATTCAATTTGTGGTACATCCCCCCATGCTAAAAATGCGTGATTATTAAAACAATAGGCTACCGAACACTGATTATTAACTACCCGTATTGGAAATACATTTTCATTCTCATCAAAAATATTACCTATTACAGGTTGTTGATAACATGATTTTATATCTCCTGTTTCTGCATTCACTAAATAGCTCCAGGCTCCAGCATAACAACTATGCTTCTTCATATTAATACCATACCATTCACTCTTTAAGTCAAACATTTTAGAATCAAATTGTCCCCAAATATCTTTGTACTCATTGATTGAATGATCTGAAAGCAAATCATAACCCACCTTCGTTGAATCCCTTGTAAATGAAATATGAGGTAAAGCACCTGACATTTTTTCAGTACACATCTCTATCATTTCAGGTATCAATCGTTCTGTTCCATCACCAGGAGTTACTTCTAATGTGAAGGAGCATCTTGATTCACTAATCCTCCTTACATTTGTCCAAAATAGATCAAATAGATCCAGTCTTTTTAACTCTTTATAATGAAACGAGATTTTAAAGAACAGTCTTTGTAACAAATCATCCTGGAATTTTAAGATGTCCGAAATTTTATTTGATATTGTTGCATTTGTTACAATCGAGACATAATGCCCTTCTCTTAATAATCCAAGCGTAAGTTCGACAATTCCATCAGCCAACAAGGTCTCTCCACGTGCACACAAATTGATAAAACAAATCCCTCCCGTCCGTTTAGCAGAAAGTCCTTTCACTAATTCATCTACACTTCTATTAGACAGTTTTCTATCACCTTGAAATCCTAAACGTCTCCATACATAGCAATACTCGCAATGAAAATTACATGTAGTGGTTCCCGTAATATTTAAATCGATAAATCGATGTATTTTATTGTTTTGTATTGTTTCAATCCATTTCATAGCATGAAACTCTGATGTATCTAATTGTACTAATTCCAGATAATTTTTTGCATGTAAACAGGGCACTTCCATTTCCCCAAAAAAGCTACTGATTTCGTGAATAGCGATAACCGCATCTACACAAATCACTACAAGAGGATTCTTGAGGTTTTTTATCTCTATCGGTTCTACAAAAATCCCCTCACCAATTTCCAGACTATTGTATGAACGAGGATCTATATCGGAGAAATATTCTATTTTTCGTATCTGATTCAGACGCTCATAATAGGAATGAAAACTATTTCCACATCCATATGCAATAATTGTATTCTCTTCATACATCATTCATTCATCCCCATTCTACAAATTTGTTCTTTACTGATCCCCTTATCCATTAATAATTTTTCAACTTCATCAGCAATATCTGTAATTAGTATTGCGATAATAATTCTGTCAAAATTATATGAAAGCGCATCTTCTAAAGAGATAACTTGTCCCGTAACAATTTTATCGCACCACCCAACTACATCACAAAAATCAGTTTTGCATAAGCTATCATGGACTCTTGTGCCAACGCGCCCCGCGCCATAGATAATAACTTTATTACCTTGAACCAAATTAGTAAACGGAACTATTCTGTTATTTTGAATTTTTATAGCTTTGTCCGGATTTTCAAACAGTCTAATATATTGAAGTACAGTAGATAGTTGTTGACCTATATTCATTATATTTGACGATTTCTCATCTATTTGTTTCAAAAAGAGAGTTTCAATATCATCACATCCATTTTCAGAATTAGATTTTGCATTCATCATACTACTTTGGTGAATCACATAATGATAATAACACTTACCACTAACTACGATGCACGTTGCATCAAATAAGACAGGATAAACTACTGCTGCATCCTCCCCCATTTTTACAGTATTTGGCAATTCCATTTGATGTTTTAGTAATAACTCCCGCCTAAACAATTTATTGGTTATATGAATATTCAAATTTGTTTTAAAAAAATGGTTAACATCGACTATATTCGGCCACAACTCTTCCTGTAGATGTTTCCCGCTGTAAACACCTGGTAGAATTGCTTCTTGTTCAACCACCGTATGATTTGCATAATCTCTAATAATACCCGAGGTAACAATATCTGCATCATTCTTCGTCGCAAGTTGAATCATTTCTTCATACATCTCTAACTCAATCCAATCATCCGAATCTAAATGTGCTATATACATTCCTTTTGATAGCAAAACGCCTTCTTTTCTAGCACTTACTAAACCACCATTATCTTTATGACACACCTTAACTCGCTTGTCTTTTTTTGCCCACAAATCACATATTTGGCCAGATCTATCTGTTGAACCGTCGTCTACTAGCACAATGTCAAGATTTTTGTAAGTTTGATTGGTAATACTCTCCATACATCGATTTAAATATTCTTCTGTATTATATACTGGTACAATTATTGACAAAAGTGGTGTTTCTTGATTTTTTTTTTTCATAACAGTCCTTCTCTATGAAAACGGATTATTGAATTCATTTTTTCCTAAACAATCAACTCTAATTTGCTGACAGGATGTACCTTTCGTTCTTCGATATTTGGAAGTTTCATATATTCGCCAAATTTGAACGATAAGTATTCGTCATACTCTTTTATTCCCTGAAATATCTGACCCTCAAAGGTGTATTGATTACTATTCTCATACCATTTCCTATAATAGCCATATTCCGAATTTGGAGTTGGAAAAAGTAATATTCTCACCATATCCGTATGGCATTTATTCGCACTTTTTACCATTCTATAATAATGGCGCCAAACCAACTTTGTCGGGATTTTTGCGAGAATACTGTAAATCAGTCTCATATATCCCTTTTTATCTGCAATCCGTCCAACTTCTGACCAAAGCACTTTTCTGACACAAAAACATTCGAAATTCTTAAAAGTTCTTAGCAATTTATTATCAGGAACACCATCTAGTGGGAAGATATCTATGAATACCCCTTGTTGATAAGGCATGTGTTCTTGAAATTCCCTCAAAAAAGTGGTTCCTTTTCTTCTTAATTTTCCATATCCCCATCGATACCCTCTCGTTCTTCTGTTATCCTGAAAATAAAATCGTGAGGTATCTAGATGTTTTTTAACTGCTACTCTGAATTTCTCATACTCTTGCCTGAGGAGTCCAACATCAGCATCATCATCCCACGGAATGTAACCTTTATGCCTGACTGCACCTAATAAGGTCCCCGCAATTATGTTATACTTGATATCACACTTTTTACATATTCGATCAACTTCTACTAGCATCTCCAGTTGAATCATTTGGATTCGTCGTAACGAACTTTCATCAATTTCTATCATTTTGAATTCCTCAATACTATACTAAGTTATAATAGTTCAAATACCACTCTACAAACATCTTCACTCCCTCTTCAATTTGGATTGAAGGTTTGAAGTGAATCTCGTTCTCTAAATCTGAAATGTCTGCATACGTTTTTAAAACATCTCCGGGCTGCATTGATATAAAGTTTTTAATCGCTTTTTTACCCAATTCTTTTTCCAAAGTTTCGATAAAATACAACAAATTTACTGGTTTATTATTCCCGATATTATAAATTTTATATGGTGCAAAACTGGAATCAACCTTTTCCTGAGTCCAGTTCTCGTTCTTATGTGGAATATGCAAAATCAAACTAACAATTCCATCTACAACATCATCAATGTAAGTAAAATCTCGTTCCATTATTCCATTGTTAAATACATTTATTGTTTTTCCTTCAAGTATATCTTTAGCAAAACTATAGTAAGCCATATCTGGACGACCATACGGTCCGTAAACAGTAAAGAACCTCAAGCCCGTTGTTGGAATATTATACAAGTGACTATATGAGTGCGCCATTAACTCATTAGACTTTTTTGTGGCAGCATAAAGAGATACCGGATGATCTACATTATCAGTCGTTGAAAACGGAATTTTATGATTTCCCCCATATACCGAACTTGAGGATGCATATATGAGATGCTTTACAGGATTGTGTCGACATGCTTCTAATACATTTAAAAATCCCTTCAAGTTTGATTCCAAATAAATATATGGGTTTTCTAGTGAATATCTTACCCCTGCTTGTGCTGCAAGATGAATCATAATTTCAGGAGATTCCCGTTTTACATAAGCTAGAAATTCATCTGTAATGGATATATCTATCTTGTCAAAACAAAATTTCTCATAACTTTTTAATACCGAAAGTCTATCTTCTTTCAATTTAACATCATAGTAATCATTTAAGTTGTCCACTCCAACAACAGTATAATCCTTCTCTAACAGTTTTTTTGATAAATGAAACCCAATAAACCCGCACGCGCCTGTAACTAAGATTTTCATTATTATCTTCTCCACTAGAATGTATTTTATTACCTACTAAACAATTTTGAATGCTTATCCATAATTGTAAAATGTATATTCTCACCACAATTTCCATCACTGTTTTCAGAAATTTCTCTGTAGGAGTCTATTTGTAACTTTTGATCAAACGCATTACCGATTATATTCCCATCCAAGAAATTAGGAATTGAGTTAAATGCGTTTTCAATACAACAGTAATTTAACCACTCCGAATCAACACAAAATCCATTTTCATGTTGTTTTAACTCATTCACATCAAATTGAATATTGATTTCATCCGTTTTGAAATCGCTTAGTCTAGTTTTGTATAGTTTATTATTTATAGTTGAAAACAGCTTTATTGTTCCGCAAACATCTTCTGCAAACCAAGGGGAAAAGCAGCTCTTTGAAGTTCCATTATAATAATCATTTGCACGTAATTCTTCATAGGGTAACTTCCATTCAAATACTTCTTGTGTCTCAATATTTAATCCTAGTAACATATTCCCCCAGTTAGGTGTGATTATCAAAGTGTTATTATAAAAAGCTCCTCCACCAAATGGATAGTTATCACACTCTTCTTTTGTTACTGGATGTACACACTTGAACCCCTCAAAATCAATTCTGTATTCTCTATGATTTCCTGTTTTAGGGTTCCAACACATAATTTGTTTTCCCCTATACGGAAAGAACCATAGATGATCGCGATATTCCAAAATACGTACCCAGCCTGTGTTTTCTATTTGCGGTAACTCAATCACCTCTTCTATACCTGTATTTATATACAATTTGTAAACATCATGATTTGTTGGCGAAGATAGATATAGTATTCCATCATGGATCCACGATGCTCCAATAATGGTATTTCCTTTTTCATCTTCTTTAAAAAATATATTTTTAAACTTATCAAAATGCCTTATCTTATCAGTTGAAGTATCGTATACTACAATACTTGGATATTTCAAAGGAATAATTACTAAGTACTTATCATATTTGAGCGAACCCAGAAAAGCTCCTAGCTGACTTGTCATATTATTCTTAAATTCAATCTTCTTAACAACTGACTTTCCATCTAATACAAGTATATCCTGGGCATTCATTGGTGTTACATACAATCTATCTTCAATATTCCATACGTTAGAATAATACGAGCCGTGCCCATACTTTGATAAGCTACAGAAGTATTTGTATTGATACTCAAATGGTTCTGAAATATACAATTTATTCCCTTGCGTAATTGTATATCGATCCTGCTCCATATAATTCAATGTTGGAACGATTTCACCACGCCAACTCTGTTCTGTTGGAATAGAATGAATCTGATTATTTAATATAAAAATAGGTTTTCCAACGATTCCAAACAATGATACTATTGAACTTGCAGCATCACCAATGTATGCATGAGACCAAGAAATAGAGTCTGCGATATCAGTTGTATCATCAAATATCCCAATCGCATTTTCAACAAAGTACTCTTTGAGTTCCATATACCTAGACTTATATTTAGGTCTTAAAGAATCAAATGTGTTTTCTAATAGTGGATGTGGTCTCCACAACAAGCAAACATTCTCTTTTTCTTTAAAACACTGAAAAACATACTCCATTTTCTTCAAAAAATTTTCTGTGTTATCAAGCATTCCACCGATGCTCGTGTTGAAAAAAAAGACTTTCTTCCCTACTAATTTATCTTTCCACTCAACCGGTGGATGTATTGGGTTTTTACACTTCTTAACTACCAAATCGAACTTAGGAGAGCCCAATGCCAAAAATTTTTCTCTCGATATTGACACATCATAAAAATCAATCATTTTTTTAGACTGAACAACTAAATAGTCCGAATAAACATACGATGAGCAAAAGCTTTGTCCAGTACTCATTGCTCCAGCAGTTGCAAAATAAGGGATATAAACAAGTAAATCCGTATACTTTTTAAGATTCTCTGAATAAAAGCGCGGGTGTATACTCGTCACAAAATTCCACTGATCATATGGATTATGAATATACATAATCTCTGGCCTTCGTTCTTCAAAAATATATGTTTTCCAATCCAAAATTTCAACATATTCTGGATAACTATCACCCTCGTAATGCATCAATCCTAATTTCCGATCAGCTGTCATATCATAGTAGGGTATTGGAACACAATAAGCATCGCATTCAGGATCCTCTTTTGCTGCTATGTAAACGCTTTCAAGGGAATCCCACATGGATGCTTTATATGGAAAAAACACAATTTCTTTTTTTAATTGTATATCGTTATTTACACTATTCTCAACTTTTAGAAGTGACTTTCCCAGCTTTTTATATATTTGGTTACCGCTCAATCCCTCATCCAAAGAATTATATACTTCAAAAATTCTTGTACAATAGTCTTCTAAATACTTTACCGTGACACTTCCTTCTCCTTCGATTAAATCGATTGTATTACCTAGTTCAATGGCATATTCTTGTATTTGTGCCAACATGTTTTGAGAAACCGCTAATTCATTGCCTTGTAAAGACGCTCTAATTTCCTCATGCGCACAAAACAAACTTTGAATTACTTCCAAGACTTCTACTTTTTGTTGTCTTCTCATTTTTCCCCATCAGTCCCTTTTAGATGATTTATTCTGCCAGATTTGTTAATAAAAAGCTCCATTACTTTTGCCATTGTCTGCGAATCTCTTCTTGTTAGCTTAAAGTCTTTCTTGGTATCACCATCAACTGCTGAGAGCAAATCGCTGATTTCATATCTCAGTCCATCACCCAAAAATCTTTCCGAATATTTTTCAACATCATTTGGATCTTCATGATGCACTTCAAAATAACTTGTTTTCCACCAAGGAGCCTCTGCCACTAAATACCCCTTTGTCCCAGCAATTAGCAATCTTCCTTCTGACTTTACTCCAAGCCCGCAAGTTGCAGTTGCGAATCCGTTTGGAAATGTAAAGCGAGCCTGTGTAAAAAGATCTAACCCATTACTATCATTAATTGAATCAAATCGAACTTTTGAGTAATTATGTCCAAATAATTTTAGAATTGGTAACATACAATAACTTCCCAACTCGGTAAAACTTCCACCATATTTTAGATCTTTCAACTCACGACTATTTGAATCCTCAAGTTTTGTAAAACAAGCCTCAATATAGCGGATACTTCCAATGGAACCACTACAGGCAATTCCCAACAATTTGTGAAATCCAGGGCAATAGGCTGTCTTAATACCCTCAAGTAAAATTAAGTTATTATCTTTTGCAATTTCAAATAATTCTTCCATCTGTTTCTCACATAATGTCATAGGTTTTTCACATAATACATGCTTTCCATGCATAAGTGCTTGTTTTATATAGTCATAATGCGTCTCATGTGGTGAAGCAATATAGATAATGTCAGATGAATCAAAGAATTTTTCTAGATTTCCATACGACTCAATACCCCATCTATCAGCAAACGAACTTGCACTCACTTCGTTTGGATTATAAACGCATTGCGTACTCACACCACTTACCAAAGTGGCTTCAAGCATAAATCGATTGGCAATTCTCCCGGTTCCAATAATACCAATCCTTTGAATTGGCTTTTCTTTACTTCTAAGCATTGTACTCGAGATGTTTTTCGTACGCTCTAAATAGACTACTTTACAGTAATCTTCGAGATAATCAAATTTACCCATCCAGTCTGAACCAACTGTAAAAATATCAATATTATATTTCTTTATATCATTAAATTTTTGACCTGCTTGTTCCTCAATAATAATCTCATCTGCAAATCCAGCTTTTCTTACGTTTTCTATACGCGTAATTAAAGGATCTACAACACTTAACTTTCCTCTTGCCTGATCATATTCTTCTGTGGTCACGCCTACAATCAAGTAGTCTCCCAATTCCTTTGCCCTTTGCAAAAGTCTGTAATGACCTTCGTGAAATAAATCAAAGGTTCCATATGTGATTACCCTCATCTTTACACCCCTTCACAAAATAATCTATAAAATAACACACAAAGCCAGATCTCTTCCACATGACATGTCATGCAAAATAATAACTGGCTAAACTATTATTAGTAAAAATGATACTCACATCTCACTAAACACTATATATATTATCGGCTCAATGTTATCACTTCTTAACCTCTATTGTCAATTTTTTACAAAAACCTCTAGTGCCTCTACATAGTGGAATTAGATATGTTTACTCAAACAAGCACATCTTGCAGAACCTATATAGATTTATCATCCTTTCATCCTCAAGCGACTTATTCTCTTTATTCTCTAATGCCATTTGTTCACTTTCATTCATTTGGAAAATTTTAGCAAGAAGTATGATTTTTTGATCCATATATTCCTTACAACTACGATCCGATTCAATCCAATTTTTTCCATCATATACCTCAAGTTTATTTCGTTGAATTCTATACTTTAGTAATTCAACTCCCTTGTTTGTACAAAAGCAAAATTCTCTTAACTCCCCGTTTTGACCACCTAAGTTTCTTAATATCATACGTCCCCCTACAAAATTTAAATTGTTTGCACCTATATTAAACAATTAAAGTTAAACAATAGTTCCTTAGACTCATTATCCATTTCTTATGTCCCATATAAATCTCAACGAAAAAACGCCTATGATTTCTCACAGACGCTTTTGTTGTTTCCTTTTATTTGTTATGCAATTTTGCAACCCCCATCAAACTACAAATTTCTTAACCTCTTCATGTAATGTGAAAGATACTTCCACACATCTCTCAACTGCCTTTTTGATTACCTCAGACATACGCATGATATCTGCCGAACGTTCTGCTATTTCAGTGGTTCCAACCGCTCCTTCACTTGTAGCCTTGCTAATGGATTCAATAGAATCCATTACATTGTCAATGGAAGCAATTAACTCTTCTGATGTAGCACTAAAGTCAGAAATGAGTGAATCAACTTCAACTGCATCCGAATTATACGTTTCAGCAACATTATGGAAGGTATCATAACTTTTCATAACATCCGTAGCAACAAAATCTAACAATCTCTCCGAGTCGCTTGACAAGTTTTTAACTGCAGCAGTAACTTTATTGGTAACTTCCTGAATTCGAACAACTGTATACTTAGATTTTTCAGCAAGTCCCCTGATTTCATCTGCTACAACAGAGAATCCTTTTCCTGCCTCTCCAGCTCTTGCTGCTTCTATTGCAGCATTAAGTGCTAACAGATTGGTCTGATTTGTAATATTCATAATGGACGTTGATAGTATTTCAATTTCTTCTACAACTCTCGCATCTTGTAATGCCTTTTCAAGACTCGACTTAATATTGGCATGCATTTGAGTAGTCTCTTCACTCTGCCTACGTGTCTCTTCTTTAATATCATGAGCGCGGCTATGAATTGCAGACGCTTGTTCCGCTCCGTCCTGTGCCCTGAGTGCAATATTTCTTGTTGCCACATCAATTTCAGCAGAAATTTGACTGATTGAATCGGAAGTTGCTGCCGTCTCTTCCATACTTGCAGCTAATTCCTGTGTTGTTGCGGAAACTCCTTCAATGGATTCTGATTGAAGATAAATATTTGCTTCTATTTGTGCCACTATTTCATTTAAAGCAGTCTCACTTTCTTTTACACCACGTACAAGGCTCTTAATTTCTTCCTGCATGCTATATAATGTCTGTCCAAGCATACCAAAATCATCTTTTCTCCTCGACAATTTTTTAGGCAATTCCTGTGTGAAATCTCCCTTTGAAATAGGTTCTAAAAATGCGCTTGCTGCTTTGACCGAACTGCTTACATCGATGCTTATTGAAATTGCGATTACTCCTACAATTACTAAAAGAATTGAAATAATCATAATGTAAACCATTGCAGTGTCAAACAAAGATTGTCTTGCAATTTGTTGTTGCTCTGCAATGTAGTCATCAATGTAGTCCGTATAGTTTCCGGTTCCAACAACCCAATTATATGGTTTGAACGCTAGACTATAACCCCTTTTTGGAGAAGACTCTGTCTCTCCTTCTTTTGGAAACATATAATCCGTATATCCACCACCCTCTTGCTGTCCATTGGCTATAATTGCTTTTATCATCTCATATCCATTTGTATCTTTTAAATCAATTCGATTGGTTCCTTCAGCTTCTTTTCCCAATAACACTACATTTGTTCCATCTGTTGTGTCAATCCAAAAATAACCGCCTTCTTTATAGCGAAGATCGCGAACTAAATCCGCCGCTAATTTCTTAGCTTCCTCTTCTGAATATTGACCAGCCTGCTGATCATCATAAATATTTTGTAACAATGACACAACATTATTTACTTGCTCCTTAATGTTCGTATCATAATCTGCTCTTATTGTTTCTTCCATTAATTCGATGGATCTAGCTGCGGCAGATTGCATACTAATAAGTGAAATAAGACCAGCTATTAGTACTGTGATTAGTATAGAGATAACAAGAATCAACATTTTTGCTTTCACTTTTAGATTTTTCATATGAACGCCCCCTATAGCATCTTTCAAAACCTCTTTTACGGTATCTAATTATATCACAGCCATTGAATAAATGCAGTCTTATCTTCACAATTATAGCCTGCCTTTTTATAAAAATTCAGAGTACTCACCTCTTTCGATCCAGTCATCAACATTATTTTATAGCAATTCTCTAAGATCGCTATATTTCGGGCATAATCAAGACATTTTGATGCAATCCCCTGATTTCGATAATCTTCTCTCGTGATCACATTTTCGATGAATGCATATGGTCGCTGATGATGGGTGAAATTAGGAATAACTACACATATGAGTGAAGCCACTATCTGCCCATCTTCAAACGCTACAATAATATGATGGTTTTCATCTTTCATAACATGTTCCCATAACTGTAGTAATTGTGATGTTATTTCGGGCATTTGGTTATTATGCAAGTGTGTATACAAATCCAATAATTATTCTAGTTCCGATTCTGCAATTTCTCTTATCATAATTAGCCTCTCCTAATAGCTCAAAATTCCTATCACTCGTTGCTATTTTCGATTTTCTCATTCTCATTCTTTATGTTTTTAACATACCACTCCCAATTTTGGGCATACCTAGTATTCCACGATACACTCGTTATACTTGAATATGGTATATCAAGCAATTCTTCCTGCCATTCACCATCTGCATTAAATTCCTGAAACAACAGATGCTTTCTACTCACTTTTTTCACCAATCCAATTGTATATAAACCTCGCGTCTCATCTTCAATAACGAGAAATGTATCCAACTCTTTTAAAGTCTGAAAAAGAGTCTCCCAAGAAGATAAATCAACATTTGGCATCTGAATTTGACTCTTAATTCCCCTAAGTTCATTTATTTCATCGCACTTATCATTTTTTATTTCAGCTTTTGCTAATTGCGATATTTTTCGAACACAGTATCCATCTAGCAAAAAATCATTTTCTTCCTGACCTAATAAAAATTTATTGGTCAATGCATTCAAATAGTAGTAATAATAATTTTCATCATAGGTAAAATAACATCGACAGATTTTCTTTTCATCCATCGCTCTACTCAATCTTTCTAACTTCTTACTCTTTTTCATCTTAATATCCCCTTCTCTTTCTCAACACATCATTTATTTTCTCAAATTTACTTCTTTCTCAAAAAAAGCTTTTGTTAATACCGCATATTCCTCGGGGGTACAATCTTTCTCACACCTTTTTTGGTGTATGGATGACTGTTCAAGCATCTTTTCTATTTTGACACAAGGAAACGCAGTACATAAATTGCATTTTGATACACCGTGCTCCCTTGTACAGTCAATTAGATGATAGGTACAGTTTTTATGTGACGAACAACCACTACACGAAATCTCTTCATTTGAAACAATTTGATCTCTAAATCCTGCTTTGTACCATAACTTAGCAACCGCTAATAACTCTTCACCTGTATGCGCAAGATACCTTGGGCATTCCAAACAATTATCCCCACAAAGTGTAATCATTTCTTTCATACTCGCTCCTTAACAATAATGTGAACTTGATCTCCTTCACCTTTACAAAGTGTTTCCCTAATAGACTTTATCCTACCTTTTCCAAATTCAGTTCTGACATCCCACGGTAAAACCACATATGCTCCCCCTTGTCTGGTACTAAATAAATAACTTCATCATTTTCTTATCATCATATCATAAAAAGGCTGTGGCAAAAAGCCACAACCTTTTATAAAATTCTTTTTAAAATATAAGGTTGATTATCATTTAATCAACTATTTCGAATCTTGTAAGGCATCAAAACCTTCTTCACCCGTACGTACCTTAATTACATTTTCTACATCGTAGATAAATATTTTGCCGTCCCCAATATTACCCGTGTAGAGAACCTTTTTAGCCGTATCAATAACAGTTCTTACTGGGACACTTGCAACAATAATTTCAACTTGGACTTTTGGAAGAAGATTTACCTCCATCTCGACTCCACGATAATATTCCGTTGCTCCTTTTTGCATACCGCAACCTAAGACCTGCGTTACCGTCATTCCCGTAACCCCAATACTATTCATAGCGTGTTTTAATGCTTCAAATTTATTTTGTTTGATAATAATAGCAATTTTTGTAAGTTTAACATCGGAAGCCATTGCAATATTTGGTTTCGAAATTAATTCAACCGGAACCGCCTGGTCAATTGACACTGCCTTTTCATTTGCTTTCATAACCTGATTCGTTTTTGCTCCTACAGATGCGTATTTTTTATCAAAACGTGCTAATTGACGAATTGGTGCATTATCTTCTGAATCAAAATCTAATTCTGAAGCAGTGAGTTGTGTATCTGGATATGCAAGAACTCCCATCTCAGGAATATCAAGTCCACCCAACTCATCTTCAGGTGCAACTCTAAGTCCCCAGAATTTATCAAGAATAATGAAAAATACATATGAAACACCAAATCCCCAAACAATCAAGGCAAGAACTGCAATTAGCTGAGCAACTAACTGCGAAGCATCTCCAAAGAAAAGCCCCTTCACTCCACCTGCCACACCATTTAATCCATCACCATAGGATCCATCTGCAAAAAGACCAAGCGCAATAACACCCCAAACACCATTTACGCAGTGAACTGAAATTGCTCCAACAGGATCATCTAATTTTAGCTTATTCTCAATAAATGGAACTGCCACACAAACCAAAACACCTGCAATTGCACCAATAACAAATGAAGATATTGCATTTACAAATGCACATGGCGCTGTAATTGCAACCAATCCTGCCAATGCACCATTTGCTGTCATTGATGGATCCGGTTTTCCAAATTTCACCCACATAAACATCATTGCAACCAATCCACCAATTGCTCCAGCTATCATCGTATTTGTAGCAACAACCGAAAGTCTGAAATCAGATGCGCTTAGCGTTGATCCAGCGTTAAATGCAAACCAACAAAAGAATAAAATAATAGTACCAATAATTGCCATTGGGATATTGTGTCCAGGAAATGCTCTTGAAGATCCATCTTTTTTAAATTTACCAATTCTAGGACCAATCACAATTGCTCCTGAGAGTGCAATCATACCACCCATAGAATGCACTACTGCCGATCCTGCAAAGTCTACAACTCCATGTCCAAGTCCAAAATTTTTACCAAGTGTTGCGAGGAATCCACCGCCCCACACCCAGTTTCCAAATAAAGGGTAAAGAAACATCGAAATAAAAAATCCCGTGATTACCATTGCTGAGTATTTGATACGCTCTGCCATAGAACCTGTTGGAATAGTAACCGTAGTATCCATAAATACCATTTGGAAGAAGAAAAGTGCATATACACCCGCATCGTATGTTCCGTTCAAGAAAAATCCTTTATACCCAAGAATTCCTCCAAGCCCGGGAATTGAAAGCATAGCATCTAGAACTCCACCTCCACTACCTAACCCTAATGCACCGCCAGAACCTCCAAATTGAAGTGCAAACCCCATGATAAAATATCCAATTGCTCCAACCAAGAAGACCATAAAATTCATTGTCATGGTATGTGCTGCATTCTTTGCACGGCAAAATCCCGTCTCAACCATTGCGAAACCACATTGGAAGAAGAATACCATAAATCCGCAAATCATAATCCAAATATAATTCGAACCAAAAAGTGCTTTGTTTGCAGTTGCTGCAACATCTGCGAGCGTTTCGCTTCCAGTCACCGCTGTATAGGTTGCCCCCGTTGGATCTGCTACCAATGATTCTTTGTTTCCCATGCTCACACTAAAAATTACAATTGCAATAACAATTACTAACAGTATTAAAGCCGGAATTGTTTTCTTAAATGTCAATTTCATAATTATTATCCTCCTCGTTTTTATTTTTTGAAGTTCTGCCACGAAAATGTCGATTTTGTTTGATAAACTTTGCTTTTCAAATTTTGTACAGATAATAGATACCGTATTCCGAGATAGCAAATTACTAGTCCGAATATAAATCCAGGAATCGTAGTATTAAATACTCTATATTGTATATTTTGAAAAATACTTACAATTCCAAATATGATACCCGACAAGGTAATCATTACAGAAAGAACTGTAAGTAGTACTATTACCATCACCTTACTTTTGTCCACTTTCTGCTGGTTTATCTTTGCATTCATGTTATCATCTCCTTTCGGATAAATTGATTGTTAATAACAAAAGCCCACACTACAGGAAAGAGGGTCCTCTCCTTTGAGTGTGAGCTATTCGCAACAATCTATATAAACAAAAAGGGTGCAAAGAAGAAATACATCTTTGCACCTTGTGTGAATTTTAGCACTAATTATTTGAAGCGTCAATACGAAATTTTATATTTTTTTAATAATTACTCAATACATTTTAAATTTCCTCAATTTCTCTTCCTTTTCAAAAAAAGCTTTCTCGAGTGTTCTATTTTCCTAATCCGTGCAGACTTCTTTACATCTTTTTTTATGTTCCAAACTCTTTGCAAGCATAGTCTCAATTTTACAACAAGGAAACTCTTTACAAAGATTACACTTTTCAACGCCTTGTTCTTTGATACATTCCACCAACTGATACGTACACTTTTTATGAGAAGAACAACCCTGACAAGCAATTTCTTCATTGGCTACAATGTGATCTCGAAATCCTGCTTTCATCCATAACTTAGCAACTTGCTCCAATTCTTCGCTTGTTTGAGCTATCATCCTTGGGCAATAGGTGCAATTATCTCCACATAACGTAACTAGATCTTTCATAAACCTTCCTTGATTGATTTTCGTATTCTACTCAAAGATACTGGTGTAATTCCTTTTGTGATAACGTAAATATTTGTATCAATACTTCCCATTCTATAGATCATTTCATTCTTATTGAATGTGTGATAACTAAATTGTTCAAAGACTTGCATGAACATTTCCTTTGAAATAGTGATTCCATTTTTTGCTTCAAACAATTTCATGATGCCTTCAAGTTCTTTCATACGTTCACCAATTATTCCCAACTTGCTTTTACACTTACTCCCGTTTTCAAAGCTTGGTTTTCCATTTCTTCGATTTCTTCCACAGTTAAAGTAATCCCGTCCGCCTTTAGAATACTTTCAATCTGAGACACTTTGGTTGCTCCCACAAGAGGAATCGTTTTTTTTGCGATTGCCCATGCAATTGCAATCTGAGAAATATCCGCCTGATATTTCTTTGCAAGTTCTCCCATATAGATAAGTAATGGCTCTAGTTCCTTTAATCGTTTTGGTGGGAATGCCTTTGCCCTTCTTGTTTTTGCAGGGAATGGGTTCGTCTCAGTAAATCTCCCTGTCAGTGCGCCTTGTTCTAATACCATATATGCAAAAAATCGCGTGTTATTCTTCTCACACCAATCAATAATCCCCTCTTGTTCAGAACATCTATATAAGATACTATAATGATTTTGAACTGCGTCTAAATGAATTCCTTTTGCTTCAAGAATCTTAGAAGCCTCTTTAATTTGATCCAAATTATGATTTGAAACTCCAATATGCTTAATTTTGCCTGATTGATACAATGCAACTGCCTGATTGGTCCACTTTTTTACATTCGCAGGACTATGAACCCAATACAAATCAACGCTTGATTGATGCAATCGTTCTATACTTTTATTACAATATTTTTCCATTGCCTTCTTCGTTTGAAATCCCATCGGAGTAAACTTCGTGGATAGCGTTATCGGATTTGTTTTCTGAATACACTCTCCAAGAATTGCCTCACTTGCCCCCATGCCATAAACGGCAGCTGTATCCCATAGTGTTAACCCATTTTTGATTCCCGCTTCAAAAACAGGAAATAAATCCTCAAATCCATAGGTGTTACCAAACACCCCTTTTCCACCATTGATTCCAACACCCCATGACCATGTTCCAATAGCAATTGCAGGTATCGTATCATTCCCTAATTGTACTGTTCTCATTCGATTTCCTCCACACGTAATTTTCAACACTAATTCTCTATATTTTATCAGTCAAAAACACCACTGTAATTAACATTTGATAAGTGTATGAAGGAATTACGGAATCTTTGGTAGGTAACCCAATCCCAATAAAAATCCATTGTTTTTTCCTCCCCCATTTCTAAATGATTCCTATGTCAAATAGCTTTATGTCTCTCTAATCAAGATCGATAGGTCTCTTCAATTTCTTCGATTGTCCACACTTCATCTTTATACTGAAGTGTTACTTCCAAACCCTCACATTCCTCAATCGAGTTATACTCAATATCAACACAAATCACTCTTTTATCTCGAATTTTCTTCTTTACTTCTTTTGGACTGATTATAAGAGTCGTCCAATCATACTTTTCATATACGGCATCGGCATCGGCATAACCATTCTCACGCAGATGATTTGCGACATCGTCCTCCTCTTCAAATCCCACATCATTTGGGCCAAGCACCACAATCACTGTATCTTCATTGGCATAATTTGTTTGTACCCATTCGTTATATTCTTGTTTCAAAGACTCATCAAACGCCGAAATATCCATGACCACAAAATTCCTTTCCTTCTCGTAACCTCCCACCCCAATAAATTGTGATGAAACATCTTGTAATAGTTGTCCCATATTATCTGATATTTCTTCTTGTGGACCACTCGCGCATCCACACATAAGCATCATAACACTCAATACAAGTGCACCTACTCGGCGCAATATTCTATTACCATATTCTCTCATACTCTTCCTGCCTTTCTTCTAAGTACTTTGTATCGACATTTGCTTGCACACCGAACTTTTTATCTTTTCCAACAGGATTCATCAAGGTGACAATCAGTGTATCTCCTTTTAGAATAATATGAATTTTAGCATCTCCATCTGATATATGTATACATTCGCTTAACTCATCAAAGCTTTCAATCTCAAGGCATTGTGCAATTTCCTCAAGATAAGCATTTTGTGGCTCATCAAAATCAGTAATAATAAAGCCCTGCTCGAAAACTTCATAAATACGCTTATTGCTTTCCTCCAAAGTCGGATCTTTTGTTCGATACATATATATATTCCAAAGCACGGTCCCAATCTCATCAAGATGTCTTCGATCATCTTCCTGACAAGATCTATATACAACTCCCATATAGACGTTTGATACTAATTTTACCCCCAATGTGAAGAATGATAAGACAATCGTAATGACTACTGCCATGACAAGCGTAAGCCTATTTTTACGATATGGATCTATTTCATAAACTTCTTTATACTTTTGTTGATTTTGTTGTCTCCAAAAAAAGAAGCTAAAAAGCAACCACCCCAAATCAAATACTATGATTTGAAATAGTAGCGTTTCTAATTGGTTATCCATAAACTCCCATTTAAAATATAGAAGTATATCCTGTATTAAACATAATATAAAAAGCAACCACCCCATAGACAAATAACACCTTACTTCGAATAGGTTTAATTATAATCCCCTCAGTTAATGTCTCTCGTGGCAAGTTTTGCAAATCACATTGATATTGATTTCGATCGGTTGGTATTGTATAACCGAGCTTTTTTAATTTTCGAAAATATGCCTCACCATCAAACACTATAATCCCAGATATAAACAGTACCCATTGTCCAATATAACCAATCTTACCAACCAACATTTCCAGCCTGCTTGCTCTAATAATCTCTTGTATATCTGTTTTTGAACTATAATCTCCGAACATATAATTAAATGCAAATATTTTGCATGCGATTGTAATCAATACGCTAACTACAAATACAATGCTAGCAAATCTTATCATTTTCTTGTCATATCGTATCCTTGTGATTTTGTTAAATTCTTTCCTATTTTCCAATTCCCCTACCCCCTAATCATTTATTGTACAACCATTTTATAAATCTCCCCAAACATTGAATTACCACTTTCTAATTATAATAGGGACACCCAAAAGGTGTCCCTTTGAACACAAAAGCGTGTCACTTAGATTTTGTTTGATGATAGGTCTCAATATAACTTTTTACTACTTCCACTAATTGTTCATAACTCATTGAAGCAGTATTTAGACAAAAATCGTAGTTTCTAGCATCATTCCAATCTTTACCTGTATAATACTTGTAATATTCAGAACGCTTTTTATCAATTCTTTGAATCTTTTTAATAATATCTTTATCGGAACCTCCCGATAGATTTCGTTCTCTTTCAATACACTCTTCAAGTGGTGCGTAGAAGAACAGGCGAAGCACATCCTTTCGTTCCTTTAAAACATAATCTGCACACCGACCAATAATTACACAGGATTCTTCTTGTGCAAGTTCCTTGATAATCTTTGCTTGATAATTAAACAAATTATCATCCGATACAAAATCATCACTCTCAGGCGGGATCACTTCTCCCTTATATAAAGATTTACTAATTCGAAACAAAGAAGTATTCTTAATTCTTTCATCTACCTGACCAAATAAAGATTCACTAATACCACTTGCATCCGATGCAAGTCTTAATAATTCCTGATCGTAGTATTTCAAATTCAATTCTGCGGCAAGCATTTTGCCAAGTGTTCGTCCCCCACTACCATAACTTCTCGCAATTGTAATCACCAATTTATCCATATTCGCTCCTTCCAAAAGACACTCCCTACTCACCAAGATATGCCTTTTTAACCGAATCATTGTTCATAAGCAAACTAGCTTCTCCTTGTAATACAATGGAACCTGTTTCCAATACATAGGCTCTGTTTGCAATTGATAACGCCTTCTTTGCATTTTGTTCTACTAATAAAACAGTGGTTCCAGAAGCAGATATATCTCTAATAATGCGGAAAATATCCTCAACAAGAATTGGCGATAATCCCATTGATGGCTCGTCCATCAAGATAATCTTAGGGTGGGACATGAGTGCTCTTCCCATCGCTAACATTTGTTGTTCCCCACCACTCAGCGTTCCGGCCACTTGGTTCTTTCTTTCTTCTAGTCTCGGAAATCTTTCATACACCATTTTTATAGTATCATCAATTTCCTTCTTATCTTTTCTTGTATAAGCCCCCATTTTAAGGTTTTGCAAAACGCTTAATTGGGAAAACACTCTTCTACCCTCTGGTACATGTGCCATACCAAGCCCCACTATTTTATGAGCAGGCATTTTGGTAATATCAACTCCGTTAAATATGATTTCTCCTGCAGTTCCATTAATCAAACCGGTAACAGTATGCAAAATAGTTGTTTTTCCAGCTCCGTTTGCTCCAATTAAGGCAATAACCTCACCCTCATTGACTTCAAATGAGACTCCTTTAATTGCGTTAATAACGCCATAATAGACTTCTAAATTTTTTACTTCGAGCATTGCCATATCATTTCCTCTTTCTATTCTCCAAGATATGCTGTAATTACTTGTGGATTTTGTAATACTTGTTCTGTATCACCTTGCGCAAGTACCTGTCCAAAATTAAGAACCGTCAATTTCTCACATATTCCTGCCACCAACTTCATATCATGTTCAATCAAAAGAATCGTCATATCGAATTGATCACGAACAAATCGAATGGTATCCATTAGCTCTTTCGTTTCATTTGGATTCATACCCGCCGCAGGTTCATCTAACAATAAAAGTTTTGGATTCGTAGCAAGTGCTCTCGCAATTTCAAGTTTCCTTTGTTTTCCATATGGAAGGTTTGAAGCAAGATCATCTTTTTCCTTTTCCAACCCAAAAACGCTCAAAAGTTCCAATGCTTTTTCGTTCATTGCTTTCTCAACGCTAAAGTAGGAAGGCAGCCTTAAAATGCCTGCAATCGTTGAATATTTGTACTGCTCATGAAGACCTACTTTTACATTGTCCAAAACAGATAGTTCTTTAAATAGTCTGATATTTTGAAATGTTCTGGCAATTCCCACACGGTTAATATCAATTGTTTTTTTACCAGTTATGTCTTTTCCATCTAATACAATCTTGCCATCACTCGGAAGATAAACCCCTGTGAGCATATTAAATACCGTTGTTTTTCCTGCTCCATTTGGTCCTATCAGGCCATATAACTGACCCTTCTCTATTTGAATATGAAAGGAATCTACTGCACGTAAACCACCAAAAGAAATTCCCAAATTATTAACATCTAATAGTACCATGTTATGCTTCCTCCCTTTTGGTTTTTTTACCGATCCAACGCTTTATAGAATATTTTTCTCGAAATGCAATTGCTTTTGGACTCGAATTGAACAGCATCATAACAATGAGTACAATCGCATACATCAACATTCGATAATCATTTAAGCCTCTTAACAATTCTGGTAACAAGGTAAGTACAATCGCTGCGAGAATCGAACCACCTATATTTCCGATTCCTCCAAGTACTACAAAAACAAGAATCATGATTGACATGGTATATCCAAAGTTCTTTGGAAGTGCTGTTAAGGTAGACAAATTATGTGCATACAGAACCCCAGCAACACCCGCCATAGACGCGGAAATTGTAAATGCCATTAATTTATACTTTGTAATATTAATTCCAACCGACTCTGCGGCTATACGATTATCTCGAATTGCCATAATAGCCCGCCCCGCTCTAGAATGAATCAAGTTCAAAATAATTACCAGAAAAATTAATATAATAATAACACCAATTGTAAAGGTTGAATCCTTTGGAGTTCCAGAAATTCCCTGTGCACCATTGATAATCATTTTTCCACCATCGTCCATCTTAAGAGCTACGGCATCTTTCATTGAAAAATGAAGTCCCTTGTGATCAACTCCAATGTAAAATACATTTACTAAGTTTTTAATAATTTCTCCAAATGCAAGGGTTACGATTGCCAAATAGTCACCCTTCAATCTTAATACTGGAATTCCAAGAATTAATCCGAATAAGCCGCCTGCTAGTGCTCCAAGAATAATAGCGATTAAAAAACGAAGAATTGGAATTGTAATCACATCCACCATCACCACTGAGAAAAAAGCACCTGTAAAAGCGCCAACACACATAAATCCTGCATGTCCAAGGCTCAACTCACCCAATATTCCAACCGTCAAGTTTAATGAAATTGCAAGAATCACATAAATACATAATGGAACAAGTAAACCCGTCATTAAACTAGATAATGAATTGGTATTCACGAGAATTTGCATGACAATATATGCCAAAATCACCAATCCATAAATTAAATATCCTTTTTTTGTTATTTTACTGAACTGATTCTTTATATTTTTCATAAGCCATTACACCTTCTCACTTATTTTCTTGCCCAAAATACCAGTTGGTTTTACCAGGAGCACTAAAACCAACACTCCAAACACAATCGCATCTGCCATCTGAGAAGAAATATATGCCTTACTTAAGTTTTCAATGACCCCAAGTAGAATTCCACCAATAAAGGCTCCTGGAATAGAACCAATTCCACCAAATACAGCTGCAACAAACGCTTTAATTCCAGGCATTGCTCCTGTATAAGGTGTTAGTGTTGGATACGCAGAGCAAAGTAACGCACCTGCGATTGCCGCTAGTGCAGATCCAATTGCAAATGTAAGTGTAATCGTTGCATTTACATTGATTCCCATTAATTCAGCAGCACCCTTATCTTCCGAAACAGCAAGCATCGCTTGCCCCGCTTTTGTTTTCTTAATAAAAAGCATTAATACAATCATAATAACAATAGCCACAATAATTGTAACAACCGTTTCCCCCGATATACTTAGCTGCCCATCACTCATCGTAATCGGCTTTGTATTTACTACTGAAGTAAATAACTTTGTGTTGGCACCAAATATTAGTAATGCCACATTTTGAAGTAAATAACTAACACCGATTGCCGTTATCAAAACTGCTAGCGGAGACGCTTTACGAAGGGGTTTGTAAGCAATCTTCTCAATTGTCACACCAAGTGCAGTACAGACTACAACCGCAATAATCACACCCAAAACTGGTGGTACTCCAATCGTTGTTGTCATAATGTAAATCGAAAATCCTCCAACCATGATTACATCACCATGTGCAAAGTTCAGCATTTTTGCAATTCCATATACCATTGTATACCCTAAAGCAATTAGAGCATATAAACTCCCAAGGCTAATACCATTCATTAAATAGGATAGGAAACTCATTTTGGCACCTCTTACTTTCTAACAAATCATTACGTTAATAATAACCTAAAAACCCTTTACTTTACAAGTATTTGCGCAAAATAAGAGGGACAAATATTGTCCCCCTTATAAAACATTCTTACTCGCTTTTTATACTTATTTAGAGCGTGTTCTGCTATTGCATTGCAACATAAGCTGCATTTTCAATTTTAACAGCTTTTGGCTCTTTATCTACTTCTCCATCTGCTGTCCAAGTCATACCTTCACCCGTTAATCCGTCAACAGAAATTGTTGTCATTGCTGTCTTAAGCGCTTCGCAAATGTCCTTTTCAGACATATCTACCGTAACATTTCCTGCCTCAATTGCCGCTTTCATAATATAAATTGCATCATATGCATCTGCTGCAAACTGATTTGGAACTTCTCCATATGCCTTTTGGAAAGAAGCAACAAATGTCTTTGTATAGTCATCCTGTGCATCTGCTGCAAATGGTGTTAACAACATAACGCCCTCAGCAAGTGAAGTGTCAAAGTTTTCAACGGTTAGAATACCATCTAATCCATCGCAACCAAAGAATGTTGTATCAAATCCCATGGTGTTTGCCTGTGATAAAAGCAATGAAGCTTCTGGATAATAGATTGGAAGAAATACTAACTCTGCTCCTGAATCTTTTGCTTTTTGAAGTTGAACTGAGAAATCAGTCTTGCTATCTGCAGTAAAAGCCTCAGCCGCTACAATTTCAAATCCCTGATTAGCAGATTCAGCTGCAAATTTCTCGTAAATTCCAGATGAATATACATCTGAACTATCATAAATAACCGCTACCTTAGTAGCTAGTTTGTTTTTGCCAATATATTGTGCAGATGCTATTCCCTGGTTTGGGTCAGAGAAACATACTCTGAACGCATTGTCATACTGCACACATGGAACTGCTGAACCCGAAGGCGTAAGTTGGAAAATTTGATCTCTATTGGTCTCTTCTGCAACTGCAATACATGGTGTTGATGTTACTGTTCCCATTAACATCTGCATATCCCAATCTTTTAACGTATTATATGCATTCACAGCTTTTTCTGCATCATGCTCATCATCCTGAAAATTGAATTCAATCTTTGTTCCATTGATTCCACCAGCAGCATTAATTTCATCTACTGCAAGCTGTGCTCCATTTTTAACCGCAAGGCCATATACTGCTACCCCACCAGTTAGTGGTCCAATACCACCAATTTTAAATACGCTACCTTCTGATTCTGTAGTATCAGTTGCAGTATCATCCACGGTCGTTTCTGCATCAGTTGCTGTGGACGTGTCTGCTGTGTCCGTAGCTGCCTTTCCACATGCTGTCAAAAACGCCATTGTCAATACGCACACTATAACTAAACGAATTGCTTTCTTCATAGTAAATCCTCCTAAATTTATGTTCTTTTGATAAAGTGATTTCTATCTAAATTAGATTACTATTCTAATCATCAATTGTCAAGATTTAGCATATTTACAGGTGTAATTGCACATAATTAGAAAAAAAGTCGGATATTTTTTTTTAAAAGCATTATAATCAACTTATAACTTGCAAGTTTATGAAACAAGGAGTATACAGATATGAATTATTACCAAAGAATACAGAAATCCATTGATTATATTGAGACAAATTTGGAACAAGAAATTACCATCGAATCCTGTGCGTTAAGCGCATATATGAGCGTTTCCGGATTCTATCGAATGTTCTTATCAGTGGTTGGCTACAATGTTAAAGAATATATTCGAATGCGCAGACTTACACAAGCTTATCAAGATTTATTACAGACAACCGAAAACATTTTATCGATTGCTGTGAAATATGACTACAATTCTGCCGATAGCTTTTCAAGAGCATTCAAAAAACAATTTGGCCTCTTACCTTCGAAAGTAAAATCTGTTACTTCACAACATGGAATCAATTCATTTGCGAGGTTAAATATTATGGAACAGTATTTTGAAACAGGAAATCAAGAATTAGAAGATAAATACCCAGAAATAAAAGTAATTAAAGAATTACAAGATATGAAGGTAGCATGCTTTACTTATTATGGAAAAGACCCTGAAAATCATGCTTTTGAAACAATGAAACAGTGGGCCGCTAAAAACGATGTATCTTTTCGTAATACCGCTTATAGAATCTTTGGCTACAATCATCCCGATCCGTCCAATGTTGATGATCCTGATGAGCTTTATGGATATGAGGTTTGTATCAACATTCCAGATACTTTATATGATGCTCTTGAAGATGTGCCAAGCGATTTTGTGAAAGGTACCTATGATAAAGTAAAACGTCGAATCCTTCATGGTGGAAAATATGCCGTAATGACTGTTAAACGGGATGAGCATAATGATATCGGAACCCCGATTATGGCTGCCTGGAAACGGTTCCAAACTTGGATTGGAGAAAGCAAATATTTATGGGGTGGGCAGCAATATCTCGAGGAACATCTTGGTTTCTCAGAAACCGATGACCACATCGGTGATGTCGACTTATATGTATCAATAACCGATGTCCCTAAAGATTTGAACGGCGAAAAAATAAAAGAAACAATACTAGCCTCCAAAGTAGCCATCTTTCGTGTAGACGGTCTAGACCGAGACGAAATCGCTGGAAAATGCTGGGAAAATGCGGTATCGTTTGCAAAAGAAAACCATTTGGACCATCAGACTTGCAAAATCTACCAATATACAAAAGGCTTTGATATTCGGCCTCCGTTCTTCCATGTTATTATGATCACGTTACCAAATGATTTTGATGAAAAGTTCTGTACTACAAATGATTTTGTAACGTTTGGTACCTTTCAAGGCGGAACCTATATGACAAGTTCTACTTCTCTTGAACATCTAGGTTACACTTGGATGCTCATGGAACAATGGCGCAAAGAGACAAAAACAAAACCTGCCAAACATCAATGGGTTGAAGAATGGACCCTCGATAACTGGGAATTCCCATATAAGAGTATCCGCGTTTTTTATCCCATACCAAAATAAAATATGAAAATATGTATGGACCTCGAACTATCATTGATCGAGGTCCATACATATTTTACTGACATACAATATCTTCATTAATAAAATTATATTCATTATCCATTAACATTTGCAAGTACTCGTCAAAACTATCTGCAATCACCTCAATCTCATCAGGATCATGTAAAAATCTAACAATCTGCCCACTTACGCCTTTCTCACTTGGCGAAAAATCTATAAAAAGTTGAGATGTTCCTCCGTTATTCATACAATCCGAAAAATGAAGCCAATTCATTTTCTTAGAATCACTAATAATTCTCTCATCTATCAAAATATCTTCCGAATCAAACTCCCGGTCCACATAATCTGCATACCACTCAAATGCCTTACCTTGATTCTCCACTATTTCTTTTGCTGACAATAGATAGTATGGGTACTCCTCTATATCAGAACCCAACATGTAAAAAGTGATTTCTTCACCCTGATATTCTCTCCAATAAGTTCCATCCACTATTTTAAGAATCTCAACCAAAGAATTGGGTAACTCTTTATAAACTTTCTTCAAAGTTTCTATATCCGCTTCACTAGCGCCATGTATTACGCGTTCAAAATCGTCCCATTCCTGTTTGGCATTATTCTCTAGATATGCCATTCTTAATCCATACATATATTCTTTTGATAAATTCATTTTATATGTATAATCCAATTATCCTCGTTTGAGAAGTTGAATTATTCTCCTTATCCCATACTAAATCTTCTTACTTATAATAACTGGACCCATCGTTTGAATAGTCTGCACTCCGTCGTCATCAATCACCTTGTACCCAGCTCTTTTCAAGAATCCTAATACTGCGTCGTTTTCTTCGGCTTCCTGATTCATCCTATAAATCATGGACCGAAACCCATGAATACGCGCATCTGCCTCTAGACGAAAAAGCAGTTCCCGTCCAATCCCTCTACACCGATAAGCTTCCTCTACAAATATCTCGCTAAGTCTGGCTGTTTCTTGATCAAATAATTTGTACTCCCCATGCGCAATTACCATTTCATCCTTTAAAACTAAGAATAAATCAAGTGAATTCGCACTTTGAACAAATTGATACCTAGATAGTTCTGGTAATTTCTTCCGCAGTTTTTGGTTTAATCCCTTAACCACCTGATCATATGCTTCATCAATCATCTGAACTAGAACCTGTTCTGGAAACTCTTCCAATTCAATGGTGTTCCAATAGGGTTGCTGCACTGGCGGGCAGTGATACCCCCTTACAACAACCCCGGGGTAAAGATCACGATAGAAAAATGCGGCATCCGGATTGGTTTTTAATGTCATTTTGTACCACTCTGGCATTGTCCCAAATTGAGCGAAAATTTTACCGCCCACTCGATAGCAGATTGGTAACTCGCCAAATGGCCTCGACTCATAGGCACAGGGTTTGCTCATGCAATACTCATGAATTCTATTAATTTGTTCTTCTCGTAATGGATTCTTATTCATATCATCACCGGCTTCTTTTTCTTAGTATGATGTACTTATTTTGGTATTCACCTTATAAAATTCGTTCTAGTCCCCGTATCAGTATCAGGAAGTGCAACACCATTTTGTTTCCCAAGTTCAAAGCACTTCATCATCCATGCCATACTCTTCCCCAAATTCTGCATTGTCTGCATTCCTTCATAATCCTGTTCTGCTTCTCCCACTGTACATCCATATACCATATTCCAATAGGACGATCCCGGCATTGGCATTTGTGCATAACCAAAGTACTTATTCAGGCAATCGTAGGCTGCTGAATTTCCTCCTCTTCTTGCAACTGTCACTGCCGCTCCCGGCTTACATTTGAATGCTTGCGAACTAGAATAAAATACACGATCCAAAAAGGATAAGATGCGACCACTTGGATGCGCATAATATACCGGTGTCCCAAAAATAAAGCCATCTGCTTCTTTTGCTTTAGCAACAAACGCATTCACATCATCATCCGTAAACACACATCCCATATCGTTACACTGTCCACAGCCAATACAATCCCTAATAGGCTTGCCACCTAGCTGAAAGATTTCATACTCAATTCCATCATTTCGTAACTGCTTCCCAATTTCTGATAGTGCCACAAACGTATTCCCATTCGGTTTGTGACTACCATTTAACATAAGTACTTTCATAACAAACTCCTCTTCTAAACCTTAATGAACGCTTTCAATCAGTGTACTTACTTCCTCACTAGACATCGGACTATCTTGCGCATCTATCGCAAATGAGTAGTCCTGATCCGTCCAAGTAGCCACGCTTACTATTCCTTTTTCACCCTTCATCATAACTTCAAGATTACCAACTGTTACTGTGTTTGTTTCAGAATAATCATTGTAATCACCACTAATATCCTCAGAACCAACTGCCTTTCGAACCAAAAGACTGGTTTCCCCTTTTTGATAGATGACCTGAATCAAATCTTTATCAATTGCTTCAATCTGGTATTTCGAATACTCTCCAATGGCATCTGGAACTTCCATTTCAAAGCCAGCAACTTTGGTAGCATCCTCCATTGTATCGCATTGGATAAATGGGTTTGCAATCTCATTTTTTCCATCTTCGCTTTGCTTACTTATATCATTATTTGCTCCACAAGCGGTAAACACGCATACTGTTAGTGTACACAGAATCATCATAATCCGTTTTTTCATAGTATTTAACCCTTCCCATCATTGACTTTTATTAGTTATTTTATTAAGTAAGTAAATCTATTTCTCATAATTTATAGTATATCCCAGCCCTCCCTTACAATCAATTCAATTTTGTCCAATCGAAGTTTTCTCTCGAAGTAATTGTATTCCCACTCAAAAAATGGTATTCTACGAACAGTAATCTCCGAGCTTATTTCGATAAGCTCTTTTTTCATAAGAAAGAAAGGTATTAATATATGATTAAAGTTGAACACCTGTCCTACTCCTATCCACAAAAAGATCTTTACACTGACCTATCTTTCACGCTTGAAGATGGTCAGCACTGCGCTTTTATTGGCACTAGTGGAAGTGGAAAAAGCACGCTCATTGACCTACTCATGAGCAAGGATGACTATCACTATGATGGGAAAATCAGAATGGATTCCAATTGCCGCATTGGGTATGTAAGCCAATTTCCAAAATGGAGCGGGTTGCAAGATTGCTCTGTTTTTGATTATATTGCAAACGATTTTACTCTTTTACAGCATAAAATCAGTGCCCTTTGTGAGAAAATGGGTACTTCTGAGGATTTAGATTCAATCATGGAAGAATACCAGATTGCTTTTGACCAATTTCAGGCTATTGATGGTGACAATTATGAAAATAATATTTTGAAAAAATTGAATCTCGCAGATTTAGGGGAACGCAGAAATTTATCTGTTTCCAAGTTAAGTGGGGGTGAATTCAAGTTAGTTTGCATCATGAAAGAAATGTCCACGAACCCAAATTTACTAATTATGGATGAACCCGATGTGTTTCTAGATTTTGACAATCTAAACTCTCTTCGTCAATTAATCAATAGCTACAATGGAACCCTGCTTGTCATCACCCATAACCGTTATCTTTTAAACCACTGTTTCAACAAAATCCTCCACTTAGAAAACATGGAACTTCAAGAATTTGATGGTAGGTATATTGATTACAATTTTGCACTTCTTGAAAAGAAAATTGAGCTTATGGAACTTGCTGCTGCTGATACAGAGGAAATTGAACGTACGGAACAGGTTATTGACCGTCTTCGCGCAATTGCGACACACAATGCACACGCTGCAATGGGGAAAACGTTGAACGCACGCGTCAAAATCCTAGAACGACTTGAAGCACGCAGAATCAAAACTCCTTTTGTGGATATTAAGCAACCTGAAATTAAATTTCAAACGCTAGAAAAATCTAAAGAAGACTCTGAAACTTCTTCCATTTCATCTCCAACGATTCAGGTCTCTGATTATCAAGTCGCTTTTGATGACATTTTATTGGAAAATGTGAATTTCGAAATTGGAGCAAATGATAAAGTTGCATTAATTGGAACAAATGGCTCCGGTAAAACAACCTTGCTTCGCGAAATATTTCATAATAAAACGGCTTCTATCACGATTAATGGGGAACCTGCGCCTGCTTATTTATCCCAGGTTCAAGGCGAGGTATTAAAAGAAGAAAATCTGGTCCTTCACGAATTTTTAGACTTGGGATTTGACACAAACCATAGTGTTCATTTACATTTATCTGATTTTGGATTGGAACAGGAGATTCTTCATCAACCTATTTCTTCTTTATCCGGCGGTGAAAAAAACATTCTGCAACTTGCAAAAATTTGTGCCAAACAGTCCAATCTTTTGTTATTAGACGAACCTACCAGCCATCTAGATACTTACTCACAAATTGCTTTAGAACAAGCCATCCGCAGTTATGATGGTGCAGTATTAATGATCTCCCATGATTTTTATACCATCGTCAATAGTATGGATTATGTACTTTTGATCGAAGATAAGGGAATTCGAAAAATGAGCATGCGTGCATTTCGAAAAAAGATTTATGCTCATCACTTTAATAAAGATTATCTAGAATTGGAACAAAAAAAGAAAGAACAAGAAACAAAAATTGAACTCGCTTTGAAGGATCACAATTTCGAGCAAGCAAAAACGCTCTGTAACGTACTAAAAACGATCAATAACCGCCTGTAAAGTGTGAATCCCGCCTCTTTACATTTTTCTGACATTACATGATAATACACTAATATAAACTATATTTTTTAAAAGGAGCATTATTATGTACAATTATTATGGATTAAGTGAAGGTGCATCTGCAGGGTCATCCGTTATTAGTTTTGCCATTGGAATACTTATGCTTATCAGTTATGTATTTATTTTTTCAAAAGCGGACGAAGCGCCTTGGGCACCTTTTCTTCCAATCTACAATGCTTATTGTCTTACTAGACTTACTTTGGGAAATGGATGGTATTTTCTAGTATTACTCATCCCTATTGCAAATCTTTTCTTTCTTGCACTAGTTACATTCCGCCTTGCAATTGTATTCGAGAAAAGCATACCATTTGCAATTTTTGCAATCTTTTTTCCATATATTGCTATTCCGATTATTGCTTTTGGAAATTGTAAGTATCGCTATATAAGCTAAGAAGTATAACCATATCAACCTATTTTAGGAGAGTAATTATGTTTGATTTATTAAAGTTAACAGATGGTGTTTCTGTTGGTTCAGCTGCCGTAAGTTTTGCATTATCCATCTTTTTTCTAGTGTGCTTCGTTGTTATTTTTACAAAGGCAAACAAGCCTGGTTGGGCAGCAATCATTCCATTCTATAATTTTTATTGTTTAACGGATATTGCAATGGGCTCCGGATGGTTCTTTTTATTAATGTTTATTCCAGTTGTTAATGCCATTTATCTAGCTATTTTATTATTCAAGCTAGCGAAGTCATTCGGAAAAAGTACTTTATTTGCTATCTTAACGATCTTTTTCTCATATGTTTGTATACCAATTATTGCTTTTGGAAAGTCTAATTACCAAGAACAATAAACCAAAAACTCGAGACATAATTACAGTGCAGTAAAAGTGAAAATACACTTTCTACTGCACTGTTTCTATTTTAACAGACTATTTTGGGTTTACTTTTTTATATGAATCCTTTATAATGCATATGAAAAACTAATCTTAATCTATTAATAAGGAGACAAATCATGGAATATTCACCATTACAAAAAGCCAGATATGCATATGCACCAAAGCTTCCTGAAATGCTAAGAAGTGGTATTGCAAATATTGGTGTTAAAGAAGGTTCAGAAACACAAAGCGTTGCTGATCAAGACGCAATCAAAGCACTTTTCCCAAATACCTACGGTAAAAAAGAAATTACTTTTGAAAAAGGTCAAAATACTTCTGAAACAAAGAAACAAGTTGTAGGTGTTATTTTATCCGGCGGACAAGCACCAGGTGGACACAATGTTGTTTGTGGATTATACGACGCATTAAAAGCAACTAGTAAAGAAAATGAACTTTATGGTTTCAAAAATGGTCCAAGTGGATTAATTGATGATGACTTCCTCGTATTTGATGATGACTATATCAACGAATTTAGAAATACTGGTGGATTTGATATTATCGGTTCTGGAAGAACAAAACTTGAGTCCGATGAACAATTTGCAATTGCTGCACAAGTATGTAAGAAAAATGGAATCACTGCAATCGTAATTATCGGTGGTGACGATTCAAATACAAATGCCGCTGTTCTTGCTGAATACTTCGCAGCTCACAATACGGGAGTTCAAGTAATTGGTTGTCCTAAAACAATTGATGGTGACCTTAAAAATGAAGACATCGAAATTTCATTCGGTTTTGATACTGCAACCAAGACATATAGTGAGTTAATTGGTAACATCGAAAGAGATGCTAACTCAGCTAAAAAATATTGGCATTTTATCAAGGTTATGGGACGCTCTGCTTCTCACGTTGCCTTGGAATGTGCTTTAGAAACACAACCAAACATCTGCTTAGTATCAGAAGAAGTAGCTCAGAAGAAAATGTCTCTTTCACAAATCGCTGACTATATCGCTGATTCTGTTGAAAAAAGAGCTGCAAAAGGAATGAATTTTGGTATTGCAATTATCCCTGAAGGTGTTGTTGAATTTGTTCCAGAATTCTCAAAATTAATTCAAGAAATCAACGAATTATTAGCTGGAAGTAAAGCTGAAACATTCAACTCACTTGCTACTTGGAAAGAAAAATATGCATTTATTGGAACCGGCTTAACCGCTGAATCAATGGGCGTATTTGAACTCCTTCCTGAAGGAATTCAACAACAACTATTCTTAGAAAGAGATCCACATGGAAATGTTCAAGTATCATTAATCGAATCAGAGAAATTATTCTCTGCATTAGTTGCTGATAAACTTGCACAAAGAAAAGCAGCTGGAACTTACAAAGGCAAATTTAGTCCATTACATCACTTCTTAGGTTATGAAGGAAGATGTGCTTTCCCTTCTAACTTTGATTCAGATTACTGCTATTCATTAGGATATAATGCATTTATGCTTATTCAGTATGGTTACACAGGTTACTTATCAAAAGTATCTAACCTTTCTAAACCTGCTACTGAATGGGTTGCTGGTGGAATGCCAATCACCAAAATGATGAATGTTGAAAGAAGACATGGTGAAGATAAGCCAGTTATCAAAAAAGCTTTGGTTGAACTTGATGGAAATCCATTCAAATTCTTTGAAGCAAACAGAGAACTATGGGCTGTTGAAACTTGCTACTTATATCCAGGTGCAATCCAATACTACGGACCAGCAGAAGTATGTGATATCGTAACAAGAACACTTAGTTTAGAACAAGAATAAAGTAACTATACGAATGCACAAATGGCGCTAGGAAAATCCTAGCGCCTGTTATTTTGTAAAACCTATTTATTCATTTAGAATATAAAGGATACCTAAAGTTCCTGGTCCGCAGTGACTACAAATAACGCTTCCTGCCCTTGTTTCTAAGATCTCAGCAAAATAGCCTAAATCTTCTAAGTAGTTGTGTACTTCTCTTACAATTTCTTGATCACATCCAGAATGTGTCAAAAAAATTCTATTCGGTCTTGCATTTGACAACTCCATCTCATTGTCTTTTACATAGGACATGATTACCCGTTTCATAGTCCCACGGTACTTTTTCCCAGCAACCATGTTTCCACTCTCCACACTAATCAGTGGATGTAACTTTAATGCACTACCTGCAAGCACTGCCACGCCACTACAACGTCCTCCTCTATGAAGATAAGTAAGCGTATCTACAACAAAACTAGCTCTTACCCTTGGAATCAATGCCTCTATCACTTCAATAATTTCAACAGCACTTTTTCCTTCCTTTGCCATAGTTGCAGCCTCAATCACAAGTAATCCTATCCCCGTCGATAAATTTTTCGAATCAATAACATGAATATCATCTTCTCTTTCTAATTCAACTGCTGCTAGACGCATAACATTCACTGTAGTTGACATTGATTCTGAAATTGAAAATACAATCAATTCATCTTCTGGATACTTTTCATACAAATTAACAACTTCTGTAATAGAAGGTGCCGATGTTTTTGGTGTATCCTTATTGATATCCGACCATTTGTAAATTTCATCTGGAGAAATATTAATTCCGTCCTCGTATTCATCATTTCCCAAATGAATGTGAAGTGGTGAAATCGCAATATCATATTTTTCAATTAGTTCTTTTGATAAATCACAAGTACTATCCGATATAATTTTTATCATTGTTCCTCCCCTTTCAGTTAAGTGGTTAATTGAAGATATACTAAATATTCTTTGCAAACTCTATTATTTCATCAATTCTTACATTCACATCTTCTTTATAATCAATCGAACACAATCCAAGCTTTCCGCTCGATTCAATATTTAAATGCCCATAAAAATGCTCTATGCTGCCAATGACTTTATCACATTCTGGCATACCTGGACCCGTTCGTATTGCAATTGTATAACCCATTTTCCCGCTCGAAATTGTTGCATGTGGCTCATGCGTATTGCACCAAGGCGTACACCGGTCTATAAACACCTTGAACTGGCCTGGAATATCAGCCCAATACGAGGGCGAAACAGATACAATCTTGTCAGCCCACTCATACTCCTTCATGAGTTTGTACACATCATCCTTTTGAAAGCATTCTGCTGTTGTATGGCATGTTCGACATCCTTTACATAATTTAATCTCATAATCATCAATGCACACTTCTCTAACAGTATTCTCATCCTTTAGATTCTGACTTACAATGTTTACTATTTCTGCCGTTGCTCCGTTTCTAACCGGGCTACAATTCATAATTAAGACGTTCATTCCGTACTCCATTCTTTACTCGAACAATATCCTGTTACATTTACCACTTTCCCCATAAAGATTGTAGCCAGTTTTCACATAGTTTGGGCCAAATTGATACGGTCGGTTCATCCTCTCCCAATCCTAAGGCATGCGGGCCATCGGAGAATATATGTAAATCAAACGCTAAATTTAATTCATTAAGGGCTTGTGCAAACAATAAGTTCTGACGCTGAAAATTCCAGTGGTCAGTCGCAGTAACCCATAGAAATGTAGGCGGTGTATTTATCGTAACATACTTATGATTTGAGGTGAAGTCAATCATTTCATCCCTGGTTATAGTATCGGCTAATAAAAAATCAGGTGGTGCATGGTCCTTTGAAAAAGGAGCCGTCTCACCATAACATAAAATCATGGCATTCAGCTTAGAGCTCGTTTCATCGATTGGGTCGCCTGACTCTTTTTGCCCAAAAAGGATCGACATCATCTGCTCATTTCGACTGCCTGATTCGATTATCCCATTATCGAAATGAGTTCCTACAAAAGAAGTAATATACCCTCCAGCAGAAAATCCAATCATTCCAATCTTATCGGGATCTACATGCAATTGATGCGCATGATAACGAACATACTGAATCGCTCTTACTGCATCTTTTGTTGACGTAAATGGTGTAAATGGAGCCACTCGATAGTTTAAAACAAATGCATTTAACCCAATTTGATTGAGCCATTCTGCAATCGGTTTCCCTTCACCTTCTGCCAGAAACTGAAAGGAACCACCTGGACAAACAATAATTGCTGGACGCGGTTCATCCCCACTTAATAAATAGGGGGTCAGCGTTGGTACTCCTTTATTATTTAAACCACCACTTGTCGAAAACAAGTCGCCATCTGGAACATTTTTCTCCCAAAGTTTTAGATCTATATTACTTAATTCCATTGAATAATTCCTCCTACTGTAATCTGCAACTTAAAATCTAGTTCATTATCTTACTCACTATACAAGACAGCACTACATTTTGTACTTAGCAAGACTAAGCGGTTCTCCTAAATCATTACGTATAATAAACCATTCCCCAAAATCTGCTAATTTGAGATTAATATAATCTTCAATTGTATAAAACTTTGTATCCGTTTCAGGATTGTAATGTTTTCCCTTAACATCAAAAATAATGACTCCTCTTAGCATTTCTTCACTCTCAAGTGGACTATCACAAGTAGCATCATAATTTAAAACAATCAAATGTAGCTCGCTTTCGTCTTCACTCTTACTAAGATAAAACTCATCACAAAACGACAAATCATTCTCCTTAGAAATTTGTATGGATTCATTTACATATTGTATTAAAATGTCTCTATTGATCCGATATTTTGTGCCATTAAATAGTGATTTCATTGCCTTCAAAAATCCCATAATAAACTACTCCTTTAATTCAAATTTCTTATAATATATATCAAATTCTATTTTTTGATAAAACCCCTTCTCATTTTACACCTTTTGCCCTAGTAATCAAATCTTTTTAAACATACAGATTGCTACTCTAAGTGCTCTATATTTGCACATTACATCCTAATCACTTATACTTTTAACTAAATACTAGAAATGGAGACAAGTGTTGTGAAGAAAGCGTACTATATATCTGTCTACAAGCCAAGCAAAAGATCACATTGTTATTGCGACCATATGGAAGAGAAAAAAACTCGCATTCGATCAGATAAGCGAGGTTAAAATTGAAGATGGATTTATTTTTTTAGTTTTAAAAAAAGGCTGTGTTGAGAAAATGCCTTCTTGGTTAGGTGCAAATCAAAACTTGTTTCATAGATTGAAAATAGAATTGAAACTTCTAAGGGGAAAATGAAATTTCTTGCTTGATTATATCAGCCCATTGATCAGCCTGTACCTCGCTAGCATGTCTTCTCTAGTAACAACCTCATCTGCAATGATATTGTTAAAGATTTTTTCTACAACGACACAAAATTCATTACATCCATTCGTTCAAGTAATTCTATCGTAATATTCCCTTTTTGAATGTAATAAAGCGTATGGCACTTCTCCCAATGGACGCCTTTTACTTCGCTAGTATTCACATATTCGAATCCAAAGTCCACAATCTCGGATTTTATCTTAGGGACCGAGTATTTCTTTTTGTTCTCATCTTGATCTCGCCAATTTCCTTGATGAAAAGGTAGAACAGATAAGTAGCCGCCCTTCTTCAATACTCGATACGCTTCCTCTAAGAGTATTTTCTTTTTTGCATAGCTAGCGTGTAATGTGTCATATAATAAAACCACATCCATTGAATGATCTTCAAATCTACTAAAATCGCTTACCTCTTCTCCAATCAATGTTATGTTTGTGATTCCTCGTTTCTTAATTTTATCTCCAACTTCTTTCATACAAATTTCAGAACCATCAATTCCATAAATCTTGCCCTTTGGATATGCGTATGCTGCAGCAAAGAGATACTGACCAAATCCAAACCCAAAATCTAGAATCTGTGGGCTTTCATTACCTTGTAGTAGTAGCATCGCTTTCATGAATTCAACGCCCTCTGTTTGTTCCCAGAGAGCGATGTCTTCATATAAATATTCATTTGTATTTTTGTAATTAATTTTACATTTAATATCCATTCCAATTATGACTCCTTACCCTCTATTATTTTATATGTATTGGGTACCCGATTTCAGAAAGTACCCGATCAAGGGTTCTTGCATTCATACTTGAAAATTCTTCAGATATGTGTGGCTGTTCTTTGTTAATGATACATCTCCCTAATTGCTCCACCTCAAGTCTATAATTTTGAAGTACGCTGACTGTTTTTATTTCTTCTTTTCCATCTACACAAAGCGTATAAGAAAGCTCTCCTTCTTCATTAAATTCTGTATCAGATTTAATGTATCCCTTTGATCCATGTATATATAATTGATCATATCTACGATACATCTCTTTTTCAAAATTCATACCGCAGTTAAATGAAGCTCTCACTCCGTTACCAAAATTCATAATAACACTTGTAAATAAATCCACTTGTTCGTCAGAATACTCAGCAACCCCTTGAACTGTTATTGGTTCTCTTTCTAACATTCGTAAAATCATACTTGTACAATAACATCCAAGATCATAAGTAGCGCCGCCATAGCACGATTTCTGCATGCGAATATTCGTCTTATTGTAACTTGAAGTCATAAAAGCACTCATGATATAGGATATCTCACCAAAGGTTTGATTATCGATTTCTTGTTTTAATGCATCTATATATGGTGAATGAAGATAAGCAAAGGCTTCCATCAAAATAACACCTTTTCTTCTTGCAGCTTCAAATAACTCCGCTACTTGTTTAGCTGTTGGTGCAAGCGGCTTTTCACATAAAACATGTTTCCCCGCTTCAATTGCTTTCATTACCCATTCATAATGCAACTGATTAGGAAGCGGTATATATATCGCACAGACTTCTTCATCCTGCAATAAGGAATCATAATCTGAATATGCTTTCACAAATCCAAATTTGTTTTTGAATTCGTTTACTTTTTCTGGATTTCTTCCTGAAATTGCGTAAAGTTCACAGTTTTCTGCCTGCACCATACCTGGAATTGTACACCCCATCGCAATACCCGCTGTACCTAAGACGCCCCATTTTACTTTATCCATCTCATGTTCTCCTATCTTTATATGAACTCTATTTATGATTTTCAGTGATCTTCTTATGGCAAAAATTTTCCAGAAGAAAGATATAACTTGTACCACTCTTCGTGAGTGAGATTGATTTTGCATGCTTCAGCCAATTCAGTCAAATGTACTGGATTCATGGTTCCTGCAACTACCTGTATCTTCGCTGGATGCCGCAGAATCCAAGCAATCGCAATGGCTGCTTTTGTAACACCATACTGATTCGCTAATTCCCCAAGAACCTTGTTCATTTCAGGAAATTCTGGGTTATCAATAAACATTCCCTGAAACATTCCATGTTGAAGTGGAGACCATGCTTGAATGGTAATATCATTTAGACGACAGTAATCAAGAGCACCTCCATCACGCATAATTGACATATCTGTCGTTTTGTTATTCATATATAAATCCTGGTCGATCAGCTGCGACTGCTCTAAAGATAGCTGCAACTGGTTAATCTTTAAAGGCTGTTTTACATATTTTTTCAATAATTCAATCTGCATAGGCATCGTGTTGCTGACACCAAAATGACGAACCTTTCCTGCGGCTTCAAGTTCATCAAACGCTTCTGCAATCTGCTCTGGGTCATATAATAAATCAGGTCTGTGTAATAGAAGAACATCTAGGTATTCTATTTTTAATCTCTTAAGAATTCCATCGACACTTTCAATTATACTTGCCTTTCTCCAATCGAAAATCTGCTTGTCAAACCTTAGACCACATTTTGACTGGATAATTAAATCTTCACGTTTTACACTAGTAAGCGCAATGGCATCACCAAATCTTGTTTCTGCCTCACCGTCACCATAACATGTGGCGTGATCTATAAAATTAATCCCCAAATCATAAGCTACCCGAATCATATTTGCTGCATCTTCCACCGAAAGCGCTGGCATACGCATACAGCCAAGTATAAGTCTGGATGCATTTTCTGGTCCATTTGCGATATTTACGTTTTGCATCATATTGCCTCCTTTCTTTCACTAAACCATTCGTTTATAAATTGTTTTACCAACTCCCCACAATCGCTCTCGCGATCCTTACCAAATGCAAAGAATGTAGCTGAATAAAAATCAAAATTTTCCATTGTGAACCTCCCTAGTCTTTAGTATAATAAGTGCATTATACAACTTGAAGTTAACTTTAAATCAAGCTTTATTTGGAGGAATTATGACCTATACAATTACCGAACTCTCAAAAATGTTTCACTTACCAGCATCGACAATACGTTATTATGAAAAAATTGGGTTACTTGAAAATGTAGAGCATGTAAATCCATATCGTAGAGTCTTTGACGAATCCCATGCAGTTCGCTTAAATGCCATCGAATGCTTTAAAAAAGCGCTCCTTCCTTTAGATGAAATTAAAGCTTTTTTCACATATGAAAAAGATATGGTCGCCAATTATGAGAACATCTTAGACATGATGAAAGCCCAGGAAGAAAAGACTTTAGAACGCATGAAGGATTTAGAAACAGGACTTACACATCTACAGAAAAAAATTCGATACTACAGCTTGGTTAATGAAGCAATCAAAAATGATTCCCCATTACCAAGCTGGAACGATTTATAATGCAAAAATAATGCCTGTAATAACTGCATTATTCATGTTCCTATTTCCGGAGAATTTTATCCATCTTTCTCCCCTTTGCAAGTTCATCAATTAATTTGTCCAAATATCTAATTTCTTGCATAAGCGGCTCCTCAATATTTTCCACCCGAATACCACAAATAACCCCCGTAATATTCTTACGATTTGGATTTAATTGTGGCGCATTCAAGAAAAAATCACCATATGCAAGATTGCTTTCCATCATCTCTATTATTTGCTGTCTTGTATACCCTGTAAGCCAGGATGTAATCTCGTATACTTCTTCTGCTGTTCTCACCTTCTTCTCGGCTTTAGCAATCAGTAATGGATATACCTTTGAGAACAGCATCCCATAAACTTTTTCATTGTTCATATTCTTGCCCATCCTAATTTTTCATTTTACCAACTTAATAAGTATACTACATTCTTAAGATATTTACAGGAGCAGTGTAGCACCTTAGACGCTAGTATTGTAGGCGATTACAAAACATTTGTTTTTGAATTCTACTCTTTATTATATCTAGTATTGTATTTTTGATATTCTATCGCATAGTCTATTGGCTCAGTTTTCTCCCTATTCCCACTTACAATCATCGTAAAATCATCATTCAAAAAATGCATACTATTAATACTAAAATCATAAACAGAATATGCATATCCCATTTCGGATGTAATCATTTCTTTTGTGTTATATTCATCAGCGAACACAAATATATGATCTAGATACCAATCTCTATTAACATGCACTTTACTTCCATCAAAATATCTCATAGAACCATAACGCCCATAATACAATGATTCATTAAAGAGACTAGCAAGATTCTCTTTATCTTTTTCATCAAATATCCTTTTTACTTCTGGGCTCTCTATTGTTTCATTACCAGTTAATTGTGAGGCATCAATTACTGTATCTTGATTTGAAAAAGCAACCATCGCATCAATCTCATCACTATAAATTGTTTTCGTTTTTTCTTCTAGTATACCAAAATCATCAAATGTTATTAATTTCAAAACTTTAACAGGGGATATATGGTATCCAACTGGCACGTATTTTTTCTTTCCATCTTGACCTATTGCAAAATCAAAATCATAGAATGGGACAGATGGATATGTTATCATCGAAATAATATAATCATCTGTTGTTGGTTTAAAGTATAATTCATCCTCATTATTCACGGGAAAAGCATTTGGAATAGGCGGAATACTTGAATTCTCCTCTTTTATAAAAATATCGCTGATTTTTCCTGCTTCAATTATTTCATTTTCAAAATACAATTGATAATAATAGTCCGGCTTCAGATACTCGGAAATTCCTTCGTACTTATACTTCATAGCTACTCCATAATCCATTCCCTTTACTATTCCAGCCTTTCGAGCCTCTTTGTAATCAAGACTCTGTTCTTTTTTGCTCCCATCCTTATTATAAAAATCTCCCAATACCTCTCCCTCACCGGTAGCGTTCGTGTGGTGGAACATTCCAAAAGCGGCTAAAGGATCCTCACTTTCTTTATTATCCTGTTGATCTGTTTCAAATATTTTTTTCTAATTGCCTTATCATCATAATATGTTCTCTTAACATCTTCTCCATAAATTTTGAATTCTCACTTGATGTATTTTTAGGGATTTAATAACTATTATATCTTGTTATAAAAATCTCGTCAAACCCTTGAAAACACTAAAGTTTTCGTAGGTGTTCTCTCCGTCACATCTTGTATCGTGTTATATCGTTTTACCCTTGTTTACGAATCCTCATAAGGGAAAAAATAAGGGAAAGAAAATCTGGTAGCAACTTATAACAAATTATGAAAATGGCAGTTGGAACTGGATGAAATGCTTATAATATATTTTCAAGAAAGGATGGATTGGATGAAAATTATATATGCAGAGTACAACATTTACCACAACAGCATTGATATATGCACTTATGCCGGATATATTCTTCGGATTGACTGTGCAAAGGCAGAGGAAGGTTTGAAGACTACTCCTAATTCAGAGTGTGCCTTAAATGCCCTTGCAATAGATAATCCACTAGAATATGCCAGACTGTATCTCGATGGAACCATGCAGATATGGATTGATGCGGAGGATTCATTAGAAATTTGGTGCTTTGTATTGTAAAAATATATATTATTTGTATTGAGTTTTAGAAAGAAAATGTCGATAATGAAAAGGGATTATATACAAGTGTCTAATTTAATATACGAGGTGTAAAACATTGATTTATATAGTGGACAATTTCTTGAATTATTTAATATATCTATTCATTATTTATTTTGGATTTAAGATACAGCCTAGGAAGAATATAATTTTCCGTTGGCTCTCGGTGGTGGTTGTATTTGCGGCTGGTATTTTTAATATGTACTTTGAAACCAATTCTCCTATTGTGTATGTGTGTTGGAGTGTTCTGTCTGTATGCTTGTTTTTCAAGGAACGTTTATTGCGTTTAGGGATATTAAGTTTTGCACTTATGTATTTTACAGGAATTATGGATACATTCAGTGTTATGCTCATACAGATTTTGCTTATAGGAGGGGCTGTTGAAACTGCTTTGGCATGGTGGATGGAGATAGCATATGCTATTTCATTTTTTGTATATTTCATGGTATATACAATACTTCTTAAAAAAAATGAGGTTTATTTGAATGATATAGAATACAGATATAAGGTTGCCATACTGGTGCAAGGTAGTATATTCCAAATGTTTTATAATTTTGTATTTGCTTTTTTTGATGAGAATCATGAAATGTATGGCTGGGATGCATATGTTGTGTTTTTTGTTAGTATCGTAGGAGCTATTTATGCTATTTTTTTGACTCTTAGTCTCGCTATAAAGAATGTTCTTTCAAACAGGCAAAATAAAGAACTTCAATCTTTTATGTATATGCAAAAAGAGCAATATGATTACCAACTACAACAGTCGGTGGCAGTGCGACGCTTTAAGCATGATTTGACAAATCATATAGGTGTTCTTAGAGAACTGGTAAACCAGAAAAAATTGGAAGAAGCCAGAGGATATATAGATACCATTTGGAATGCTCAAGATGAATTTGAATTAAAAATTCATTCAGGAGATAGTTTTTTAGATGTAATTATGAATTACTACTTATATATAGCGACGAAGGAGAATATTAACTTCACTGTATCGGGAAGGGTGACATCTATATCGTACATAGAGATGTTTGATATTACAACTTTGATGGGAAATGTATTGCAGAATGCAATAGAAGCATCTAAAAAGACGAATGAACCGAAAATAAGAGTTGAGTTTATAGAGCATAAAACAGAAATTTTTATTTCAGTAAGCAATAGCGTTATTGAAAAGGTAAATACAAACAATAATTTTTTGAAAACTTCGAAGAAAGATAAAAGGAATCATGGATTTGGTTTTAAAAATATTATTGCAACTGTTGGAAAATATCATGGGGAATACTATATGGATTCTTTTGTAGAAAATGGAGAGCCAATATTTAAAATCAGTATTGCTATTCCAAAGGAGATAAAGCAATGAACATATGCGTGGTAGAAGATGAAGAAGTATGGAGAAATAAAATACAGGAAATCATTGAAAAATACTGTATGGAAAATAATATTTTATTTCAAATTCATTTGTGCAGTAATGGAACTGATTTTATAAAAAATAAAGACGCAGATTTGGTGTTTTTGGATATTGAACTTGCGGAAGGAGAAAATGGTTTTGAGATAGCTGAGAAGTTGATCAATGCTGGGAAACAATGTAAGATATGTTTTCTGACTTCTCATACAGAATTAGCCCGTTTAGGATATAGAGTAAATGCATTCAGATACATTGATAAGAAACATTTGGAGGAGATAGAGGAAGCACTGGATTCTTTTCTTAAAACGAAAATACAGGAAAAAAATATTTGTTGCAATGATATTTCCGGTATATGTAGAAAAATAAAGTTGGATACTCTTTTACTTATTGAAACAAGTGGAAGAAAATTGAGATATCTTATGGTGGATGTCAAAGAATATTTCTGTGAAGGAAATATATCTGAAGTGTCAAAGAGGCTGGAACAGTTTGGTTTTTTTCAAGTGCAAAGGTCATATGTTATCAATATGAAGTTTATTGAAAAGGTGGACAGCCGCAAGGTTACCTTGCGTAATGGATTAGAGATAGCGATTGGAAGAACTCATAGTAATGAATTTAAAAAAGCTTTTTTTAAATGGAGAATGTTCTTTGATAATTGATTAAGAGACTTATTTCATGATGACTTGTGTCGTTTGCGCAAAAAATGTGTCGTTTGCGCACAAGATATTTCCTTGGTTTTCTGTTTGTGATATAAAACAAAGTGTTCGGGTAATTTTACATAAATTATCAAGAAAAATGTTTTTGTGACAAAAATAGAACAATAGTATGCCAGGGAGGAGGAAAAATGGTAATCACAGACAATCAGTTAATTGGTAATTCGTCATATTCAAACGGAAACACTGTAATTATGGAGAGGAAAGCTGAACAGGCTAAGGATTCTGCGGAAAGTGCGATTTCTGAAAAGCAGGCTTCAAAAAGTAACACGAATGATATTGCTGCCATTTATGAAAAGAGTAATCCGGGCAACTTAAAAATGGTTACATACGCAAAACCAGGTACTGTAAAAGCAACGGCATTAAGCAAGAGTTCGATGAAAGATGTTCAAACAAAATTAAATGCTATTGGATATTCCTGTGGTACGCCGGATGGAATTGCTGGAAAGAATACTAAGGCGGCAGTTATGTCTTTTCAAAAATTGTGCGGATAAAAAATCAAAGTGGCGATACTACAAATGAAACTATAACAAAATTGAATTCCGTGTATAATCGCAGCCAAAAGGGTGTCTTATCGAGAGGATTAAGAAATAACGCCAGTGTTAAGAAATTACAAGAGAATTTAAATAAATTGAATTTTAATTGTGGTACACCAGATGGAACATTTGGAGTTGCAGCAACACTAGAATTATCGTATAGTTATGTTAAAGATAATAATTATGCCACAAAATATAGTGCGGATAAAGAAAGTAACTTTCTGGGTCAACAAAACTGATGGAGGTATTGATTTGTGAATAAGAAAGAAATAACCATATTGATATGTGCTCTTTTTATGATGCTTAGTTTAGGAGCTTGCGGAAAGGTGAAAGAAGATGAATATACCGCAACGCAGCAGGAAAGCAGTATGCAGGTAGGTGAGACTGTAGATTTGGAAATAAATGCTGATGAAGATACAGTGAATATGGATTCGGAGATAAAAAACGATGAAGACATAAATACAGAAAATTCATCATCTCTAAATCAGCAGGAGAGTAGTTCACAGGTGGTTGAAAGTGTAGATGAGAAAATGACATCAGAAGAACTATTAGATTTATTTATAAACGGTTCAATAGATGCAGTTAATTCAACAGATATGACTTTAAAGTTTAACATTGCTGATTTTAACATAGACTCTGAAGGCTGGGATTCATACTCTATTGGCGAGCGAATTGACCTTGACAATGATGGTGAAAACGAATTGATAATTTGTGGTCCTTATGGTGGAATATACTTTGATGCTCGCGATAATAATGTATATGACTTTGCTATAGGGGATGGTAATGCCAATGTACTTTCATATACCTATTATAACGGAGAAATATGGATTATGTACAGTAACAGTATGAATGAGGGATATGAATGTTATAATATGGAAAAATATGAAGGTGCTGACAATTTAGTTGCTGAAATGAGTTTTAGTGCGGAACTTGTTGATGCAAATAATCCAGAGGCTGGAATGAAATACTTATTGAATGGGAATGAAATTTCCTATGATGAATATGCAGCGTTTGGTAGCAAAATCTTTGCGGCTGAAGAAAGTACAAACTAAAGCATATAAAGGGGCGATTATCTCGCCCCTTTGTCTCTGCTTCGGTAAGGTTGGCTGGCGTTTAGCTTGTAAGCACTAATCCCCATGCCATATATCCTGTTGATTTTTTAGTTCCTTATTTTGATCCTCATTTTTTCCCGTACTCTTCACTTCATCTTTTTTTTCTACCACAAATTTATCTGCATCTAGCACTTCATTCTCATCCATCTATCTGTTTCTCCCATAATCAGTATCTGTTAATCTTGATTATAAAGGCTCATAAATAGAACCTGCATATTATGTTGTGAATGGCCCGATTTTTGTTGTCAACCTCTTCGTAGCTTTGTGTTACTTTTAACGTTAACTGCATCAAAATATTATAATCAAGCTTAGGAATCCGATGTGAAGTTTCTAATAATCCGCTCACTGATATCATATGAATTTTCTGACCGTTGTCTCTATCAAAATGCTTTGTTGCAAAATATCCTTCACAAAACTTCGAAGGAAGAAGTCTTGTATCTGTCATAGGCAATTGACATTTCTTTGCACAAACGGAATAATCATATTCTTCTCTTCCAATATTCCTTATCCGTAAAATCAATCGCTATATTCTTCGATTCCTGCTTCTCAAATTTTTCCACATCGTCCCCAACTTCTTTTCGCACGGCTGCCTTTCCAATATACTCCATCTGAAAATGCTCGCAAAATCGTTTGATACCATCTTCAAAGGGACTAATTCCATATTCAAAGTCATAACCACATGTGGTAATAATTCCACATAGCTTTCCTTCTACTAGGCTTGGACCTTCGCTCCTTTATTCTCTAACTGTTCTATAAATGGTTTTGTTAGAGTTGTTGTATCTCCATTTTTTCTATTCCTCCCCTTGGGGAATCTTTTTCATTCTCATCATCCGTATACAAATAAGAATCGACCCAAATCCATACCCTAATGGAGCTAAATACCATAGATTTTCGTTAATAAATACTGCTCCAATAAATCCAGTTAAACAAAGAAATCCACAGATTAGAACTAAAATCTTCATACTGATATATAACTTATTATTTCGATTGATGGCTACTCCAAGAGACAGAAATGCCAATCCCATAAAAAGCCCCCATGCTAAATAGTCAACTGCCATTTCAACAGAAGGCCAATAACCGATTCTAAAATAATTAGGTACATTTATACCATCTGCAATCAATTTTCTTGTAACTGTTATGTTAACTATATGTGCAAGACCTGTTAGAGCACATGTACACGACATAAATGCAAGCATAACAGTTCTGTATTTAGACTCAATGTTCAGTAGAATTGCTAGTTCATTAAGAACGACTAACAATACCAGTGCTCCAATAATTGTTAGTATTTCCCATATCGTTAGGGCAAGCTCCTTTTTCGTAATAAGAAACATTATTACCGCCATAAAGTATAAAACACAAGTTATTACTCCAATTTGTGGAACCTTTTTTAACATACTTACACCTCTGTCTCTTCTATCTACCTTTGCCACTATTAATAATATATTTATAACCCTGACTTGTCGCCCATTCTTTCAGCTCCTGTACAAATATCTCCAGTTCCTCTGGCGGTATTCTAAAATCTTCAGGCCAAAAAGCAATCGTTTCTTCCTTTGTAGGGCAACTTTCACAGATTGCATGGTATGTGTTCTTATCATCCGTACAGATCAGATTATGATTATACATAAATATATTTTTTTGAAGTTCGAACTTATATTTCATTATCAACACTCCTCGCAACATCCTCTTCGATATGTTTCCTTGATTCCATCCAGTTTTTTAGTAATTACACTAACAAGAACCATATTTGTAATCTCCCATACAAAATAATAGTCTAATTATATCATATAAATGGCTTTTAATTACCTACCAATACATTCCAAACAGTTATTCCTTACTTATGCCATTCATAATAAGGTTCCCCCATTAACAAAAAAGCCTCATTCTCAAGTTCTTTATTATGTTCCCGAATGTTTTGTGTAAAATGTAAATATTCCTTTTCATCTGCACGGTTTCTCCTTCATCCTCTTCTCAAATTCCATGGTTAGGCTCTGAACATCCTCATAACCACTGATGTCTATGGTAAAAGTACGTATCCTAATCCCATTTTCTTCCCCATCAAATTTTACGGTAGTCCTTTTCGGGCTATTTCTTAGTTTACTTACTCTCAGGACCTTAAATCCATATAGACTAAGGTCTCGCTGTGGACCCTCCATCAATTTTTCAATAATTTTTTTCTGTTCACAGAGAGTAATCAATGACACAAAATCTCTCATTCTTCTTCTATAAAATAAGATCGAAAGGATATCTTCAAAATCAAAACCTTCTCCTATTCTAGAATAATTTTTCTTAAAATATCCCCAAAATGCAGGATGATTATACGTAAAATACCAAAGATTACCTTCACCATCCCGAGCATAGATATTCTTTGCATTATTTGTTTTTGTTGAAAGCTTTCTTGGCAGTATTGCTACTAGTATCGTCATTATTAGCAGAGGTATAATGATCAACCACGACACAACCTCATCATTCTGAATATCTAATTCCATGATTATCATTACCAGTATCGTGCAAAAAGCCAAAGCTACCCCCGTAACAATAATTGGTAGATATATCATGTTTTCCAACATTTTTTCACCCCGGTTGCCTTCTACGTCTGTTCTCCATACTTTTTTCTCCATACTTTTTTCTCCATGGCTTTATTGCTCCCTTTTCTTTCATTTACTTCCTTATATCTTACACCTCTTGATCTGAATTTAAAACCCTTTTAGACATACAACACATTGCTCTAATTGCTTTAAATCTGCACATTATACCAAATAACCACAAGTACCTTTCACTTCAAATGAATTGTTATCTACCCATAATTCGCCTTTATTTCTTAAAAATTATACATGATATAAAAACATCACATTTTCATATCGTGAAATCAATGGTTTTGTATGTTACAGTCTCTCCATTTCAGATCGCAAACTAGGTAATCTTATTATCGTTTTTTACTATTTGTGTTCTATCCTTCCTTATTTATGAAATTCTATTGCCTCCAATGCCTTCAACACCATATACTCATCTGCTTCAAACATATGAGAATACCTTTTGAAAATAGTCTCCTGCGTATCTCCGCTTACTGACTCAATCACCGGAATAGGTGTTGCCTGTTTAATAAGATTGCTAATATAAGTGTGTCTGAAATCATGGCAATTATATTCCCGAATACCCACTTTTTTGCATGCTCTCTTAATTACAGTTGTGCATGCCCCATGGTCAAATGAAAAAATTGAATCTGTTTTATTTCCTCCGCGTAATAGACATTCTTTTAATCTATCTCTATAAAGATCAATGACCTTTTGAGGAAGTGGAATTTTTCTTGTCTTATCATTTTTTGTTCCTTTCAAAAGCTTATATAATGAATTATATGATTTAGTAACACTAACACGCATATAAGATACCGGTTCATCTACCGCACGCGCACACTCTTCAAAATCATCATATTGAAGTGCAAGTACTTCTCCAATACGCATTCCTGTCCAATATAATAATTCAACCAAAAAATGATAATACACATAACAATTCTTGCCTAAACGCATAAATTCATTTTGTTTAAAATAAGTTGACAACTTCTCAAATTCTTCTATAGGTATCACATTACGTTTTACCCCTACTTTAATTCTGGGGCTATCCCAAAAATCAATAGGATTTTCTTTCAAATATCTATTTTTATAAGCCAAATTTATTAATTTTCTCAAGCATGCATTAATATTCCAAATCGTTTCCTCAGAGTATCCATACTCTCTACATTGAGTGATCAGTCTAAGGTAATTTTCTTCTGATATTGCGCTAAGTGCTAGTTGTGGTGACCAAAATTTTGTAATCATAATAAACTGCTGTCTAGTATTACGAATTGACACATTACTAAAATTATTTGCTTCTGCTTTCTCAATCCACAACTCCAACGATTGTTCCAAATTAATTTCCTCTGTATTAATCCTTAACTTGTTTCCCTTCATTTTAGCTAATGTGCTAACTGCTACTTTATACGAATTTATACCATAAACCCATTTAGCCTTATACTCTTTTTTCGTTGTAAAATGATTTACCTCCGTATAGCAGTACTTCACATCATACTTTCCGGTCTTCGTGTTTTTGTAAACTCCCGGTTGATTTGTCGAAATTCTGAGAATTTCTTTGTTTTTCTTTTTTTCCATAAAAATAAGCCTCCTTCGTATATTTTGTTTTGTATACGAATATTTATCATTTTGATATACGATAAACATACGAATACACTCCAAATATATACGAAAAAGACTTAATACACTGCCATGAAACGCCTAAATAAAGGGATTTTTTACTGTATGGTTTTCATCGTCGGAAACAACAACACATCCCTGATTGCAGCCGAGTCAGTCAATAGCATTACCATACGATCGATTCCAATTCCGATTCCACCAGTTGGTGGCATACCAACTTCCAATGCGTTGATAAAGTCTTCATCAATGCTGTTTGCCTCTTCATCTCCAAGTGCTTTTAGCTCTTCTTGAGCTTCAAAACGTCCTCTTTGATCAATTGGATCATTTAACTCTGAGAACGCATTTGCCATTTCACGGCATGTGATAAATAACTCAAAACGTTCTGTATAGTCTGGGTCTGTAGGTTTTCTCTTAGCAAGTGGTGAAATCTCCACTGGGTGATCCATAATAAAGGTTGGTTGCACAAGTTCTTCTTCCACAAATTGTTCAAAGAATAGATTCAGAATATCACCACGTTTATGTCTTGTCTCATAATGAACATGTTTTTCATCCGCTACTTTTCTTGCTTCTTCAACAGTCGAAATCGTCGCAAAATCAACACCCGCATATTGCTTAACCGCTTCCACCATCGTTAATCGTGCAAATGGTTTTGAAAGATCGATTTCCACTCCCTCATAGGAAATGAGCGTGGTTCCAAGTACATCATTTGCTACATGACGATAAACATTTTCACACAAATCCATCATTCCATAGTAATCGGTATATGCCTGGTATAATTCAAGTAACGTAAATTCCGGATTATGACGTACAGAAAGTCCTTCGTTACGAAATACACGTCCAATTTCATAAACACGTTCTAATCCACCGACAATGAGTCTTTTAAGGTATAATTCCAAAGATATTCTAAGATGTACATCTTCATCCAAAGCATTAAAATGTGTATCAAATGGTCTAGCAGCTGCTCCACCTGCATTTGGTACAAGCATTGGTGTTTCTACTTCCATAAATCCTTGTTGATCAAGATACTTACGAATTGAGCTTATAATTTTAGAGCGCTTTACAAATGTATCTTTTACTTCCTGATTCATAATTAAATCCACATATCTTTGACGATAGCGAATATCTGTATTTGTTAATCCGTGGAATTTCTCTGGAAGAATCTGCAAACTCTTGGTTAATAAAAGAACACAGGATGCATGTACTGAGATTTCTTCTGTCTTGGTTTTAAAAACTTCACCTTCAATTCCTACAATATCACCGATATCATATTTTTTGAATTCTGCGTAGCTTTCTTCTCCAATACTGTCTCTAGCAACATAACATTGCATCATCCCTTTCAAATCCTGGATTGTACAAAAAGAAGCTTTTCCCATAACACGTTTTGACATGATACGTCCTGCAATAGAAACCTTCTGACCTTCTAAAGTATCATAGTTTTCTTTGATTTCGCCACTATGATGAGATACATCATATTTCATAATTTCAAATGGATTCTTGCCGGCCTCTACTAAGGTTGCAAGTTTCTCACGTCGAACCTTCAATAATTGATTCAAGTCCGGTTCAACATTTTGCTGATTTGCGTTTGATTGTTCTTTCTTATCTGCCACGTTTTTTCTCCTTAATGATATTGTACAAGCCGGAATAACATTCTATTCCGGCTTTAAGTAATATGCTCAGTCTCAACTAGTTGGATCTTTCAATTTTCAACACTTTAAATTTCAGTATTCCAACAGGGGTATCCGCCTTTACAGTATCTCCCTTTTTAGAACCAATCAATGCTTTTCCTAATGGAGATTCATTCGAGATTTTACCTTTCAAACTGTTTGCTTCTGTTGAACCAACAATTTTAAAAGTCATTTCTTCCTTCAATTCAAGATCTTTAATAACTACCTGGCAACCGATATTAATCGTTTCTAAGTCAACTTCGTCTTCAACGACAACTTCTGCGTTCTTTAGGATTTTCTCAAGATCTTCAATACGTGTTTCAATATCACGCTGCTCATCTTTCGCTGCATCATATTCTGCATTTTCCGATAAGTCACCTTGCTCTCTAGCTTCTTTAATCTTTTGAGCCACTTCTTTTCTACGAACTACTTTCAATTCATGTAATTCATCTTCATATTTTTTAAGACCTTCATAGGTTAATATATTCTTCTTTTCTTCCATACTCGCTCCAATCTGCGCGTCTATTTACACGCCCACAACTATCGTATTATAACGCATTCTTTGAATCTATGTCAAGTTGGAACACTAGCAAATAAGTCTGCTATTGTTTTTTCCATTTCCTGCATTGTTTCCATTTGATTAATGACCTGCCTAAATTTTGCTGCATTGGGCATATTTGCACAATACCATCCAACATGTTTGCGCATTTCACGAACAGCTATATACTCACCTTTGCTCTCAATTAGCATAGCGGCATGTCGCAGAATCGTTTGATATAGTTCTTCCTTTTTTGGAAAAGGCACTATATCTCCAGTTTCTAGATAAGATACAATTTGATGAAACAGAAAAGGATTGCCTCTTGCTGCTCGCCCCACCATAATTGCGTCACATCCCGTTTGTTCAAGCATTTCTTTTGCTTTTAATGGGCTATCAACGTCCCCATTTCCAATCACTGGAATGCTGACTGCTTCTTTTACCTGCCTAATAATTTCCCAATCAGCTCTTCCATGATAATACTGCTCTCTCGTTCTAGCATGCACACTTATCGCTGCTACACCCGCCTCCTGAGCTCGTTTTGCCACTTCTACGGCATTGATTTGATCACTTGTGAAACCCGATCGTATTTTAATGGTTACGGGCTTTTTAATTGCCCTCACTGTCATTCTAACAATCTCTTCAATCCGTTTTGGGTCCTTCATCAAAGCACTTCCCTCTTGATTGTTGACCACTTTGGGAACTGGACACCCCATGTTGATATCAAGGATTGCAAATGGCTTGTCTTCAATTTGCTTTGCCATCTCAGAAATAATCTCTGGCTGTGCTCCAAATAATTGCAATGACACAGGAGCCTCATTAGGATGTATTGCCATTAAGTCCTGCGTGTTTTTATTATTGTACAAAATTGCCTTTGCACTAATCATCTCCGTACATACAAGTGCAGCACCTTGCTCACTGCATAGCACTCGAAATGGAAGATCAGATATCCCTGCCATAGGCGCTAATATTACCTGATTATTCAGTATTACATTTCCAATTTTAACTTGACTCATATTCTTCTCATATTCTTAATCTGTCTATATAATCTATTGTTTCTATTTCCTCTTGGTGTTTTTTTCATACAAAATTCTAAGTCCATCCAGCGTTAATGCATAGTCATAAATATCAATCGAATCGGTTTCATTTGAAATCATTCGTCCTAATCCACCAGTTGCAATGACTTTCAGTTCAGTAAGCTTTGTTTCCTCTTTTATTTTGCTGATGATATAATTGGTTTGCCCAATCTGTCCAAATACAAGTCCCGATTGCATGCTCGAGATTGTATCTCTCCCAAGAACATTCTTAGGTTTCTTAATTTCAATTTCAGGTAACTTTGCTGCATCTTGCCACAGCGCTTTTGCCGCTGTTCGAAGCCCTGGAGCTGTCACCCCGCTTGAAAATTCACCATCTTGCGATACAAAATCATAGGTTGTAGCAGTTCCGAAATCAATAACTAGTGCTGGTCCACCATACTTTTCATATGCTGCAACCACATCCACAATACGATCCGCTCCAACCTCTCGCGGATTATCACTTCCTAACTTAATACCTGTTTTAATCCCAGGTCCTACGATTAACAATTCGCTATCTAAATATTTCTTAATTGCATTCTCCAAAGCATGCATTACATTTGGTACAACGCTTGAAATAATAGTTCCACTGATTTCTTCTTTATCAATCTGGTTATTTTTAAGCAAATCCGCTATTACAAAACCATACTCATCTGAAGTTCTAGGTGTTTTCGTCGTAATGCGAAAGGTAGAAACGAGCTTTTCTTCTTTGTACACACCAAATGTTATATTTGTATTCCCAACGTCAACGGCAAGTATCATCTATTCTTCCTCTATCAATTCTTCCAATTTTTCATGTTTCACAAAAATTCTGTAAAAGAGTTTCAACTCCTCAAATAACGTTTGTCTCTTTCTTTGAATTTCTTTCACCAATAATCCACCACTAATTTCATCATATAAAATATCTTCTTCATCAGCTGTTGTAGATAATACTACATCTCCCGACTCATCAAATGAAATCGTAAAAATTCCACCCACTTCTTCCGTAAATAGAACACAAATTACTCGCAGTTCATTTTTGATTGATTCTGGAACACTTTGAAATAATTCATTGAAATAATATTTTTTTTCGTATGCATTTGCAGCGCAAATAGTAATGTTATCATTCTCCATCTACATATCCATAAAGACCTCTTACTGAAACCTCTCCAGCAAAAACAGTCTTTATCTCTCCTTGTTCATTTTTTACCAAAAGTTGACCCTGATTGTCAATCCCCAAAGATTTTCCAACATAGCTTTCTTTTAGGTCAAGTACTTTTACATCTTGATTCCGATTTACTAAATACCCTTCATATTCCGCTTTCCACCGTGCTAAATCGGCCTCTTTTTCAAAATAGGAATACTCTGCTTCAAATTCCTTCATAATTTCCTGCAAAACCAATACCCTGTGGTAACTTTCATGGGATTCTAGAAATAGTGAAGTTGCATGGGGTGCTTGCTCTTTCGGAAAATTCGTTTCATTTACATTAACACCAATTCCAACCACAATCCAATTTACATAATCAACTTCAGCATTCATCTGTGTCAAAATGCCACACACCTTTTTGCCCGAAATGACAATATCATTCGGCCACTTGATTTTAGCGTCAAGACCCGTTATTCTACGAATCGCACGGCACACACAGATTGCAGCAAGAAGCGTAATACTACTCGCTCGATTAGGCAAGAATTCTGGTTTCAATCCAATTGACATACATAGGCTCTTTTGATCTGTTGATACCCACTGTCTATTTCTTCGTCCATGCCCATTTGTCTGATAATTCGTCACGACCAAAACGTCTTGTTCCTTCTCCTCTAGATACCGTTTTGCATCTATATTGGTAGAAGTCGTTGTTTCCAAAAAAACTATTTTTCGATTATTCCAAATTTGTTGTTGGTTTAGTCTACTACTAATTTCTTGTAATGAGAGAATATCATCTTGATGAATCAGTCGATACCCCTTATTGTTTACAGCCTCAATTTGATACCCCTCTTTTTTCAGACTACTAATTGCTTTCCAGACTGCTGTTCTTGATACATTGAAATGCTCACACATTTCCTGCCCTGATACAAAATCATTTTTTTCCCTTAGCATGGATAAAATTTCGCTTTTCATTTATGCTCCTAAAGTCGCCGCCATTACTGCTTTAATTGTATGCATTCTATTTTCAGCCTCATCAAATACGACTGATTTGGCAGATTCAAATACTTCATCTGTAACTTCAAGTTCCGACATGCCAAATTTTGCATAAATATCTTTGCCAATTGCTGTATTCAAATCATGGAATGCTGGCAAGCAATGCATGAAGATGGATGCTTCACCCGCATTCTTCATAACCTGTGCATTCACTTGATAAGGTTTAAGCTCATGAATTCGCTCTTCCCAAACAGCCTCTGGCTCACCCATAGAAACCCAAACATCCGTGTACACAACATCCACATCTTTGGTTCCCATCTCCACATCACTAGTGAGTGTAATACTTCCCCCACTCGCCTTTGCAAGTTCTTTGCAAATTTCAACTAATTCTTGGTTTGGAAAGTATTTTTCAGGAGCACATGCTGTAAAATGCATTCCCATTTTTGCACATGCTACCATCAGTGAATTCCCCATATTATAACGGGCATCTCCCATGTAGGTTAACTTAATGCCATCCAAATGCTCGAATTTCTCTTGAATCGTTAGCAAATCAGCAAGCATCTGAGTTGGATGATATTCATTTGTCAATCCATTCCATACTGGAACTCCAGCAAATGCAGCTAAATCTTCAACAATCTGCTGTTCAAATCCACGATACTGTATACCATCATACATTCCGCCTAAAACGCGAGCAGTATCTGCTATACTCTCTTTCTTCCCAATTTGAGAACCCGACGGATCTAAATAGGTGGTTCCCATTCCCAAGTCCATAGCGGCAACCTCAAACGCACAACGTGTTCTGGTACTTGTCTTCTCAAATATCAATGCAACATTTTTACCACGCAATGAATCAACAAGAATTCCATTCTTCTTTTTCTGTTTATAATCTGATGCTAAATCAATCAAATACTCGATTTCTTCTTTTGAAAAATCCAAAAGCTTTAAAAAATTGCGTCCTTTAAGATTCATAACTACTCCTCCTAATAAAATAATAGTAAAGGACGTTTCAAATTGAAAACGCCCTTCTATAATTGCTTTAATTCATGTTATTTTCTCCGATTACCTCTTTAATACTTGATGCAAGTCCAGCCAATCCTTGGATTTGTGATGGAATAATGATTTTAGTTGCTTTTCCATCTGCTGCTTTAGCAAATGCTTCTAAACTCTTAATATGTAATACGCTTGCATCAGCACCCGCTTCACGAATCATACGAATACCATCCGCTGTTGCTTGTTGAACTTTAAGTATAGCTTCCGCTTCACCTTCTGATTCGCGAATCATCTTTTCCTTCTGAGCTTCAGCTCTAAGTATTGCAGATTGTTTTTCAGCTTCAGCCACTAAAATTGTAGATTCTTTCTGCCCTTCAGCAACTAAAATAGAAGACATCTTTTCACCTTCTGCACGAAGAATAGATTCTCTTCGTTCACGTTCTGCCTTCATCTGCTTTTCCATTGCATCCTGAATTGCAGCTGGTGGCAAAATATTTTTTAATTCAACACGGTTCACCTTAATTCCCCATGGATCTGTAGCAATATCTAATGTCGTACTCATTTTTGTATTAATGGTCTCTCTAGATGTAAGTGTCTGATCTAATTCCAAGTCACCAATAATATTTCTAAGCGTCGTTGCTGTCAAATTTTCAATTGCCATTAATGGATTTTCTACACCATATGCAAATAATTTTGGGTCTGTAATTTGAAAAAACAAAACCGTATCAATACGCATTGTAACATTATCTTTTGTAATAACTGGTTGTGGTGCGAAATCTACTACCTGTTCTTTTAGAACAACTCTTTTTGCAATTCGATCAACAAAAGGAATTTTGAAATGCAATCCCACTGACCAGGTTGCTTGGTAGGCACCTAAACGTTCTAATACTACTGCCTGCGCTTGAGGCACAATCTTAATACAAGAAGCCACTAATATTAACACAAAAACCAAAAACACCATCATTAAAAATACAAATACTCCCATCTCACTATTCCTCCTCTAATTTTGATACGATTAATTTATTACCTTCTACAAGTACAACTACAACCACTTCACCAACTGAAAAAGAGACTTTTTTATCCGATGATCTTCCCGTCCACTCAACACCGTCAACCATTACACGTCCGATGCCTTGTAAATTATCAATCTCACTTACCACAATTGCTTGCTTTCCAACCATTGTCTCTACATTGGTCTTTGTTCTCTCTTTGTTGAAATGCTTCACTGCCACTGGTCTAGTAAATAATAGCATAATGAATGACACAAGTATAAATAAAATGATTTGCAGCCACACTGGTACTCCTAAAACTGAGGCAATCATTGCAACGACTGCACCTGTTGCAAACCAAATTGTTGTTAACCCCATTGTTGCAAGTTCAATAATTACCAAAACGATGATTAGTATCAACCACCAAATCGTAGTGCCCATAAATAAATTTGTCAACATACTAATCCCTCCTCTCTACATTAAGTTATTTTACTATACTTAGTAAAAAAAGACAAGTTTCTAAAAAGGACTAAAAACTCCCCTATCATACCATGAAAGGGGAGTTTACTTACTTCTATCGTGCAATTATAGCTTCAATTTCAAAACACACTTACCAAAAAACATGATTTCCAATTACAATTCCCGCTCTAGATCCTGCACGTGCAAAATGGGTTGCTCCACCAACTGTAGTTGCTCCATTTACCGCTGCTTGCGCAGCCTGTAAGCAAGACGCTTTTGGTCCTCTAGCCAATACTGCCGCTACCTTTCCATTCGTAGCTGGTGGAAATTGAGATTTTGCAGTAATAACAGCCAGAATCGAGCCGCCATATCCATTCCTCACACGGTTCATAACAACAGCACCTACTGCAACTTGTCCATCGTATGGCTGTCCTCCAGCTTCACATTGAATTAAAGCAGCTAGCAATTCTACATCAGAAACACTTGTAGGAATTGCTCCCCTATTCTTTGTTAGCTTTGCAAGTTCTTTTGCTCGCTCTTCTTCTTCAATTTGCTTTATTGTTTTACCTGTTTCAACACAAAATGCCACACTTACAAACTCTGCAGCCACATATCCCTGTGTTTCTTCGTCTAGTTCAACTTTAACCCACTCATCCTGCTCTTCAAGTGCAGTAAGGGTGTCATTCATCTTAACCAATTTATATACGCCCGCATCTTCTCCAGGCTCTTTCCTTACTCTGAGTGCATCTGTTAATATCGTTGCTTTCAATTTTCCAACTTCTTGTTGCTTAGCAAGTGCTTCTTCACCAAATAACAAGAACTCGTCTTTTGTCCAGCCTTCAAGTTCTCCACTCTTTAACTTCGTCCATCCATCATGTCTTTCTAAAATTGATCCGCCACAATCTTTGTACAACTTACCCACTACAGGTGCATCCTCCGATGCCTCTTCTCGTACATTCACGCTCTTATCAACATTAGCCATTACAATGGTGGACAATTGCCGCTCATACTCATCGTCAGAACTATCTTTCTCTTCTTTCGCAGTTGCTCCATTATCCGATACTGTATCTTCTTCAATATCATACTGCATATGAACCTCAGCACCCGCTACAAGGGTGTCTAAAGAATAATCATTCATTGCTGCCTGTACATTTGCTGTCGAAACCAATGTAACAACGCCAGTAAATATTCCAACTAAACGACGTAACATTTTGCCTTTTCTGTTTGCCTTTTTCATAGCTACCTCCAGCCTGTAATAACACACTTATTGCATTTGTATTGCAATTATTACAGAAATGTTAAATGTCCTACGTCGAAATCATAACAAATTCTTAAGAATTTGTCAAATTAGATAATTTTTTCGTGATAATCTCTACATTTTTTGGGATTTTTCTATGCAAACTGACATGGCTTCAATCATGGCACTCCTAAATCCTTCTCTCTCTAAAACCTTAACTGCTTCAATAGTTGTCCCGCCCGGTGAACAAACCATATCCTTCAATTCCCCTGGATGCTTCTTGGTTTCTAACACCATTTTGGCACTCCCAAGAATTGCCTGGGCTGCAAATTCGTACGCCATAGCTCTAGGCATTCCATATAATACTGCAGCATCTGCCATTGCCTCAATCAAAATAAATCCATAAGCCGGTGCACTACCGCTCACTCCAACAACTGTATTCATCAAATGTTCCTCAACTTCTTTGGCAAGTCCAAAACAGGAAAGGAGTTTTAAAACGCTCTCAAACTCAGAAGATTCAACATTTGCATTCTTACAAACTCCCGTACATCCCTCGAGCACAAGTGCAGGTGTATTTGGCATGCACCGAATCACCTTTACCGTTTTTTGAAATTGCTCTTCCACCCACTTAGTTGTCTTTCCGGGAGCAATTGTTACAATAATTGTTTGTTCTCTAACAAATTCTCTTATTTGTGTAATAACTACTTCATAGTATTGAGGTTTTACTGCAAGAAACAAAATTTCTGATTGTTGAGCTACCTCCACATTATTTTCACAAATCTGAATGCCATATTCTTCACTTCTCTTATCCTGTAATTCCTTTTGAAGATCAAATCCTAGTATTTCAGATTTTTGAACTACTTGTTCTTTCAAAAAACCACCAATCATAGCCCCTGCCATATTTCCAAGACCAATAAATCCAATTTTCACTTTATATACCTTCCCTTCCGAAACCTTCTTCCAACTTCGTCCTTTGTCGGACAGCTTCATACAAAACAATGGATGTTGCAATCGCTGCATTTAATGATTCAATCTTTCCTTGCATCGGAATAATAATTCTTTTATGAGCCAATAGTGCTGTTTGCTCACTTAATCCATTACCTTCATTTCCAACAATCAGTGCAAATCCCTTTTGATAATTGACATCCAAGTAGGATTCACTTTCTCCAAGAAATGTTGCATAAGTATCAATCTCGTTTCTATGAAATTCATTTACAATCTCGTCCACCGAATCTATATATGCAAAAGGAACCCGATAAACAGATCCCATTGTTGCACGTATTGTTTTTAAGTTAAAAAGATCCACGGTGTTCTTAGTCATAAAAATTGCATTTACTCCTGCTGCCTCCGCTGTTCGAAAAATGCTCCCCAAATTTCCTGGGTCCTGAATGTTTTCCAAAACAAGATAAACTCCCTTTGAATCCTTCGCAAGCAATTCTCTATCGTAAAATGGTTGCTTTGCAATACAGAGCACGCCCTGCGGTGTTTTCGTATCACTCATTTTATGAAAGACATCATCTTTTACAAGTTCCGTTATGCTTTCTTTGAAAAGATGTTTTTCCTGACACTTATTCCAAAAGCTTTCAGATACAAATACTTTTTCCACAAAACCTTCAGGCGCTTCGCGAAACATCCGAATTCCCTCAAACACAAATCGTTTTAACAGTTCACGTTCTTTTCGTTTCGTCATTAATTGAACAACCTGACGAATTTGCTTATTCGACGCTGATGTTATGAGTTTTTCAAGCATGTACTCATCCTTTCCGATCTTTTTCCTTTGAAACGCATTCTAAATTGAAAGCATTTTACTCACTTCAAATTGATATTCAGAAATTTTCTTCTCCATGCTTAATGCTTCATCTATATCAAAATCAACAAATTCTCCATGTTGATATCCAACAACTCGATTTGTTTTACCAGCAATAATAATATCTGCTGCATAAGCTCCCATAATCGAAGCATAGAAGCGATCTTTACAAGTTGGATTACCTCCACGCTGCATATAACCTAAAATGGTGGCTCTTGTCTCAATTCCAGTAGCAGCCTCAATTCTTCTAGCCATAGAAGTAGAATGCCCAATTCCTTCCGCATTGATTATAATATGGTGTGTTTTTCCACGTTTACGATTGTTAATAATATTATTAATAATGTTCTGCTCATTGTAGTCATATTTTTCCGGAAGTAAAATATCTTCTGCACCATTTGCAACACCACACCACAAAGCAATGTATCCAGCATTTCTTCCCATTACCTCGATAATACTACATCTCTCATGTGAAGAAGATGTATCACGTACCTTGTCGATTGCTTCCATTGCTGTATTAATCGCTGTATCAAACCCAATTGTATACTCCGTACATGCAATATCCAAATCAATGGTTCCAGGGATACCAATGGTATTGATTCCATGATTTGCTAGTTTCTGAGCACCTCTATAAGAACCATCTCCACCAATTACGATAATTCCATCAATCCCATGTTTTCTACAAATTTGGGCACCTTTTTCTTGGCCTTCAGGGGTCTTAAACTCTAGGCATCTAGCTGTTCCTAGAATTGTACCTCCTCTTTGTATGGTATCCGATACATCGTGACGTTGCATGTCGATAATCTCTTCGTTTAAAAGTCCTTGGAATCCTTTTTTAATTCCTTTAACATTAACCCCTTGTGCAAGCGCTTTTCGGACAACTGCTCGAATGGCTGCATTCATTCCTGGGGCATCTCCTCCGCTTGTTAAAACTCCAATGGTCTTTATCTCTTTTTTCATGAATCATTCCTCCTCATTTGGTCTTCATCATTTTACTCTTTTTAGTTTCAAGTGTAAACATTCTATACTAGATTTATTGTTCTCCATGACTGAATCGTACTTAATAGGTTATTTTGACATTATCTTTGCCCACAATAGATTCAAAATTAGCCAACAAAACATTTGACGCTTCTATCCCATGTTCATTCTGTATTTTTTTGATTGCCTTTTCCTTCTTTAAATAAATATTGATTTGATCATTGCCAGACGATTCTTCAATCCAATCCGACAACATTTCCCACTTATTTGCATACTCTTCTTTATCTTCAAATTGTAACCACACCTTTTTAGGAACATCTTCAAATCCATAGATTGACTCGCAAATCAATTTGGCATCCTTATCTTCTTCTACCGAAACACGTCCTTTGATAAATATCTTACGATCTTCTTCAAGATACTTTGAGAATTTCTCGTAATCTCTTGGAAAAACAACAATTTCAAGACTTCCCACCAAGTCTTCAAGTTGAATAAAAGCCATAATCTTATCATTTTTTGTGTACTTTATTTTTTTATCAAGAATTAGCCCGCCTACTGTAACAGTGCTTCCATCTATGACATTTACGCTCTGAGTCTCATCATCCAATAAAAAATCTACCGTCCGCGCGCTAATACGTTTTTCCCATAATTCTTGGTATTCATCTAATGGATGCCCCGAAATATAGATTCCCACCACTTCCTTTTCAAACGCTAGCAAAGCTTCTTTCTTATATTCCGTAACGTCTGGATATTGTACTCGAAAAGCTTCCTTTTCTTCGCTCTCTACTAGATCAAACAAAGTCATTTGACCACTCATGGCGTTTTTCTTGGACTTTTGGATTTCATCAACAACCTGTGTGTAGACACTCATCAGCTGCCTTCGATTTCCCGAAATACTATCAAATGCGCCTGCTTTGATCAGATTCTCAATAACTCTTTTATTCAGTTCTCCATCTGCTAGACGGCTTACAAAGTCATGAAAACTACTATACAAACCACGTTCATCTCGTTCTGACACAATACGATCAATAACCGCTTTTCCAATTCCCTTAATGGCTGTTAAAGCATACCGAATCTTACCACCCTTTACCGAAAATCCAGCCTCCCCTTGATTTACATCCGGAGGTAATATCTCAATTCCCATTGTTTTACATGTCAAAATATATTCTGACACCTTACCCGAATGGTCCATTACAGAGGTTAATAATGCAGCCATAAATGCCACTGGATAATAGTATTTTAAATAGGCTGTCTGATAGGATACAACGGCATAAGCTGCCGCATGGGACTTGTTAAATGCATATTTTGCAAAGTCCATCATCAAGTCATAAATTTCTGATGCAACCGATTCTTCGATACCATTCTTAACGCATCCTATAACGCCCTCTTCTTCATTTCCATATACAAAGTTGGCGCGTTCCTTTTCCATTACAGATTGTTTTTTCTTGCTCATTGCTCTTCGCACCAAGTCGCTTCTTCCAAGTGTATATCCACCTAAATCTCGCACAATCTGCATAACTTGTTCTTGGTATACAATACACCCATAAGTAGCCGATAAAATTGGTTCTAACTGCGGGCAAGCATATGTTATAAGACTCGCATTATTTTTCCCTTTTATATATCGTGGAATAAATTCCATTGGTCCCGGTCTATATAAGGAAATTCCTGCTATAATATCCTCCAAGCTCTGAGGTTTTAATTCTTTCATAAAGCTTTTCATTCCAGCACTTTCTAGCTGAAAAATGCCATCCGTTCTTCCCGTTCCAATACTATCAAGTACAGCTCTATCTTCATATGAGATTTGATCCATATCAAGTACAATTCCTTGACTTTGCTTTAGAATTTTTTGCGCCTTCTGTATAACTGTAAGCGTTCTAAGTCCAAGAAAGTCCATTTTAAGCAATCCTAATTCTTCTAGCGTAGTCATTGTAAATTGGGTTGTAATGGACCCGTCTGATGCTCTTGACAAAGGAACAAATTCTTCAGCGGCTTTTTGGCAAATAACAACTCCAGCGGCGTGCATACTCGTATGCCTTGGTAATCCCTCTAGTCGCTTGCTCATATCAATCAGATACTGAACCTGTTCATTCTTTTCATATAGTTCTCTAAGCTGAGGATTCAAAGACAGCGCTTTCTCAATGGTAATGTTAAGTTCATTGGGAATCATTTTGGCAATCCCATCTACAAAAGCATATGGTAAATCCAAAACTCTTCCAACGTCTCTGATTACTCCTTTTGCTGCCATGGTACCAAATGTAACAATTTGAACCACCTTATCATGCCCATACTTCTCTCCTACATAGTCAATCACTTCCTGTCTTCTCTCAAAACAGAAATCAATATCAATATCGGGCATGGACACTCGCTCAGGATTAAGAAATCGTTCAAACAAAAGATTATACTTCATAGGATCAATATTTGTAATACCAAGACAATAGGATGCAATACTCCCTGCTGCTGAACCTCTTCCAGGTCCAACCATAATATCCTTTTCACGTGCATAATGTATAAAGTCCCAGGTAATTAAGAAATAGTCTACAAAGCCCATGTTTTGAATCGTGTCAAGTTCATAGTCTAAGCGCTCCTGATACACTTTGTATTGGTCTGGATATCTCTTTTTTAACCCCTCTTCACATAAATATCTCAAGTATCCAAATGCATCATATCCATCTGGCACATCAAATTTTGGTAGTTTCGTGACGCCAAATTCAATATCCACCTGACACCTGCTTGCAATCTGCGCAGTTCGAAATACAGCTTCTCTAGCATAAGGAAACAGGTCTAACATCTGTTCTTCGCTCTTAATAAAGTATTGACCGCCCTCATAGCGCATACGGTCCTCATCAGCGACTTTTTTAGCTGTTTGTATACATAATAATAAATCATGTGGATTCACGTCATCTTCGTAAGTGTAATGAACATCATTGGTCGCCACTAATGGAATATCTAATTCCTTGCTAATATTTAAAAGCACCCCATTTACCGTCTTTTGTTCTGGAATTCCATGATCCTGCAGTTCTAAGAAAAAATTATTCTTGCCAAAACAAGTTTCATACTTGATTGCCGCATCTTTCGCTTCGCGGTTCATCCCCTTCATGATATAACGCTGCACTTCTCCAGCCAAACAAGCGGAAAGAGCAATAATTCCCTCATGAAACTGTGACAAAACTTCCATATCCACTCGTGGTCTATAGTAGAACCCCTCGGTAAACCCCCTGCTAACGATTTTCATAAGATTTGCGTAACCAGTATTATTTTCCGCCAACAACACTAAATGGTGATATCGTTCTTCACCGCCACTCACTTCCTTGTCAAAGCGTGAATTAGGAGCAACATATACTTCACACCCAATAATTGGGTTGATTCCCGCTTCTTTAGCCGCTTTATAAAAATCAATTACGCCATACATAACACCATGATCTGTAATTGCAACGCTATCCATTCCTAGCTCTTTTACGCGCTTAATACATTCTTTAATTTTATTCGATCCATCTAGTAAAGAATATTCCGTATGCACGTGCAAGTGTGTAAATGCCATAATCTATCTCTCCAACTTTTCATCATCTAAAGACTCTTTTCCAAAAATAGTATAGCACTTCTTATTCTTTTTATAAAGAAAAAGAGACAGATTCGAAATCTGCCCCTTTGCATTATTTGCTTATTATATAGTATTATAAATATTTCTTTAATGATTCAACTCGATCAAGTTTTTCCCAAGGTAAATCAAGATCATTCCTACCAAAATGTCCATATGCCGATGTTTGCTTATAAATTGGTCTTCTTAAATCAAGCATCTTAATAATTCCCGCTGGACGAAGGTCAAATTCTTTACGAACAATCTCCACTAATTGATCATCACATAACACTCCAGTACCAAATGTATCAATCATGATTGACATCGGATGTGCTACTCCAATCGCATACGCTAATTGAATTTCACAACGTTTTGCGAGACCTGAAGCTACAATGTTTTTAGCAACATATCTTGCTGCATAGGCAGCTGAACGGTCTACTTTTGTACAATCTTTCCCTGAAAACGCTCCGCCACCGTGTCTTGCATATCCACCATAGGTATCAACAATAATCTTTCTACCCGTCAATCCACTATCTCCATGCGGTCCACCAATTACAAATCGGCCTGTTGGATTAACATAAAACTCAGTTTTGTCATCCACTAACTCACTTGGCAAAATCTCGTCAAATACATATTTCTTAATATCTTCATGAATTTGTTCTTGGGTAACATCCGGATCATGCTGAGTCGAAAGAACAACAGCTGCTAATCTTTTTGGTTTACCAGATAAATCATATTCTACCGAAACCTGTGTTTTCCCATCCGGTCTTAAATATGTCAACGTTTTGTCCTTACGAACTTTTGTTAATTGAAGTGCCAATTTATGTGCCAAAGCGATTGGATAAGGCATATATTCCTGGGTTTCATCCGATGCATACCCAAACATCATTCCCTGATCTCCAGCACCAATTGCATCTAGCTGAGTATCTGTCATTTGATGTTCTTTTGCCTCAAGTGCTTGATCTACACCCATCGCAATATCTGTTGATTGTTCATCCAAAGTAACCATTACCGCACAAGTATTGGCGTCAAATCCATATTCCGACTTATCGTATCCGATTTCGCGAACAGTATCCCTAACTATCTTTTGAATATCTACATAGGCATTTGTTGTAATTTCACCCATTACCATAACCAATCCCGTTGTTGTACATGTCTCACATGCCACACGGCTCATTGGATCTTGTTCCATAATCGCATCTAAAATAGCATCCGAAATTGCATCACACATTTTGTCCGGATGACCTTCTGTAACCGATTCTGAAGTAAATAGTACACGTTCTAATTTGCATTCGCTCATATTTTTATCCTTTCTTTTGTTCCAAACAAAAAATCCGCCTAAGCGGACCCAATTCAACTTAGATCCTCTTATTGTTCGATTGCTCGCTCAGGTTGGCACCTTCCCATAGGGGGTTGCCGTGATTTCACAGATCCTTTGTATCTCCATCACTCCAAATAAGAGAAAAACATTTATTCTTTTCTACGCTCCTATTTTAAATGTTTTTCACGAATTCGTCAATCACAATTTGCGTTTATATAGTTCCAGATATACCATGAAAAATTCGCTGTTTTCTTGACATTTTGTACATAAAACCTTATAATTTAGACACTACTTTTGTACTTAATGACGATTACGGAGAAAATGCCTATGAAGCGTTTAGAAACTTCCCAACTAGTTCCAGGTATGATAACTGCAGAAGATGTTTATACTTATAATGGTCAGCTGATTCTGTCAAAAGGTCTCACATTGAACGATAAAGCCATTACCCGGCTTGAATTATACTCCATTTTAACTATTCGAATAGAAGAATCAACGGCCGAAATTGAATTCGAACTTCTAGATCCTGACGTTAGCAATCCGGACGAATGGCCTTTCTCAAAAATCATCAAGAATAGTCCACAATTCAAGGAATTCCAAAAAAGTTTCGATGAAACCTTGGATCGTTTTCGTTCAAACCTAAATGATATTGTTGAAAAAGGTGCCCCTGTTGATTTATCCAATATGCTAAAGGATACAATTGCTCTTTTCGAAAAAAGTACTGGTGCAGCACAATTTTTTAATATGCTTCATAACATGCGTACCTACGATGATTTGACTTTTGCACACAGTCTTAATGTATCTTTGATTTGCAACGTTTTCGCTGGCTGGCTCATGATGAGCAAAGATGACATCGAACTCGCGACCGCCTGTGGTTTATTGCATGATTTAGGAAAACTCGCTATTCCAGATGATATCATCAAAAAGAATGGTAAATTAACTGACGAAGAATATGAAATTGTAAAAACCCATACCATTCAGGGTTACCAATTCTTGAAAAATCAACATGTGAGTGATCATGTTAAGAACGCTGCGCTTATGCATCACGAGCGCAATGACGGAAGTGGTTATCCACTTGCCATAAAAGGGGATCGAATTGATAAGTATGCTAAAATTGTAGCGATTGCAGATGTATATGACGCTATGACAGCTGCAAGGGTTTACCGTGGACCACTCTGTCCATTTAAAGTTATAGAAATCTTTGAAAAAGAAGGCTTTCAAAAATATGAGACACAGTACATTCTTACTTTTCTAGAAAATGTTGTTCTCACATATATGAATAATCGCGTCCGACTAAACGATGGAACAATTGGCGAAATCATTTACATCAATAAAAGTCACTTAAGTCGTCCAATGATTAAAACATCCTCTTCTTTTATTGATCTATCCAAAGAGTCATCTCTCTATATTGATGCAATCTTATAAAAAATTCAGGCCCCCAGATTGAAGATTCCATCAATCTAAGGGCCATTTTATTATGTCATTTATAGTATTTATCCTAGTTAGTCGATTCTTTAAGACACTTTCAATTTGAATTTCTGCACTTCTTTTTCATTGCCCACTTTCTCAATCTGAGCTCCAAGCGCCTGAAGTTTCAATTCAAAACCTTCATATCCACGTTCAATATATACGATATCGTCAACAACCGAAAATCCCTCTGCACAAAGCGCGGCAATTACAAGAGCCGCTCCTGCTCGCAAATCTGGAGCACTAATACTTGCACCCGTATATTTTGGGACACCATCAATAATCGCTGTGTTCCCTTCTACCTTAATATTTGCACCCATTTTAGTAAGTTCATCCACATACTTAAACCGATTTTCAAAAATACTTTCCGTAACAATACTTGTTCCATTTGATAAAGCAAGCGTCACAGCAATCTGCGGTTGCATATCCGTTGGAAATCCTGGATATGGCAATGTCTTAACATGTGTATGTGTAAGTGGTTTCGAAGATACTACACGAACTGCATCGTCTGACTCTTCAACTTCGCAACCAATTTCCATCAATTTTGCACTGATCGATTCTAAATGCTTTGGTATTACGTTTTTAACCGTTACATCGCCCTTCGTAGCTGCTGCTGCAAACATAAATGTTCCGGCTTCAATCTGGTCTGGTATCACGGAGTATTCTGTCTTGTGAAGACGTTCAACACCACGAATACGAATTACATCCGTTCCAGCGCCTTTCACATTTGCACCCATACTATTCAAAAAGTTTGCCAAATCTACTACATGCGGTTCTTTCGCTGCATTCTCAAGAATTGTCAATCCTTCTGCCATGACAGATGCCATCATAAGATTAATCGTTGCTCCCACAGAAACAACATCTAAATAGATGTGGCTTCCCTTTAACTTCTGAGCCTGAGTTGAAATTAGTCCATGTGCAATCTCTACTTTAGCTCCCAACGCTTTAAATCCTTTGATATGCTGATCAATTGGGCGACTTCCAATATTACATCCACCTGGTAGTGCAACCTCAGCCTTTTTATATTTTCCCAAAAGAGCTCCTAACAAATAGTATGATGCTCTTATTTTTTTAATATAGTCTCCATCTATTGTGTTTGAATGGATACTTGAACCATTGATTTTAACAGTGTGTCGATCCACTCTTGTAACAATCGTTCCTATACTTTCCATTGCCTGAATCAAAACATTCACATCCCGTACATCTGGCAAATTATCAATGGTTACCGTTTCATCCGCCATGACTGCTGCCGCAAGGATTGCTAATGCTGCATTCTTAGCTCCACCAATTTCAACTTCACCAACAAGGGGATTTCCACCTTTGATTACATATTGTTCCATATTACACCTCAAAATTGTATTTGTGGTTCCATCTTCAAGCAATTATATACCACTTTCAAGTTATTTGCAAATTATTTACTTATTGATCTCAGCCAATGGATTGACTTGGGACCCATTAATCAGAATCTCAAAATGTAAATGAGGTCCCGTACTTCTTCCTGTATTTCCAGATAATGCAACCTTTTGACCTTGCTTAACTCGGTCTCCAGCTTTCACCAAAATCTTGCTCAAATGCCCGTATCTAGTCTGTCTTCCATCTTCATGATTAATATAAATCACATAGCCGTATCCGCTAGCCCACCCAGCTCTTGCTACAGTACCTCCACAAGAAGCCATAATCGCTGTTCCAGTTGGTGTTGCCCAATCAATTCCCTTGTGCATACGTCCCCATCTTCTTCCAAATCCCGAACTCATTCGTCCTCCAGACAATGGTTTAATATAAGTCGGTGGAGTTTTTGTACCAACTTCCACAATTTTCTCAACTGGCTGCATAGTAACTTCTTCTTTTAAAATTGTCGTTTCTTTCACTGCTTTGTTTTTATAAACAACATCTGCCACAACATTACGATGCCCAGCAGAAGGTTGTTGCCTTGTTACAGACTCATTGGTATACCAACTATCATTATAAATGTATTTTGTTTCAAGGTCGTAATCTTCTTCATAGTATACTGTTTCCGTTCTCACAACCGACAATTCCGGTTCTGGTATCGTAACAATTAATTCATCCCCCACACGTATAATGGAGTTCTCATTTTCTAACATTTCATTCAATTCAATAATCTTATCAAGCGGTACATTTGTGGTGAGCGCAATTTCAGATAGGGTATCTCCTGCAACTACCTCATAGATTGTATTTTTTTCCTGATCTTTTGTAATGTATTCAATAGCATCATTGAGTGGTGTAATCTCATCTTTAGGTAAAAACGCTTCAACAACCTCTACTTCATCATCGAAATCAATCTCTGTTAATCCATATGCATATTCTTCAAAACTAGCCGCCGGCTTAACAATTTTCCCCAACACCTCATCAAATCTTGCTTCGACTCCAGCTGACAGATTTTGTTCATTCATCGAGTCACCTTTTGGATAAACAATCGTCGTCAACACCGAGAGCTCTCTACGAGGATCAACTTCCAACTTTACATCAAACAATCCTTTTGTATCATACTTATTGAGTGCTGCTCGCAAAACCTGTCGCACCTCATTACAGTCTTTCACATTCACTGTGTACTCATTTATTTTAATTTTATAAGCTCTATGTTTTGTTTCAAGAACATTTCCTTTTAATACACTATATATATTCTCGATGACCTCTTGATCCGTACTTGTCTTTGCAAAAAATGAGGACATTGGTGTAACTTCAAATTCTGCATCTACATACACAATTTCTTCATTTTCTCCAGCCAACCTCTTTCTCGCCTCAAGTACTAATGCATCTGCTTTAGAAATGTCATTGATTGTACCTACCACCTCACCTCTAACATTCAGTGAGAAATGTGTTGCTTCTTCCTTTTTGGGAAAAGATACAACTGGGAAAAACAGGAACGCAAATAGAAGAATCCATACGTAAGTCCTTATATATGCAATTGAAATACTCTTTCCATACTTTGAGTTTCTCATGAGTTCGCTTTCCTTTGTCTATAATCTAAATCATTCTATCAGCATTCATATCAATTGTAAAGTTTCCATTTTTGAAACGCAGGCCCTGCAAAAGCATGCTCTCGCTGATTGTATCTGCAAAAAAACAACTCCGATCCGTACTGGATTGAGTTGTTTTTAAATTATGGATTCCTCTATTTCTTGCGAACAGAATATCCAAATGTACCTAACATTTTATCTAAAGTATAGTACTCGCCATGAGAGTAGACAATGGGATCCGCTTTTGAAAAATGAAATTTCTGATGTTCGTCCATATATGCGTCATCTGCAGTAACCGCAACCACCTTTGCCAAAAACATATCATGCGTCCCTAAAGGAACACAATCCGTAACCACGCACTCGATATTCACAGGACATTCTTTAATAAGTGGTGCTTTTACAATTTGCGCTCCCATTTTGGTGAGATTCATTTCTTTGAATTTATCAACCTCTTTCCCACTCTTCACGCCACAATAATCCGTCGCAAATACAAGGTCCTTTGTCGTAAGATTAATAACAAACTCTTTTGAATCTTTAATCATTTGATAGGAATGTCGACTTGGTCTTACCGAAATTGATACCATCGGAGGATCTGAGCAAATTGTGCCCGCCCATGCAATTGTCAAAACATTATCCTCACCATCAAGGCCCTTAGAGCTTACTAACACCACCGGTAAAGGATATAACATATTTCCTGGTTTAAACTGAACTTTTCCCATTTCGTCCTCTTTCCATCCTACAATAGTTTAAGTATCATTGGATATACTTCAAGAATGAGCGTTGCTAGTGCAAACAAACATCCAAGGACTGCAACGATACGAATAAATCCAAGGGATTTTTGAGCTTTCCCTACATCGTTTAGTTGATCCGAAATTTCTCTTGTTTTTTGTGTTGTCTGATCCACAACTACTGCTTGAACATTACGATATACTTTTACATTTTCTTTATGAACAAACTCTTCTATATTCTTTTGCAATGCATCAAAATCTGTTGTTTGTGCAGCGATTGTTCCTTCCATCTTTAGTACGCTTTGGCGGGTCAGTACTTGATCCTCCTTCAGCTGCGCTAATCCTTCACGCACGAGTTCGTCCGATATTTCTCGATTCATCTTAAGTAATTCCTTCATCAAATTACTCATTCGTTCATCTTGTTGAACAAGTGCCATTGTTAAATCTGAGGATTTATTACTTTGCTCAATTTGCTCAAGTTTTTGGGAAACCTCTGTAAGCTGCTTTTTGATTTCTTCTTTTATTTCAGTACGATAATAAGACATCTCTTTTGAAAGTTTATCAGTCTCCTGTTTGAGACCTGATAATTCTTCAACCCCTGATAAGGTATCCATTAAAACCTTTTTAAAGTCCTCAAGCTGTTGATCGCCCAAGTAACTCTTTTTGTCATATTCTTCAAAGCCTTCAATTCCTGCCTTTATTAATTGAGAGACTTGTTCCGTTGTTTCAATATTCTTTAAGTTCAAGCGTCTCATTTCCTGCATCATGCGCTCATATTCAGCTGCACGCTCTTTTTGCTTTTGAAGTTCACGCTCTTCCGCTGCCGCATTTGCCTTAATGATTTCCCCTGCATTAAATCGTTTTGCCAATTTATCAATAAAATTATCCATGATTCCCTCATTTCATTATAAAATTAATCCACTCTACAAAATTACAGATTCATTTTAACACTCTTTTTAGGATTTTACAACAAACAACCGATCTGCATAATGGATACATTTATTATAGCAATATTTATATATTTTTGGTATAATTTGGTATGGCTTTTTAGGATGAAGGGGGAACATCTATGAAGAGACTCTCAATCTATCTTTCTATCTTTCTATCGATTGTTGCTATTGGTTTTATTGTTCCCATATCTTTTGATACAGATCGATTATATACTCACTTATTCTACATATCCATTGCATTAACTTCGATTTGGTATTCTCGCTACACCGTATTTGTTGGGTGTTTTTTTGCCATGCAACATATTTTCGTAGAATTTGTTATGAAACAGGATTATGACCCACAAATTATTATTAGAGCATGCATTATTGTCTTTGTGTCAATTGTTTTACACCAAATGTGTCATTACGAAAAATTGTATCAAAAGAAAATACAAATTCTTTCTTACGAAAATTATCATGATCGAATGACAAATATTTACAATCGCGTGTTTTTCCAAGACTACCTTAAAGCAATTCGTCAATTTCCAACCGCTATCATCATCTGTGATATTGATGGTCTGAAAATCACCAATGATACCTACGGACACGAACAAGGAGATTACCTCATTATTACAACTGCATCTATTCTTCGTAACATCACTCAGGATCAGGGTGTCTGTTCACGATTAGGCGGCGATGAATTTGGAGTTATTCTACCAGGATTTGATGACAAACAAACACTCGCTTTTCTAAAGATTCTCGAAGACGCAGTGTTAACGCATAATCAAACCGCTGCTCATATTCAGCAAATACAGTTCTCTAAAGGCTATCAAATTTGTAAATCCTCGAACGAAGTCCAAAACTCTGTTCACTTGGCAGACCAGCATATGTATATGGAAAAGAAAACAAAGCAAATGAATCATTAAACACCCGCTTTCATTCCACATCAAAGACCATTTTACATTTCCATTTGTGCATTTTGCATGAATATCATTGTCAATTATTACATTATTTGTGTGTATTTACTTATTGTTTACCATTTGTTCATATATTGTTCATATTCAATTGGTACAATCATATTATCAAATTGATCTACGTAATGTTTTTCATTACACATATAGATAAATTTTTTCATAATCGCCGAGATATCCGCAAGATATCTCGGCACTCCTCATTTATGGGGAAAAATATGGCGACAATATGGCGACAAAATAAAAAAGTGCCCAAGGGCACTTTTTATACATAACTATCTTTTACATCTAACAATTGTACTTCATCATTTAGATCCATCATTTTGGCATCCAATTCCGAAACCATCATAGAACATTCAATAAGCTCTTCTTTTATATGTTCAGGAATATTTCCCTCAAATTTATAGTGGATCTTATGCTCTAAGCTTGCCCAAAAATCCATGGCAACTGTTCGAATTTGAATTTCAACCTTCGCATCAACAATTCGATCCGATAAAAATACCGGAAGCGTTACAATTAAATGATAACTTTTATAACCACTCGCCTTAGGATTTCGAATATAATCTTTTACCGAAATCACTTTAATATCATTTTGATTAATCAGCATTTCTGCTATGCGATAAATATCTGATGTAAACGAACAAATAATTCGAATTCCAGCAACGTCATTCACTTGTTTCACCATATTTTCTATGGTTGATTCATATCCATTTTTTCGTAACTTTTTCACAATACTCTCTGGACTCTTAATCCTAGATTTGATGTGCTCGATTGGATTATACTGATGAACATGTTGAAATTCGTCATTTAAAATTTCTAGCTTTGTATTAATCTCTTTCAATGCCGAATTATAAACGAGATTCACTTCTTTCCAACTGTCAACCCCGTTATTATTCTCCGGTGTAAACTCCATATCGTCACCTACCCTTCTGTCACAATTTCTATATTATTATATCACATACTAGCAAAAAATGTGCAAAATACACAATTTTTTAATAAATTTTTAAGGTTTCTTGTGAATAACACATTATCTTGATACAATATCTTTGTTTCCACTATATTATGTAATCATTCACTTAAGGAGGAATCCTATGTTTCGACTTTGGGCCAAAATTTGGACAAGTAATCATTTAATGAAAGATGTAGTTATCGAAAACCACTCTTCAAACCGACGTACACAAAAAGTTTTTGACTGTCTAAAAGAAGCCTGTGATTCCTTGGATCTTTCTCATCCTATCTGGCTTGATAGTGTTGTAAAGGATTTCAAGATCTATGGAAAAACGAAATTTACAAAGGATTGTTTTATTGAACCTATTGATTTTGACTATTTAGAAATTCATGTGATTGAGGAAGATTAAAAATTAATCTTCCTCAATCTATTTATTATTTGACAACCCTCTCTTCTTGTTGTAGTATCTAATTATAGAACAAGTAGTTTTCATTACTACATACAATTTATGGAGGTGTACAATGCAACTTTCAATTCGTGAACCAGGTAGTGCGATTACACACTTTACCGCAATGCTTTTAGCCGCAGGATCTGCAATTCCTTTACTTATAAAATCTGCAACAAAGGGACCTCAATATTTAGTGGCTATGTCCATTTTTATTGTAAGTATGATTCTATTATATGGAGCAAGCGCAACCTACCATAGTGTTACAAGCAGTCCGGAAAAAATCAAAAAACTTAAAAAAGTAGATCATATGATGATTTTTGTCTTAATAGCCGGGTCTTATACGCCGATTTGTATGGTCGTATTAGATCACAAATGGGGATATCCGCTTCTCATTATTGTATGGTCAATTGCTTTGTTGGGTATTGTTATTAAAGCTCTATGGATTTACTGTCCAAAATGGTTTTCATCTGTTTTGTATATTGCAATGGGATGGCTTTGTTTGTTAGTATTTGGTCCCATCGTAAAAACACTTCCCCTCTCTGCATTTTTATGGCTACTCATTGGCGGTATTTTATATACAGTCGGAGGCGTAATCTATGCACTCAAACTTGAGATTTTTAACAATAAACATAAGTATTTTGGGTCTCACGAAATATTCCATGTATTTATTATGGCAGGAAGTTTTTGTCACTTCATCTTTATGTATCAATATGTAATCGGCCTATAATTCTAAAAAACAAAATGCTGTGGAACAATTACTGTCCACAGCATTTTTTTAGTTTTCAAATCCATTTGGATTATTACTTTGCCATCTCCATGCGTCTTTACACATTCTGATAATATCAAATTCACACTCAAATCCTAACTCCTCTTTTGCCAATGATACATCTGCATAATTGACTGCTATATCACCTGCTCTTCGTGGTTTTATCTCATATGGAATTTCAATCCCCGTAGCTTCCTCAAAGCTATTCACAATATCAAGAACGCTATACCCAATTCCTGTTCCCAAATTATATATCTTCAATCCAGGATTTTCATTGATTTTCTGAATTGCCTTTACATGTCCTCTTGCCAAATCCGAAACATGAATATAATCACGCACTCCAGTACCATCTTTTGTGTCATAATCATTTCCAAACACACCTAAGCATTTCAGCTTTCCAACGGCAACTTGGGTAATATACGGCATCAAGTTATTTGGAATACCATTTGGATTTTCACCAATTCTTCCGCTAATATGTGCACCAATTGGATTGAAGTATCTCAATAAAACAACCTGAAAGTCAGGGTCTGCAATGTGCAGATCCGTTAAAATCTGCTCTAGCATTGCTTTTGTTTGACCATATGGATTTGTTATTTCACCTCGTTTACAAGTTTCATTTACCGGTATGATTTCTGGGGTTCCATAAACTGTCGCCGAAGAAGAAAACACAATTTTGCGAACACCGTAGTCCCTCATCACCTGTAACAGTGTAATTGTCCCAGTTATATTATTATAGTAATATTCTAGCGGCTTTTCAACCGACTCACCCACCGCCTTTAATCCAGCAAAATGAATTACACTATCAATTGATTCCTTTTGAAATAATGTCTCTAAAAATGCCTTATCTAAAATATCTCCCTCATAAAAATCAACTCTTTTACCAGTAATCTCTTCAACACGACGAATCGATTCTTTACTAGAGTTTGATAAATTGTCAAGTACAACTACTTCGTATCCCGCGTTTTGCAATTCAACGACTGTATGGCTGCCAATAAAACCTGCTCCACCTGTAACCAAAATTTTCATTTTTTTCTCCGATCTAGCATTCCAATTTTTATAAAGAATATCCATTTTGAATCAATAATTCTCTCGCTGTATCCACCGAATCCACCCCATCTTTGTTCTTAATTGGCGCAAACTCATAGGTTCGTTCAACTTCATAAGCCAAGCAACTATCTAGTTGATAAATCATATCCAAAACCAGCTGTTCATATTTATATGCATTTTCATCCTCTGGATAAACCATTTCACCCATCGAATCAATATAATTCACTTTCTTTTTGACAACATGATGCTCCAATGAGTTTTGATAGATACTCTTTAGCTTATCAACTGAAAACAAATAGTTGAGTGTTACACCATAATTATATGCAAGCTCTCCTTTATCATTGATTTCATCTAGCATGTTCTGCGTCAGTTCATAGTATTCCACTATGGAAGGCTTTCCATCTTCTAAGCACATCACGCCAACACGTTCTTCCTTACAGGTTTTCTTAACAACCTTAGATCCAACACTGACCTTAGCATCGATAACCGCTCCAACAAAACAAGGATCACAGATTCTTTGCAATACATTATCTACTGAAAATACGTTTAGCCACTCGACTTTTCCCGCAATTTCATCAAGAATACCCTCTTTTGCCATGGATTTAAAAAATCCACCATTTCCATTCGGAGAAGTCGAAATAATATGTTTCTGCTCGAGCAACACTTTACCTGTTCGATCTGTAGCAGCCGCCATCTCCTGCTTAAAAAAGCGAACAAAACTCCTGTCATATCCAAAATAATTTTTTTCCTCAAAAAAATCAACGGTAACTTGATGGTTTTTATCACTCGTCATAATATATAAAGGAATCATGCACCCTACTTTTCTCACCACATCTAGCAAGTTTTCAACAAGGCGCTGAAAAATAAAAACATCCCTTGTAATCCCTATATTGTACATACCTTTAGGATCCTCAGAACCAAGTCTCGTTCCCATTCCTCCCGCGAGCAGTACTGCTGCTACCTTACCATCTATTAAAGCGTTTTTCCCAATTTCAAAAAAATAAGTTTTCCGCTCTTTTATATCATTCATCTGCATTGCTTCAAGGGGCGTTATTTCGCCTCGCTTATGAACCATTAAAGATTCCTCATCACCTTTTATAACAGAAAAATCAATGTCCTCTATTTGCTTAAGTAATGATATCTTTTCGTCTTCAGCCAACTCATCATAAAATTGAAGTAGGTGCATTTGATTCCATTGCTCTAACTTCTGTTTCGCTTGTAAAAATGTCATTCCTTTCCCTCCATACATGTGCTTTTTCCAGTATTACTTTAACATTCTTTTCGTATTCTGTAAATATTGGGGGCTATTGGTTTATTTTAATCTTTATTAATAGGTACTTTTTTTCATACGTTTTTTCAAACAAAACTTCATAATTCGTAATTAGTGGAGCGGTCTGTTCTAACAAACGCCCATCAACAACCATGTAAACATCCTGTTCTTGGAATGTTATGGCTTCTAAACCACCATCTTTAGGATTGTAATCACCATACGCTTCACAAATAAAGCGATCCTGCTTACTCCAATTAACCTGATACCCGTTTAGGTCTAGTACATCATCGCCTGGTAGGTATAGGTAGACAGATCCAAGTGGAATCGGATTATCCTTGGCAGCTTCCATTAAAAACATTTGAAATTCATTTCCTTTTTGCTGCTCTATTTTCTCAAAAATTTGATTTCCATAATGCAACGCAATCACAACACTCAGGACAGCTACCATACCCCTCGCCAATAAATGGATCTTTTTTGACTGAATGATTTTCGCAAGAATAATACCCGCACACATCAATATCGGAATCATACTCGGATAGGCATACCATACTAATTTTGTCTTAATTGCCGAAAAAGCAAGCATTGGTACCAAAAACCACAAAACATACCCAATTATTTTTGTATGGTTTTCCTTCTTAAGCACATGGCTATACAAAAGAATTCCCATAATGATAATAACCAAAGCAATTGAGTAAATAAATATTTGCCCATTCTTTTCTGGCATTTCTCCAAAAAAATATTGGAAATAGTATAGAAATCCGCCTTCATGGCTACCAAACCCTTCTCCTGAGCGCCCCTTTACATCGACCTCATACATTTCCCTAAAAAAACCAAAGCGATCTACAAAAAACCTTCCCACGCCCCATATCATAAGTGGAATCATAAAGGACAAACAAAACTTCATCCATTCTATCCATTTGATTTTCACAATCTCTTTTGTCAAGATCAGATATAACCCACCAATAATCACAATGACACCGGCATGAAAACTTTTTGTTAAAAAAGCAAATGCAAAAAACAGGCCACATCCATAGAGATATCGATGATCTTTAGAAATACTCATCATACATAGCATTGCAATTGTAAAAAACAATACATAGAGACTATCCGCATCACCTGAACGAATCATATGATATTCAAATGCAACCGTGTTTAAACTTAGAAATAGCATTGCCATAAGGGATTCAAGCTTCCCATAACGTTTTGCAAAGAAACCAACAATCGCAACCAAAACCACATAGGCAAACGCCGATGCAAAACGAAGCGAGAATACACTTGGTCCAATCACTCGAAATATCACAGCTGTAACCCAGGCACTCATTGGGGGTTTCAAATTATAATAATCCGTTTGATAAGCATAGGTTGTCTCAAAGAGTTTTCCTGTGCGAAACAGTTCGTAAGCGTTCACTCCATGCTGTGCCTCATCCCATGGATTTACAAATGCTTGGCCTAATTTGTAAAATGCCAAAAATGCAACAAAACCTAGAACTAAAAGATACAAACAGGGATATCCTATTTTTTTTGCAAAATCCATTGGCTGCTTTTTATCCATTATTCAATCCTTTCTTATATCATTCACTATTTAAAATAAATCTTTACACATAAATAGATACAGTAATACATACTTTTATCCATCAAATAGATAAATAACTTTTCGGCAAACGATAAATTTGGCATGTAGTGCTTTCGAATTGCTTCTTTTACCTTTGAATCTTTACAAATAGTTCGAATATCTTCCCGAATACTTTTGTAAGGAAGAAACTTTCGTTTATAGATACAACCCTTTACCTGAAGAATCACAAGGCACAGAAAATCATTGATGATCTGCAGTTCAAAATCATAAACATCTTTTTCTTTGGATATTCTAGTCAGATTTTCTTTCATAATCTTAATTTTACTTAGATAATTAGGATCATATTGCATGGTCATAGATTTCATGTTCATATAATAAAAATATGGATAAAAATCTCGTATAATTGAAATCTTGTTAGCCGAAAGAAGCATTGCAAGGGAAAATTGAAAATCTTCTCCAATTGTTACTTCATCATTACACAAATCCAAGTTTTTAATTACAATTGAAGTTTTAACAATCTTTGTTACACGATTGGCTAATAGTCTACGCCCCATAAAAGATCCATTGTTTATAAGGGAATCAAATACTTCCTCCTTCAATTCCTCAATCGTAGTGTTTTCCTTAGGAAGCTCCATTTGTTCATCCCACGGAGCATAGGTCAATTCTTCTTCATAAATATGATGAATTCCACAACAGACAATATCCGCACCTTGTTCTATTCCCCGCCGATAAAGTCTTTCATACATATCGCTTTGCACAAAATCGTCACTATCTACATAGCCTGTATATTCACCCCTTGCAACTCTACTTCCAGCCTTCCACGCCCCAGTTAATCCCGTATTTTCTTGATGAATAACCTTCACTCTTGAATCCTTGATTGCATACTCATCACACATAAGTGAACTACGATCAATCGAGCCATCATCCACTAAAATGACTTCTATTTCCTCTAATGATTGCTTTAAAACACTTTCCATACAACGTTCTAGGTAACGTTCCATATTATAAACAGGAATAACAATGGATACTTTAATATTTGATACACCTTCTTGATTCATTTGAATTCTCCCCATACAATCTGTAAATATTTTTTATATAAACCCGGCACTTTTAGAAACAACCGGTAGCCAGATTTCGATTTGCGAAGCATGGAGTAAACTTTGAGAACTTCTTGTTCATGATCATCCTCATGAGATGGCATTTTTTGATGAACCGCATGCTCCACATAGCTTCTAAGTAATTTCTTAGCTTCAAAGCTCTCTAAATCTTTTTGTGGAACGCGATAATAGTATCGAATTGATGCATCTGCTCTTGCTTTTTGGGCCAAAAGTGCTAACGCAATTCTTTGATTTTTGTGAAAATAATCAATCCGATTGGTCAATGCCTCCATCCACTCTAAACGTTTTAAACTAAACTGATTCCGCGTAATACTTTCAGGGGCTTCGTAGTATCCGTAGTATTGTCGTTTGATATAAACCCCTTGCGTTGTCAAATCATAGATTTTATAAGTAGTCGCCTCATCCTCATGTATTTTACCAGTTGGAAAACGCACGTCCTTCCACAGGGACGAATGATACAATTTATTCCACGCCACGATAAAATAGGTGGCCTGTGGATGAATCGAATCATACATATTCCACAACAGTTCTTCTCTTGAATACACCTGATAATCTGGCAAGAAATCACCTGGTTCTTCTTCGTCTAATGGTTCAAAATCTTTCACTACTTTGTATGCACAAATTGCGACCTGAGAATCCGTTTCTATTGCCGCCATATACAATGTAGACAAAAAATCCTTTGCATAATAATCATCACTATCTAAAAAAGCAATCCATTCTCCTGACGCAATTTCTAATCCCGCGTTTCTGGCATCTGAAAGTCCTCCATTTTCTTTGTGAAGTACTTTGATTTGAGGGAATTTCTCTGCAAATAGATCACATATTTCACCGCAACGATCCTTAGATCCGTCGTCCACTAAAACAATCTCTAAGTTTGGATATGTCTGATCAAGGACCGATTGAATGGCACGCTCCAAATACTTTTCCACTTGATAAATAGGTATAATCACAGAGATTTTTGGTTCCATCGTTCATCCTTTCATGACACAACACATATCATCGCAGTTTACATACTGTAAGAATTTTTTTTCGTAGACGTAATTGTCTGGATAATTGTTTTAAACTGCCCCTTCTAAGTGCCGAATAAAGTAACGCATAATCTATTTTTTGATACTTCAATTTTTGTTTTTTTTGAAATCCTTCATCTGTTTTTTTCAAAAACGAAAGATATTGATGATAATACTGACGAATTAGTTCCTCATAATTTTGCTTTGTATAATCAGTGTCAAAGCTGGCTTCCATTAGATCATCCAAAAACGATTTGACAAGTATCTTTTCGGGAAGTCTTAAGAATTCTCCGTCTCCATAGATACTCGATAATGCAAATTTCGTTTGCTTCCACAACTGGAATGCAATATCCATTCGATCTTCTCGCCGTTTGGTTGATAACGATGACCCCTTCTCATCTTGAACATAATAGCATACTGGTTTTTGAAGAACAGCAATGGTTTTACAAGATTTCAAATAATGCAGATTAAAAATCAAATCCTCTCCAAGATTCATCTCCGCTGGAAAACCATCTTTTATGAGGTCTTTTTTATAAAGTTTATTCCAAGGCATATTTAGGAAACCCTGCTCATATAGTTTTAAAATTGTATTCTGGCACTTTATCACTTCATAGTTTCCGCGTAACGACGGTAATTTCAAAATGTCACGCCCATAATACAAATGGTGATATCCCGCCACAACAAAATCGCATTCCTTTTGTTTCATATCACCCAGTAAGGTTTCTAGTGAATCTGGACTCAAATAGTCATCACTATCCAAAAATCGAATGTAGTCACCCTTTGCTTCCAAAATACCACGATTTCTAGCCTTTGATACACCTTGATTTTCTTGGTAAATAGCCCTGACTTTTGGATGTTTTGACTCCAAAGATTGTGCCAGGATTCCGGATTGATCTGGTGGTCCATCTACAATCAACAAAACTTCATAATCTGTATATGTCTGATATAGAACACTTTCAACACATCGTGTTAACGTATTCTCACTTTTATATACCGGAACAATTACACTAATCATTTCATTCGCCATTTTTTCTCCTACTAGTACTTCTACAAGTTATTCGGATAAACAAATACAAATATCATTCCAATGTTTAATGCGCAAAGTAGCAAAAACACAATTTTATTACGCAATTGTAAAGATATGGATAATTTCTTTCTAAACCCAAAGAAACAAGAAAAGAAAGATAGAAATAGTGGAATAAAATATCTTCCCTGAACGCCTTCAATAGACGTATCTCCAACCGGATTAAAACTTATATAAAGGGATGTAAAAATAAGCGCAGATGTTCCAAAGATCATGAGTAAGTTCCAAAAAGAATAATACTTTCCAATTGTCTGCTTTTTCTCTTGTTCAACGCTGAATATCGTGGTAAACAATCCGATTAGTATCATAAGCCATGTCCAAATTCCAGAAACTGCTCCCAAATATGCAAACCCTATAAATCTTGCTCGTCCGATCAAATAATCGTAGAACATTGTACCCATTGACGTTAATAAAATCTTCGTATATTCTAGGGGACTTGAAAGAATAAACTGTATTTGTCCCATAAAACTGGTTCCAGGAGTACGCTTATCCCCAGCATATAACAAACTATCTGTAACAATCCGCTCTCCTCCAGAGAATGGGATAGGCTTCACAATGTTGTATAGCATTAATCCAACGATTGCTAGAATGGATAGTTTGAGGAAAATCTCTTGAGTACGATTATGAAATTTTGATTTTCGCAAGAAGACAATCATCAATGCAATTACAATATAGATTGGTTTCGAAATACTTCCCATCATAAAGCAGGATAACATCACAAATAAATTCAGTGGCTTTAATTTCTCATTTGGATTTAATAACTCATTGGTTAAAATCACCGCTCCTAATAGCAAGAATGCATTCACAACAACATCATAATTGATTTGCGATGCAATAAATATGCTATTCGGTAATAGTGCAATTGTCGTCATCAACATTTGGTAGGATTTTGCCAATCGAATCGCAAAAAACATAATGATTATATAAAGAATCAAATTTCCATACTTCGCTAGTGCCAGTGTAGTTGCAAAATCTAGCTTGAATAGTCTGCCTAATTTGAATCCAAGTGCCATTCCCGCATATATTCTATTCTCAGCTCTTACCAGAATACTTTTATGGGATAAATCTGCCCAGCTATAATCGTGATTTTCTTGTTCATAAGCCTCTACTAATTTACGTTCTTCAAGATTGGTAAACCAAGGTAAGCGCATGCCAATCATTTGCATTGCTGTTTCTGTTGTTTCGACCGTTCCAACAAAAGACAACTCGTATGCCTGCTTCTCATGTATGTGCTCATCAAATCCGACTTGATTGGTTCCAATTCCCCAAATCATTGCTGATCCTAATAAAAAGCAGATTGCAGCAAACCACCACTCCGGCTTTGCTCCAATACTTTCTTTTGAAAGCAAAATACAACCAAAGATCACAAATGTAAAATAGAAAAAGAAGAATCGCAATGCATTAAATGAAAAATCATTGTGTGCCTGTGCGACTAAATCCTCTGGCAAACTGAATGATTCTTCATAGTTTGTTAGCATAACAATGTCAAAAGCGTCTGCCTTTGCATTGACATTAATAATTCCCGCGTCAATTCTAGGATCAATCGTTGACCGTAATTCACCGTGAACACGCTCGCCCTTTTGATACAAAATCAGCTCATATCCACTTCGTGATACAAAATCACCCATCAAAGAAAATTTCTTGATAAAGTATTCATGGTTCATATCTACATGAATCTTTGTTTTTAGTAACTTGCGATACATCGTATCATCTTTTTCAACTAATGATGGGTCTTTGGACTCTATGTACTCTGTTCCAAAATGCTGCGCAAGAATTTTTGCATTGTCTCGTTCTACAATAATTTTGTTTTGCTCACTTTTTTCAAGTTCATATAATTCTTCCGTCGTTTCGATAGAAATCTGATTTGACTGTTTGGACAAATTCATTTCGAAAGTATCTTTCTTTTCAAAAACACTGCTGAAATTAAAGAAAAACACCTCCAAAAGTAACGTGACTGCAAAAAGAAGGATTAGTAAAATAGAAATTCGTTTTTTCATAATTCACTCCTTTTTTTCTTCCTAAGATTCAATGAAGTAAATGAAGCACTCATAGTTACTGCAAAAAACAAAAAGGTCCACAAACGAAAATCGTATAAGAATGGGTACCCATTTTTAGCATATACATACTTTGCTTTAATGGAGCCATCAAATGCCTTGTATTCTCCCTTGTTTTTGACGATTGTACTCGTTTGGCTTGGAATGTTTTTGTTTCCCCAAAGTCCCACTGACGCCGCTGTCACAATGCTCTCACTACTTTTTTGAGTACTCTTTTGCATTTCTTGTTCGCTTGGCTCATACTCAAAAACCAGTGCGATTTTTCCCTGCGCTTCTTTCTCATTTTGAATTGGAAGAAATACATCCTGATTATTTGCCATTGTAGTAAGCGCGTATCGATTTATACTGAGCGGTGGATTTTTCAAATACTCGTCCTGCGTTTGTCCTTCTTCTCTTATGTATACAGACAACACCAAATTCCCTTGGATTGATTCTTCATTTGCTTTATACAAATAAACCTGAATTCCACAAAATTCTCCCTGATCCTTACCAATATAAATCGTATCCAGCTCATAAATAATCGCATTATCATTACCAAGTGGTACTATTCTAGCACTATCATTTGCCTCCTCTTTAACATTGATTGGGTATGTATCAAGAACTTTATTGGGAAATAATAAACTACCAATAAACCCTGCTAAACAAAACAGGGTTATCATTGGTAGCCAGATATAGTTTTTGCTCATAATCGTTTTGACTAGTTTCATTTTATCATCCATTATCCACTGAAAGATTGAAGGGTCTATTCATTTCCAAGGCCAAGTCGGTTCATAGCCGAAAACATTGCACGAACAGAAGCTCGCGTTATGTTACTACTTATACCAACTCCATAAGTGACACTGCCTTCGTTGGTATCTAACATATGAATATATGCTGCCGCCTGTGAATTTGAACCACTTTGAAGTGCATGCTCCTCATAGTCAAGTACCTTGATCTTTTGTCCTAGCGAATCTTCAATACCTCTCTTAACCGCATCAATCGGACCATTACCAACTGCTTCAAATGATTTTTCAACACCATGATCCGTGTAATATACAGTTACTTTTGTATCAAACTCAGTATCCGATTCTTCACTCAAATCGTCCATTCGAATTCTCTTAAAATGTAACGGCTCTTTTCGTTCTAGATACTCGTTGCGAAATGCCCCCATGATTTCTTCTGCTGATACTTCACCTTGCTTTTCAGAGATGGCCTGAATCACTTTTGCAAATTCTTTATGCATACCCTTTGGCAGTTTAAACCCAAAATAGGAATCCATAATAAATGCCACTCCACCTTTACCCGATTGAGAGTTGATTCTGACAATGGGTTCATACTCACGTCCAATGTCTGCTGGATCAATTGGTAGATATGGAACTTCCCAATACTCTTGATTGCGGTCACGCATTGCCTTCATTCCCTTATTGATTGCATCTTGATGTGATCCAGAAAAAGCTGTGAAAACAAGTTTTCCAGCATATGGATGTCTTGGGTGAACTGGAAGTTTACAACAACGTTCATAAACCTCAACAATCTCATTCACACGTTCTAACTCTAATTCAGGGTCAATTCCTTGTGAAAACATGTTATATGCAAGATTCAAAATGTCTACATTTCCTGTTCTCTCTCCATTCCCAAACAAGGTTCCCTCAACACGATCCGCGCCAGCCATCATTGCAAGTTCTGCTGCCGCAACTCCAGTTCCTCGATCGTTATGTGGATGAAGTGAAATAATAATACTATCTCTGTTCTCAAAATGTTTATGCATCCACTCTATTTGATCAGCATATACATTTGGAGTTGCCATTTCCACAGTGGATGGCAAATTAATAATCACTTGATTATCTTTTGTCGCTCCCCATGTACGAATAACATCTGTACAAATTGCCAATGCGAATTCCAGCTCTGTTCCAGTAAAACTTTCAGGTGAGTACTCTAAAGTAATGTTACCTGGGAAGTTCTTAGCTCGCTCTTTTACCATTTTGGTGCCCGCAATCGCAATTTCTCGAATCTCATCTTGATTCATATTAAAAACAACGTCTCGTTGTAGTGTTGAGGTCGAATTATAGATATGGACAATCACATCTTTACAGCCTTCAATTGCTTCAAATGTACGTTCAATTAGTTCCTCACGACATTGTGTTAACACTTGAATCTTTACTCCTTCTGGAATTAGTTTTCGATCAACTAATTGTCTTAAAAAATCAAATTCAATTTGACTAGCAGCTGGAAATCCAACTTCAATCTGCTTAAACCCAAGTTTTACTAAAAAGGAGAATAATTCAATTTTTTCTTCCACTACCATTGGCTCAATTAATGCCTGATTTCCATCTCGCAAATCAACACTGCACCAAACTGGTGCTTTTTCAATTGCTGCATTGGGCCAGGTCCTTGTAGCAAAATTGACTACTGGATTTTTCTTGTATTTCTTATAATTTAACATAGGCACCTCCGTATCACATTATACTTTCTCTATACTGAATCGTATTCAAATTGTTTATTACAACAAAAAAGGCTCATCCTAGAGATGAGCCGAATCGGTTCTTATTCTCCGAGTCCACTTTCTACAGCTTTAACCAATGACTTCAATGCGTCTTGTTCATCTTCGCCTTCACAAACGAATTCAACTTCATCTCCACATTTTACACATGCACCTAGTACACTCAATACACTTTTTGCATTTGCTGTATTATCCCTAAAAGAAAATGTTATCAAGGATTTGAATTTCATTGCTTCTTTACATAGAATGCCCGCCGGTCTTAGATGTAGTCCTGTCGGATTTTTTATAACCACTTTTTGACTTACCATATTGTTATCCTCCAAAATATATACTATTAAGAACCGTTCCTAAATTGGCATACCAACGCTACGAACTATCCTTACTATACCATTTTTCCAGTATTTACTCAAGTACTTTAAAGCATCACATCCTGAATCAAATCTGCTAGCATTTTAGCATCTTTCTCAATCATTTTATGATCTTTTCCTTCAATCATAACTCTCACTAATGGTTCGGTACCTGATGGGCGAATTAGCACCCTACCTTCACCAGCATATTTTTCCATCAACTTGTCAATAGCTTCTGCAATTTCTGGATATTCCATATACTTATCCTTCTTATGCGTAGGAACTTTTGCATTAATAAGTGCTTGTGGAAGCACCTCCATAATACTTGCAAGTTCAGATAACGTTTTATTTGATGACACTAATACATTCAATAAATGAAGTGCACTTAACAATCCATCTCCAGTTGTATTTTGCTCAAGCAAAATAATATGGCCCGACTGTTCTCCACCTAAGGTTGCCCCAACTTCTTTCATTTTTTCCAAAACATAGCGATCTCCAACCTTGGTTTGTAACACTTCAATTCCTTGCTTTTTTGCCATCAAGAAAAACCCAAGGTTACTCATAACAGTTGCAACAATTGTATCCTTCTTAAGCTGACCATTTTCCTTCATATGATTTCCAATAATCGCCATGATTTGATCACCGTCAATACGATTTCCTTTTTCATCAACCGCTAATAAACGATCCGCATCTCCGTCAAATGCCAATCCAATGTCTGCCTTTTCATAAACAACTCTTGCCATTAACTCTTCCATGTGCGTCGATCCACAATTTGAATTAATGTTTGTACCATCTGGCATATTATGAATCGCGACAACTTCTGCTCCCAATTCCTTAAATGCCTCAACCGAGGTATAATATGCCGCTCCCTCAGCACAATCCACAACAATTTTCTTGCCCTTCAAATCAACTGGAACCGAAACGATGGCATGATTGATATATTCTTCTCTGGCATCTGTACGATACTTGATTTTTCCCACGCTCGTTCCCGTTGGGAGTTTAATCTGTGATAAATTATCTTTTAATAATTCTTCAATTTCCGCTTCCAATTCATCTGGTAATTTGTATCCATTCTCATCAAAAAACTTGATACCATTGAATTCAACTGGATTATGAGATGCCGAAATCACTACACCCGCATCCACTTTATACTTTCTCGTTAAATACGCAACTGCTGGAGTCGGAACAACTCCTACATAAACTGCGTTTGCTCCAACAGAACATACTCCAGCCATTAATGCATTTGCAAGCATATCTCCGGATATTCTTGTATCACAGCCAACCATAATAGTTGGTTTGTGTTCTTTTTCTTTTGTTAAGACATACGCTCCTGCTTGTCCGAGTTGCATTGCTAATAATGGTGTTAACTCCTCGTTCGCAATTCCACGCACACCGTCTGTTCCAAATAATTTGCCCATAAATGTTTAATTACCCTTTAACCTTCATTCTATTTTGCTTTCTTTTTCAACTTCACTTTAACTCTATATTCTGCAACTACATTAACCCCTTGCTCCAATTCTAGTTGCAGTGGAATTTCATATGTTTTTTCGCTCCATCGATCAATCGCCATTTCAGCCTTATACTGTTCAAAATCAATCGTTCCCTTAATTCCCTGACCTTGAAGATCACTAATAATAGCGCTGCGTCCTTCAACAGGTACTAGAAGCTTATTATTTGTCAAAACTAACGTCGGCTCCCATTCCTCATCCAGCCCCGATATCTTTAGATTTCCTACCGGAATATCTAATATTATCGTTTCCTTTTCTTCAATTTCTACAAGTACTGTTACCATTGTATCCGCTGTTTCATCTGCCAGCTTAACACCATTTTCTAAAAAAGAAGAAATATCAACCTTTGTTGTAAAGTTATCACTCTTCCCATTTAAACTAATACTTGTACTTGGTATAGTGATTTTAGAAATATCTTTTAATAGATTTGCTTTTCCAGCAATCACCACCTTTTCAGGATTCACCAGTACTTTTTCTCCTACAATATATCCCGGTGCAGGTGTTCCTGACACTTCACATACGATCGGGACTTCTTTTGTTGGAATAATTTCAACCAACAAACTTACGCTAACGATATTCTTTGATAATGCATCTGATTGGATTAAATTTCCTTTTGCGTCAAGCAGCCGTATTTCTGAATTCGTACTCATGTTGCGGTCCATACCTAAAACCGAAGCCTCAACTGTAGCGCGGTCAACTTTTTCAACAATTGATTTAGGACCAGAAACACGTACCACATTTTGATCCATCGTAACATCACCAATAACATATCCCTCTTTGGTTTCGCCCGATACTTCGGAAGCAATAATAATTTGTTTTCGTAATAATTCTTCAACCTTTACGTCAATATACTCTGTTTTAGCCTTTAAAGCTTCGATTTCCTCAGTGTACTTCGTGGATTCTAAGCGCACCTTAACGCTCCCTGTTTTGTTTGCTAATTCCTCTAGGTCAATACTCGCGCGAATATCCTCTTTACGAATTGAGCTCAAAATCGTTCTTTTCGCAGATACTGTAACTGCAACCGTAGCTGCATCACTACTAATTTGATAAATCTGCCCCTTATCGGTTATCGAATCTGCATTCACAATGGTTATTGGGACTGCGCTTATTGTTGTATCTGAAACCGGGTCACTGATATTGATAACGATTACCCAAAGCAAAATCGACGTTAATAAGGCGAGTATTTTCAATGACAAATTATTCATTATGAGATTTTTTTTCATACTTCACCTTTCCTTTCCATTTCTTGCGCTTCTTTTCATCAGCGCCTTTATTCTGGAGTAGAATAAGTTTTTCCCTCATTGTGTCCATATCCACATTGCGAATTAGCACACCCTCATGTGCCACCGAAATGCGCCCCGTTTCTTCCGAAACTATTATTGTGAGTGAGTCTGTAACCTCAGATATTCCAACACCTGCTCGGTGCCTAGTTCCAAGATCTTTTGACAACTCAGTATTGGCCGAAAGTGGTAGGTAACAGGTCGCAGAAATAATACGATTACCACGGATTATCACCGCTCCATCATGAAGTGGTGTGTTGTGTTCGAAAATATTAATCAGCAACTGACTTGTTAATAATGCATCCACTTCAATTCCTGTTCTCTCATACTCAACAAGTGGCAAATTGTTTTCAATAACAATGAGCGCTCCTGTCTTAACCTTTCCCATTTCATAGGTTGCTTTTAGTATATCATTAATGGTTTTATCTGAAAAACGACCTTCTTGATTTTTCGTGGAATCAAACGAAAGTAGTGCACTAAATATGTTTTTTCGCCCAAGCTGCTCTAATGCACGTCTTAGTTCCGGTTGCAAAACCACCACAACTGCAACGATTGCTAAAGAAAAAATTCGTTCCGCAATCCACAAAATTGTAGTCATACGAAAAAGTGCTGCAACAAGTAAGAACGCCAAGATTACAATAACCCCTTTTAACAAAGACCATGCTTTTGTGTTTTTGACCCAGACAAAAATTTGATACACCAAAAAGGAGATAATGATTATCTCCACAATGTCCGTCCACACAATAATTTTAGGAATGTGTAACGATGTCAAATATTTTTCCGAAAAATTGGCAACTCGTTCCATCTTTACCTCATTCTTAGTTCCTTATATAACACTCGTGATTTTCTTCACCGTTTTCTCGGTTTTTGCAACCGTATTTTTAGGAACTGCCTTTACATAATAGAAATACTCATCATCCTCAAATTGAACATACTCGGTTCTTGAATAATCAACATTGAATACAAAAAACTGCAAGACCATCAAGAGCGCAATCGAAACAAATGATCCAAATATCAAACCAAAAATCGATATATTTGTATCAAACATCAAGTCCCCTGTAAGTAAAAAGATAATGTTCAATACCGTACCACTACTCATAGCAATAATCCATGAATAATTCATAGAAATACGCTTAATTAAGTACGTACAAACGAGTGCCGCTGAAAACGCAATCACAACAACCAGCATTTCTTTGTTGTTCAGCATCCCGTCTACAATAAATTTGACCTTTGCCACCACATTGTCTGCATCCATAGAACTTAATGCAGTTGCATTCTGTTTGATGTACGCAATCAAGTAATACACTACAATTCCAAAAGAAACAGATACCACTGATGCAGGAGATGCTACTAAGCCTACTGCAATTGGTATAACATAAGGAATCCTTAAAAGGAAACACAGCGGAAGCAATAAAATAACCAACGTATCTTTTGGCGAAAACCTAAAATACAACAAAAACAGCAGCGTGAACAATGCAAATGCAACCATCGCGCATTCTAACGACACAGCATAAAGATGCCCCAATACAAAGCCTGCAGAAATCACAATAATTAAATTAATTGGGAGAAACGAACAAGCTAGTGAAATTACTAATACTAACAAAAGACTATTCAGTTTGCTCATGTATCCTAAGTTTAAATTAATTAATAACAGAGTAAACAATGATAAAATAAACTTTAGTACGGGAGTAATATAAATCTCATACTTTGTATATATTTGTTTCATAGTTTCCCTAATTTCCAATAACGTAGACATGTTCTACCTCTTTATCCTTATTTTCTACTCTCTATATCTTGCATGGATGATAATTGTTTTAGTCGAAAAAAGTACTTTTTAAGACTTTTCTTTGCTTTGCTATACCGAATTGAGTAAATTACATAGGATAATAATCCATAAAAAACAACAAAAATGAAATAATACAATAGCACTTTCTTCCCGAATTCAAGCAAATCCATTTTGTAGATATCCTGCATAAATACTTCAAAGTCATAAAAAATATACATACCAAACAATATTGCATAAGCCAAAGTTGCGGCAATCAAAGACTTTATTACCTGGAAACTAATATAATCTCCACGAAAAAAACTTCCAATCGTTAGAAATTTTTTTCCTTCCTTGTCTTCATACGCTGCCATTTTGGTCATTAACTTGACTTTTTCTTCATTAAGCATAGAAACTCCTTATTTATCATCCCTATCTAAGAAACGCATTTTATTAGAATTTGCACTTCTTGATGCATTACGATCAAGCTCTTGAATAGTATTTGGTCTACTCATAGCACTTGATAGTCCCCTCGTCATATCATTTTTACATTTTTCGCAGAAACGTCCGCTTCCAATCATTTTACCACATGATTCACAGGCTACTTTAATTGGTGAATCATCCGAGAATTGAAGACGCTCTTCACGTATCCATTGTTGGATTTGAGAAGTCTCTACATCACACTCTTCAGATACTACATTCATACTAGCATATCCGTTTTGCTGAATATACTTCTTAACTTCCTGAAACTTTTCTTCCATTGATTCTTTACACGCCGGACAAATCACTGGTCCAAGTGCATAATTGAAAATACGCCCACATTTTTTACAATTCTTTACATCCATAATCATTCCTCCAGTTAATTATATTCTCCAATTGCAACAACAATATAGTAAATCTTCTTTATTCCCGCTGCACGTAATACTTTTGCCATTGCATCCATTGTGGCTCCCGTAGTATAGATATCGTCCACAACCATAATCGTATTTAATTTTACATCATATTCCCCTATTTTAAAAGCCTTTTTCAAATTATTTTCCCGTTCCTGCACGGAAAGTAGTTTTTGTGGCCTAGTATTTGTTGTTCTAATCAGCAACTTTGAATACACTGGTATTTTCAATTTTCTACCTAAAACAGAAGCGATTTCCTCAGCCTGATTATAGCCTCTCTCACTCATTTTGGCCCGATGTATGGGCACTGGAATCAATGCATCAATTCCAAGATTCATCATTAAATGATTATATCTCTCATAGATTTGATTTGCATAATACTGCGCATACTCAGCCCTATTTCCATATTTAAAACGATATAAGGACTTCTTGATTTGATTATCATATACAAAAACCGCCCAGCCTCGATCAAAGTAATGTTTTCGATTCGTACAATCATTGCATAAGTTGTTTTCAGATTCTAAGATTGGTTTTCCGCATTTCAGACAAATGGTTGATGTAATATATTGTCTCTTTTGTGAACAATTTAGACAAATCAGTCCCGGTCCCTTTGGCATTAGAGTGTCACACAGCGGGCATCTTGGAGGATATATCAAATTTACAATTCGTTCTTTAAGTTTCAAATTCCCTCACTTTCAAAATTTCTAACAATTTCATTATTCAAATCTGAGTAACGTTTAAGTTCCTGTCCATTCTCGATCATCTCAAGAATTGTTTCTTCACTTCCTAATATCGTAACACATTTTTTAGCTCTTGTTACAGCTGTATATAATAGATTTCGATTCAAAAGCATCTTAGGCCCTCCCAATATAGGAATAATCACCGCCGGATACTCGCTCCCCTGTGATTTGTGAATCGTAACTGCGTATGCCAATTCCAATTCCTCAAGTTGAGAAAAGGAATACTGAACGAGCTTACCTTCATCCATCTCCACCAACATATACTCTGCATATGAATTAATTTCAATCACCCGACCAATATCACCATTGAACACGCCGACTCCTGAATCAATCACAATGCTATTTTTACCTTTAACTTCCCACTCTATTTTGTAATTATTCTTCACCTGCATTACTTTATCGCCCTCTCTAAAGAGCGTATCTCCAACCTTCTTTTCTTTCTTTGCATCCGATTCCATGTTTAGTTGGTTTTGAAGAATCTTATTGAGCATTTCAACACCCAAAGGCCCCTTTCTCATTGGTGTTAAAACCTGTATCTCACTAGAAGTTGATTCTACGTACTTAGGAAGCTTTTCCTGAATCAATTGCACCATGTGCTTGTAAATAACCTGTGGATCTTGTCTTGGGAGAAAGAAGAAATCTTTGCTTTGATTGTCTAACTTTGGTTTTTTGCCATTTTTAATAAAATGTGCATTCATAACAATATCACTATCCCTAGCCTGTCTGAAAATTGTTTGTAGCTCAACACATTCAAACTTCTTTGAATCCACCAAATCCTTTAAAACTCGTCCTGGTCCTACGGATGGAAGTTGATTCATATCTCCCACAAAGATTAGCTTTGCACCATTTGCAGTTGCTTTAAGAAGTGCCATGAAAAGGAATATATCTACCATGGATAACTCATCAATCAGTACTACGTCTGCCTCTAGAGGATTGTCTTCATTTCTTTCAAACTTTGGTGTCATTCCGTTTTCTAGGGCTCCAGCATTTAACTCAAGTAAGCGATGAATCGTTTTTGCTTCATATCCAGTTGCCTGTGTCATTCGTTTGGCAGCTCTTCCAGTTGGTGCCGCTAAAGCAATCACATAACCCTCTTCTTCAAAATATCGAATCATTGTATTAATTGTTGTTGTTTTTCCAGTTCCTGGGCCACCCGTCAAAATTAGAATTGGATAACAAGCACTTTTAACAATGGCATCTTTTTGAAGGGGATCAAGCTGAATTTCTGATTCTCGTTCATACTCTTCAATTTTTTCATACACCCGAACACTTAGCATGCTTCTTTTGTTTAAACTAATCGTACCATATTTATTCAGATCAGCGAGTCTTTTTGCACAACCCATTTCGCAATAATAAGCACTTGCAGAAAAAACGCCCTGTTCCCCTTCAATCTTTTTAATAAATACTTTGTACTCCATTTGAAGATTTTGAATTTGCACCTCAATTAGTGATGCTTGCAAATCAAGGAGCAGCACTGCTTCTCTCAAAAGAGTAGAAAACAATAAATACATATGCCCTTGTCCCATTGCTTTAGATAGCAAAAATAAAATTGCACTTTTTATTCTATACTCACTGTGACTTTTAACTCCCGCACGTGATGCGATTTCATCCGCGATATGAAATCCAATTCCTTGGATATCCTCTACCAAACGATATGGGTTCTCCCGCATAATAGAATAAAGCGCCATTTTATAAGTTTCATATATTTTGAATGCAATTGTATTGCTAATACCTAGGTTTTGCAAGAATAATAAAGCATCTTTTATATCTCTTTTCTGACTAGCTTGTTCACCAATACTCATTGCTATTCTTTCGCTTATTCCTTTTACTTGTGTTAAGCACTCTGGCTCTTCTTCCAATATTTTAAGCGCATTATCGCCAAATTTTGCAACAATTCTTTTCGCCATCGCAGGTCCAATCCCTTTGATCACTCCAGATGATAAATATCGCAAAATACTTTCTTCATCCGATGGAACAATATACTCATAACTCTCTACTTTAAACTGCTCCCCATAGATTGGGTGTTCGCAGGCTTCACCATGCAATCTTAACGATTCACCCTCGCTAAGTGTCGAGAAACTACCCACTGCAACCCAGTCTTGGCTATTTGTATCAAATGCAAATACCGAGTATCCGTTATCTTCATTTCGATATATAATATGTTCTACTACGCCCGTAATCTCTTCCAAAATACCTCCCCATATTACACTAAACAGATTAATCCATTTATTGAATAATGAAAAAGGCCGCCAATTGACAGCCTATAACGCTTTATAATCCATAGTTTCTCTTCATCTGTTCAAACAACACTTGTGCTAACCCTAAACTCTGTGTCTGTGTTGCACTAGACGCATATTCCTGAACCAAACCATCTTCAAAATACTCCATCATAGTCTTTGAGGAACCCGTTTCTTCTGTTGATTCAGGGACCGTTTTTTTCATTTCCTGAAACATCTTTTCCACAAAGTAGGCTTCAAAATCCTTACAGGCTTCCATCAATTCTTTTTCATTTGCACTACTTAAATTTGCACTCTTTAATTTTTCAATTGAACCCTGCGTCTTTGAATTAGGTTCCACTCCCTGAGCGCCTGATAACTGATTGATACTTGATATCTCCATAACCTCACCTCAATGTGTTAAGATTAACGTCTTAATTGATTTGCCTGACTCATCATCTCATCCGATGCTTGAATTGCTTTTGAGTTCATTTCATAGGCCCTTTGAGCCACAATCATATTCACCATTTCATCAACTACTTGAACATTTGATCCTTCTAAATATCCTTGAGCAATTACACTTTTTTCAACATTAGCAGCCGTTGCTTCATTAATGGCTGCACCACTTGCTGGTGTTACCTCGTACATACTGCTACCTTTTTTAGATAATCCAGCTGGATTTTGAAATTGGAACGCACCAATTTTGATACCTATTGGCTGCGCATTATTTGTTGCATCTGGATACATTAACGATCCATCTGAAGAAATTGTTACTTTGGAGGTTACATAAGAAGAATTTAGTACGATTGGTTTGCCTGTCGAGTCCATAACTGGATATCCTTCCGACGTTGTCAATGCAGTACCCGCTCCACTTAGTGACCACTGAAAATTACCATTGCGTGTATAGTAGGTATTTCCATCCCCACCCTTAACAGCGAAAAAACCTTTTCCATCCATCGCAAATGCGGTATTACTTTCTGAAGCAAGCATACTCCCTTGACGAAATACGGAAGATATACTTGAATTTCGTACACCAAGTCCTACTTGCGCAGATATTGGTTTCACAACAGCATTTGAAGTTGTTGTCTTTGATTGTAAATTCTGGTATAAAAGTGATTTAAATTCTGCCACTTCTGTTTTGTAACCAGTCGTATTTACATTGGATAGGTTATTTGCAATTGTATCAACATTTGTTTGCTGCGCAATCATTCCTGATGCTGCAGACCATAATGATCTAACCATATCCCTTCACCTCCTATAATTTACCAAGTTGATTTGCTGCTATTTCTAACGAAGAATCAATTGTCTGAACAACTTTCTGATTACTTTCATAAGCCCTTGTAACACTAATTAACTCTACCATTTCATTGACTACTTGAACATTTGACATCTCTAAATATCCAGAATTAACCATTGCTGTTGCTGCTTTTGTAGTAGCTCCTTCAACTGGCTCATAATAATTCTCACCATAATGCTCTAAATAGTTATAATCAGCAAAGTCTGTCAATCCGACTCTTGTAACAACATTCCCATTTTGGTAAATTCTTCCCATTTCATCAACGGATGCGTCCGTCATTGGATTTAGTTGAATCCTTCTTCCTTCTGAATTCAACAAGAAATTTCCATCCTTATTGACTAAATACCCCTGCGTATTTAGGGTAAATGATCCATCCCTAGTATACTTCGTGGATGTTGCACCCGCTTTATTTGTAAATTCTAGTGCAAAAAAACCAGGTCCCGACAATGCCAAATCATACATGTTTCCCGTTGAACGAAAAGATCCTTGTTCATAGTTTGTATAGTTTTCTCCAATTTTGACTCCAAGATTCATTGTACCTATTTTCTGCGCTCTTGCTGCATAGGTTGTATCTTTAATCTTATATGCTAAGACTGAATCAAAGGATTGACTTGTAGAACCTTCCTTTTTATATCCAGTAGTTGCAGAGTTGGCAAGATTATTGGTCAACACATCCATTCTGTTTTGTTGATTTACCATTCCTGTATATGCCGTATATAATCCTTTTACCATACAACCACCTCATCATTATTAAAAATTGTCTGATTTATATCCTGCCAAGAATTCTACATACTTACCAGTTCCAATCGCAACACATGTCATTGGATCTTCTGCCGTCATGGTGTTGATTCCAGTTTTTGCATAAATTAAATCTTCTAACCCTCTTAGTAAGCTTCCGCCTCCGGTTAATACAATTCCACGATCTGCAATATCTGCTGCAAGTTCGGGTGGAGTTTTTTCTAATACACTATGAATTGTCTCAACAATCTGTAATGTGGTTTCTCTCAAAGCTTCTTCTGTTTCCTCCGAAGTTACTTTTACCGTTTTTGGAAGACCTGTTACTAGGTTTCTTCCTCTTACTTCAAGTGTATCAATTTCAGCTCTTTTATATGCTGATCCAATTTTAATCTTTAAATCCTCGGCAGTTCTTTCACCGATCAATAAATTGTGTTTCTTTCTCATATATCGAACAAGTGCTTCATCAAAATCATCACCAGCCGTTTTAATAGAAGCACTTACAACCGTACCTCCTAATGAGATTACTGCAATATCGGATGTACCTCCACCAATATCAACAATCATATTGCCACATGGCTTGTAAATATCAATTCCCGCACCAATTGCTGCTGCGATTGGTTCTTCTATAATGGATACTTCTCTAGCTCCTGCTTGATAAGTTGCATCTTCTACGGCACGTCTTTCAACTTCAGTTACACCACTTGGTACACAAACCGAAATTCTTGGTTTACGGAATGTTCTTTTGCCAAGTGCCTTTTGAATAAAATACTTCATCATTTTCTCAGTCACATCATAATTTGATATAACTCCTTGACGAAGTGGTCTTACTGCAATAATATTGCCCGGTGTTCTTCCTAACATTAATCTGGCATCTTCACCAATTGCCTTTATTTTATTGGAATCTCTATCAAACGCCACAACACTTGGCTCCTTTAAAACAACTCCCTTGCCTCTTATATAAACTAAAATACTCGCTGTTCCTAAGTCTATTCCTATATCTGTATACTGCATATTCTTGCCCCTTTCTAGCGCAATCTATTCTTTATAATGATTTTCACATTTTAAAATTTCATTTTTAAGAAAATTATAAACATACGCAAACATTATATCGCATAGACCCATCTTTTTCAAAGGGTTTTAACTATTTTCACAGATTTTTCGTAAATATTAACACTTTCTTAAGTTTATTACAAAAAATGGATGCATAAAAGAATATGGGTCCATCCACTTTCTTTTTGCATCCATGCAATTACTTATACTTCTTTATCGGCATATGTTGAAATTACTTTAGCTTCTTTAGGATTTTATACTCAACAAATTCTTTTGCCCAATGATCTTGCCATCACGCATTTTTATCTGCCGGCTTCCAGATTCTGCCAATTCCAAATCATGAGTAACCATTACTATCGTCATTCCTTCTTGATTTAGTCGCTTTAATATTTCCAAAATCATTTTTCCGGTTTCCTCATCTAAGGCACCGGTTGGTTCATCAGCAATAATCATCTTGGGAGAGGCGATTATTGCTCTTGCAATTGCCACCCTTTGTTGCTGTCCTCCCGATAATTTATATGGAAAATCATCTTTCTTGCTTATAACATCAACCATTTCAAGCACTTTGTCAACTTGTCTATGAGTCAACTTTCGTGGAACACGTTTATAAATTAACGGCAGGGATACATTTTCTCGCACTGTTATATCTGGAATCAACGCAAAATGTTGAACTACAAATCCAACATTTTTATTTCTAAATGAAGCAAGTTTTCTATCTGTACACCGTGAAATCTTCTCCCCGTCAAAAATGTATTCTCCAGAATCCGATTTGCGAATTCCGGCAATGACATTTAGCAATGTTGTTTTTCCGCATCCACTTTTACCAGTAATTGTTACAAACTCACCTTCTTCAATATCCAAGTTAATATTTTGTAACGCTTTGACTGGATTTGACTTTTTACTATTGTATGTCACCGAAATATCTCTAAGCTCTAGTAAACTCATTCTTTCCCTCCAATAATATCACTAATACTCATACTTTTTATATAGCAAATACAGGCTGTACAAGAACTAACAATTGTACTTATAGCTACCAAATGTACCAGCATATATTCTTTCATACCCACTTTGAAGATACACAGTACTGCAGATGCACCAATATCTCCAAGTAAGACAATACCTGAAACAATCACTACTGCACGAATTGTAATATCTAAAAAGGAACCTCCACACAGTAACTCAATTCCAAAATTCACTATGTTTTCTTTGAGAAATCCACATATGATTACAGATATTGAAATAACACTAAAAACAAGAACAATAGCTAACAAAAATCTAAACTGATTTGCAACTTCATCCGTCATTTCCGAATATGCCTTCAAATTAAAATCCAACTTCTTGTACCCATCTGGATCCACTACTTCCATCTCCCAGTTTTTCAATCCACTCTCTTGCATATATTCTTGGTATAACTTTAATGTTCCTTGATAACCTATCTTGGATTCAACTATTCCATACATTTGTTGCAAAAGCACCGTTTTTGAAAACTTACTTGCCTTTTCTATATTTAAGGCCGGGATAATAATGTAGCGTTCACATGACTCAAAATCACCTTTGCTACGTAGCAGAAAGTATGTATCGCTACTAACGAAACCTTTCACTTTAAATTCAATCTCTTCAAACAAATATTTCGCTTTAATAACATCTCCAACCTCTAATTCTCCCTTATATGCATTCCCCAGCAAAATAGGAACGATCTTGCCCTCACTATAACTATAATCATCTGTTTCAAAACTTCTACCCTCAGAAATTATAATATTGAACATCTCAAAGAATGAATCATTCACCTCGACTGCCTTCGTATAGTATAGTAACTTTCCAGCATTCTCATATACAGAATCTGCAGCATTTCCATCTTCATATCCATATAAAAATACTTCTGGCACTTCATAATCATAAACTTCGAGTGATTGGTCAAACACCATTGCATAATTGAATTTTTCAGACTTCTCCAATTTTTCTTTGAATGACATTAACTTAGCATATTCTCTATCATTCGACTCATCAAGATACTGATAGTAATTCCCATCGGATAACCCCTCAGATGTATAGAAGTATTCATTTTTTCCGTACACCTCATCAAAATTGTTTGCGGATTCATTTGATTCTTGTTGAATTTTACCAACCACACCAAGAATTACAAAGTTAATTGCCAATAAGAAAATCATTAAGAACGAATTCAATTTATGTTTTTTAAGCATTCTAAGTACATCACTTATAACATATGTAATCATACTATTTTACAACCTCCTCAATTGGCTCTTGTATAGCACATAGTAAAAGTGTACATGCAAACAATGACATTACCAACATACATATACTATAACCAGATAATAAAAAACCAAAATAAGCAGGGTACAATACATTGCAGTATATTGCTCCTACAACAAAAGAGCTCACTGCAATACAGATATATTTTCGTAGAACATACACAAATATATTAGATATGGATGCTCCTAATAGTCTTCGAATTCCAATTTCTCTCTTTTGATAAATAATCCACTGCGAAGAAACTAAGGCCAAGCATATTACAACACTTACCAGCAAAGCTACAAACCATGTCATAGCAGCAATTTTTGGCATAAGACTTTCCGAATAATTCTCACCTCCAGATAACAACTCAGCCTCCATATTATTCGTAGTAAGTTTTGCAATAAATTGCTGTGACGTTTCTTCTGCATCGACATTTGTTAAGTAGTCAACCATAAATAATTGACTTTTTATTTCAGACTCAGAAAGCATATTTATAAATATGTAATTATCAATCTGAGTTTGTTTTTTATATCCAATCACCCCCAAGACACTATATTCTTTATTATCTATCGAAATATAGTCTCTACCTTTTCTCGTATATATTTGATTTTTTAGTAATTTTCCGACTACCGCAACATTGTTATTAATACCAAAATCACTTGTCTTAAAAAATCTACCACTCTCCATTGGAAAATTTACATACTTTTTATTGAAATAGATATGTCTAACAACGCTTCCATCGTCCAATTCTTCATCACTAAACAATGTATATCTAACTTTTTGTTCATTCATAATAGATATCAATTCAGCCTTTGAATTATCAGCATTTTTAATCGAAATATATGAATATGAATTTCCAAAACTCCCTCTCCCCATCTTTGAAATCGTGTCACTTAACATAACATTATGCATCATTAGTATTGACAATATTGGTAAAACATAAAACATCAATGCCAAAAATATAGTCGTTAACCTTATTTTCTTCATTACTTGTTCTCTCCCTATCAGTTCATAAATATTGGGAGATTAGTATTCTCTAATCTCCCAATATAAACTGCAAAAGTGTTACATTTTGTAAATTTATATAGTACACTTACTAGTTTGATCCATATTTTGCATATCCCATTGGGAAAAACAGACTTAAGTCTTTATTATATTGCACTAACACCTTATCTGTCGTGGCTGTACGTTTTATATCTCCGCTTGAATATTGACGTCCCGTATCGGCAATAGCACCATTTGCACTAGAACTCGATCCACCCACATATGCTCTAACATAATGATTTTTGTAATATCCTATGGTTTTTGCCCACGCCGATTTAGAACAAAAGTACGTATACACAGAACCCGTATAGGTTTTCGTCAAATACGTCCCTCCCGAAAAGCTTTCTGCCAAAGTTTTAGCACTTACATTCGTAACAGGGGCAATAGAACCCAATAAAATCATTACTACCAAAATAGAACCTATTAATTTTTTTCTCATAAGAATACACTTTCTAAAATATGTTTTTTATTGATTACCTGCAAACAATAATTCTATTTGATTATTGCTATCACTTCCTCGAGTCTGTGTGCAATTATCTATAATAAAAAAGGATGCAAAAACGAATATGCATTTTTCGTTTTTGCACCGAAAGTTTCGAAGATAACAGCACCATATTACAAATATTGATCACTACCCATTCAATATCACAATACTCCTTTGTCATTGTAAAAATAACTGTTGCAACAATTATTTCTACCCCCCTTGACTTCCAGTGTTGTGCGCTCATATTGACATGAGCAGCCCCTTTTTACAACATTATATATATATATATATAATGTCAAGTGTAATTTCAAACAATTATACAGCAAATCTAACAGTCCTACTTTAGCTTCTTTAAAATTTTATCAATATATTTTCCAGTGTAGGATTTTGCATTTTTCGCAATTTCTTCTGGAGTTCCGCATGCAACTAAGGTTCCACCCTTGTCCCCACCTTCCGGTCCGATATCCAAAATGTAATCCGCTGTTTTAATCACATCTAGATTATGTTCAATAACAAGTACCGTGTTGCCACCCTCTGTCAATTTTTTCAACATCTCTATCAGTTTATGAACATCTTCAAAGTGCAGACCCGTTGTTGGCTCATCCAATATGTAAATGGTATTACCAGTCCCTCTTTTTGATAATTCTGTGGCCAGTTTAATTCTCTGTGCTTCTCCACCGGACATGGTTGTAGAAGGTTGTCCTAGTTTTAAGTAAGATAGTCCAACATCGTGCAAAGTATCCATTTTACGCTTAATAGAAGGTACATTCTCGAAAAAAGTAACTGCTTCTTCGATGGTCATATCCAGTACATCATATATGTTCTTACCTTTATATTTTACATCAAGGGTTTCACGATTATATCTTTTTCCTTTACATGCTTCACAAGGAACATAGACATCTGGAAGAAAATGCATCTCAATTTTAATGATTCCATCACCACTACAAGCTTCGCAGCGTCCACCTTTCACATTAAAACTGAATCGTCCCTTTTTATATCCCTTTGCTTTTGCATCCTTTGTATTCGCAAACAAATCTCTGATCTGATCAAACACGCCCGTGTAGGTTGCCGGATTGGATCTAGGGGTCCTACCAATTGGTGATTGATCAATATCAATGACTTTATCAAGTTTTTCATATCCTACAATTGAGTCATGATCTCCTGGTATGATTCTTGCTCGGTTCAAATCTCTTGCCAGTCTTTTGTATACAATTTCATTTACTAGTGATGATTTTCCAGATCCCGAAACACCAGTCACACAGGTCATTACACCAAGTGGAATAGACACGTCAATGTTCTTCAGATTATTCTGTCTTGCACCTTTAACCGTAATAAAATCTTTTGCTTTCTTTCTTGACGTAGGAATTGGTATAAAACGTTTGCCTGACAAATACTGACCCGTAATGGAATTCGGGTTATCCATGATCTCCTGAGCAGTTCCAACAGCAACTACCTCTCCACCATTTGTTCCAGCCCCCGGTCCAATATCAACTATGTAATCTGCAGCAAACATCGTATCTTCATCATGCTCGACAACCAATAGCGTATTCCCTAAATCCTTCAAGTGCCTGAGTGTCGAAAGTAATTTATCATTGTCCTTTTGGTGCAAACCAATACTCGGCTCATCTAATATATAGCACACGCCAACCAAGCCAGAACCAATCTGTGTTGCCAATCGTATTCGTTGAGCTTCACCTCCTGATAAAGAGGCAGTGGCTCTTGACAACGACAGATAATCAAGTCCCACATTGACCAAAAATTTGACGCGGGATCTGATTTCCTTTAAAACACGACCACCAATTAGCACTTGTTGACTTGTCAGTTCCAATTCCTCTAAGAATCTTTGTAATTCATCAATGGACAAGGACGTTATCTCATAAATGTTTTTATCCCCTACTGTAACTCCTAAAGACGTCTTTTTTAGACGCATTCCACCGCACTCATGGCAAGGAGTAATCTGCATGAAATTCTCATACTCCTTTTTCATCATCTCTGAACTTGTCTCGCGGTATCTTCGTTGGACATTTTTGATAACCCCTTCAAATGCAACAGGATAAACTCCCTTGCCTCTTTGACCCTCATAATAAACATCCACTTCTTTTCCATTAGAACCATGCAGAATCAAATTTTTCACTTCTGGTGCTAATTTCTCGAATGGTGTATTTAAATCAAATTTGTACTCTTTTGACAGCGCCTGTAGTATTGCGTTGGTAAAACTTCCTGTATCTCCACTTGATTGCCACCCCATTACGCTAATCGCACCATCCACTATACTCTTCGTTTGGTCCGGTATCATCAATCGATCATCAAACTCCATTCGATATCCCAAACCAAAGCACTCCGGACAGGCTCCAAAAGGATTGTTAAACGAAAAACTTCTAGGTTCAATTTCATCAATGGATATATTACAGTCCGGGCATGAAAAACTCTGGCTAAATCGAAGTTCTTCTTTATCCATAACGTCTACGATTAACAAACCCTCTGATAGAGTCAGTGCTGTTTCGATAGAGTCCGTTAAACGTCTTGCAATATCTGGCTTTATAATAATTCGATCGACTACAATTTCTATATTGTGCTTTTTGTTCTTATCTATCTGAATATCTTCTGTTAGCTCATATGCATTTCCATCCACTCGAACTCTTACAAAACCACTCTTCTTCGCTTTATCAAATACCTTCTGGTGTTCTCCTTTTCTTCCACGAACAACAGGTGCCAGAATCTGTATTTTAGAGCCTTCTTCAAGACCACAAACATGATCTACCATTTGATCCACTGTTTGCTTTGAAATCACTTTCCCACACTCTGGGCAATGTGGAATTCCTACTCTTGCATATAGTAATCGGAAATAATCATAGATTTCCGTAACCGTTCCAACGGTAGATCTAGGATTTCGATTGGTTGATTTTTGATCAATGGAAATCGCAGGTGACAAGCCTTCAATTCGTTCTACATTGGGCTTTTCCATTTGACCTAGAAATTGCCTTGCATAAGAGGATAGGGATTCCATATAACGCCTTTGTCCTTCTGCATAAATTGTATCAAAGGCCAAAGATGATTTTCCAGAACCAGACAATCCTGTTAAAACAACAAATTCATTTCTTGGAATATCAAGATTGATGTTCTTTAAATTATTCTCGCATGCCCCTCTAATTTTAATAAACTCTTTTTTCTCGCTCATTCGTTCATCACCTCAAATTCTTCTAACTGATACATTGTATTACTTTCTTTATCGATTGCAAAAATAAAGATTTTTTGGTTTGTAATCTGTTCACGAACAAAATATCCTGTATAGACCCCTAGTTCACCTTCATTCCCAGTTTTTAACCACCGATAGCTCATTTCCTTGAAGTCATCACCTACCAAGGCATAACATTCCATCTGAAATATATTTAGACCTTTTTTTTCAAGGTCTTCCTTAGATATGGATGTACGAATCGTAATAACAGGTTCCTTCAAATCTTGAATCTTATGTTCAAACCCGCTCGCTCCCTGAATATCCATTGAATCAAGTGCTAGCACCTGGCTAGTATGAAACTCCTCTTCAAAATGACTTTGACTCTCATAAACAAAAGGGGGTTGGTACTTCACTTTATCTAAATTGGTATATGCATACAAATCATCTACAAAAGAACGTTCCGCATTCTCATATACAACCACATCTGGTTCAAGCAAATTAACGAAATACTGAAGATTCTCGTAATTTTGTCTGGATACCATATACACATTCTGAAATCGATTTACAAAAAAACGTTCTCTTTGTTCAAAAAAACTGTCGTGAAATAGCAAAATAGACAAATCTGTTTGCGCCTTAAGATTTCTATAACACTGTATATTGGTACCCGGTATCACTTCTATCTTTGACATTACTTCTGTATCTAAATATACATTTGAAAGATCTGTCGATAATACCGGTATTTTCTCAGGATCCATTTTGACCTGCGCAAAATCCAGCACGTCTTTTTGCTCATAACTTACTACAAAATCTGTATCCGAAATGATCCGAATTGGAATGTCATGCTTCTTTATTTCCTCATCTAGTAACTGTACTCCATAAAATGCACCTAGATCATTCCAGTGTGCGCAGTCTGTCTTTTCATTATAGATTTGTACTGCTTTAGATTTTGCCCTAAACTCATCAATTGGTATAACAAAGGGAACTCCTTTATTCGTAAGTTGTTTTGACATATAGTCCATGATACTAACCATATTCTTATTTTGATGGATTGAATCCGGAAAATATTGAGGATAGACCGACTTTTTATCTAGTCCGACCATAAATATAAACGGTATCCCCTTTTGCTTTAAATACTCACTTGAATTACTCAAATAACGAACAAATCGATCACATAATTCCTGATCCGTATTCAAATTTTGATATGCTTTAATATACTCGGAGTCTGCCGGAAAAACATAGGAGTTCTTTCCATACATATGCATGTCTTCAGAAAATTCATGAAAAATACTATGAATCGAGTTATTATAAAGGCGAATAGCACTTTCCCGAAAGCCAACACGATCTTCAACATAATGAACATACCATGCATTCTTTTCTTGATCAAATCCAAATCCAGGCCATTTTGTCATTACACGATTTTCAATTTTTGATTCAATATGATCTGTGAAGTTAAATTGGCTAGTTGGAATCAGTAAAATTGCCAAAAACAAGCCAATGAAAATAATATGTTCAAGTTTCTTTTTCAACTGTACTCCTAACTACATACTATTTCAGCATGTCCTATATCCTAAAATTGAAGATAGATAAATGGTCTGTAAGAACTATTCACAATTACAACCATACTAATAAGCAATAGAATCAGTAAACTGGCGCGTTTAGCAATCCGTAAAAACACTTCTGCATTGGAATGATTTTCATCAAGATGCAACCACCTTTTCATCTTACTGCAAATTGTCGTCCAAGGAAGACAAACCAACACACTTATGAACACCACGAAAATATTTTTATTCGTCATGAAAAACCGAAGATCATATGCTATATAATCACCATTACGAATACCTAACATAACTTTCATGTATTGAATCGTATCAGACAGATCAACCAAGTAAAACATGACCCATCCAATCATCACCACAAAGATTGTGTACAACCACTTGATTCCCCAAAACACTTTGATTTTTCGCATGAAGGCTGGTGCGTAGTTATCATACAGTCTCTCCAGAATCAAAAAGAGACCATGCCATAATCCCCACAATACAAATCCCCATGCAGCTCCATGCCACAATCCAGTAACAATAAAAACAATTAGCAAATGAACATAAACATTTCCTTTTCGGTTCCCACCAAGTGGAATATATAAATAGTCCCTAAACCATGTACTTAATGAAATATGCCAACGCCTCCAAAACTCTTTGATGCTTGTCGCCATATACGGAGCGTTAAAATTCTCCATCAGACGAAATCCAAAAATCCTTGCAATTCCAATTGCCATATCTGAATATCCTGAAAAATCCAAAAATATTTCCAATGAATAAACAAGAGCACCCAACCAAGCTATTCCAATTCCCATATAGGAAACATCGGTGGCAAAGATTTTTGCACAAAGTTCGCTCAAAATATTGGCTAAGATTGCTTTCTTTGACAATCCAATAATAAAGCGCTCAATGCCATACGTAATATCCTCCATCGTGGTCTCACGACTTGATAGCATCCTATTCATATCCTTGTATTTCATAATTGGTCCCGCTAAAATTTGTGGGAAAAAGCACATGTATAATGAAAGGGAAATGAAATTTTTCTGAACCAAAGAGGATGCTGAGGCATCCTGCTTCATTAATAAAATACTTCTATATACGTCAACCAAATAGGATATCCCCTGAAAGGTAAAAATAGATATACCCACTGGTAGTATCATGGCCGCTAACGAAACCTCTTTGCGTGCTATTTTCGCAAATGTCTCTACTATGAAATGCAAATACTTAAAATAAATCAAAACAAAGCAATTACCGACTATTCCAACGCCCAAAAGAAGTTGTAGAATACGCTTGTTTGTCGATAAGCTAAGATTTCTAATGGAAACAAGCTCCATGCTTCTTCCAACGAAATAAATCCACAACGTAACTCCAAGAATCAATAACACATTCTTTGGCTCACTCCACGCATAGAAAAAGAGACTTACTACCAAAAGAAATAAGTTTTTCCCTTTTTGAGGCACAATCCAATAAAGAATTAGTGTCAAAGGAAGAACTATGCATAGAAAAATTATCATATCAAATGCCATTTATAAGCTCCTTTGTCATTCGTCAATTGTAATGTAGTGTTTCTTCAGCTCCACCATTTTGTCCCGCAGCATAGCAGCTTCTTCGAAATTCAAATCTGCAGCAGCTTTTTTCATTTGCTTGGTAATCGCTTGAATTTGTTTTTCAAGTTCTTCTTTGTTCATGGATTCAAAGTCTTTATCAAATATTTGCGCATCCGAATCGGCTTTCTTTGAAATTCGAATCACATCTCTAACCGCTTTCTTAATACTCTCTGGAGTAATTCCATGTTCTAGATTGTACTGATGCTGGATTTCACGCCTTCTTCTAGTCTCATAGATGGCTTTTTCCATCGAATTAGTCATTTTATCGGCGTACATAATAACTCTGCCATCCACATTTCTAGCAGCTCTTCCAATTGTCTGAATTAAAGATGTCTCCGATCTTAGAAAGCCCTCTTTATCCGCATCCAGAATTGCAATTAAAGCAATCTCTGGAATATCAAGTCCCTCTCTAAGCAAGTTGATTCCAACTAGAACATCAAACACATCCAACCTCATATCTCGTATGATTTCAGCTCGTTCCAAGGTGTCTATATCTGAGTGCAAGTATTTTACACGGATCCCTACTTCTCGAAGATAATCCGTCAAGTCTTCCGACATTTTCTTGGTAAGAGTCGTTATTAAAACCTTGTTTTTCTCTTTGATAACTGATTTAATTTCGCTCAGCAAATCATCAATTTGCCCCTTGGTACTTTTGACTGTAACCTCTGGATCTAAAAGACCTGTCGGTCTAATAATCTGCTGTGCCCTCATTAATTCATGTTCTGCTTCATAAGGTCCAGGGGTTGCGGATACAAACAGTAATTGATCAATCTTTTGTTCAAATTCCTCAAAACAAAGTGGTCTATTATCAAGGGCTGATGGAAGCCGAAACCCATAATCCACAAGCGTTGTTTTTCTTGACTTATCCCCTGCATGCATTCCGCGGATCTGTGGAATCGTTATATGTGACTCATCTACCATAATCAAAAAATCATCACCAAAAAAGTTGATTAGTGTTTGAGGAGTCTCTCCTTCATTCATACCGTTAAGATGTCTTGTGTAATTTTCAATCCCCGAACAAAATCCTGTCTCTTTTAACATCTCAATATCAAAATTCGTTCTCTCCCATATTCTTTGAGCTTCAACTAATTTATCTTCACTCTTAAAGACTTTTACTCGTTCCTTCAATTCAGCCGCAATATCAATACAAGCCTTTTCAATTTTTTCAGGAGGTACTACATAGTGAGACGCCGGAAATATTGTTACATGATCTAAATAGGAATTGACTCTTGATGTCAATGGGTCTGTTAACGCTATCTTTTCTATCTCGTCTCCAAAAAATTCTATTCGGACAAGGTAATCACCACCTTGTGCAGGAAACACTTCTAAAACATCTCCCCGAACTCGAAATGTCGATCGTTCCAAATACAAGTCATTTCTTGAGTATTGCATCTCAATTAGTGCATGAATAACTTCATCACGATCTTTCACCGTTCCCGGTCTTAATGAAATCATCATTTCCTGGAAGTTCTCAGGACTTCCCAAACCATAGATACAGGAAACACTTGCAATGACTATAACGTCTCTTCGTTCTGCCAACGATGCCGTTGCTGACAATCTCAATTTATCAATCTCTTCATTAATAGAAGAGTCTTTCTCAATATAGGTGTCCGTAGAAACCACATAAGCTTCTGGCTGATAATAATCATAGTAACTAACAAAATATTCTACTGCATTTTCAGGGAAAAATTCTTTGAATTCACTATATAATTGTCCTGCTAATGTCTTATTGTGGGCTATAATTAGGGTTGGCTTATTCAAGGCTGCAATAATATTTGCCATCGTAAACGTCTTTCCAGACCCAGTTACTCCAAGCAATGTCTGAATTTGATTTCCCTTTTTGAAACCTTCGACAAGTTCTTCAATTGCTTGAGGCTGGTCCCCAGTTGGCTTATACTCTGAGTGTAAAATAAATCGCTCTTGTTTATCCATTTTGCCCTCCGTTCGAACATACATTCTATTTCAGTATATCACATTTTTTTAGATTGTATAGTCTTCTTTCAAAAAAAAAGCATTTTAACCTTCTGCTAATGCAGAAGATAAATGCCTCTTTCATTCTAGCTATTTTCCAATATCATTTCTCTCAATTTTTTTGAAATACTTGGATGAAATTTTCTTGCAAAAAAATAATCACCCTCTACAATTTTCGAGTAGTCCGATTCATCAATATAAGCAGGACTAGCCCCATTTCCTCGCTCCCAGTTTAGATATCTTGCGTTGGTATTTGAAACATTTTTGGCATATTTTGAATTCATAATAATCGTTTGAAACAAGAACTCTTCAGGTAGCTGACATCTCTTTAAATCTTTTATGAAGCCATCTTGTTTGTCACATATTTCAAGAATATATTTCCCAACTTCTGAAGGTAACGAGACATACACAAGTCCCTTGTAGATTGTTTCAAACTGACCAATCTTTTGATTTGGCTTCTTAAATAGCTTCTGAACTCCAATTGTAAACTGCTGCACTTGCCATAAAAACGGATTCTTTACATTTGCATTTGGAAAGAAATTCACATATTGATATCTTTCTTTTATTTTTGCCGACTGATTCCTTGGAGCAATGACATCCATGTATATCTTGTCAGAATGATTGAATTTCGAGACAAATTTATCAGCTGATTGAACTGGCATATCCTCTCCCGTAATAAGATGGATATAATTTTCCGCATAATCTTGCAACGAGTGTCTCATCAACTCAATGATTGCTTCAACATGACTAAAGCTCCCCCAAGAAATGGAGTATTTGGAAAATGCCTTACATCCCTTAATCTGATTTAAACACTTCAAATTCTCTTCTGTGATAGACTTGCTTTTTCGATCTATATGGATGTAAACCTCTCCATAATCCAACAATTGCTGGGTTAATACTAGTAAACTATCATAATCCTTATATGCAGTTACCAAAAAGCTCTGTCCCATATTTACCTGATTTCTCCCGACAATATTTCGTACGCTTTTTCACGTTGATTATCCGTCTTATTCTTATCGTAGTTTTCATAATCAAACTCAAGAACAATATCTGGCTCTACACCAATTTTGTGAATATCACGACCAAGGGGTGTGAAGTATTTGCTAATCGTCAGTTTAACTGCCGACCCATCGTTCAATCTGAAAAACTGTTGAACAATCCCTTTTCCAAATGTTGTTGTTCCGAGTAATTTTCCCTTTTTGTAGTCCTGAACAGCTCCTGCAAGAATTTCAGCTGCACTTGCACTATTTTCATTGACTAACACAATCATTGGAACATCAATTTCATCTTCGCTCCCCATTCTATATTCATCACGTTCACCATTCTTATCTTCTGTATATACGAGAAGTCCTCTTGGCAACAAAAAGTCGCTAATTTTAATAACTGTATCTAAATTTCCGCCCGGATTATTTCTAAGGTCCAAAATCAAACCCTTCATCCCATCGCTTTTAGCTTGATCAAATTTTTCTGCAAATTGACTTGAAGTCACATCATCAAACTCAAGAATTGAAATATACGCAATCCCATTTTCAGAAATAGAATATGTTACTGTAGGCATTTCAATTTTTTTTCTTGTTACTGTAATGTCAAGATAGTCCTTTGCGTCTTTACGTGCAATAGTAATCACTACTTGGCTGTTTTCTTCACCCTTTACTCTCTTAACAACCTCATTTAATTCAAGTCCCTCTACTGATTCTCCATCAATTTTGACAATAAAATCATTACTCTTTAGACCCGCTTCAAGTGCTGGCGATCCTTCTATTACTTTGGTGATTTTGGGATACCCTGAATCCTCATCCATACCAATATATGCTCCAATGCCCGAGTACTCACCAGCTGTTGTTTCCGTAAATTCCTTTACTTCTTCAAGGGAGTAATATGCCGAATAGGGATCTTCAAGACTTGCTACCATTCCTTTATAAAGCCCATCTTCCATTTTGGTATCGTCAATCTCGTTCAGATACACTTCGTCAATTTTATCTTCTAGTAATTTAATTTTTCGGACTGTACTCTCATCCAAGAGCTCTTGGCTAGTTTCTGTTTCCTTAAATAAATTGAGAGCTCCACTTTTTGCACTTTTTACACCCAAAACGATTGTTAATCCCAAAAGAGCAAAAAACAATCCACAAAATAATCCGCCCATAAAAGGGATTACTCTTGACTTTCCATTTCTATTTTCCACTTTTATTACCTATTCCCATGTGTAATACAATTCTTATAAATAGTTCCAAGGTGAAACATAACCACCATTCAGCCTTACACTAAAGTGCAAATGGTTTCCAGTTGAGCGACCTGTTGATCCAACCGAAGCAATTTGTTGCTTTCTCGATACTGAATCGCCCTTTGATACATTTAATGAAGACGCATGCATATAAATTGTGTATAAACCGCCACCATGGTCAATCATGATGTAATTTCCCATTGTTGAGCTATAATCTGCAGCTATTACTGTCCCATCATATGCTGCTAAGATTGGACTTCCACCCGGCGCTGCAAAATCAACTCCATTATGAAATTGCTTTACATTCAAAATAGGATGGATTCTCCAGCCAAAATCATCGGATATTCTTGTATATGAAGGTGCTGGATGTGCAAATGTTCCTCCGTCATAATCTCTACCCGTTCCCGAAGATTCTCTTTCAGCTGCAACCGCTGCCTCAAGAGACGCAATCAACGAATCTTGTTCCGCAATTTCTTTTTCATATTGCTTAATCGCTTCTTCCTTATTGGAAATATCATTTTCAAATACATCAATTTGTTTTTGCTTCTCAACAATTAGAGATTCCATTGTTGCTTTTTCAGCCTCAGCGCTTTTCTCCGCTTCCTCAAGAACTCCCTTTTCAACTTTAAGCTGCTCTTCATAATCTGCAATCGTCTCTCTTGTTTCCTTGAAAACAGCGAGCATATCACGATCATACTTGGACATTTTCTCAATATATTCTGCACGATTGAGTAATTCACCAATACTCTTCGCAGAAAATAACATGTCAAAGTAAGAATCCGTTCGTTTTTCGTACATAAATTGAATTCTTGTACGCATATCTGCATATTGCTTTTTCTCGTTATCTTTGGCAACTACAAGCTGCGCACTTGTGACTTCAATACTTTTCTTCTTTTCATCAACCAGTCTTTGGATCTCTTTTAGCTTATAGGTGATTTCATTCAAAGTTCCATCAAGTTTATACACATAATTTGATAAATCACTTTTACTTTTTTCCAATTCTTCTTTTACTTTTTGCAAGTTCGTCAATCCATTTTTCAACGAATTCTTCTCACGCTGAGCATTATCAAGCTGACTTTGCTTTTTCCGCAATCGCTCCACTGCAGGGTCGACCTTTTTTTCTTCCTTTTTCTCTTCCTGCTTTTCCTCTGCCCCACCATCATTGTTCCCTGGTGCTTCTGGATCTTCTGGATCAATATCCATGATTTGATTCTGTGCAAACACATTCTGAGTAAATGTCTGGAAACTAAGCGTTACCATAACAAGCATCAGACAGAGAAAAATTTTCATTTTTTTATAACATAACAATTTAACATTCACCCCTATACTCTTATGTGCTTACGAACCGTTATATAGCTACCCAAAAATCCAATTCCAACACCCAAAACGATGGATACAGGCAATAGAATTTTGAAAATATCATCTACTGGTAAAAACTTTAAAAAATTTGATAGAACTGTAAATCGCTCAATCACAAAAGCAATTATATTATTGTAAACAACATAAATAATCGCAAGCGGAAAGACTGCACCAACAAATCCAATCAAAACACCTTCAATGACAAATGGAGAACGCACAAAGAAGTCTGTGGCTCCTATATATTTCATAATCGATATTTCTTCTTTTCTAACCGCTATACCAATCGTAACAGTATTACTAATCAAGAATACGGATACTCCTAATAGAATTGCAATAATTCCTACGGACACATATCCAACCAACCGATTAACACCACTCAAAGCGTTGGCAGTAATATCTGATTTGTTAACCATACGGATTGACTCAATCGTCTCTAGATATTTTACTAAAGCACCTTGTTGGGAAACGTCTTGAAGATAGATTTCATAATTCGATGAATCTTTTAGGGGATTATCGCCTTCTGCATCAAACCCTTCTGCATACTCACCCAAATATTCGTCCTTAAATCCATTCCAAGCTTCTTCCGCAGAAACATACTTAATATGGGATACCTCTGGACGATTTTCGATTAACTTTCCAACTTCTGCAATTGTTTCTTCAGAAGTTTCTTCTTTAAAAAACACAGTGACTGCAACACCATCCTGCGCACCCTTCACAATATATTGAAAATTTGCCACAACAGCATAAAAAATACCAAACATAAACAAGCACGCACCAATCGTTGCAATCGAAGCAAGTGAGTACCATTTGTTACGAAAGATATTTTTCAATCCCTGTTTAAATGTATAAATTAATGTACTAAACCTCATCGTTATATAAACCTTCCTTCTCGTCGTTTGCAACAATTCCCTTATGCATTGTGATCACTCGCTTTTTCATCGTATTTACGATTTCTCTATTGTGAGTTACGACTAAAACCGTAGTCCCCTTACTGTTAATCTCTTCCAAAAGTTTCATGATTTCCCATGAGTTCTTAGGGTCAAGATTTCCTGTAGGCTCATCAGCTAATAGAATGGGTGGCTTATTAACGAGTGCTCTTGCTAAAGCTACACGTTGTTGTTCTCCCCCTGAAAGTTGTCTGGGTTTAGCCTTATACTTACCAGCTAATCCTACCACCGACAAAATGGAGGGAACATTCTTTTTGATTTGCTTCGATGGAATTTGAACGACGCGTTGTGCAAATGCAACGTTTTCATATACGTTTCGGTCCTTCAACAATCTAAAGTCCTGAAATACAACACCAATATTTCTTCTGAATTTAGGTATTTTCCGATGTTTTAAATGAACCACATCAGTTCCATTTACTGTAATATTTCCTGCTGTAGGCAATAATTCTCTTAACAAAAGTTTAATCAATGTAGATTTACCAGAACCACTATCCCCAACAACAAAAACAAATTCACCTTCATCAATATGTAAACTAACATTGTTAAGCGCTGGTGCACCTGTTGAATAAGACTTACTTACTCCTTCTAACGTAATCATTTTTCATTTCTCCTCAGTTCTTAGTACTCAAAATTTTCCATATACTTCATATACTTCACAACCATGAGCGCAATTTTGAAAGTAATTGCATCTTCAAAAACTCTCAAATCAAGACCCGTACTCTTTTGTAGTTTATCCAAGCGATACACTAGCGTATTCCTATGAATAAATAGCTGCCTTGATGTTTCTGATACATTTAAGCTATTTTCAAAGAACTTATGAATCGTTGTGATTGTTTCTTCATCAAAATCATCTGGGCTTTTACCGCCAAATATTTCCTTAATAAACATCTTGCAAAGTGGAATCGGTAATTGATAAATAAGTCTTCCAATACCCAGTTCACTGTATGCAATAATATTACGCTCTCCAAAAAAGATTTTTCCAACATCAAGCGCCATCTTTGCCTCTTTATAGGAACGGCTCACTTCTTTAATCTCATTTACCGCATTACCATAAGAAATATGTACTTTTATAGCACCTTCTTTTTCCAGGAGTGCTATAATTGCTTTTGCAGTTCTCTCAACTGCATCAAATCCCTCTCCAGCTGCAATTTCTTTCACCACAATTGCACTGTTTTCATCAACTGCCGTAACAAAATCCTTACTATTTTGTCCTAAGTGAGCGCGAATCATTTCAACAGCATTTAACTCTTTTCCTTGAGACGATTCCACAATCATGGCAATTCTACGAGCCTCTGTTTGAATGTGAAGTTTTTTCGAACGACTATAGATATCTACCAGTAATAAATTATCTAGTAATAAGTTTTTAATGAAATTATCCTTATCAAAACGCTCTTTATAAGCCACAAGAAGGCTCTGAATTTGAAATGCTGCCATTTTACCCACTAAATAGGCATTCTCATTGGCACCATGGGCAACCAAAATATATTCTGTGATTTGATCATCATAAATTTTAAAAAATTGGTATCTAGATACTTCTTGACTGTCGGCCGGTGATTTAACAAAATCAGCAATTGCACCAACATAGTCGCGATCACCGCCAACCGTAGTGCAAACTCCTTTACCATCCGTATCAACTACTGCAAAATCAACTCCCGAAATCACCTTTAAACCCTCTATGGTGTTTTGCAAAATCTGGTTTGAAATCATACGTTTCTCCTTCTTCTTATACAAATTTCACAACAATTACAGTCATCCCCTATATCTATTTCCTCTTACTTTTCCTATTTTAATACAATCTACTAAAAAAATCTAGTAAATTGCACTAAATTTTTATGCATTTTTTCTCTTTTTTCTTTTAGAATTGAACATTTTTCTTTGTTTATTCTACACAAAAGGTTCTGACTATTTGCCAGAACCTTTTTTTGTTTGATTACTATTATTGTACTGTAATACTTTTTTCCGAAATGTGTTTTTAAAAATGCGTTGGGATATTCTACGAAATACATTTTCTCGCCTCTTAACTAGTGGCATTCCGCTCTTAATCATTAGCCATACTTCAGTGTTCAACATAAGTCTGCCTTTTTCAAAAATCTCTTCCCTTTTCATGGATTCAATTTCAGAAATCAAGATGTTTGGAGCCAACATATTAATCTGATTAATTAAAGCATCATCATCTGCAGCCATTTGATCCAATGACATTCCAGCAACGATCCGAAGCCCAGACTGGTATTCAAGCAAATGTTTTTCTAACTCTAATAATTTTTCATTTGTATCTGTAAGCAATACAATTGTTGATTTTGCTCGAACTAGTTTTTTTAAAAATTCAATTAAAAAATCATTGTTTTCAATCTCACGCATTCTGTTCTTTGTTTGAATATTAGCCGCTTTTAATATATCCACATCTGCGGCTATCGTCAGATCAACTTTACTCAAGAAATCCCGTAACAATTCATCCTTTTGCGCCTTCATCAATCCATCTGTTGTAACAAATGTTATCGCACTTACTTTTCCATCCGATAGGAATTGATCTACTCTTTTCATGGCTTCCTTTACAGAATAATCCTGCAATGTAATACCAAGAAGCTGTATTTTTCTCATATTTCCACCTTCAAACTAAGTCATATTTGATAATGCCAAGCTAGCTGTCATGTAAATAAAACACAGTACCACTGCTATAACCAAAGGAATCGATACTAATTTAGCGTTTTTCGAAATGAGTGCCTTCTCTTTGATTTGTTGAAAATACTGTGTTTTCCCCTCTATTTGAATAATCAAGAAAAAAACTCCACTGGCAATCGCCATCGAAAAGATTGAAATACCAAGCATTGTTACTGCTGTTATCAATAACCCTTTTTCATAATTCATACCGGCCATCTTTTCAAATTCTGCTTGCACCTGTTCTTGCGAAATATTTGTATTTGTTCCATTTAACAAACTTAATATTACGCTTCCCGTATTAATTGTACAGTGAAAAATAATTGGAGCTAATAAACTACCCGTTACATCAACCAAGAATGCGCAAACAATGCCCACAAAAAATGCATAACTCATTTGGTTAAAATTCAGGTGCATTAATCCAAACAAAAATGCGGATAGCAAGGCGGAAGCAACGACTCTTCCTGACCGCTTGTATCCATGAAAGAATACTCCACGAAAAGCAAACTCTTCCAAAACAGGTCCTATAATACCAACCACCAAGATTGATACCCAAATCGGCAAACCTAACAATTCATTACTCAATTCATAGGCGGCATTCTCAACAAAGATCATTGAAAAAGCATTAATTGCCATAATGGGTGGTACACACAGTAGGGTGATTAAAAATATTAATATACTCGTCAGGATTTTCAATGGCTTTATTGGAACAAAATTCCAAAACTTTGGCTCCCATATAAACAGAAAAATAATGATTGGAATCAACATGAATGATTGAGATACAAGCAAGCTATTAATAACATCTAACTGAATATTGTAATAATAGTTTACAAATGAATATCCAACAATGAAGATTGATTCATACAATATCGCTGCCAAAAACAACCAGTTTACTCTTTTAGGATTCATCTCATCAACCGTTCATCATAAAATTCAAAAGTTTATTAATATCTTCTGGCTCATATGCCAATAACTCCAATTCCATTATGGTTCCATCTGAAAAAATATTAGCCATAGAAACATATTGAGATAGCTTCGATTTCAAATTCAAACGATCCCCTTCTCCTGTAACTAACTCAACTTTACCAACACAACTGTCAACCACTTTAAAAAACTTTTCAATATCTGTAATATTTTGTACTTTCATAGTGACTCCTTTCGAAATAGTTTGGGAGGTATTTCATACTCTATTATAATACTCTTTCAGGTTTTTGAAAACTATTTCTTTAACCACACAATTCGGTCAGGATGAATTTCAATTTCACCCAATTTATAAAGTCTTCCAGCTGCTCGCTTGAATTCATTTTTACTCATTTTTGTCAATTCACGGATGTCTTCAGGATTTGATTTATCTCCAATACCAAGACTTCCTCCATGTTCTACCAAAAGGTCTGAAATCACTTTGGCATCTTTTAGTAGTTGCGTCTGAACTTTATCTCTAACACTCAACGCTAGCTTCCCATCTTCTTTGACTTTCGTAACACGTGCACTCACTCTAGAACCCAGCGTTATTTCTCCATACATTTCTTGTTTCGGAATAAGCGCTAAAAATTGATTGTCAACAGCTACAAAAGCTCCAAAATTATCGCTAATTTCATATACAATACCTTCTACCTGATCATCTTTTTGGTAAGGTGAATTGGCAGCAAGAAGTGAATAAACCTTCATTGTTGCACACAATCTACCACTCTTATCCTCATATAAAGAGACCAATACCTCTGCTCCCTCTTTCAACGGATAAGTCTGCTCACGAAACGGAAGAAACAAATCTTTTTCAAGACCCCAATCCAAAAAGGCGCCGATCTTAGATACCTGCGCAACTCTTAGCATTGCAAGTTCCCCTTTTTTAATTTTGGGCGAATTTGTCGTTGCTATTATGCGGTCTTTTGAATCCCTATATACAAATACTTCGATTTCATCGCCAATCTTCGCATTCTCTGGAATTTGTTTCCTAGGCAATAATACCTTATCCTCATCATCAATACTTTCTGCTAAGTAAACTCCAAATTCAACCAATTTCACAATGAACAATTTCTGTTTTTCTCCAACAACCATAATACACCTCTTCTTACATCCTAAACTACATTTCTTCGTCACAATACAGATCAAACTAGTTATCCAAATACTCTAAATAGACCGTAGCATACTTTACACCATCTTTATTTTCAAAAACAAAAAAGTCACATCGGTTCCCTCTAAATAATTTTGGAACTAAGTGGTCTCCCAATTTTGCCGACTTATTATACTCCGCACGCATTCGAATGATTTCCTTTGAATGATCGGATAAATCATGCGCAAGCTTAACATATTGCCCATTATTCACATGATGATTTGTGTCCAAATGATATTCCATGACTTCAATTGCATCATATGTTTCATAGTCTTCACATGGGATTACTATTTTTCGATCCAGATATTCCATCGAGAGTTTTGGATGCAATCGATAACCCTTTAGAATATCTTCATTTGGAACGATTGGCCGTCCCGTCTTCAAATCTACCAGAGTCCATACAGAATTTGCCTTTGCAATCTCATGGTGATTTTGGTCCAACAAAAAAAAATTACGATATCCCATAAATTTCTTGAAATCATAGGGAAATGTTCCAATTTCAACTGTTTCCCCAAATTTAGGATATCGCTCAATATCAATTTGCCATGCATTCAATACCCATCCGATTTGTTGATCGCTGTGATATTTGATTCCAAGTCCGATATCCTCCGAATGAAACGAAGTACAATCCTGAAACAAGTTGAGTAATGATATCAATTTTAATTTTCCATCATAATCTGTTTCACTATAGCGAATTCTACTCGGAAATGAATACATGTAATTGATCCTCTCTGAAATTAAAAAGCTGGGCCACAAGGATTCGAACCTTGAGATGACGGAGTCAGAGTCCGTTGCCTTACCGTTTGGCGATGGCCCATTACAACATTAAGATTATATACTAATTTACTACTTTTTTCAACCAATTTTTATACAAATTTTGAGAACAAAAAACGGTGTGCATTTTTACACACCGTTTAAAGAAATCTAGTTACTATACTTCAAAAAGCAAATCCGAATAGGTTGGTACTGGCCAGAATTTATTATCTACGATCATTTCAAGTGAATCAATCGGTGCACGTAACGCTTCCATTGTTTCTTTCACTGTTTCTTTATAGAAGAACGCTTGCTCTTTTGCATGAGATACTTCACTTGCTACTTTCACATCTTTTTTCAATTGTTCTAAAGCTTTCTTTGCTTCTGTGAGGTATTGTGATACTTCACTTAACATTTCTTTTTGAACGCTTGCATCGCATCCTGCATTTTGAACAGCAATAATGGTATCTGCCAAAGTTTTTGTATAGTCTACAATGGCTGGAACAAAATCCTTGCTAGCCATATCAATCATTGTTAACGCTTCAATATTGATTGTCTTTGCATATGTTTCATAGAGTACTTCTTCACGAGACTCCAACTCTGCTTTTGTAAAGATTGCAAACTTTTCAAATAATGCAACTGATTTTTCCGTTGTAAGTGTTTCCACTGTCTCAACCATAGAAGCAATGTTTGGTAAACCTCTTCTCTTAGCTTCAACAACCCATTCTTGCGAATAGCCATTTCCATTAAAGATAATTCTTTGATGTTTGCCCATGTATTCTTTAATTAAATCATGTACAGCCAAATCAAAATCTTCTGCACCTTCAAGGCGGTCAGCCGCTTCACAGAATGCTTCAGCAACAATTGCGTTCAGTGTAGTGTTTGGACTTGCAATGGAATCTTCCGACCCAACCATACGGAATTCAAACTTGTTACCTGTGAATGCAAATGGAGAAGTTCTATTTCTGTCTGTTGCATCCTTTTTAAAGTCTGGTAATGTAGAAACTCCTGTTTCAAGAAACCCGCCCTCTTTACAAGAAGCAGCCATTCCAGTTTCTACAAGTTGTGTTACAACATCTTCAAGCTGCTCACCTAAGAACATTGAAATAATAGCTGGAGGAGCTTCATTTGCTCCAAGTCTATGGTCATTTCCTACATTCGATGCCGACTGACGAAGTAAATCTGCATGCGTATCTACCGCTTTCATAATACAAGCAAGCACTAATAAAAATTGAATATTCTCATTTGGTGTTTCGCCTGGCTCTAATAAATTCATGCCATTATTTGTTGTAAGTGACCAGTTATTGTGCTTTCCTGATCCATTTACTCCTGCAAATGGTTTTTCATGAAGTAAACATCTTAATCCATGTTGATTTGCAACACGCTTCATTGTTTCCATTACGATTTGATTGTGATCCACTGCGATATTCGCTGTTTCATAGATTGGCGCTAATTCATGCTGTGCAGGTGCAACTTCATTGTGCTGTGTTTTTGCTGTTACGCCCAATCTCCAAAGTTCATAATTTAAGTCCTTCATGTAAGAACCAATTCTCTCGCGGATTACACCAAAGTAATGATCTTCCATTTCTTGTCCTTTTGGAGCTTGTGCACCAAACAAGGTTCTTCCTGCAAAAAGTAAATCTTTTCTTTTTAGTGCTTTCTTTTGATCTACTAAAAAATACTCTTGTTCAGCACCAACTGAAGCTGTAACCTTCTTAGCTTCAACATTGCCAAACAGACGAACAATACGAAGTGCCTGTGTAGAAACCGCTTCCATTGAACGAAGAAGAGGTGTTTTTTTATCTAAAGCTTCTCCTTTATAAGAACAGAATGCTGTTGGAATGCAAAGAATCGGTCCAGTCGCAGCTGTTTTAATAAATGCTGGTGATGTAATGTCCCAAGCAGTATATCCTCTTGCTTCAAAAGTAGCTCTCAAGCCACCTGATGGAAATGATGACGCATCTGGCTCACCTTTAATTAATTCTTTACCCGAGAATTCCATAATCATTTTTCCTTCTGCATCTGGATGTGTTACAAAGGAATCATGTTTTTCTGCTGTAATACCGGTCAATGGCTGGAACCAGTGAGTATAATGTGTTGCACCCTTAGAAACCGCCCAATCTTTCATTACCTTAGCAACAATATCCGCTGTCATTGGTGAAAGCTCTCCACCCTCATCAATTACTTTCTTTACTTCCTTGTACACATATTTTGGTAAGCACTCTTTCATAGTTCCTAGTGTAAATACTGCTTCTCCAAATAATTCTTCCACATTTAAAAAATCGCTCATAATCTTTTCCCTTTCTTTTTTCAGCTTGAATACTTCAAATCAAACAAAGATATTAAATATATGATATATAAAATAAAAAAATGTTCCAACACAAAAAAATCGTCTGGAACACCTTTGTCCTAAAATAATAATTATTCAAAAGTCTACCTAAGCACACTTCGTTTTTATTAACATAACGCACTTTATATTAAAATGCAATACCTAATTTGTTTTTCGTGCATAAGTTCCAAAAACAGATTTCCTTTTTCATTTTTTTTGTTTATTCTAATTATTTGTCTTCTTGCGAAGAATATCAAATGCATCTGCTTCCTCACTTAATTGGACTTTTAAGCGCTGTTTAGGATGTGGACAGCTCTCCATATCCGCTCCATTCTCATCCTGTATTCTTTTTACTACACAAGAAATATTTCTTCCGTCCGGCTTCATAATCTCAATTGTTTCACCCACAAAGAACTTATTTTTTTGTTCAATCTGTACAATATCTTGTTCTTTTTCAACCGTTCCCAAATACGTATACTCATTAATATAAGTATTGCTATCATAAATCTGAGTTGTCTCATTTGGCTTTCCAAAATAAAATCCCGTAGTAAATTGTCGGTATGTACATTTGCCAATTTCTTCTTTACACCATGGCAGGATCTTTTCATACTCTTCTAATGACTTTTCAAACGCATTCATTGCCACTTTATAGGTTCTTGCCACAGTTGCTACATATAGCGCTGTCTTCATTCTTCCTTCAATTTTAAAGCTGTCAATTCCTGCCTCCACCATCTGCGGTATATACTCAATCATGCAAAGGTCCTTCGAATTGAAAATATAGGTACCCCGCTCGTTCTCATAGACTGGCATATATTCATTTGGCCTTTGTTCTTCAACCACTGCATACTTCCATCTGCAAGGATGGGTACACGCTCCTCTGTTAGCATCCCGTCCCGTCATAAAACTGCTTAACAAACACCTACCCGAGTAAGATATACACATTGCACCATGCATAAAACTTTCAATTTCCAGATCATCCGGAATATTCTTGCGTATTTGTGCAATTTCCGTAAGTGAAAGCTCTCTTGCAGACACCACTCGCTTAGCACCCTGATTATACCAAAATAAGTATGTCATATAATTGGTGTTATTTGCCTGCGTACTAATATGTATTTCAATTTCAGGACAAACCTGCTTTGCCACCATAAAAACACCAGGATCAGCAATGATCAAGCCATCTGGCTGAATGTTTTTCAATTCCTCGAAATAGGTTCTAACACCATCAAAATCTTCATTATGAGCAATAATATTCGCCGTCACATACACCTTCACCCCATGTAAATGAGCAAAATCAATCCCCTTTTTCATCTCATCCAAGGTAAAGTTTTGAGCTTTTGCGCGAAGACCAAACTCTTCACCGCCAATATAGACTGCATCAGCCCCATAAATTACAGCGACTTTTAAAACCTCGAGACTGTTTGCTGGAACTAATAACTCCGGCAGTTTTCTTATTTCAGACATTCTGATTTATCCTTTCAAAAGTTCATACAATCTGTTTTAACGGATAAAGTCACACCGTCTCCAATTGTCAGAACACTTGTCATTAATTGTTCGTGATTTTTTAATGCATATAAATACTCTCGCATCCGAGCATGAATTGTGCGATTTCTCTTAATTACCGCATATTTCGATTCAATGATATCACCTTCTTGCAAAACATTATCCGACAACAGCACCCCATTCATCGAAAGAAGCCTAACCAAGTCTGGAAGATAATGGATATACTGTGCCTTTGCTGCATCCATAAAAATAAAATCATAGGGACCATCAAGTTTTGCCAGCCACTGCGCTGCATCCCCTTCTAACAGCAATATATCTTTATCCTTTCCATACTTTTGAAAGTTCTCTTTCGCAATTGGAATTCTTTTTTCGTATTTTTCAATTGTCGTAATCTTTGCATCCTTTGGCAGATACTCACTCATAAGCAACGCCGAAAAGCCAATTGCTGTACCGACTTCCAAAACTCTCATAGGACGAACCATGCATAGAATTGTTTTCAAAAAACTTTGCATTTCTTTTCGAATAATTGGCACATCCGTACGTAACGCATATTGTTCAAGCTCCATCAAATAATCCCGTTCTTTAGAATCTAAGGAGTGAATATACTGTGTCATACGTTCATCTACAATCACGTTCCTAGTCCTCATTTCCTAAATCATTCATCGATACTACACTATTTCCAGATACACTGTTCTGACTAGTTTCACCAGCTTGATTCTCATCTAAAGCAGCTTGTTCTTCTTCTGCACTATCTGCCGCCATCATTGCCATCATTTCTCGTGCTCGCATAGAAGTATTTAGAACATAAACGCCTGCTTTTAATTTTCCCTTGTTCTCCGACAAGAATTCCTGCGCATAAAAAACCTTTGCGTCCTCAATCAATCCTTGTCTCTCAAGTATCTCACCGATTTCCATTGGGCTCGAATCAGGTTCTAACGTTACTGTAACATCAATTCCAGGTTCTTGCATCATAGCCTTGTCTTGAAACACTTTAAACCCAAAATCATAAGACCAAAGAGCAATTTTGTAGATTGCAAACACTAAGCAACCCGCAATTACAATCTTCAAAATCGTCCTAAAAAATACCAGAATAATTTGCTTTATGTCCATTTTTCCCTCTTTCTTTATTCAAAATCTTTTGCAAACGCAATTGCCATTGCATCTTCAATTTCTTGAATCATTCTGCAATATGCTAATTCTGCAGCCAAGAAATGATTCACTTGGGGTAGTTTTCGAAACTCTGCATACTCTCGTTCAAAGCGATCTAACTCATCAAACAGAATGTCCTCATCCGTTGCTGTCTGAAGCGAATAGTTTTGCTTTCGAAAATCATCAATTCGCTTTTTTAACTCTGGATTGCTATTAATTATTTCTTTTTGTTTCTCATACTCAATAGCAGTTTGTGAGTCTTTAACCGTTTTCACAAATTCATCAAAACTTTTCTTTATCTCCAACATAAATACACCTTCTTATCATTCATTGCTCAAACTACTCACTTATTTCCATAATAATTGGAACAATCATTGGTTTGCGTTTTGTTTTTTTCCACAAATAGTCGGATGCCGCATCCTTCATCACATTCTTGATTTTATTCCAATCTCTAACCTGTTTTGATAAGCATCGTCTTAATGCGGATTCAATTACTGCTTTTGCTTCGTCCATCAACACATCCGATTCCTTTACATAGACAAACCCCTTTGTAACAATTTCAGGTCCTGCAAGCACTTCGTTTGTATAAGAATCCATCGTTAGTGCAATAATGAAAATTCCATCATCTGCCAAATGCTGACGTTCGCCTAGCACCTTTGTTCCAACGTCTCCAACTCCAATTCCATCCACATAAACATATCCACTCGGAACTTTTCCAGTCACTTTTGCAGACTCATCGTCTACTTCTAACACGTCTCCTGAAGATAAAATAAAAATATTATCAGACGTCATTCCAAGTTCTTTTGCCAAAGATGCCTGGGCCTTCAAATGGCGATATTCTCCATGGACTGGAATTGCATACTTTGGCTGTACTAAATTATAGATTAGTTTAATTTCTTCTTTGCAAGCATGCCCTGATACATGTGCATCTTGAAATATAACATCTGCACCTTTTGCATATAATTCATTAATGATTTTGGAAACAGCCTTCTCATTTCCCGGTATTGGATTCGATGAAAAGATAATCGTATCCTTTGGACCAATCGTAACTTTTCGGTGCATGCCAAAAGCCATTCTGCTAAGCGCCGCCATACTTTCCCCTTGGCTTCCCGTTGTAATAATGACGGTCTTTTCATCCGGGTAGTCTTTCAATTGCTCAACATCAATCAATGTGTTTTCAGGTATTTTCAGGTATCCAAGCGTTGAAGCTGTATCAATAATATTCACCATACTTCTGCCTTCAACCACTACTTTTCGCCCAAATTTATGCGCAGAATTAATCACCTGCTGTACTCGGTCTACGTTTGAAGCAAATGTTGCTACAAGTATCCTTGTTGATAAATGCTCCGAAAAAATTGAATCAAATGCAACACCCACGGTTTTTTCAGATTGAGTAAAACCCGGTCTTTCCGCGTTTGTACTGTCGCACATTAATGCAAGTACTCCCTTTTTACCAATCTCTGCGAATCTTTGTAAATCAATTGCATCACCAAATACGGGTGTATAATCCACCTTAAAATCGCCTGTATGAACCACAATTCCCACCGGAGAGTAAATTGCTAATGCTGCTGCATCAGCAATGCTATGGTTCGTTTTTATAAATTCCACTCTGAAATTTCCAAGATTAATATGTTGTCCAAATTTTACAACTTTTTTCTTACATGCTTTTTCAAGACCACGCTCTTTCAATTTCTTTTCAATGATTCCCATCGTTAACTTTGTTGCATATAATGGCAATGGCAAATCCTTTAATACATAGGGTAAGGCGCCAATATGATCTTCGTGCCCATGCGTAATGAGTATTCCCTTAACCTTCTCAATATTATCTTTCAAATAAGTTACATCCGGTATTACAAGATCAATTCCAAGCATGTCATTTGCTGGAAATGACAATCCACAATCCACCACAATAATACTGTCTTCATATTCGAAGGCAGTAATGTTTAACCCAATCTGCTCAAGACCCCCTAAAGGTATGATTTTCAGTCTTGAAGCATGATTTTTTTCGTTTTTGCTCAATTCAGTTTTCCTCCACATTCTTTGCATATCCCGTAGAGCTTAACCTTATGATTTACTACACTAAATCCAGTCTTTTGATAAATATTCTTCTCTAGTTCATCCAACAAGTCGTCTTCGAAGGATAGTACCTTTTGACATTTTTGGCATATTAAATGATGATGATGATGTTTTTGGTCATTCGAAAGATCACTTCCAATTTCATAACGAATAAACCCATCGTCAAAATTCACCCAATCAATTAAATTAAGTTCTAACAGTAATTGTATTGTTCTGTAAACAGTTGCTAATCCTATATCTGGATAGTCTGCTTTTACACATTCATATATTTCTTCCGCGGTTAGGTGCTTTCCAGGGCATGAAGAAAGAACCTGATAAACCAATAGTCTTTGGTTTGTCAACTTCATTCCATTCGCTTTTAAAGTTTTTTCAAACACTTCTTTTGTAAACACCATTATCGTACCTTCCTGTACGCTATATCTCATCACTTTCAAAAGAGACATCTTCTAAAAGTGCTTCAAACACTTTCACAACACCATCTAATTCAGCATCATCACTAACAATCTCAAAAACACCTTCATTCGATTGATCCGTTGATACTTCCTTCAAAATCAAAGCCTCCGAGTCACCGGTTTCTTCTTCCGTAACAAGCAGGTAGTTTACTCCAGCAAGTCTTGTCTGTTCTACAACATAGAACTGCACTGGTTCTTTTTGACCTTCTATATAAAACTCTATTTTGTCCAATTCGCTAATCCATAACCTTTCAAAAGTAGTGATACTAATCTTCGTTTACTGTTGCCTTTTGATTTGATAAATAATCTAAATATCCTTGAAGAATAAATACTGCAGCAATACTATCCCTATATTGACCACGATTTTCTCGCCTAATATTGGCTTCTATCATAACCTTGTCAGCGGATACAGTTGTAAGTCTTTCATCCCAAAAAACTTGTTCTAAGCTAGTTCTTTTATACAGCATTTCTGCAAACTCTTTGGTTTTGTCAACACGGTCCCCCTGTGTATCATTCATATTCTTGGGTAAACCGATTACAATTTTATCAACTTGATATTCAACAATTAACTCCTCAATACGTGCCATCGTCTGTCTAAGTTTAGTTTCTTCTTTTCTTCGTATAATCTCTATTGGCTGTGCCGTCATAAGCAACGCATCACTAATGGCAACTCCTACTGTTTTTGATCCCACATCCAAACCCATGACACGCATATGATTTATTCCCTTCTATTTTCAACCTTCATAAAGTGGAATTTTTATGTCCACTTATTTGCTTTTATATATTCACGTAACATTTCTTCCACTAATTCATCCCGCTCAACCTTCATAATTAAGGATCTGGCATTTTTATGGCTGGTAATATAAGTAGGGTCACCTGACATAATATAACCTACGATTTGATTCACTGGGTTATATCCTTTTTCCAATAGTGCTTCATATACTGTTGAGAGTATTACTTTAACACCTGTTTCTGGCTCAATATCTACTTTAAAGTATTGTGTGTTCCCCATATCTTGCATATCATCACATCCTCTTACCCTATTTTGTAATCATTGTACCCTATTTAATCGAAAAATTCAACAACCCATCCCCTAAGTTTTTGTTGATTTTTCCTGAACAAATGCAATTCTCCAAATTTTCAGATGTCTCACAAAAAACTTTCAAATAGTTTCCCGTATATCCAATATAACCTTTGACACCACTTCGTTCATGAAATTCCTCAAATAAAACATCAACCTTTTGTCCCATCTGACGCTCCATAAAACGATCTGTTAAGCGTTCTGCTTTCTGACTCAAGATTAAACTTCTTTCTTTTGCAATTTCAGGTGGAACCTGCTGTTTCATAGTAGCAGCAACCGTTCCTTTTCTTTTTGAATAGGGAAAAACATGAATATTTGCAAACTCAACGCTCTCAACAAATTCCAGTGTCTTTTCAAACTCCTGTGCTGACTCTCCCGGAAAGCCAACTATAATATCCGTTGTAATCGCAACATCTGCAAATGCCTTTTTTAAAATTTTAACACTTTTCAAAAAATCACCCGTGCTATATTTGCGGTTCATTCTTACAAGTACTTCATCACAACCGCTTTGTAACGATAAATGAAAATGGTGGCACACTTTTTTAAGTGCAAGCAACTCGCTGACAAACGCATCTGTAATCAGTCTTGGTTCTAAGGATCCAAGACGAATCCTTTCGATACCATCAATTATATTGATTCTTTGAAGTAGTTTAATAAAGGCATCTTCTTGATTTCGCTCAACTCCATAAGAAGCAATATGTATACCTGTCAAAACAACTTCTTTACATCCATTCTCTGCAATTCTAGTGATTTCATCAATGATTTCTTCTTCATTTCTAGAGCGCACTCGTCCTCTTGCGTATGGAATAATACAATAACTGCAGAATTGATTACACCCATCTTGAATTTTGATGTATGCGCGAGTATGATCATTGACCGACTTTAAAAACATGGATTCAAACGCTTGCTCATTTTCCAAGTCAATAATGGTCGCCTCATCAAGGGTTTTACTAACACATTCCTGCGATTCGCGCTGTTGTATAAATTCATTTAGAATCTGAATGATTTCATTTTTCTTATTATTTCCAATTACAAGATCAACAGCTACATCCTGTGTTCCATGCTCTTCTTCAACTTGAACGTAGCATCCCGTTGCTACAACAATTCCTTTTGGATTTTGCTTTTTTGCCTTATGAAGCATTTGGCGACTTTTTCGATCTGCAATGTTTGTTACAGTACAAGTATTCACAATATAAATATCTGCTTTTTTATCAAATGCTACAATTTCATATCCATTTTCTTGTAGTAATTGTTGCATAACGTCTATTTCATAAGCATTTACCTTACACCCAAGGTTATGTAATGCTACACTTTTCATATTATTCCTTTCTTTTTTTGTAATGTTTTCTTATTGACTTTTGACATTCAAACCTTTAGTATAAGAGCAGAAGGTATAGACAATAAAGGAGGTAATTCAAATGAAAACAGTACAAATTTCATTAAATTCAATTGACAAAGTAAAATCATTCGTTAATGATATTACAAAATTTGATTATGACTTCGACTTAGTTTCTGGAAGATATGTAATCGATGCAAAATCTATCATGGGAATCTTTAGTTTGGATCTTTCAAAGCCAATCGATTTAAACATTCATGCAGAAGGTGATGCAGAAGATATTATGAATGTCTTAAAAGCTTACATCGTATAATTTGCATAATTGTACCAATGATTTTGTGGAGCAAGGCTTTTGGCCTTGCTCTTTTTTTGCAAATTTCATTATCCAATATCCATGATTTCTCTAGTTTGAAGGGCTCTCTCAACCATTTCATCAATCTGATCATCTAAGTTCTTCTCGTGTCCCCTGATTACATTGATATTTGGTTTTGTAACTGGATGTTTTGCAACAAATACCGTACAGCAATCTTCAAACGGCAAAATCGACGTTTCATAAGTATTGATATTTTCAGAAATCGTTACAATATCCTGCTTATCAAAACCAATTAGCGGACGATAAACAGGCATCTCGCATACATCGTCTGTTGCATATAGGCTCTGCATTGTTTGAGAAGCTACTTGTCCAATACTTTCTCCTGTAATCAGACCCAAACAATTCGTTTCTTTAGCTATCGTCTGTGCGATTCGCATCATATATCTGCGCATAATAATTGTAAGTTCATCATGTGGACATTTTTCATAGATATACATTTGAATTTCTGTAAAATTAATAACATGAAGTTTCATTGGTCCAGAATAGTCACTGACAATAGTCGCAAGATCAACTACTTTTTGTTTGGCCCGTTCACTTGTATAAGGTGGCGCATGAAAATATACACTATCAATCTTCACGCCTCTTTTACTAATCATATAACCCGCAACTGGTGAATCGATACCTCCCGAAAGAAGCAACATTGCTTTTCCATTGGTTCCTACTGGCATCCCACCCGGTCCCTTAATAATCGTTGCGTAGAGATAGATCTGTTCTCTAATTTCAACCGTTAATTCTACCTTTGGATTGTGTACATCGACTTTCATCTGCGGAAACTTATTTAGGATAATCCCACCCAATTCGCGATTTAACTCCATTGAATCAAGTGGATAATTTTTTCTTGCACGCCTTGCACATACTTTAAATGTAATTTGCTGGTCAAGCTGATTTGCTTCCATAAAATCACAAACTTGTTTCCCTAAATCCTCAAAACCCAAATCTTCAACAACAAGAACTGGACAAATTCCGGAAATCCCAAATACTTTCTGCAAGGTCTTTATTAACTCATCATAATCATAATCCGAGAGCGTATCCACAAAAATTCTGCCCTGAACCTTGCGAACCTTATAATCCCCATCTATTTTTTTAAGGGCATGACGAATCCGTCCAACCAAAGCATCTTCAAACAAATAACGATTCTTTCCCTTTACTCCAATTTCTGCATACTTAATTAAAAATGTACGAAACATATCAATAACCATACCTTTCCAAAACTCAAATCGCTTATTTTTTTGAATATTTTCTAAGAATCGATAAAATGGACTGCAACTGACAAATCGTAATATCCAATTCCTGTGTTGTTGTAAACTTTGAAAAACTAAAACGGATTGTGCTATCAAGTAGGTTCTTATCTACCCCCATCGCCCTCAATGTTCCACTAAGGGATGGCTTATTCGATGCACATGCACTTCCAGAAGAAACATAGATTCCCTGATCTTCTAATGCGTGAAGTAGCACTTCACTTTTTACTCCTGCAAAAGAAGCACTTACAATATAGGCAATCCCTTGTTCATCTAACTTTCCATTTAGAGTTACACCCTCTATTTTAGATAATTCAGAGACAAAATACTGTTTCATTTCTTGTATGCGTTTAGAGTTATCCTGCATCGATTCATAAGCGATCTTCGCCGCTACCATAAATCCTGCGATTCCGCTTACATTATCGGTTCCAGATCGATATCCTCTTTGCTGCCCACCTCCAACAATCAGTGGGTGGATTTTGACCCTATCTCGAATATACAAGAGTCCCACCCCCTTAGGTCCATGGATTTTATGGGCACTAACAGATAACAGGTCAATTTCGCATTGTTTTGGATAAATTGGTACTTTTGCAAATCCTTGAACTGCATCAACATGAAACAAAATTTCTTTTGAATATGATTTAATGATTTTACCGGCTTCTAAAATCGGTTGTATCGTCCCCACTTCATTGTTTACGGCCATCATCGAAACAAGAATCGTATCATCCGTCAAACTTTCCCTGAGCTGACTCATAGAAATAAGACCCTGCTTGTCGCAGTCTAAATACGTCACTTGAAACCCTTTTTGTGCCAATACCTCAAACGCTTCTAATACTGCTGGATGCTCAATTTTACTAGTAATTATATGCATCCCTCTTCTTTGATTTGCTAAAGCAGCACCAATAATCGCCCAGTTATCCGATTCCGTGCCACCACTTGTAAAAAAAATTTCTTTATCGAGTACCTTTAAAAGTTTTGCAAATACTGCTCTTGCTTCCTTAACGTAATACTCACTTTCCATTCCCTTTCTATGAAGACTAGAAGGATTGGCATAATCCACTAACATCACACGGCTTACGATTTTGACAACTTCTTCAAGTGCCTTGGTTGTTGCCGCATTATCTAAATAGATTTCCGGTTTTTCAATTATTGGTTTATTCATTTACTACTCTTTCTAAAGTGATTTTATTATGTTTCTAGTTCATACATTAAAAACGATAACACTGTCAAACCTGCTGTCTCTGTTCGTAAAATTCTCTTTCCCAAAGAAATGAGCTGCACTCCAATCGTCCGTGAAAGTTCCACTTCCACTTGATCAAATCCCCCTTCAGGACCTATAAAAATCCCAATCGAATCATTTTCTTGAATGGTTCTAAAGATTCGCTTTGTTTCACAGATTCCCTGGTCTTTCGCTAGTTCATATGGCAATAGCACATGATCTAGTTGTTTTGCATACTCGATTGCTTTTTCAAATGAGAGTACTTCATGAATATTTGGAATGATTCCCCGCTTGCTTTGTTTCGCAGCCGCTTCACAGATTCCTTGCCATCTGGCTACTTTTGCATTTGATTTCTTATCATCTAGTTTCACAACGCATCTTTTCATTGCCACTGGAATCACTTCATAAACACCTAATTCAACTGCTTTTTGTATAATCAATTCCATTTTGTCATTCTTTGGAAGACCCTGAAACAAATAGATTTTATTAGACGATTCATTGCTAATCTCTTTTACAAAACATAAGTCACAGATAATCTGTTCACTTTCAATTTCGCCTATTAAACAGTGATATTCCTTTTCATCCACTCCATTGAAGACTGCGATTTCATCTCCCTTTTTCATGCGAAGTACATGAGCAATATGCTGCACGTCTTTACCCGTTATTAGGATTTTGTTTTCGACAATCTGCTCCGGTTTTACAAAAAACTGAAACATACGTTTTCCTCTCTACTTCGCAGGTTTTTGAGCCGTTACACTAACCCACTCACCTTGATAATTCACTTCAAGCACTTCAAGTCCTGCCTTTTCAATCGCTCTGACAACGGTTTCTTCCTTGTCGTCTATAATTCCAGATGTGATATAAACTCCTCCTGGCTTTAAACACTTATACACCACCGGTGTTAATTCAACTAATACTTCCGCTAATATATTGGCAACTACCATCTCATACTTTTCAAACCCAACTTTTTCTAAAGCACTATGCTCTGTAATAATATTTCCGATAAACATTGTGAACTTATCTTGCGAAATGTGATTTGCTTCCATATTCTCGGCAACAGCGCCTTCTGCACATGGATCCAAATCCGTACCCAGTGCACTTTTTGCCCCATACATCAATGCCACAATAGATAAAATACCACTTCCCGTCCCAACATCCAAAAGGTTTGTTTCAGAACTTACATACTGTTTGATTTGACGAATACATAACTGTGTTGTTTCGTGCATTCCCGTTCCAAAAGCTGTTCCCGGATCAATATGCAATACTTTCTTGTTTTGGTCTTCCTCTTTCACTTCTTCCCAAGATGGAACAATTAATAAATCGTCCACATGGAATTGATGAAAAAACTCTTTCCAATTATTGATCCAATCTTTATCTTCCGTGCTTGAAAGTGTGATATCCCCGTCACCAATATCAATAAATTCTCTCACTTCATCTAATTTTTGATCAATGCGTGAAATTAATTCATCAATCGTTATCTCTCCAAACTCCTCGCTTACTAGCATCCCCGTCTGTGGATCTTCCTCTACAAAAAAGTGAAGATAGGCAACCCCATCATCATCTTGAACCGGAAGTAAAATATCTACAAACATTTGCTCTTTTTCAAGTGCCGTCAATGGAACATTATCTTCTATTTGAGCCCCTTGCAATCCCACTTCGTACAAAGATGCGATGAGTATATCTTCTGCTTCAGTTGTTGTTTTAATGGTAAGCTTTTTCCACATCATAATTTTATAATCCAAACCTTTCTAACATCAAGATTGTTTGTAACCAAACTACTTAGCACTACGCATAAAAATGATAACATAAAATGGGTATAATCATTTCATGTTATCATATTTGCTTTTGTTAGGCAAGTTCAAGCATTCTAGTAAGTGGCTTAACTGCTGCCTCCATAATCTGAGCATCCAGTTGAATCTGCGGTTCCATGTTTAACAACTTATTTCTAACCTTTTCAAGCGTAACTCTTTTCATATTCGGGCAAAACTGACGGTGACCCACAGAGAAAAACCGTTTCTCTGGATTTTCTAAAGATAGCTCATAAAAGATTCCCATCTCCGTGCATATGATAAACTCTTTTGCCTTACTTTCCTTTGCATAATCAAGTATTTGTGATGTCGAACCCACAAAATCGGACTGTTCAATCACGTCTAATTTGCACTCCGGATGTGTTAACACAACCGCATTTGGGTGTTTCTCCTTTGCTACGAGCAGCTCACCAAGATGAATGCTTGTGTGTACATGGCAAAACCCATCATGAAAAATAAATTTCTTTTCTGGTATTTTACTTGCCACAAACTGTCCTAGCTGATTGTCTGGAATAAAGAAAATTGTTTTGTTTGGAAGTTTACGAATGACATTAATTGCATTGGATGATGTTACACAAACATCCGATAAACTTTTTATCTCAGCTGTCGAGTTAACATAACAAACTACTGCAACATCCGGATTATCATTTCGTACTTCCAAAATCTTCTCTTCGTCAATCATATGCGCCATGGGGCAGTCGGCAAAGTCATCTGCCATAACCACCTTTTTGTGAGGATTTAAAAGTTTTGCACTCTCGCCCATAAATTTAACACCACAAAATAAGATCGTTTCCTCCGGAGTTTCTATTGCTTTCTTACTTAAGAAGTAAGAATCACCTACGAGATCTGCAATTTTTTGAACCTCTCCATCCACATAATAATGCGCTAATATTGCAATCTTTTTATCCTTTTTTAACCTCAGTATTTCCTGTTCCAATTCATTTTTATCAATCATATTCATATAATTCTCACAGTACCTCTTTCGTCAAATTGAAAAATCGCCCATTTTTGTTTTTTCCCAATTTACTAAATCCTCTAATGTAACCGAATCAACAACATCATTAATGGCTTTCCCTAATCGCTCCCACACAACCAAGGTCGCACATTCTTCTTTACGATTGCATTCATTAAAATCTCCATCCATACAAGCTACTGGTGCCAAACTACCTTCTGTCAATCTCAAAATCATACCCACAGTATACTCGTTTGGACTTTTTGCTAGGCGATATCCTCCTTGTGGTCCACGCACACTTTTAACATACCCAGCTTTATTTAAAATAGAAATAATTTGTTCCAAATATTTATCCGAAATACCCTGTCTCACTGAGATGTCTTTCACCCGAACAACATCACCACTCGAATATAATGCCAAATCCAGCATGAGTCTTAACGCATATCGCCCTTTTGTAGATATTTTCATTTTTTTGTCCTTTCAAGTTTTCCATTGTTCTAGGATTGAGTGTTAGCTTTGCACGCCTTAATTGAATGATTTTAGGTGGCCAATGTTTTTTGTTATTGGACTGCCTTAAATGCTTCATCCAAGTCTTGAAGAATGTCTTCAATATTTTCAATACCAATGGATAAACGAATCGTGTTTTCAAAAATCCCTTGATCATTTTGCTCCTCTTTTGATAACTGTGAATGTGTTGTCGATGCTGGATGAATCACTAAAGATTTAACATCTGCAACATTTGCCAGTAAAGAAAATAATTCTAATTGGTCAATAAACTGCTTTGCTTTTCGTTCGTCCCCAAGAATTTCAAATGTAAAAATAGACCCGCCACCTTTTGGAAAATACTTATTGTATAATGCTTTTTTAATGGGATCTTTTGAAACACTTGGATGATTCACCCTTACAACCTGATCATGTTGATCTAAAAATGCAATCACCTTTTTGGCGTTTTCCACATGGCGTTCAACACGTAATGAGAGTGTCTCTAGACCTTGCAAAAACAAAAACGCATGAAATGGTGAAACGGCCGCACCTGTATCTCTTAATAAAATAGCTCTGATTTTTACAACAAATGCTGCTTTCCCAACTGCCTTTGTAAAACTTAGTCCATGGTAGCTTGGATTTGGTTTGGTTAATGAATCAAACTTTCCAGATGCTTCCCAATCAAAGTTTCCACTATCAATAATTACACCACCAATTGCCGTGCCATGTCCACCAATAAACTTAGTCGCTGAGTGAACCACAATGTCTGCACCAAACTCAATTGGTCGAATGAGGTACGGTGTCCCAAATGTATTATCCACAACAAGTGGTATTTTATTATTATGTGCTATTTGAGCAATTTTTTCAATATCTACAACGTCTGAATGTGGATTTCCAAAACTTTCAATAAAAATGGCTTTTGTATTTGCCTGAATTGCCTGTACGAGTTCCTCTTCATTGAATGGGTCCACAAAAGTGGTCTTGATTCCATATTCAGGTAATGTATTAGCAAGTAAATTATAGGTTCCACCGTAAATATTTTTTGCTGCCACAATATGCTCGTCTGCCTTTGCCAGATTCTGAATCGTATATGCAATGGCTGCAGCTCCTGAAGCTACTGCTAAAGCAGCAACGCCACCCTCTAATGCCGCAATTCGTCTTTCAAAAACATCCTGCGTTGGGTTGGTAAGTCTCCCATATATATTTCCTGCATCCGCTAATCCAAAGCGTGCTGCTGCATGATCACAATCACGAAATACATAGGATGTTGTCTGATAGATTGGTACTGCTCGTGCGTCCGTTGCTGGATCTGGTGATTCCTGTCCAACATGAAGTTGGAGTGTTTCAAATTTTAGATTTCTTTTTGATATTGATACTTTTTCTCCCATAATTCGTCCTCACATTCTCTTTTCTTACTTTTCCTACTTGTTTTATATGATTACTAATCATATCTTTATTTTTGGTTTCTGTCAATACAAAATACATAGGCGTTCAGAAAATCATATATATTCAGAAAATAGATTCAGCATGATGGCGTTTTTCAGGCTGTGGTAACCTATTCAGCGTAGACGCGTTTGCACTCGTTTGCCACCATAGTGGTACATAAGCGTCCAGTGAATCTACGATTCCCTGCACGCCAAGTACCAATGGCGTCAAAAAGGTCTACTTATGAATAGGTTACCACAGCCTTATATTTACAGATCCCGTGGAACTATGCACTTATGATACGAGATATAATGTGGCAATACCATCAGATTATTCGATACTTTGAAATCACTCATTCCCCTCATAGTTTGGATAACTATCCTAGAAACCAAAAATAATAATCTCTCGCTTGAAATCATTGCAAATTACACCATCGACTCTGTTACAATCACTATTTTCAAATCGTTCAGATGCAACAACTTTATACCCTTCACTTTCGGCAATTTATCTGGGTATAAACCATTGTGTTCAACAATTCTAAAACTCCAATAATTCACAAACCATGTTTAAGTATGTGGAATAAATTGATGTAAAAAAAATTCCCACATTTCTGTTACAACAGTAATGTGAGAATTTCAAATATATTATTCACTTATTTAAAAAAACCTTTTTTCTTTTTATCTTTTCCTGATCCGTCAGGATCTGGGTCTATATTCTTTGTAGCTTCCAATGAATTTCCAGCTTCCTTATCAAATTTACGCAACAGCTCTTTGGCTTCGTGAGATAATTTATCCGGCACTTGGACAACGAGTGTTACATAATGATCTCCACGAACGTCTTTATTACGAAGCGTTGGAACACCTTTTCCTTTTAATCGAACCTTGGTATCCGTCTGTGTCCCTGCTTTCACATTATAAATCACCTTGCCATCCACTGTTTCAATTATGATGTCAGAACCAATGGTTGCCACTGCAAAAGAAATTGGAACGGTTGAAAAGATGTTATAATCTTGACGTTGGAAGATTGGATGTCGTTGCACAACAACCTCAACCAATAAATCCCCACGTGGTCCACCATTCGTTCCCGGTTCACCCTTGTCTCTGATGCGAATACTCTGCCCATTATCAATCCCGGCTGGAATGGAAACTTGGATTTTCTTACGATTTGCAATAAACCCTGTTCCACTACAATCCGGACACTTTTCTTTAATAATCTTACCAGTCCCACTACAATCAGGACATGTTTGAACATTACGTACGGTTCCAAAAAAAGATTGCTGCGTAAATACAACTTGTCCCTTACCACCACACTTTGAGCATGTGTCTTTAGAGGTTCCCGGCTTTGCTCCTGTCCCTTTGCAGGTTGCACAAGTGTCTTTCAACGTTAACTCAATTTCTTTTTCTACGCCAAAAACAGCTTCTTCAAATGTAACACGCACGCTTGTACGAAGGTTTGCACCTTTCATTGGACCATTACTAGCTCTTCTGGATCTTCCGCCTCCAAACAAATCGCCAAAAATATCGCCGAAAATATCGCCGAAATCAGCATTGTTAAAATCAAATCCACCATATCCACCAGCACCACCCTCAAATGCCGAATGTCCGAACTGATCATATTGACGCTTTTTCTCTGGATCGCTTAAAATCGCATACGCTTCCGAAGCTTCCTTAAACATCTTTTCTGCATTTGCATCTCCTGGATTCATATCTGGGTGATATTTTTTAGCCAGTCCCCTATATGCCTTTTTAATTGCAGCATCATCCGCATTCTTATCAACACCTAGGACCTCATAGTAGTCTCTTTTTTGTTCTGCCATAAATCTCTACCTTTCAATGATGTATAGGGGGTACTATTCGTTCCCCCTAAAACAGTTTGATGATTCTATATTTCTTTGTAATCTCCATCTACAACATCATCTGCAGCAGATTGTGAACTCATATCTGGTCCTGCATTCATATCTGGGGCTGCGCCTTGAGCCTGAGCTTGTTCGTACATTTTTGTAAATAATGCCTGTGCACTATTGGTTAGTTTTTCTTTTAATGTTTTAATTTTATCAACTTGATCATCACTCATTTCAACATCTTTCGTTTGATCAAGAACTGCTTTGAGTTCTGCTAAATCAGCTTGCACTGGAGCTTTTTCGCTATCTGATAATTTATCTCCAACTTCTTGTAATGCTTTTTCTGTTTGGAAAGCAAATGAATCAGCTTCATTTCTTGCATCAATTGCATCTTTTCTCTTCTTATCCTGTGCTTCATACTCAGAAGCTTCTCTTACCGCTTTATCGATATCTGAATCTGACATGTTAGAACCAGCAGTGATTGTAATATGTTGAGATTTTCCTGTTCCCAAATCTTTTGCTGATACATTTACAATACCGTTTGCATCAATATCAAATGTAACTTCGATTTGTGGAATTCCTCTTGGTGCTGGTGCAATTCCATCTAATCTAAATTGTCCTAATGATTTATTGTCTTTTGCAAATTGACGCTCACCTTGTACTACATTAATATCTACGGCACTCTGATTGTCTGCTGCTGTAGAGAATACTTGGCTCTTTTTAGTAGGAATCGTTGTATTTCTTTCGATTAGGCGAGTAGCAACGCCACCCATTGTTTCGAGTGATAATGATAGTGGGGTTACATCTAGTAATAAAATTTCGCCTGCTCCTGCGTCTCCCGCAAGTTTTCCACCTTGAATCGACGCTCCCAGTGCAACACACTCATCTGGATTCAATGTTTTGCTTGGTTCCTGATTTGTAAGTTTTTGAACTTTATCCTGTACTGCTGGGATACGAGTTGATCCACCTACAAGTAATACTTTACCTAATTCAGAAGCAGAAATTCCTGCATCCTTTAATGCTGTAGTAACTGGTCCCGCTGTACGCTCAACTAAATCATGTGTGAGTTCATCAAACTTTGCACGTGTAAGGTTCATATCAAAATGTTTTGGTCCTTCTGCTGTAGCTGTAATAAATGGAAGATTAATATTTGTCGTTGTTGCAGATGAAAGTTCCTTTTTAGCTTTTTCAGCTGCTTCTTTTAATCTTTGAAGTGCCATTTTGTCATTTGATAAATCAACGCCTTCTGCTTTTTTGAATTCTGACAACATATAATCTGTGATTTTTTGGTCAAAATCATCTCCACCAAGACGGTTATCTCCTGCTGTTGAAAGTACTTCAATAACGCCGTCGCCGATTTCGATAATGGAAACGTCAAACGTTCCACCACCAAGGTCATATACCATGATTTTTTGTTCATGTTCATTATCAAGTCCATATGCAAGTGCAGCAGCCGTTGGCTCATTGATAATACGTTTAACATCCAAACCAGCAATTTTACCTGCATCTTTGGTTGCCTGACGTTGTGCATCGTTAAAATATGCCGGTACCGTAATAACCGCTTCAGTCACTTTTTCTCCAAGATAACTTTCCGCATCCGCTTTCAACTTCTGCAAAATCATAGCCGAAATTTCTTGTGGAGAGTATTTCTTGTCATCAATTGTATTCTTGTGATCAGTTCCCATCTCTCGTTTAATCGATGAAATTGTTTTGTCAGCATTGGTTACTGCCTGTCTTTTAGCAGGTTCACCTACCAAACGCTCTCCTGTCTTTGTAAATGCAACAACAGATGGTGTTGTTCTTGCTCCTTCTGCATTTGAAATAACCGTTGGTTTTCCACCTTCCATAACAGCTACACAGCTATTTGTTGTTCCTAAATCGATTCCAATAATCTTACCCATATTTGTTTCCTCCTAAGTTTTAAACTTCCTGATTGTTTATGATACTACAGATACCATGCTATATCTAACCACACCATCCCTGTAGGTATATCCCTTTTGTAATTCTTGAAAAACACTTCCACTCTCTAACTCATCACTATCCACTTGCGAAACCGCATGATGTAATAGCGGATCAAATGGTTTTCCAGCTGCATCGATTGGTAATACACCAATTGTTTCTAACTCTGACATGAGTTGCTTATAAATCATCCTCATTCCATCTGCAAATACTGAGTTTTGATCTTGTTCAGGAATTGCTCCAATTCCTCGTTCAAAATTATCTACCACTGGAAGCATCTTCTCAATAACACTCTTTGCTCCCATATCAAACATCATCGTTTTCTCTTTTTCACTTCTCTTACGAAAGTTTTCAAATTCTGCCATTTGACGTTTCAGTTTGTCTTCTAACTCTTCAATTTGCTCTTTTGACTTGTCTTTCTTTTTGTCTTCTTTTTCTTTCTTTTTTGCCAGTTTCTTATCCTCTTTTGTTTCTACTGGATTTGGTATTTCCTGTTTCTGATTAACATTTTCCGTGTCCTTAGTGTCTTGATCGTTCTGTGTTTCCACCTGCTGTTCAAGATCCTTTTCCATTTCTTGCATAGCCCTTCCTTTCTCTTTCAACATACTCTTATTCTTTTTTCTTATACAAAGAATCTAATTGACTCATCATTGTTTTTAATGTTCCAACCACTTTTTCATAATCCATTCTTTTGGGTCCAACAATTCCGATGGTTCCCTTCATTCCCTCTTCTAATTCGTAGGTCGCAGTTACAACACTACAATCTCTCATACCTTCAATTTGATTCTCATCTCCGATGTAAACCTGAATTTCTTTACTATGTTCAGAATCATATAACGTTTCTTTTACAAGTGTTGTTAGCAAATTCTTTTCTTCAAGGGTACTGATGATTCCACTTGCTTTGGCTTGGTCGCTAAGTTCTGGATATTTAAATATATTATTTGTGCCCGAGGTATATATTTCTAAATCTTCATCTGCATTAATTGCCATTGCAACCGCATCAATCACATCGTTCACGATGTCTCTATGGATGCCTGCCTGTCGTTTAAGTTCTGCAATCATCGACAAATTGATTTGATCTAGCGTTAAACCATTTAGATGTGTATTCAACAAAATATTGAGTTTTAGCAATGTTTCATCGTCAAGCTCATCCGAAACATCTAAAATATTATTCTTAATGATGTTTCCTTCCACAACAATGACTGCTACTAATTGATGTTTATCCACTCTAGATAACTGGATAAATTTCAGCTTATTCTTGCAGTACTGTGGGGTTGATATTAACGTTGTATAATTCGTGTTTAAAGCAAGTACTTTGGCAACTTGCTTTAGCAAGTGATCCATTTTTTGCTCTTTTTCTAATAAAAGTTCCTTCAGCTCTGAAACCTCACGCTCCTGCTCTTTTAACATATTGTCAACATAGAGCCGATACCCTTTATCCGATGGAATTCTTCCAGCAGATGTATGTGGTTGAACAATAAATCCCTGTTCCTCTAGATCTGCCATTTCATTACGTATGGTTGCTGAGCTAAGATTCAAATCACTGAACTTAGAAATTGTTCGACTACCAACAGGTTCCCCTGTTTCTAAATAATTACGAATAATTGCCTTTAGAATCTTTAATTTTCTTTCATCAAGTTGCAATGACTCACATCCTTATCCACAATTGCTAGCTGATTTGTTGTTATTAGCACTCTTTGTTGTTGAGTGCTAACTCTTTCTTAAATTAAGATAACACTAGTGAAAAATCCTGTCAACACGTTTTATGTAAAGAAATTATAAAAAAAAACTAAAGAGATGCCTGCTTAACAGACATCTCTCTCATCTAGCGATAGTGTACTCCGGCTCCTTGAAGCTTCTTCCGATAGTTCATTGTTCTTCGCTTAAATACCGTATCTACACATTCTGACACGACTTCAACCTTGAACCCAAACTTATTTGCCTCCCAGGCAGTTGCTGATACACATCCTCCCTCATCGATTCCACAAATTAGAACTCTATCTACCCCTTGTTCTTTCAAAAATGGGTACAAATCCGGATTCGTAAATGCACTTGCCTTTGTCTTAATAAAAATGTTCTTTGATAGAATCTTCAGATCTTTCACAAATTCAAGATTTGTAAGTTTCATCACTTTGGTAAAAAAGAAATTTTCCGGGAAAATGTGCTTAATGTAGATAATAGTAGTTCCCTCATTCTCATTTTTTTCAATTTCTTGGTTGATGGATTGAATTAACCCCTTCGTGTTTTTATAACAGAATCTCTTTTTATTCCTTTGCTCTCCAACATAATCCTCTTGCAAATCAATTACAAACAAAGCCGTTCTCATAATTTTAACGCTCCCTTCATAATAAAATACGATACGATTAGTATAAGGATATAGCTTATTGCAACTCCAACAAATCCGTAAAATAAGAAAATCAGGAATCCCTTCACAACAAATAGTACTGCAATTAACATTAGAGCAAGCTCAATCGTTGATAATAAAATACGAAAGATTGTTGCAATTCGAAATAGCTTCCTCCTTTCTTGAATAGATTCTTCTTGAGTAAAAGCTGGCGTTTCATCCTCTTCGCGTTCTGCTATTCTTTTTGCAAAAATAAGAACCTTTCCAACATTTCCAACCCAATCATAGCCAAACTCTTCATACATCCGAATACAATGATCATGATTCTTTAGTTGCATATCAATGGCATATCGATATGCGACACCTTGCTCTTTTTCCAACGCCATGTATAACGTTGATAAGTGTTTCTTTCTAATTAAATGATTTCCTTGTTTCGATTCTTGATTTAACCATTGTTCAAATTTTTCTGCTGACGGATGCCTTAAAGTAGGTATCCAAACATATCGCTTATTCATATCATCACCTCCAGATTACCTGCAATTTCATTTATTCTCCTACGCTCATCTTCTAATAATATTTTCCCAAGATTCGTAATTTGATAAATATTTTTCCGCTCTATAATTTCAATACATTCAATCAAATTCCCCTGCTCAAGTTTTGATATCGTCTGATAAATCGTTCCTGCTCCCAAAACAATGCGCCCTTTTGTCATTTCCTTTACAAACAACATAACCGCATATCCATGTCGTGGTTTTGTAAAAGATGCTAACATATATAACATTGTTTCACTCATTGGTAAAAATTTTTTCCTAGCCTTATCAATTTCATCCATTTCTTTCATCTTTTCTCCTTTCTATGCATCACAACGTGATGTATTATTTGTTATGATATATCACGTTGTGATGTATGTCAAGTGATTTTCAAATTTCACATGCAAAAAGAGAAAGCTATTTGCTTTCTCTTCATCGTTCATCTCTTCATTTTCGAATCAAAATCGTTTTTGCTAAATTGCAAAACTTCCTGTAATTTCGCCATTTACAACATAATATACAAGTGCTTCTTCTGGTTTTACATAGAGTTCTAAGCTCTTCATCTGACTTGCTTCTTTTTGTAAATCATAAACCCAAACATCTTTCGCAATTTTAACGAAATCTTCATTTGTATATGATTTTCCTGCAAATTCAACTTTAACCAATTCTTTCACTGCTACCTTTGCTGCTGGCTTTTTAACTACTTCTTTTTTCGCTGTTTCTTTTTTAACGACTTCTTTTTTTACTGTTTCTTTTTTTGCTGCCTCTTTTTTCACTGGAGCAGCCTTCGCTACAGGCTTCGCTGTTGCTTTTTCAACAGGTTTAGCTGTTGCAGCTACTTTTTTGTCCTCTGCCATTTTCATGTTCTCCCTTCACCCTTTTGTTAACGTTTATCTCTTATTCTCAACATTCACAAATACAAACTTAGTTTAACGCAAAAAGCACGTTCTGTCAATTTTTTGGCACGCTAAAGACGTTTATTCTTCAATCCTTTTAGATACTAATATTCTAATTTTTTTGGCATGTTCATAGATCAGCATACCCTCTTTCGATACACGCAAATCCTTATTGCTTAAATCCTCAAAAATGTAGGACTGCTTCGCATTATCAATTACGATTTTAAAATCATCAATCCCATCCTCATTGTAGTCAATTTGTTCATCCAAAACTCTCGGTGCTAGTTCATAGCAAAAATCCACTTGCACAAAATTACTTTCGCCAAATAAATTTTGACCTTGTTCAACTTGTTCGTGTATGATAACGGAATAATTCTTATATCGTTTTACCTCTATAATATTTCCGCCTGTCCAGTTTTTACTAACTTCAATCTGATTTGACATGATTGATTCGAAATAAGAAATATTGAAAAACCCATAACCCGTTATAGCAATTGCCAAAATCGCCCAGATATACCCACAAAGTGCCATTATTTTTTTCATTGATTGCCTTTCTAGAATAGACTTCCATATATAATTAAGTGCAAGATCTTACGGATTGTCGAAAATACAAATGTGCCACCAAATCCAGCCATAACAATATATGCAATCAATAGAAATAGGTATTGACTCAAAAAGTTTCCAATCCTTGTTCCTCTAATTGTATAATTTATTGCTTTTTTAGGACATTGATCAATACATTTTCCGCATTTCACACAGGTCATTGTCACTTTCCCTAATTTGAGTGATTCTTCACTAATGCTATTTGTTGGGCACGCTTTCATACATACTTTGCACTCGACGCACTGATCCAAATCTATCGAAACTTGAAAGGGGCTTATTTTATTGGTAAATGACTGCATTGCACCAAAAGGACATAAGTATGTACATTGAATGCGCTTCTTTGTGAGTATTGGAAGAACCACTACCAGGCTGATAAATAGTACTATGAAGATCATCGTTTGCAGAACAATTGTTGGTCTTGTAACTTCAAAAAACTCCGACACGGATTTAAACGGACAAAACCAAACACAATATTGTGGAACCATTGTCGCTGTTGAAAAGAGCATAATTGCAATTAGAAATGCATATGGAAAATATTTCAACTTCTCAGGGATTTTTGTTATGCGTGGTTTTTTACAGATTCTTGAACATCCGTCTTCCCAACCACCGTAGAAACAAACCCAACTACACCATCCTCGCCCTAAAGATAGCGATACAACAATCCAAATTACAAACATAACCGAAATTGTATATTGAAATCCTGTAAATGCACCCGGAAAAATCACTTCCCTCTTTAGAATGACAGATAATAGCGTTTGAGGAATTGCAATATGGCAAAATGGAACTTCACACGAATTTATTTCTTCAAAGGTTAGCGTCATAAAGTGCCCACGTAAATGATATAGATTGGTGATGAAAGAAAATGTAAAGCTAATAGCAATTAGAATAAATAAGATGGATCGATATCTATCAATTTTTTTGGTATATAAACTTAAGAAGAAAAATAAATTTATCAAAAAATAGAAACTAAGTTTAGCGATTGTGTCAATTGTGTTTGAGAAATCTAAATATGTAATAATTACAAAGGATATAAGTAACATTGGGATGGATAATGCAATTGCTTTCAGAAAAAGGAATTCCTTTGTCTTTAACCACTGAATCATAGGGCACCTCCAATCAATACAAGCATTCCTTTTATAAGATAATAAATTGCCACAATCCACATAATTTGCTTGCTAATTATTTTCATTTTCTCTTTATTACTGAATAATGAAACAAATGGTATGGGTAAGAAAAATAGTGATGTTCCCATAAAAAACATGCTGAAAATGAGAATGCTTTGCATAATACCTTTTGCATTTATTGCATCTAAAATAAGCAGAATGAACGGTGGGCAAATGTTAATTCCTGTCATTACCCCAAGGCCAATTAAATTCAGATAGTGTCTTGTACCTTGCTCTACCTCCTTAGGATATCCCATTCTACCTATTTTCATTAATAGACAAGTGGATTTCTTTTTGGTCCACAAGGAATAAAGTAGAATACTCGAAATCACACAGTAGGATATTCCCAAACACATGGTTCTAACCCAAGGGCTCAAAAAAACTTTATCTTTAACTATGAAAACAAGCACTGCAAACAACATGTATCCTGCATATCGTCCTACTAAAAAAAACATCAGTCCAATATAATTCTTCTTCAAATTTTCTTGTTTAAACATAAAATATGGAATAATATACGGTCCACAACTACTCAGACAAGATGTTCCATTTGATAATCCCAATAAAAAAGCCTGCATATACGTTCTCCTTTACAATCAAATTCATACTCTCTGTGTGATTATATAAGGACATAGAGTCTAGCGTATCTCAATTCACTTGGAATTGACAAATTCGATTGTGAGAATGACATTCTTATGTGTGGACTACCGTAAAAGCCCCCTATAACTAGTAAAATGTTCTTTCCATCCGACTAAAAGTCACTTCCGCACAAAAAGTGATTATCCCTCACCCAATTCATGTATAATCACCTTAATCAGAAAAAATCACTTCCATATGAATAAGAAAGGGACCCAACATGAAAAAAATAAAGAAGCAATTACTAATAGGAATTGCAATTGGCCTGTTAATTATTATCACCCTCATAACCATCACAAACATTCAGTGCAATCAATTGGCTAGCACCTACAAAGAAAATGAAATTATATTGAGAAAAGAACTTAATGAAATCATTGAAGAAGAAGTGAAGAACAATCAATTTAGCGGTACCGTGTTAGTATCTAAGGACGATTCAATCGTATTTGAAGAAGGTTACGGTTACTCTAACCGTTATTTTAATCGCCGCCAAAATGAGCCCTTAACAAAATATGTCCTCGGTTCTACAACCAAAAATTTCACTGCCCTCTCCACTATGAAGCTAAAAGAAGATGGACTCATTCAGCTAGATGATGCAATCACTAAGTACTTCCCCGAATATACCCTTTGGAAAGATGTAACAATTGCTCAACTACTAAATCATACCTCCGGTATCAAAAACTATTACAAGAACGTTCCAAACTATTATTTGGGTCACATTACCCCTTTAGAGATCATGGACCGATACAAAGATACTCCCCTACTTTTTGAGCCAGGTACGGATTATGATTATAGTAATACAAACTATATGATTCTCACTGCACTCATAGAAAAAGTATCCAGTAAGAGTTATCCTGAGTTCTTAAAAGAAGAAGTTCTTGAACCAAATAATTTAAAGAATACGGGATATAATGATCACCCAAACCATATTGAAAAAATGGCACACGGATATTGTTTAAATATGATTCTAGAGGTACAGGGCTTTAATTTATCAAATTTCTATGGAGCAGGAGGTGTTTATTCTACGGCAAATGATTTATACCATCATTTAAGAAACTTAGACGAGACGGTTTTAGTAAATAAGGATACAATGATTGATGTTAACGATGAAGGAGAGTATTTCTATGGCTATGGGATGATGCTTACAACTAATCAATTTGGTAAAACATACTTCATTACAGGTAGTGGACCAGGAATTAACACGGGTATGTATAAATATGTTGACCAAGATGTGATTGTCGTGATTTTGAGCAACAGTCAAGATGTAGACACTTATGATTTAGCTATGAAATTGTGTGATGCTGCCACTTCAAAATAAATTTTCATCTAAAAACCCCCTGCATATTGCAAGGGGTTTTCTTTGATCCTTATTTTCTTTGGTTTTTTTTCTTTATATCTTCTAACTTTTGATTATACAGGCGCATTTTGCGAAACCACAAAATCGTCAAAACACATGTGGTAGTAGTACTAAATCCTAGAATAATAATCCATTTAAAATCAAAATTCCAATATCCACTTCTTATGCCATAATTTAAATAGACTAGAAAAAGTAATAAGAAACAAATTATTTCATTTAGTAAGATTGTAGTTGATAACTTAAATGTAGTCTTAAGGATCACATAAAAGAGCGCAAACATACAAGTTGTACCAATAACAGCACTAATCAAAAACATATTCCACACAAGTTCCCATCTAAGTTCATCTCTATTGTCAAAAAGATAAACCCAGGCAATTTGCATTAAGGCACCCATTAAGCCTGAAACAAGTGCGTTTGTAAGAAGCATTCTGATCTTATTCATCATTCATTGCCTTTCTATAGTCCCAAAAATTTCTTGAAATTTTTGACATAATTTTTTGATACTTCTACTTCTTTTTTGCAATTATTGAACTTAAGAGCTAACCTTCTTCCAAACCATGGAATGATTTGCTTAACATTATTTATATTTACTATATAAGATCGACTAATACGGATAAAATATTCCACTGGCAATTTTTTATCCAATTCATATAATTTTTCTTTCACTCGATATTCTGATGAGCCCGTAATACAAAACACGTAGTTTCCTCTTGCTTCAAAATAGCATACCTCTTCAAAGGGAATAATTTCATAATTTTCGTTCTCGACTTTTCCAATAATAGATCCCTTAAAATCAGCTGTTTCATCACTTACTTTATTACTTGTTAATGATAACTTTTCTAATACCTCAAAGAGTAACTTGATTTGATTCCATTCAAATACAATGGATACTTTATCACGAGGTATTTCACAATTATTTTCAACTACCACTAGTTGAGAAGAATCGTCTACAACGATATTTCTTGCAGAGAATAATTCTAGTAATATTTCTCTCTTATCATTACTACAAATCAACGCAACACTCAAATTGCTAACCGACACTCTTCTCACATCCTCGCCAAAATCAATTTCTGTTACATCGCAATCAGGTAATATCCAATCAGTATTGCCCCAAGTCCAATTCTATACCATCCAAACACTTGAAAATCGTGCTTTTTAACATAGTCCATCAATAATTTAATAACCAGCAAAGAAACACCAAATGCCGTTATCATTCCCACTAGTAAAATCAATAACTCCATTGAACTCGGAACTTGTTCTAGCTTTATCAGTTTCACTAAACTAGCTCCTAACATAACTGGAATCGCCATAAAAAAAGTGAATTCTGCTGCAACCGTTCTTGTTACACCAAGTAGTAATGCTCCCACAATGGTCGCTCCCGATCTAGATGTCCCTGGAAACACCGCCGCAATCAATTGAAATATACCAATTAGTGCCGCTGTCTGATAAGTGATTTCTGATAGATCCCTGATTTTTAAATCCCTATTTTTGTTCCATCGTTCAATCACAATAAACCCAATTCCAAATACAATTAATGCAATCGATACACTTAGAAAATTATAGAATAACCGGTCCAAAACATCATCCCATAAAACTCCCACAATTGCCGCTGGTACACATGCAATTACAATCTTAAACCACATTTGAAAAATAGGTTTATCGATGACATTTTTCTTTTTATTTCTTATCTCACCTAAATGAAATGGGAATATTTTTTTCCAAAAAAGGATTACAACTGCCAGAATTGCTCCCAATTGAATTACGACCAAAAACATATCCTTAAAGTCATCTGAAACGTTTAGTTTTATAAACTCATTCAATAAAATCATATGGCCCGTACTGCTAATCGGAAGCCACTCTGTAATTCCTTCAACAATTCCAAACAATAATGCTTTCAAAATTTCAATCATTTTAATCCAACTTTCTATTTACTCTTTTTCTAAATACTGGGTCATTTGTTTAAAAGAACGTTTAGCATCATGATATCCTTCTAAATATAAAGCCTTAAGTTTTTCTTTATCACGCTCTAATCGATTCACTGAATTTTGATTCTGCGGTCTGATTACAAAAATCTTACCGTCTCGCTCATACTCTTCAATTAAATCCATCACATGATTATAGTGCACATGTCGCTCCTGCATTGCCTTTACCAGTTCTGGAAAAGCACGATACTTGATTTTTAATAATCTCATATGCGAACTTTCCTTTTTGCGATAATCCGAAGCCTTGGTCAAAATCAAGACATTCTTCTTGTTTTGATCTTCTATTGATTTTAAGAGTGGTATTGAATCACTAATTCCACCATCTAAATAGGGCACTCCATCAATGATTACATTCTTGGATACAAGGGGTAACGAGCTAGATGCCCTGACTCCAATCATATCTTTTCGCAAATCAATCATTGGGTAATATACTGGCTTGGCAGTATTTACATCTGTAATAACTGCATAGCACTTACCAGGATATGCGTTTGCTGTATCATAGTCAAACAAATCAAGCTCATTTGGAACCGTATCATAGCACATTTTTGCACCAAAAATGTCTCCTGTTAACAAGAGACTTTTCCAGCCAAAGTATTCTGGATCATCCAAATAATTCATAAACACCCTATAAGAACGCTTATACTGTTTGGACATATAGTTACACAGCTGACATGCACCGGCAGATACTCCATAGCACGAGGAAAATTCCACTTCGTGCTTCATAAAATAGTCAAGAACTCCAGCTGTATAAACACCCTTCATCCCTCCGCCTTCTAAAATCAGTCCCGCTTGATACCTGTTCATGAACGTCACTCCATTCCATAATAAGCTGCTAGTTTTCGAATTGCTTCTAAAGAATTTTCCACTTTTTGTGTAGGTACACAGTATGCCATTCTAAAATATCCTGGCGCACCAAAACTATCCCCTGGTACAATTGCCAAATCATATTCCAATGCTTTTTGACAAAATTCTTTTGCATCCTCAATTGGAGCTTTTGGAAAAATGTAAAAAGTTCCACCAGGTTTAACACAAGAAAAACCAAGTTTTGTCAATTCATTATATAGAATAGTACTATTTTTTTCATATACTTTTAAGTCTGCCGTTTCTTCTAAGAGCATGGAAACTGCAAGCTGAATCAGGGAGGATGGGCAATTATGTCCAATTCCCCTTGAAATTTGTGTACACATATCCACAATTAGTGTGGCATCTTTACACAAAGGATTCACTGCCACATAACCAATTCTCTCACCTGGAAGAGAGAGTGATTTACTAAATGAGTAGCAAATAATGGTATTCTCATAGAATTTGGATACAATTGGCGCATCAACACCTTCAAATACAATTTCGCGATAAGGTTCATCCGAAATAATATAGATGTCCTGACCGAATTCTTCAGATTTTTTCTTAAGAATTGAAGCAAGATGTTGAATCGTCTCTGTAGAATATACAACTCCCGAAGGATTGTTTGGTGTGTTTAATAAAATTGCAGCCGTATTTTTGCTAATCACTTTTTCAAATTCTTCAAAATTAATTTGAAAGCTCTCTAAATCAGCCGGTACAATTGTGAGCTTTGCCCCCGTCTCTGTTACATAAGGTCTATACTCTGGAAAAAAAGGTGCAAATGCAATCACTTCTTCTCCTGGGGTAACGACACTTCGGACTGCATGCGCAACAGACGACGCTGCACCACTCGTCATAAAAATGTGTTCCATCTTGTATGGAAGATTATACTTATTCGCTAAGGACTGTGCAACTTTCGTCCTCACTTCTGGTAGCCCATGACTTGGGCTATACCCATGAAGTGCCAATGGGTCTCTCGTGTCTAAAAGTTGTTTAACAATGTCATTAAACTTCTCTGGTACCGCAACAGAAGGGTTCCCAAGACTAAAATCATAAACATTATCATAACCAATCTCTGCTCCCCTTGCATTTGCATAAACTGAAATTTCACGAATCACTGATTTTTGACTTAACATCTCTTTAAATTTGTTTGAAATCATTTTATTCCTCCATGTTCATTCCTATATTTTTGAAAATCACCACTGAGTAACTGTGTACGAACTCTTGCACCCTGCGTTGTCAGGTGTAGGTACGTGTTGTAAAAATACTTTGGATCAAGACAATACTCTGTATAATTGGAAATTACTGGTGCATCTATTTTTGTCTCTAGTGCTTTCTGAAAAGCTTGATATTCCTCTACCGCTGGAGCTTTATCATGATATGCAATTGGATATGCCGCAATTAAAAGTGTCGCTCCTTGTTGAACCACTGTCTTATTCAATTGATTAAGTCTTTTCACCGTTTGGTCTGATATCTGCGAAACCGCAACCATGGAAAGATCTAATCCTTCCACACTCTGCTCTCTAGGATAAATATTATCACCCCATTCATTAAAGGAACTTCTTCTAAAAATCGGGTCACTTCCCTCACCGTTGCCCGTATGATCCGCCCACATTGTAACGGATTTATGTAAATACGTTGGATATGCTTTTGCCATATCCCAAACATCTTTTCTACGAATAAAGGAATATAGCTCTAAATGATTTTCGATTGTAACCCATGCGAGTTCAGGATTTTTAATCGTATCATCATCCGCGTAATTACTGTGGCACACAATCACATAGTCACCAGGATTGAGATTGATCAATGCTGCCTGTTCATTGAATACATTTCCAACCCCACCATGCAACCCCATATTTACAACCTTAAGACCCGTTTCTTTTTCCAATAAAGGGGAATCCATTCCAAATACCAAATTGGAGTTTCCAACCAAAATAATTTTAGGTTCTTCAACTGCTTTTAAACGATTCACCTTATCAACAAGGCTTGCTTGGTAATTCTGCGTGTATTGTGGCATTACAATCACAAAACAAAACAAGATTATTAATACGACTAGCAGAAGGCCTTTGAGTAAAAAAAATATCTTTTGTTTCACACGCTTTCCTCCCTAAAACTGGAAATAGATAAATGAAGTTTGCTCATATACCGTTCCATAAATTCCATATATCAAAACCCCAAACACAAGGGATAGATAGATAAGCCAGCGAAAGCAAATCCCTTGCTGGTTCAGTAGTGCAATTAGATTCAATCCCTGTTCCTTCTTATAATCCACAAAGAAAAGAATCCCAATTGAAAGTACCAGAAGAATTACATCTTTTACACTAATTCCAAATCCAACAAAAATGTAACCAAATAATTTTGAAAGCTGTAGGTTCGAAACCCCTTGATATAAAATTCTAATAGCCGGTTTTATTCCGTCAATTCTAAAGAATACCCAGCACATGCTAATCAGTAGAAATGTTTTCAAACGAGCAAAAAAACGATACCCAAAACACTCTCGATTGATCTTTAACCGTTCACAAATTCGATTCCATACTGGTCCTAATAACTCTTCAAGAATCATGAGTCCACCATTTAAACCACCCCAAGCTATGAACGAAAATGTTGCACCATGCCAAAGTCCACTCACTAAGAATACAATCATAACAAATAGATATTTTCTGAATTTACCTTTACGATTTCCACCAAGGGGAATATAAAGATAATCACGAAACCAACTTGTCAAAGAAATATGCCAACGTTTCCAAAAATCAGATACACTTGTTGCCAAATAAGGGGCTCTAAAATTTTCACGAAGCTCCACTCCCAATATTTTGGCTATTCCGATTGCCATGTGGGAATATCCTGAAAAATCACAGTAAATTTGAATTGCATACATCATGGACACAATGATCAATTCAATTCCGCTATAGATTTCCGGTGTACCAAATACCATATTGACAGTAATCGCTAATCGATCCGCAATGACTAATTTTAGGAACAAACCATATACAAATCGAAGTAGCCCTTCCTTCGCTGACAAAATGTCAAAACGCTTTACTGTTTTAAGTTGAGTAAGCAAGTTCCCACTACGCTCGATTGGTCCTGACAACACGATTGGGAAAAAGGTTAGAAATCCCATATAATGAACAATGTTCTTCTCCGCCTTAGAATTTTTGTAATATACATCAAATAAGTATCCTAAGGACTGCAGAATATAAAACGATATTCCAAGCGGTAAAAGAATCTCATCCAGTTCAATTGCTTGATGTCCAATTCCAATGACGATTTTATTAAGAATTGAAATGGCAAAATTCCAATACTTAAAATAGAATAGCAATCCCAATATTACTAGGCAAGTTGCAACGAGAATTCCTTTTGACCGCTTATGATTTCCACTTTGCAAAGTCTTTTCAAGAAGCAGTGCTGACAAAAAGGTGATAATTGTAACTCCCAACATGATTGCCGTATTAGCAACTCCCGAAAATAGGTAAAAAATTATATTTGCAACCAATAAAATCATTGGTTGCAATTTCTTAGGAAAACAATAATAGATAAGTGCTATGATAAGAAAAAAAATCATAAATTCTAACGAATTGAACTGCATAACCTATTGCTCCTATCTTGATCTCAACCATGCATCAGATGTTTCTCTTTGCTCAACACTACTTCCATATTGAGGGTCATTTTGACGGTAACGAATATTTAGAAAAGCTGCTCGGTCCTTATTATAAGTTGTTTCGAGAGAACGATCATACCCCAAAACAATGTGTTGAAATTTGGCCTGATATAAATCAAGCGCTCGCATGGCCTCATTTTTAGAAATATTAACTGCTATCATCTTACCATTTACATCAAAATATTTTAGTTTACTTTCTGCATATCTTCCAGTTCTTTGATAGTAATAAATCCATACAATCTGAGTATGCTCAATTAACTTTACCTTTGTTGTGTCAGCAGCAAACGTGAACCGATTACCAATCCAGACACTCCTTGATACTTTTATCGCCTGCATAAAGTCAGCTTCCAATGTACCCTCAGAAACAGTCATATGGTCACACAAGTACTTATCAATATTCTTGCGGTATCCTTTTGTAAGCAATTTTGTAAGAAAAAATAATGCAATAAGGATTCCAATCGAACCTATTCCAGACATAATTAGTATTGCCAGAATACTTTCTCCTCGAATCTCATCCGTTGTAAGCAAATAAATGTCCTCGCCATTATCATTTGCAATATCATCCTCACCAAAAACTTCTGTCAAGGTCTCATAATAATACTTTCTATGTTCTTGATCCATTTTCGTCAGGGTTCCAGTCACATAGTATTCCCCACTTACGATGTCAATTTCACCACTAAACCACTTCCAAGCTTCTTCAAATAACACGTCTACCTTGGCCGCTTTTGCCTTCGGAACAACCACTCCAATCAGTGCATTTTTGGAATCATCATATACAATATATCCATAATTCGTTGTAGTACGCTCTTTCGTATCCGTATCTTCCGAGTATTTTTCTGCATAGATTTCAAGAGGATATTTCAAATGAAAGGAGACATATTTATTTTCCAACTCACTATAATCCTTTGTTTCCTCCATACGAATTGGTCCTTTAATATAATCAATAATTGTAAGCTTGGTAATCGCAATAAAAATAATAGCCATTACCAGTGCAATAAACCCTCCATATATAGCAGATCTATTTGTACTTTTCTTTAGTTCCTTAAACATTTTTATACCCTACCTTCCTCATAGTATTCCCCAAAAAATGATACCATATTATGAATCACATGCCAAGAAGCTTCTACTCAAGAGAAAACAATCGTAATACAAGTTCCCTTTCCTTTCTCGCTGTAGATATCCATCTTTGCTTGATGTTTGGCTACAATATGCTTTACAATTGCAAGACCAAGTCCCGTTCCTCCACCCGACTTTGAACGACCTTTATCCACTCTGTAAAAACGCTCAAATATTCTGCCTAAATGTTCTTTTGATATTCCAATCCCAGTATCTTCTACCATGAGTAATGTCCCCGGGTTCAATTGTTTAATTGTCACCTGGACGCTCCCACCTCGATTATTGTACCGAATCCCATTGTCAATCAAATTATAGAGTACTTCTTCAATCATTGTCTTATTCGCAAAAATACTTATATGTTCTCCGATTAACTGAATTGTCACTTCTTGCTTTTGGCTACTCATTTTCAGGTGTTCTATACTCTCTTTTGCCAACTGATATAAATCTACCTCTTCTAACTCAAACTCTAATTCATCTGAGTCTAACTGGGATAATTTAATAATATCATTGATAAGAGCCAATAATCTTTGGGCATTCTTATTGATTTCTTTAGCAAAACGAAGTGTATCTTCTTGACTTGCCATTCCATTTTCGATTAATTCCGAATACCCCGAAATACTTGATAGGGGTGTTTTTAATTCATGGGAAACATTTGTAGTGAAGTCCTGCCTTACTCTGGCACTTCTCAAAATATCCTCATGCTGCTTTCGAATGGTTTGGAAAAAGGGCTCTAATTCAGGATAGGAATCATTTTGAGCCATATGGTTTTGGTCTTTAGCGATTCTCTCAATTGGTTTGATGATTTCTTTTGTAAGCAGATTCGTTAAAAATGTGCTTAGCAAGAATAGCACCATTGCCAACAAGACCACAAATGGCACAATGCTCATGAAGATTTTTCCTAGAGTGTCACTATCTTTTGCCGTTCTAAGGATGGTGCGGTCTGGCAGCATAACAGCAAAATAAAAAGTACTCTTACCAATGGTCTTTGAGTTTCGAATACTACTTCCTTCGCCCTTCTTGATAGCCTCTATTACTTCAGGTCTGTTCTTATGATTGTCCATTTTATCTATTGATGCATAATTATCAAACGTTACAACCCCATCCTCGCGAATCATCGTGACCCGAATAGATTGATTTTGAACCTTTTCTATTTCTTCATAACTCAAAAAGGAAAGTGCCTTTGAATAACTCTTAAGCTCTTCCACTACCTGCTTTTTTAGAATCTGGTAAAATAATACTGAAACCAAAACCAGCGTTATCACAATGGATAACGCTGCAATCAACACTAATCTTTGCTTAATCTTCTTTTTCATACGCAACCTCACAAAGGACTATTTGTCCATGATATATCCAACATTGCGGACCGTTCGAATCACTTCCCCTGCCTCAGCAAGCTTTTGCCTCAACGTTTTGATATGCATATCAAGTGTTCTCGATTCTCCTTCGAAATCCGTTCCCCAAACCAAGTTTAGAATTTCTTCCCTCGTTGTAACACTTCCCTTTTTATTCATTAACAACTTTAATAACTCATACTCCTTAAAGGTCAACTCACAGTTCTTCCCTTTAACCAATACCGTATGCTTCTCATCATCTAATAACACATCACCAGCCACAAGAGTGCGTTTTTGATCTGTGCCTGCTGTCCTGCGAAGGAGGGCTTTCACTCTTGAGATTAACTCCATAACGCCAAAGGGTTTTGTTAAATAATCATCTGCCCCTACATCAAGTCCCTTAACCTTATCTAGCTCAGTTGTTTTAGCTGTCACCAAAATAATTGGGATTCTTTCTGTCTGTTTATTGGCACGAAGCTTTGCAATAATTTGCAAACCATCACTGTCTGGGAGCATCACATCTAAAACAATCAAATCTGGTAGTTGTTCCTTCAATGCTTTCAAAAAGTCATTTCCAAATTCAAAATCAACCACTTCATATCCACTGTTTTTCAAAGAAAAACTTTCTATTTCACGAATATTTTGGTCATCTTCCACTACATAAATGAGTGCCATGTAAAATCCTTGCCTTTCTATTAAAGACATATTCCCGATTGTGCAAATAAATGCGATTGATCATTGCAATTATGGAAGTAAATATTTCTTTTGAAGTTCTTGTACTTGCATATGAAATTCTTGATTATCTGTTCTTTTAATAGAATCTAAATATTCATGAGCCTGAATACTTTCACCCTTTTCTTGCAAAATACAAACGGCAATGTTGGAACAATGGTCCGAAATACGCTCATAATTTGTTGTAATATCAGATAACACAAATCCCATTTCAATCGTACATTTTCCTTTACGCAATCTTTTTATATGTCGGTTCTTTAGTTCTACTTTTAAATAATCAATGACTTCTTCTAATGGTTCAACTGCTTTTGCCAAGACCACATCTTCCTCTTCAAAGACTTTCATTGTCATTCCCACAATTTCCTTAATTGCAGCTGTTAATATAGCTAGTTCTTCCATCGCTTTTTTAGAAAAACAAGCTTCCTTGCAATCCACTTCTTCCGCTGCATGTACAATATTTACTGCATGATCAGAGATACGTTCAAAATCTCCAATTGAGTGAAGCAATAATGAGACTTCCTTGCTCTCTTTTTCGGATAACTTACGACTGCTTAACTGAATCAAATAATTGCCTAATACATCCTCATATTTATCAACAACTGCTTCTAATTCGTAAAGCTGTTTTGCTTTTTCTAAATCAAATTTATCTACAAGATCCATTGCGCCAAACAAAGTGTCTCTAGCAATTTCAGCCATTTTCACAGTAACGGTCTTACATTGTTTAACGGCAACCGACGGAACATCAAGGAAACGCACATCTAAGATTTGTAACTCTTCTTCAAGTTTTTGTGCCACCGTAAGTTCCACCTCAGGTTTTACTTCATCTCTAACAGTAAAAATTGCAAGCTTCTCTAACCACTTTGCAAATGGGAATAAAATCAGTGTTGTTGCTACATTGAAACAGGTATGAACGATAGCAATGTCAGCAGCTGAAGCAGTATCTTTCAAAAACGAAAAGTGTACAAAGAAATTGACTGAGTAAAAACCAACCAAAAATAGCAGTGTACCAATCACATTGAAATACAGATGTACAAAAGCCGCTCGCTTGGCATTCTTACTAGCCCCGATACTTGAAAGCATGGCTGTAATACAGGTTCCTATGTTCTGCCCCATAATAATTGGAATTGCTGATCCAAAGGAAACCGCCCCACTATTACAAAGCATCTGCAAAACTCCTACTGAAGCAGATGAAGACTGAATTGCTGCGGTAAATAATGTTCCCACTAAAATGCCAAAAATTGGATTTGAAAACATCAATAATAATTTTTGAAACTCTGGAACTTGTGCAAGTGGCTTTACAGCGGCTCCCATTGTTTCCATCCCAAACATTAATACTGCAAACCCCAAGAAAATCGTTCCAATATTTTTTCGGCTTTCCTTTTTGCTCATTAGCAACAAAATACCAATCACAGCCAAAACAGGGGTAAACGATGATGGCTTACATAATTTCAGAAATAAGTTACTTCCTTCAATCCCCGTCAAACTTAGCAACCATGCAGTAACTGTTGTACCTATGTTGGCACCCATAATTACCCCAATTGCTTGAGTTAATTTCATAATACCAGAATTTACAAAACCAACGACCATAACCGTTGTTGCTGAAGAAGACTGAATCACTCCTGTTACTGCTGCACCTAATAGCACTGCTTTGAAAGGGTTTGATGTCAATTTCTCTAGTGTTTTTTCTAATCTACCACCGGATGTTTTAGCTAATCCATCTCCTAAAACAATCATTCCATATAGGAAAAGTGCCAATCCACCGACCATCGTCAATAATCCAAAAATATCCATTCTTTACCTCACATTTGATTTGGTTTACCAATGTAACAATTTTATTGTAACACCTAAGTAACCATATGTAAATTTTAATTCAAATGTTTGTAAAAATTAGATATATGTAAAATTCTATAGTAGTCCCTTTTCGTACAACTATTACAAAAGTCTTGTTTCTTCTAAGTTTCCAGTCTCTTTAAAAATTCCCCACTCACTAATGTTAACTGCGTGATCTGCTATTTTTTCAAAATATTTGGCAATCATTAATATATCAACACACACATCCGGTGTCTTACTTTCTTCTCGAAGCGTCTTGACAATTTCTTCCTTTACTTGATTAAAAAGATCATCTACTTCATCGTCTGCCACGATTACTTTTTTAGCAAGCTCTAAGTCCTGATTAACAAATGCCAATATACTTTCGTGCACCATTTTTTTGGAGGCCGATAGCATATCGCTTAAATTTTCTGAGTAATAAGACATCGCTACATTCGGAAGTCTCAATAGAAGTTCTCCAATATCTACAACATGTGCACCGATTCTTGTAATGTCCGTTACCACCTTTAAAATGGCGGTTATTGTTCTTAAATCCCTTGCGACTGGTTGTTGTGTTGTTATTAAATACAAACATTTTGCTTCAATATTTCTTTCCATACTAATAATATTTGAATCACTTGCTATAATATCTGAAATTACCTGTATTTCTTCCTTTTTCATAGCTCCTGCTAATTTACAAAGCAAATACTCTACCTGAAAACCCATTTCTTCTAAACTGCTTTTCAATGAATTCAATTCCTGTTCAAAGTGCATTCTTAACGGCATAATATCCTCCTATTATCCAAATCTTCCCGTAATATAGTCTTCAGTCTTTTTTTCTCTTGGTCTCGAGAAAACATCTTCTGTGGCACCAAATTCAATCAACTCACCCAAGAGGAAAAATGCCGTGTCATCTGACACTCTGGCAGCTTGCTGCATATTATGAGTAACTACTACCACTGAATACTGGTCTCTCAGCTCATCCATCAACTCTTCAATTTTAAGTGTGGATATTGGGTCAAGTGCAGACGTTGGTTCATCCATCAAGATTACTTCTGGTTCCACTGCTAGTGCTCTAGCAATACAAAGTCTTTGCTGTTGTCCACCCGAAAGACTTAGTGCCGATTTCTTCATTCGATCCTTTACCTCATCAAATATGGCTGCTTTAATAAGACTTTTTTCAACAATTTCATCCAAAACCACTCTATTCTTAATTCCATGAATCCTAGGTCCATAAGCAACATTATCATAAATGCTCATTGGAAAGGGATTGGGTTGTTGAAAAACCATTCCAATTTTCTTACGGAGTATTGTTTCTTCTACATCCTTATGATAGATATCTTCACCATCTAGCGTTAAACTTCCTTCCACCCTTACGCTTGGAATCAGATCTGTCATACGATTAATACTTTTTAAGAATGTTGATTTCCCACATCCAGAAGGTCCAATAAGCGCTGTTACCTTTCTCTCTTTTATATCCATTGTGATATTCTTAAGTGCATGATTATCACCGTAATACAAGTTCCAATCCTTTGCAGATAACTTTATTTTACTAGCAACTTTTTTATGTTCCATTCGTCTATCCCTTTCTTCTCTTACTTGTATAATTAACATCTAAGCGTTTGGATATGCACTTTGTTAGAAGATTAATCCCCAATACAATCACTAGTAATACAGCTGCAATCCCAAATGCAACATCGTACTGCGCTTTTGACATACTCAGGTACAGTTGAATGGTAAGCGTTCCACCAGATTCGCCTACTTTTCCTACAAATTCTTCTACACTTGCTGGCAACAAGAAACCACTTCCGGCCGTAAATAAGAGTGCCGCTGATTCTCCCACAATTCTACCAATTGCAAGAATAATTCCTGTAACAATTCCCGGCATTGCACTCGGTAAGAGTATGGTTTGAATCATATACCACTTGGTTGCACCAATTCCAATTGCACCGCTACGATAAGACGTCGGTACCGTCTTAAGCGCTTCTTGTGTGTTTCTGGTGATAATCGGCAAAATCATAATGGATAATGTAAGTGCTCCGGTCATTAAAGAATATCCCATCTTTAGTGTATTTCCAAAAAACACCATTCCAAAGAGTCCAAAGATAATAGAAGGAATGCCAGCCAATGTTTCTGTTGTAAATTCGATGATCGAAACAAGTTTTCCAGGCTTCGCATATTCACTAAGATAGATTGCACAACCAATTCCAATTGGCGTTGCCATCAGTAATGTCAAAACAATAATGTAAAGGGTATTCACAATGTTTCCTGCAATTCCTACTGTTTTATGCAAACTACTTGTCACTGTTGTTAAAAAAGTGGGAGTAATAACAAAGATGCCCTTCGCAAATACATAACCCATAATTCCAAGAAGTAACACAACTGTTGTAAGTGCAGACATATAGATTGTTAACGTCAGAATAATGTCACTCATTCGTATTTTCTTTTTTCTTAGGACAAACTCATTCATGATCAGCACCTCCCGATTTTAGTAATTTGCTCAAAATCAGGTTGATAATCATAATAAATGCAAATAATATCAATCCAATTGTAAATAATACTTGTCTATGTAAATCCGTTGCATATCCCATCTCACTTACAATTGCCGTTGTTAAAAATCGAACTGAATTGAAAGGGAGTGGTGCATTTACACTACTACCCGAAACTAAACTAATTGCCATTGCTTCACCAATTGCTCTGCCTACACCTAGAACAATTGCAGTAATAATTCCGCTTTTTGCTGCCGGAATCATAACCCTGAAAATAGTCTGTATTCTTGTTGCACCAAGTGCAAGAGAAGATGGCTTCAAATACTCTGGAATTGCCCTAATGGACGATTCGCTAATGCTTATAACGGTTGGTAAAATCATAATTGCTAATACAATAACAGCTCCAATTAGATTTGAACCCCCTGTAAACTGGTGCGTCTCTGATCCTTGAAATAATTTTAATTCAATTTTATACATCCATGGATTAATGATTAAAAGTCCAAGTAAACCGTAAATCACTGAGGGAATTCCTGCTAATAACTCAATCGCTGGTCTTACAACGGATGCCAACTTTTTAGGTGCAACTTCGGCCAAAAAGACAGCTGTTAACACTCCAATTGGAACACCAATTAATATAGCAAGTCCAGTACCAATGATTGATGTAAGAATTACATATAATATTCCAAAAGATGGATCTTTTCCTGTAGGTTTCCACAAATGACCAAATAGCACATCTCCAACACCAACTTTCATAAGTGCTGGCGCTCCACTAATAATCATATATACCGTAATCGATGCTACCGCAAGCACTCCAAAGAAAGCACAGAGCATAAAGATCCTCTGTGCAGTCTTTTCAATTACGGATTTGGAATTTGAATGTTTATTAATTGATGTCTTCTTTTTCTCTTTCATTCCAGCGTCCAATCTGTACATTTATTTGCTATTATTTATGGTGTAATTAGTCCAACAGATTCAATAACTGCTTTTCCTTCATCTGATTCCAAGTATTCGAAAAGTGCCTGAACCGCTTCGCTTTGCTGACTAACATCCCCTTTTGTTGCCATTACAAATGGACGACTAAGGAAATAAGTTCCTGCCTTGATTGTGTCTGCAGTTGGTTCAACACCTTCTAGCTTAAATGCTTTGACTGTATCATCCAATACATCAAGTGAAACATATCCAATTGCTCCAGGGGTTGATGCAACTTTAGCCATTACTGCACCGGTCGAATCAAGTTCATTTGCGTATGCACATAATTCTTCTACTTCAAGCAACTCTTCAAATGCGCCTCTTGTTCCAGAACCAGCTTCACGTCCAACTACTACGATTGGTAAATCACTTCCGCCAACATCTTTCCAATTTTTGATTGTACCTTTATAAATATCTACTAGCTGCGCTTTTGTTAAATCTGCCACCGTGTTAGCTCCGTCTGTAACAACAGCAATTCCATCTATTGCTACAACATTTTCAACAGCGCCTTCTGCAACTTCACTGTCTTTTAGGTTTCTCGAAGAATTACCAATTTCCACACTTCCTCCAATTAAAGACTCGATTCCGGCTGAAGATCCTGTGAATTCTGCATTAATTGTTACATCAGGGTATTTCTCGTGAAAGGTTTCAGCAATTGCATTTGCTAGTTTTTCCATTGATGTTGAACCAGCCATGGTAATGGTTCCACTAATTGCAGACCCTTGTGTTGCCTCTGTTGACTCTTGTACTTCGTCCTCTGTACTTTCTGCTTCAACAGCTGCTGTATCCTCTGTGACTGGTTCTGTCTGTGCTTGCTCTCCACATCCTGCTAATATAAACATCGATGTTACTGTAATCATTGCTACTGATAATGCGGTCATTATTTTCTTTTTCATAATCTTTCCTCCAATTTGTTTTTACAAATCGAATTCTATCAAACCAGCTCCTTTGCTTCTATCATTAACTCGTAATGCTTGTGTAAGTTTTATGTAAAAATACAAAAATAAAAAAAAGACCTCTATTGAAGTCCTTTCCATACAACTTTTTTTATTTTTGCCGCCTTGTTGATTCACGTAGAATCATCGTTCCCTCAAAAACCACATGTTGGTGCTGTTCTTCATCCGCCAGAATGTCAAACAACAGATTTACAGTTGCCATTGCCATTTCATGAATCGGCTGCTGTAATGTTGATAAAGACGGACAATAATACTTACCCAACTCTATTCCATCAAATCCAACTACAGAATAATCCCCTGGAACCGTTTTCCCAGCCTCATAAATTGCTCTACACGCTCCAATTGCCAACGTATCAGCAATTGCATATAATGCGGTAAATTCTTCGTCCGTGGCCAATAGTTCTTTAGTTGCTTCATATCCATTTTCCATTGAATATGATACATTTGATTGCTTCATCGAAATAACCAATTTATCATTCAAGGGAATTTTATGCTTATTAAGAGCCTGAACATATCCTTGATACCTAAGCTTACCGATACTTTCATCTTCATTTCCAGCAGATATCATCGCTATCTTCCTATGTCCCATTTGTATTAGTTCATCAACAACTCGATAACTTTCTCGAACATCATCTACAGATATGGATGAGTAATCTTTCCGATCAAACATCTCTGGTGTTCCACCAACCGTACTCAAAATAAATGGAACTAATAATTTTGATAATTTTTCTTCTGAGTGAGTGAAATATCCTCCGAGAAAAATAATCCCTCTAAGCCGCTTCTCTTTTACAAGTTCAAGCGCAACATCTACTTCATTTTCATTAAAATCAACATGATGCATAATCAATGAATACTTCTTTTTCTTGATTTCTTCTTCAATTATTTTAATCATATCGTTAAAAAATGGGTTGGTAATTCCCTTTACTAAAACAGCAATATTCTTTGCTTCTGTTTTTTTTAAATATCTCGCACTATTATTTGGAACATACCCATATTTTCTAATTGTTTCAATAATCATCTCTTTTGTTTCTTGGTTAATATCTGGATGATTATTAATAGCTCTCGAAACAGTACTAACACCAACACCACATATTCTGGCTACATCTTTAATCGTCATTTCTTCCATGCGATTCCTCAATCCTACTTTTCACTCATTTTATAACCGAAAATATGTTTTTGTCAACTCACAGATCTTTTCTGCTAATTCATCTGAAATCTCGTTTTCTTTCATTCTCCAAATCCAGTTTCCACCAACGGTTGAAGGAATATTCATTCTAGCTGACGAATCAAGTCCCAAAAAATCTTGCATTGGAATAATCGAAAGCATTGCCACACTAGACATACAACAACGAATAATATCCCAATGAATATGTTTCGTACTACGTATATCCAGATACTTCTTTGCTATATTCTTGTCCTTATTCGAAAGTTTTCTCCACCACCCTAGAATAGTATCATTATCATGTGTTCCAGTATATACAATGCAGTTTTTGTCATAATTATGAGGTAAGTAGTCACTTTCTTCTCTAGAATCAAAAGCAAATTGTAAAATCTTCATACCAGGACATTTTGTTCTTTTCACTAATTTTCTTACACTATCCGTTAAAAAACCAAGATCTTCAAGAATAATCAATTGTTTTCCAATGTTATCGCTAATTATTTTAAAAAAATCGTAACCCGGTCCCTTTTTCCATTCCCCTAATTCTGCTGTTTTGCTTCCGTATGGGATAGAATAGTATTCGTCTAATCCCCGAAAATGATCAATTCTTACTACATCATAAATGTCAAAAGAGAACTTCATTCTCTTAATCCACCACCTATACCCTGTTTCTTTATGGTATTTCCAATTATATAAAGGATTTCCCCATAATTGACCCGTCTTTGAAAATCCATCCGGTGGACATCCTGCTACAGAAACTGGGTATAAAGCTTGATCTAACTCAAATAACTCAGGATGAGACCATGTTTCTGCACTATCAAACGCAACATATATCGGTATATCTCCTATAATCTTAATCCCTTTATCGTTCGCATATTTTTTCAAGTTCTTCCACTGTTGAAAAAATTTATATTGAATGAATTTATAAAATTCAATTTCTTCCCCAAATTTATTAATATATTTACTCAAAGACTCTACACTTCTCTTTTTTAAATCATCTTCCCAACTCGTAAATTCTTTTCCTTTATATGTACCTTTTATAGACATAAACAATGCATAATCTTGTAACCAAAAAGAATTGTTTTCTACAAAAACTTGGTACTCTTCATTATCAATAACGTATCTATTATTGTTAAATGCTTTCTTCAATACCGCAAATTTTGATTGATACATTTTTTCATAATCAACATATCCCAAGTCGCTTCCCCACTCGTATATGTTACATTCCTCTTTACTTAGTAACCCTTCCGAAATCAAAATATCCAAGTCAATAAAATATGGGTTACCTGCAAAACTTGAGAAAGACTGATAAGGTGAATCACCATAACTAGTCGGACCAAGTGGCAGTATTTGCCAAAACCCCTGCGAACTTTTTGATAAAAAATCAACAAAATCATATGCGGCTTTGCCAAATGTCCCAATACCATAATTAGATGGTAGACTCGAAATTGGTAATAGAATCCCACTTTTTCTCATTTTACCTCCATCATCCCTTTACAGCTCCTGCTATTACTCCATCAATAATATATTTTTGACAAGCAAGATAAAAAATAACTATTGGAATAATTGCTAAAACTAACATAGCCATCATAGCTCCCATGTCCCTATTTCCATTTGAACCGACCAACATTTGTACTACTACAGGTATTGTCTTATATTCTGTCGAAAGTCCTATTACTAGATAAGGTAATAAATAGTCATTCCAAATCCACATCGCATTTAAAATTGCCACCGTAATAATCGTTGGCTTGAGTATTGGAAAAACAATTCCAAAGAAATTAACAATAGGTGAACATCCATCTATCATCGCTGCTTCTTCAATCTCAATCGGAATCGATTTGATAAATCCACTAAACATAAACACCGATAATCCAGATCCAAATCCAAGATATAAAATACACATTCCAACCGGATTGTTTAGGTGCAACTTATCCGCAAGGTTGACCATTGGAAACATTACCATTTGAAACGGAACAATCATCGAAAAGACAAATATTATATACAGCGCACTCGTAACTATATTTTTAACTCTAGTTATATAATAAGCTGTCATAGATGCAAATGTTACAATTAATGCCACTGAGACTACTGTAATAAACAAAGACCAAATCGTAGCATCTACAAATCCTGTTTTGGCAAGTCCTGTAGTATAATTTCTAATCCCCGAAAAGGTTTCTATATTCGGCAATGAAAATGGATTACTACTAATAAAGAATTTTCCTTTAAATGAATTGTTAATAATAAAAATAATTGGATACATAAAAATAGTAACCAGAATGGATAGAACAACGAATAACACTTTATCTCGAAAACTCATTCTCTCACGAATTATTTTTTCTTTCTTCTTCATCAATGTTCAACTTCCTTTCTTCTAGTTATCGTCAACTGTACCAATCCAACTGCTGCTACAATCAAGAAAAACATGAAGGCTTTTGCTTGTCCAACACCTTCGTATCCAACTGTTCCATAAAATGTATTAACAATATTTAATGCAACCATCTCTGTTTTATGCATCGGAGCACCCGCTGTTAATGCTAGGTTTTGATCAAACAGCTTAAAGCTATTAGATAGTGTTAAAAATGTGCATATTGTTATTGATGGCATGATCATCGGTATTGTAATTTTCCTTAATGTCTGCCACTTTGTAGCTCCATCAATTTTGGCTGCTTCAACTAACTCAAGTGGAACATTTTGAATACCTGCAATATATATAATCATCATATATCCAATCATTTGCCAATTCATCAAAAGAATAAGTCCAATATACCCGAACTTTGCATTGGCATTGATAGTTGTTTCAAAATGCAATAATATAGCATTCAACATCTGCTGCCATGTATAACCTAAAACAATTCCTCCAATTAAATTTGGCATAAAGAAAATGGTCCTAAATATATTCGTTCCTCTGATTTTCTTTGTCAAAAGTAATGCGAGTGTAAATGCACAAATATTTACTATTACTATAGCAACAACTGCAAAAACAGCCGTAAATCTCAATGAAAGCAGAAATTGTGAATCTTTTTCTGTAAAGCACTTTATGTAATTTGAAAAACCTACCCACTTTGGATTGTCTACTGTTGTAAACTCACAAAACGAAAGGTATATTCCCATAATGAAAGGAAAAATGAACGCAAGACTAAATGCAGCCAATGTTGGCAAAGTAAAAACGAGTCCATATTTCTTTAATGTTTTTTCCATATGATATCTCCTTAAAAATACAATTGCACTTGATTAATACAGCAAGACTTTCTACTTACTGTATTAATCATGCATCTAAAACTTATTCAGTCACTGCAGCTTTTTCGCTTGCCCATTCACTAATAAATAATTCTGCTACTTCATCCCAAGTCATATTTCCATTTGCATACTCAAGTAATGCTGCACCAAAATCATCTTTAAATGTTTGACTTGGGAATGTTGTGAAATTCCACGATACTGATGTTTTCCCAGCATCCATATATCGAAACATTTCTTTTGCTAATGGATCCGTTGGTTTTTCATCTTCTCCAAAAGTTGTAAATGGTGCTGCATTTCCCAATTGATTAACCATGTAGTCTTTTCCAGTATCTGAAGAAATCAACCAATTTGCAAAATCTTCTGTCGCTTTTTGATCTGCCTCAGATGCTTTGCTATTGATACACCAGAAATTCTCAGTTCCTGTACATAATCCTTGGCTTTCTTCGCCTTCAGCTCCTACATAGATTGGTAAAAATTTAATATCTTCTTCTTTTACAAGGTTTCCTTCAACTCCAGAAATCTGTCCCCATGCCCAGTTTCCATTTTGTACCATAGCTACTTGTCCTAATGCAAACTCTGCCATTGAATCGGTTACTGTTTTTGATCCAAGCAAGCCTGGTTTTGTACATGAATTGTTGATATACAAATCAAAAATATTTTTAAAGTTATCTCCATATGTAAATTCAACTTCTGCAAGATCTGTTACATTTTTAGCTTTGTATTCATAATAAATTGGCAGATTCGCTAAGTGTGTCTGCCATCTCCAATCCTCACCGGTTAGTAATGAAGTAGATGCGAATACTCCTTGAATTTCTAAAGCATCTTTTTTAGCTGTCATATCTTCAACAACTTGCTTTAGTGTATCAAAATTATTAATTTCCTCAGCACTCTTTACGATTGCTCCCTCTGTTTCAAAATACTTATTCATAATTGCCGCATTATAGATAATTCCATATGACTCAACTGTATAAGGAATTCCATATACACCTGTTCCATCACTACCTTTTACTGCAATACTTTGATCAGCAAGCGATGTGTATAATTCAGAATCTTCTAAATTTTTGCAATAATCTTTCCATCTTGAGTAACCAATTGGTCCATTCACTTGAAATAGCGTAGGCGCATCTTCTTTAGCAATTTCTGATTTCAAAACTTCTTCATATGTTCCAGAAGCTGCTGTAACTACTTTAACTTCTACTCCTGTTTCTGTAGTATATTTTTCTGCAATTTCATTCCATACTTCTTCAACTTCTGGCTTATAGTTCAGATAATAAACTTTTCCACCATCTTGTGAAACCTCTTCTTCTGTAGCTTCTTCCGTTTTTTCACTTGTTTGTTCCGAAGTTGTATCATTCGTTGTAGAAGTATCTTTACATCCTACCAAAAGACTTGAAACCATTGCCACACATACTAGTGCGGATAACATCTTCTTTTTCATTTTAACCTTCCCTTTCTTAAAAGCAATAATATTTCCGATAGTCGTCTAAGAACAATCCCATAAAATACACTCACTATATTTGTATTTCCGCGCGAATGGAACTCTGTTTTCGGTAACGTTATCGGTAACGTTACCGGTTATGTGCAAAGTATATCAAATCGTGCTATTAATAGCAATGTTTTTTTATTTCTTTGGCACTTTAGTTGAGTTTATTGTTTCATTTTTAGCACTTTTTCACAATTTTTTCTTACTTATAGTCTCCATATATCTCTATTGTACTCTTCTATCGTTCTATCTGATGAAAAGTAACCAGCTTTAGCTATATTCACCAACATCATTTTTTTCCACTTTTCTTGATTGGAATAATCAGCAATTGCTTGATCTTTGACCCTAATATAATCTTCTAGATCTAATAATGCCATGAACCAATCTTTATTGATGAGCTCGTTGTGTAACCGCCTAAGATTTTCTTCACATCCAACTTTAAGCATGCTTTTACTAGTAATATAATCCACAGCATTCTTTACACTCTTTGATTCCTTATAACACTTTTTGGAATTGTAATCTTTCTTTTCATAGTGACTAATTACTTGCTCAGAAGATTCTCCAAAAATATAACAATTTTCTGTTCCTACTAGATCAGCAATTTCGACATTGGCTCCATCCATGGTTCCAAGCGTGATTGCTCCATTTAACATAAATTTCATATTTCCAGTACCTGACGCCTCTTTAGATGCTAACGATATTTGTTCAGAAATATCACATGCCGGTATTAATTTTTCAGCATAACTAACATTGTAATTTTTAACCATTACTACCTTTATATACTTATTAGCTTCATCATCATTGTTAATGATTTCTTGAAGGCACAGTAATAAGTGAATAATATCTTGTGCAATTGTATATGCAGGCGCCGCTTTTCCTCCAAAAATAAATGTAATGGATTGATCTGGAATAATACCATTTTTTATTTCTAAATATTTATGAATAACATATAATGCATTCATTTGTTGTCTTTTATACTCATGCATTCTTTTAATCTGTATATCAAATACCGAGTCAACATTTATTTCTATATTCTCTTTTTTCAGAATATGTTCACATAATTCAACCTTCTTTTCATGTTTTATTTTGCATATTTCGTCAAGAATTGTCTGGTCACTATAGTAATTCATTAATTGATTAAGTGCATTTGAATTCTTTCTATATGACTCACCTAATAGTTGATCCAGTAACTTTGTTAGGGGCTTGTTACAAGAATAGAGCCATCTCCTAAAGGTGATTCCATTTGTTTTATTATTAAACTTACTTGGGTATAGCTTGTAGAATTCGTTCAGCTCATTATTGCACAATATATCCGTATGAATTTGCGCAACTCCATTAACTGAGAATCCATAATGAATGTCTATATGTGCCATATGAACTACTAAATTATCATCAATTATTTGAATTTTTTGATTTTTATACTTTTCTTTCACTCTTTTATCTAGTTCATTTATGATTGGTACTAACTGCGGAATGATATCATTTAAGTAAGCAAGTGGCCACTTTTCCAATGCTTCTGCTAATATTGTATGATTCGTGTATGCACATACTTTACTAACAATTTCAATCGCATCATCCATTGAAATTCCCTTATCTTCTGTCATAATTCTAATTAATTCAGGAATAATAAGTGTTGGGTGTGTATCGTTGATTTGTATTACTATATGCTGATCCATTTTCCGGATGTCTTTTTTTTGGTCATGCATTTCTTTAAAAATATACTGCGCTGCATTTGAAACCATAAAATACTCTTGATAAATTCGCAAATAATTACCTTCTTTTGTTGAGTCATCCGGATAAAGAAAGAGTGTCAAATTTTTCTTTATATCGCATTGGTCAAAACTAATTCCACTTTCTAACACAGATTCATCCACTGTTTCGATATCAAATAAATGTAGTTTGTTAATTCCATTGTTATATCCAATAACATCCATATCATATAACCTTGATACTACCGTAAGATCCTTAAATGAAACTTTAAATGATGTATTTGTATCGACTAACCAGGATTGACTTTCTATCCAACTGTTTTTATCTGCCACTTGTTTTTTTGCTATAAAGTCCTGTTTAAAAAGGCCTAAATGATAATTCAATCCTATCCCATCGCCTTGCAAACCTAAAGATGCAATCGAGTCAAGAAAACAGGATGCCAACCTTCCTAATCCTCCATTTCCAAGAGATGGTTCTGGTTCAACTTCTTCTATTGATGATAATTCCTTGCCATTATCTTTGAAAAAACGGTTCAACTCATCATAAATCCCTAAATTTATTAAGTTGTTAGATAATAACTTTCCAATTAGAAACTCCGCTGAAATATAGTACAACTTCTTATTTCCATGATTCATTCTCTTCAAACTTGTCATCCCTTTAACAAGTTCAAGAAGTGCAAAATACAATTCTTCATTTGTACAATAATCAACTTCTTTATTGTAATTTTCATGCAAGATTTTTTCTAATTGTTCTACTACTTTTTCCTTTACAACTACATTATGTAACTCCATTTTTCCTCCTGCTATAGTTACTATAAACTTGTAATTTTTCCAATAATCTCTGCATGTTTACTAGTAACCCTTCTTAATAGAAAACGTTTTCCGCAACAAAAACACTTTAGCACAGGAAAACGTTTTCCGCAATAACTTTTAAAAAATTATCTCTTTATATTGTAACTTAACAATCTTGTGCTCTAGTATAATATTCTCACCCACTTGTCCTTTCAATAACCGTATAACTTCTTGAATTGCTTCTTCTGCAATTCTATAAAAATCTTGCATGACTGTGTTCATTTGTTTACCCACATACCCCATTAAAGTAATTCCATCAAATCCACAAACGGGTCTGAAAATATCCATTTCAATAAGCGCGTTCATTGCACCAATAGCCATAAGATCAGATGCGCAGACAACGACATCATGTTTAAATGCATGCTTTTTTGTTATATTCCAGGCTTTTAACTCACTAAAATCACCATGTTTTACGTTCATCACTAAGTGATAATCATTTGCAAGCTTATTCATTCCTTTTAACCGTTCTTCTGTTATATATCCATCTTTACGTCCAGCAATATACAATACTTTTTTTATATTGTTTTCTAAAACTGTCTTAAGCGCAACCTCGTATTGAGCTTGCGCGTTGTTTATCCAAATAGATGACGTATTATGATTATAAATTGGGGCATCCACTATAACCATCTTAAATACTCCTAAATCAACCAATTCCATAATCATCTTTGATTTTTTGTTCATTCCGAAAACAATCAATCCTGATACACTTTGCGACTGAAAATATCGAACCACTTCTTCTAAGCTCATATTTTGAATCATCGGAAAAAAGACTGTAATAATATCTACACCGCTTTTCTGCGCTTGATTGATTGCTCCGGATAGGTACTGCATATTGATTTCATCAATTGCCTTTGTAAGGGTATTAGGATTGATAATAATTGCCAATCTAGTAAAACTCTTACTAGATAACGCAGAAGCAAATGTATTTGGTCTATATCCTAACTCAGTAATTGCGTCATTGACCTTTTTCTTCGTTTCATTGCTAACATTTGGGTACTCGTTAATTACCTTTGAAACAGTCGAAATTGCAACATTCGCATGTTTTGCAACATCCTTAATAGAAACCATAGCTACTCCTACTCTACATCCATTGAAAACATTTAAAATCTATTTTGTATACTCATGCCAGTGGTCAATTAATTCCTTTGCTTCTTTTTCAGAAAATCCAGATATATATCGAATCTTTAATATAGCTTCTGCTTCTCGACTATTTTGTATTAAATAGCGAATCTCTTCCACATCTGTTTTGGAGAAGAAAATACCTTTTATTAACTTCCCTTCGATACTCGTTCGCTCTATAGCCTCTTCTAGTCGCTGCGTTGGGTCAATTCTATAAGCCTCATAGGGACTGACTTGACTTTGCTGCTGATAATTCGTATAGTCTTTTTGTTCAGGAACACTTTTTTTCATAATATATTGATCTTCCGTGATTCTCATCAAAGCAATTGTCATAATCGTAAAGTTTACTACAAGCGCTATCAGTGAACCGAAAAATCCTAATCCCAAAACACTCATCAATGGTTTACCTATAACGCCCACCAATGTTATTAGTACTTTTGCATATAGACACATTGCAAAGATTCTAGCATACGAAACTTTTTTAGAAGCAATTAAGGAAATCACATACATAAACCCGGCATATATGAAACCAGAAAACAAATAGCTGATTGGTGCAAAGACAATATAAATGATCACAATCGCAATCACGGCAATTATCATACCCACCTTGATATATGTCGCTAAAACCTCATTATTTAAACCCAATTCACCATAATCACCATAGGGTGTTACATTAAAACCTACAAAGGAATTGTATCTTCCATATGCATGCTTACCAAAAATAACAGCTTCACTAACCTCTCGGTCTCCAAAAATTCTCTCTAGTTCAACCTCATTGATTTCTTCGATTGAATTGTCAAACACAATATAACCCGTTCCAAACTCTATAGTACTTGGCTCTTCAATCTGTAATTCTCCATTCTTTACTGAAAATTCTGGTAAACTCTCTAAAATGTACTCTTCGACTGATTGCCCATTAAACTCTTCTCTAATTACGCTCGTCATTAACATAACAAAGGCAATCGAAGACAACACCCCCGTTAACATCGTAAGCAGAACAATAAATCCAATGGTCTTGCTCAATTTCACCCCCAACAAATCATTATATTTATTAGGCATTACAGAATACTTGATTTTTCTAAAAAACCCTATTTTCTCATTCATTTCCTCACCCATTTTCGATTTCTTATAATTAAGAAAGTATATCAAATAAGCAGGATTTACGCAACAATTCAATCACTATCTTCTAGCAACATTTTGTTAAACCGCTGGAATTCAACGCCTACAATAATCGCTCCAACAATCCACGTGATTGGCTCTGTTAAGCAGACTCCTAGGTATCCAAGTATTGGTACCAAGAAAAATACCGACAAGAACTTGCCCGTTACCTCAGTAATACTTGCTATAATTGGAACTAGTTTTCTTCCTATTCCTTGAAGAGTCATTCGCAAAATAAGCAGTACAATTAAGATGAAGAAGAAAGGAACGTTGGTCTTAATGTACAGGGATGCAGTTTTTACAAGAATTTCATTGGTAGAACCTGATATTAAATATACAATTTGTTTTGAAAAAAGTAATCCCAATACATTTACAACTCCTGACCAAACAGCCGCTAATAAAAGTGTTGTCAGTATTCCTTTTTTGATTCGATCGAATTTTTTTGCTCCGAAATTCTGGCTTGCGAATGTTGATGCAGACATACTAAGTGTTGATAATGGCATCATCATACTTTCCACAAACTTTCTTGCTGATATATGGGCTGCGATTGTAATTTCTCCAAATCCATTAATAGCACTTTGCAATGCTACTGAACCAATGGATACAATTGCAAACATAATTCCCATAGACATTCCTGAAGAAAACAGCTCTTTAAGCAACAAATAATCAAGCGCAAAATCATCTTTTGATAACTTTAGGAAACCGCACTTTCGAACAATATAAACAATGCACAATCCAACCGAAAACAGTTGCGCTATTACAGTTGCATAGGCTGCTCCATTCACACCCATTTTCAAAGTACTAACAAAAAAGATGTCCAAAAAAACATTTAGAAGAGAGGATATAATCAGAAACACCAATGGCATAACTGTATTCCCGACAGCTCTCAAAATCCCATTTAGGACATTATATGCCATTGTTATAAATATACCCAATATTAATATGCTGATATACCCTTTAGCAGCCTCAAAAATGCTATCAGGGGTGTTTAATAGCTTTAGTAACGGACCAACTGAAACAATTCCCACAACGGCTAAAATAATGCTCGTTGCAACACTAATTAGAATCGACATTGCAACCGCTTTCTTTAACTTGTCCATCTGTTTTGCTCCAAAAAATCTCGCAATAACAACAGAAAATCCACTCGGAATTCCGAACACTAGTCCAAAATAGAGCCCAAACAACGAGCCCGTCGCTCCCACTGCTGCCAAGGCCTTATCTCCAACATAGTGCCCCACAATGGCAATATCTGCAAGATTATATAGTTGTTGAAATATATTCCCAAAAAACAACGGAATCGCAAAAAGCAAAATCACTTTAATAGGCTTTCCCTGCGTCATATCATTTGTCTGTTTCACTGAATCCTCCATTTTCCAAAACTTTTCCAATGTAGTAACAATAAAAAATCCCGACCCATTGATTGAGTCAGGAAAATTTTATCAAATATAGTCCAATTCATATAGCAAAAAAATGTTATAAATACAATAATTATGTCTCATTGTTTCTTACAAAGCAACTTACCTGACCTAGTAATTGATCAACAACTTCTCGAACACCATCCGATGCATCCATTACCGTTTTCATCTCCTCTGCCAAATTACTTGTATTTTCTACAACATTAGTGATTGCCTGAGTACTCTCCGTTACAGTATCCGAAATTCCAACGTTTGCATCGTTTACCTTATCCATAACCTGTAGCAGTTCCTCTGTCTCCCTAGAAAACTGTGACATAATACGGTTCATTGTCTCGGCAGCTTCAAAATACTGCTTCCCTGTTTCTGCAAGTGCATCATAATCGAGCATAACTCTTGTATTCACAAATTCCAACAATCTAGTTGCATTTGCTGACAACTCTTCAACGCTATTAATAACCTCATCACTGATTGTCTGAATATGATTTGCTGTATTTTTAGAATGATCTGCTAAAACTCGTATTTCATCTGCAACTACTGCGAACCCTTTCCCCGATTCTCCAGCTCTAGCTGCTTCTATCGAGGCATTCAGTGCAAGTAGATTTGTTTTGTGAGCAATTCCTAATATTTCAGCGGTAAGGTCAGATATCTTAGAAATTTGTCTGCCTTTTTCTACCGAAGAACTTACAGCCTGATCAATTGAAGATACAATTCCTTTCACTTCACCAATACTTGTTTTTGCTTGTTCATCTAGAACTTCCGCTTTGCCTTTTATCTCCTCTGCGTAGTTTGTTCCCTCTTCAGCTCGTACCGTCATATTGGCTACAGCTTTTCCGATTTCTCTAGTCTCTTCATTCACCATAACAACCCTTGAAGCTACTTCTTGCATTCCTGCCGCAAGTTCCTCAAGTGTAGCAGATGTATCATCAGCACCAGCATTAGCCTTTTCAACATTCGTTGCAACTTCTCTTTGCTTATCCGATAACACATCGCAACTATTTGAAATATTCACAATAATATTATCAAGCATCTCCAAAAATGCATTGATTCCACTCGAGAGTTGCCCAATCTCATCTTTTGAATATACAATAATTCTCTTTGAGAGATCTCCCTGCTCAAGAGCAACCGACTTCATAATTTCTTTTAACTGCTTCGTTGAGTGTTTAATAGGCCTCATAATACTTTTACGAATGACTAAAATGATAAACACCGAGGTAACTCCAATGATGACAAACGAAATAATAATTAAGAATGGGGTTAGCTTGGCATAGAAGTCACTTTTTGCCTTTGCTTTCATCAAGTTTTCGTTAGATACTTTCATCATTTGATCAATATAGGATTCAACATTAATTGCAAACATCCTGTAATTTGATGTGGCTGATACTGCTACCTGCTGCTTATTTTTTTTACTCGTTTCCAACATTGACTTTGTCGTTTTCTTATATTTTTCATAATCCTTTTGAAATTTATCGAAATACTCTTTTCTTGGATCAGTAGCATCCAAGTTTTCTGAGAACGTTAGAACTTTTTGATCTAGTCCTGTTATCAATGTATCAATTTCAGTCTCTAGTTTTTCCATTTGCAATGTATTTGTCTGCATACAATGTGTCAAAACACAGTTGTTAATAAAGGAAAAATCTCTTGAAATATCAAGAATCTCTTCCATCTGTACAACTTCTTCATTCACTATATGATCACAAATTTGTTTGATTGAAATCATATTGCTTGCCAATAACAAACTTGCACCTGAAGCCACAAAAACCAGTATAGCAATCAGTCCATACAACTTCAATCCAATTTTTTGACCACCCATCTTCTTCATTGATACCCCCCTATCCTATGACTAAACACAAGAAATCCCCATATAAACCTATATAGGAATCCCTCGTATTTGTGAATTGTATTTAGATAATTACTATTTTTCAGCTTTCTTTGTCATAACATCGAAGATAACTGCAATTAGTAATACAGCTCCTTTAACAACTTTTTGCCAGTTCTGGTCAACACTCATTAAAGACATTCCGATATTAATAACACCCATTAAGATTGCTCCAACAATAACTCCAGGAACCGTTCCAACTCCACCATATGCAGATGCACCTCCGATGAAACAAGATCCAATTGCATCTAATTCATAGTTTTGTCCATACGTTGGTTGTGCTGATGTCATACGAGCAATTGTTAACATACCTGCTAATGCTGCTAAAAATCCCATATTGGCATATGCCATAAAATATACTCTGTTTGTGTTTATTCCTGAAAGTCTAGTCGCTTTTTCATTACCTCCAACTGCATAGAAATGTCTACCAATGGTTGTTTTTGAAGTAATATATGCATATACCAGAATAACTAGCACAGCCCAAACTAATGCTGTTGGAATACCACGGTACTGAGCGATTTTTACTGTAAAAGCAATGATTAAAGCACCGATTGCTACTGTTCTAGCTGCAATCACTAACATTTTTTTCGTGTTTGCTTCTTCATAACCTTTTTTTACTTTTTTAAGATATCCCAAAATGGTTGCAACTGCATAAATGATTGCAAATACGATACCAAATGCGATTGAAGTTGCATTAATGGAACCCTTTTCTAAGCCCATCATATTTCCTACAAAATCAGGAATATAGCAATCTTTTCCTCCACCGAATGTATTGATAAATCCCATGTTTGTAAGTGAAACAGTAAGTCCCTTTAAAATTACGTTTGAAAGCCCTCTAAAGATAAGCATACCAGCCAATGTTACGATGAATGGTGGTACCTTTACATATGCAATCAAGAATCCCTGCCATGCTCCAATTCCCAAACCAATTAATAACATCATAATGACTGCTGGAACCGGATGTAGATCATGTGTCTCCATTAAGGTTGCACCAACTGCTCCAACGAAACATACTACCGATCCAACCGAAAGGTCAATGTTTCCTCCTGTTAAAATACATAAAAGCATACCAGTTGCTAATACAAATACATAAGCATTTTGTGCAATTAAGTTACTGACATTTTGTGGCAATAATATATTTCCTTTTGTCATAGTATAGAAGAACCCTACTACAATAATCAGTACAATGAACATTGTATATTTTTTTATAACATCCATTACATTTGTCTTTGTCATAATATCCTCTCCTTTTAATTATTTGCTTTTAGAATATGCGCCATAATGAGTTCTTGAGATGCTTCTTCACCTGATAATTCACCCACAATTTTGCCTTCATTCATTACATAGATTCGATCACACATTCCGAGCACTTCTGGAAGTTCTGAGGAAATCATAATAACAGACTTTCCTTCTTCAACTAATCGATTAATAATACAATATATTTCATATTTTGCTCCAACATCAATTCCTCTTGTTGGTTCGTCTAAAATTAAGATGTCGGGATCTGCAAACATCCATTTAGAAAGGAGTACCTTTTGTTGATTACCACCACTGAGTTTTCCAACATTCTGTTCAACACTTGGGGTTTTGGTATTTAGTTTTTCTTTATATTCAAGAGCAACCTGTGTTTCCTTATTATGATCAATCACTCCATACTTGCTAATACCCTCAAGATTTGCCATTGTGGTATTCACTTTGATTGGATTTGATAAGATTAACCCTGTTCCTTTTCGATCTTCAGATACATAGGCGATTTTGTGCTTAATTGCATCTTTTACACTCTTTAGATGTACTTTTTGGTTGTCTATGTAAAGCTCTCCAGAAATTGATTTTCCATAGCTTTTTCCAAAGATACTCATTGCTAGTTCCGTACGACCGGCTCCCATCAAACCTGAGATTCCAAGCACTTCGCCACGTCTTACCTGAATACTTACTTTATCTACTACTTTTCGCTCCGAATAAATTGGATGATATACTGTCCAGTCTACAACTCCCAAACGAACTTCTCCAATATTTTTCTTTGTTCTTTTTGGAAAACGATCTGTTAAATCTCTTCCAACCATCCCTTTAATAATTCGTTCTTCCGAAATCTCATCCACTTCTTTATCCAGCGTTTCAATTGTGGAACCATCACGAATTACAGTGATTTTATCTGCAACATATGAAATCTCATTTAGTTTGTGAGATATAATAATCGATGTCATTCCCTCTTTTTTAAACTTTAACAATAAATCCAATAATGCTTTGGAATCTTGCTCATTAAGTGAGGCGGTTGGCTCATCCAGGATTAATAATTTTGCGTTTTTTGCAAGTGCCTTCGCAATTTCAACCAATTGTTGTTTACCAACACTAATGTCTTTTACTAATGTTTTTGAAGACTCTTGTAAACCAACAATCTTCAGATATTCATCTGCTTTTCCATACGTTTCAATCCAGTTAATGGCTGCCGCATGCCCCTTTTCATTCCCAAGAAACATATTTTCGCCAATCGTCATATATGGAACAAGTGCTAATTCCTGATGAATAATTACAATTCCTTGTTCTTCACTGTCTCTAATTTTTGAAAATTTACATTCTTTTCCATGATACAGAATGTCTCCCTCATAGCTTCCATAAGGGTAAATACCGCTCAATACGTTCATCAAAGTTGATTTTCCAGCGCCATTCTCTCCAACTAGAGCGTGTATTTCACCTTCTTCAACTTGTAAATTTACGTTATCAAGAGCTTTTACGCCTGGGAAAGTTTTGGTTATATTTTTCATTTCCAATATGATATTTGCCAAGTGTATCCCTCCCATTCTAATTATTTAAAATACTTGTATTTACTAGTCCTGATTGCATCTATTTGTCCTTTACTTAACAGCAGGCGGGTTTATCCCGCCTGCCTATGAAATACTTACTTCAACAATTCTTTATAAATTATTTTAATTGATCTTCTGTGTAGTATCCTGAATCAATTAATAATTCTTTGTAGTTATTAACATCTGCAAATACTGGCTCACAAAGGAATGAAGGAATGATTCCTGTACCATTGTCATAGCTTTCTGTATCATTTACTGGAGCTTCTCCGCCCTTCATAACTGCATCAACCATTGAAACTACTTGTGTAGCTAATGTACGAGTATCTTTGAAGATTGACATTGATTGTTTTCCAGCGATCATGTTTTTAACGTTAGCAACGTCACAATCTTGACCTGTTAATACTGGCCAGCCATTTTTATCTGTATCGTAGTTTGCTTCGATTGCATTTGCAACACCCATTGCTGTTGAGTCATTAGATGCTAAAACAACGTCTAATTTTGTTCCATCAGCATAGTAAGTTGCTAAGATATTATCAAATCTTGATTGAGCTGCATCTGTTGCCCAGTTAGCTGTAGCTACTGTTTCGAAATCAACTTGTCCAGATTTAACCACTAATTTTCCTTCATCAACAAATGGTTTTAATATATCCATAGCGCCATTGTAGAAGTATTTTGCATTGTTATCACCAGGATCACCTGTGATTACTTCTAAATTGAAAGGACCAGCTGCATTTTTAAGATCAAGAGCTTCAACAATGTATTCACCTTGTTTTGTTCCAACCATGTAGTTATCAAATGTTGCATAGTATGTAACAGCATCTGAGTTCATGATTAAACGGTCATAAGCGATAACAGGAATTCCTGCTTCTTTCGCTTGAGCTAAAACAGTTCCTAAAGAATCTCCATCGATTGATGCGATTACCAATAAATCTGCGCCATTACTAATCATGTTTTCAATTTGAGAAACCTGTGTTGGAATGTCGTTTGAAGCATATTGTAAATCTACTTCATAACCGGCTGCTTTTAATTCAGCTTCCATATTTGAACCATCTTGATTCCATCTTTGTAAATCTTTTGTTGGCATTGCAACACCAATTTTACCACCACCAGCTTCTGCTTCTGTAGCTTCTGTTGCCTCTGCTGTTTCTTCTGTAGCTTCTGTTGGTTCTGCTGTGTCAGTTGTTGTCGTTGTCTTGCTACAACCAACTAGCAAAGAAGCTACGAGTGCTACACTTAGTACTGCGCTAAGAATTTTTTTCTTCATTTGAAATACCTCCCAATTAATGTTTACTTGCTTGTTACAAACAAAATATATCACAAACAAAATAGTAATTAATTGTGTTCTTCTGTATATTTTTGAGTATGTGCAAGTGAAAACATTCGTATATGCTAGCACTTTTTCTCCTCTTTTTTTCATGTGCTAGCACTTTTTTGTTTCATTTGTAAAGGCAATAAAAAAAGTGCTAATCGCAACTAAGCGAAAGCACTTTCTTGTTGTATTTAATCCATGTTTAAGTAAACATCCTCTTTTAAATGATACCCACTTTTAATAATCACTTCATCTAGATTGCTCTGAGTTACTCCAACTGGCTCAATTACAATGGAAGGGACTTCATAGGTTGCATCAGAAATTGTCTCTAAATCACTCAGACTCTCCCCCCTTGCCAGTTTAACAGCATACTCAGCTGCTGTTTTAGCCAACACCTCAACTGGCTTATAAACTGTTAGTACCTGTGTTCCTTCTACAATTCTCTGGCACCCCTCTAGGTCTGCATCTTGTCCCACCACTTGAATAGAACCTGCTTTTCTTTTTTCCGCCAACGCCCTGATGCACTGGGTGGCTAAACTATCATTTCCACACATGATTCCATCTACCTGAGCTATTTTATCCATATTCCGATATACATAGTCAGCTGCAAGTTCTGCCTTCCACGATTCCACGTAATAGGTCTCAACAATTTCCACGTTATTTTCCTTCATTACTCGTTCAAATCCCGATACAACCTGAGCCACATTGTCATCCGTAGTTGGGCCGCATATCATCAGTACTCTCTGAGATTTTTTTTCACCATTTACAAGACCTTCCCCCATGAGCTCGCCAACCCTCACATTATCGAAAGATATATACAAGTCAACATCTGCTGAGTGAACCATTCGGTCATAACAAACTACTTTAATCCCTTCACTTTTAGCTTTCTTAAGAACTTGAGTCAATCCATCTGAATCAATACAGATTACAACAATTACATCCATCTTTTTTTCTATAAAATATTCAATTTGGGATATTTGCTCTTTGAGTTCTCCATTTGCATTTTGAACATTGACTGTAGCTCCAAGCTCTTTTGCTTTTGACACAAAAACATCCCGATCTCGTTGCCATCTTTCAATAACAAAAGAGTCAAAACTCATTCCAATCTGAATTTCATCCTGATCCTGTTGATTTCCCACCACTTCTTCCTTTACAGGTTGTTTGCAGGCAGACAAAAGAAATACACACAGTAGCACAATTACTCTTGCTCTTTTGAACATTATCGTCCCTCCTTGTACTCCGTTGGTGTGACTCCTACTTTCTTTTTGAATGCCCTACTAAAATAATTGGGGTCTGAATATCCTATTTTGGCACAAATCTCCTTCATAGAAAGTTCCGTATTCATAAGTAGTTCTTTTGCTTGTTCAATTCGAATATTAGTAAGATATTCAATGAAATTCTCCCCTGTTTCTTCTTTAAAGATCTTGCAAAAATAATAGGGACTAATATCCACTTCACGGGATACTTCATCCAATGAAATATCTCTTGAATAATGCGAATCAATATATTGTTTAGCTCTAGAAATAATTGTATTAGATTGTTCTTCTTTTTTAATTACAACATTCCTGCAAGCCTCTGAAACTCTGTCGATAAACCAATTGCGTACATCATCAAGTTGCTCTAATTGATTCAGGGTTGGTAAGTAGCTTTGTCTGGACCGAAAATGATAGGTCATCCCTCCACTTTCATACGCTAAATGCTCTGCCCACAAAACAAACTCCAATACCTTTAGTTTAATATCCGACATATAATCGGAATAATTCTCCTGCATCCAATCAAAAAACAGATTCGCGCTTGCAATCACCCCATTTAAATCTCCTGACTGTGTTTTTTCAAACAACTGTTTTTCCGTTTCGATTGGATAGTTTTCTTCATAATCACAGCCAATTGGTAAATCATCTACATGGGCAACACTTCCTGTTGTGTGTGACAAAGCTCTTAACGATTCATTATAAGAATCCATCGAATGATGTAGATATTTCACACCACCAATGCCCATTCGAAACTTAATATCCATTTTTTGGCGAAGTTTGCGCACTAATTCTCTCGATTTCTCAATCAAGAAAATACGTTCGTTATACTCCATTTTAGGATCTTCAGCAGGCAAAAACAAAGATATTTTATTAGCCATTAAAGCTCCCATGCTACAACTCGGGAAAAATTCTTTGACTATTTCTCTAATCTCTCTATACTGGTTTTGCATTCGCACACTTGCGCCAGCGGCATTCGTCATATGGGTTCCTTCTTGATTGTCTCCACACACCAAAACCGCCATGTAACCATAATTTTCTTGCAATCCTAAAAGATGCTTAAAGTTTTCAATATCATCTGTATTGTTATTTTCTCTAAATAAAATACTGTAAATTAGCCCGTTCTCAATAATCGGAACAACCGTCTCCATCTTCTCGCGTGTAATTAAATCTTGGGTTCTTTTTTCACGTTCTTTGTCAATAATCTGCATCGCTTTTTTCAGGATACTCACGATATGATTCCGATCAATCGGCTTATTCAGATACTCTAAAACTCCGAGGTTAATCGCTTTTTGCGCATAATCAAACTTGTCATAGGCACTAACAACAATAAAAATAGTGTTTGAATGGGATGCTTTCATTTCTTTCATTGCATCAATTCCATTGATTCCAGGCATTTGAATATCCATTATTGCAATATCAGGCCTGAAATTCTCAGCAAGCTCAATAACACTACGTCCCGTTTTTGCAAAAGCAATTTGGCAGGCATCTCCAAACTCTTTCTCAATTATGTATTTCAGTGAATCAATCACAATACCCTCATCATCTGCAAGAAGTATTTTATACATAGTATTTATTCCCTTTCTTCAAGTGGTATGTAAATGATAACTTTTGTTCCCTTATTATGACCTTCACTCACAATCTCAAAAACATCTGATGAAGCATAGAATAATCTAAGTCTACCAATCACATTATCAAGTCCTATTCCATTTGAGTCAGCTGATAAATCAGCCTCTTGAAGTTTTTTAGTAAATATTTTATCAACCACATCTTGTTCCATTCCAATTCCATTATCCGAGATACTAATACAGATGTGTTCAAAATCTTGGTATACTTCTAAAATAATCTTCCCTTGCCAGTCAATATCTCGTATTCCATAATTAATGCAATTTTCTACAATGGGTTGCAAAATCATACTTGGAATTTTGTAGTGTAAGACTGTTTCATCAATCCTTTTTTCAAAAGCAATTTCACCAGAAAAGCGAACATTCAGAATATATATATAGTTGTCCACTAGCTCTATTTCTTCTCTTATTGTAACGATATCATTATTCTTTTTTATGTTGTAGCGGAAAAAGAGTGCTACATTTTGTATATACTCATACGTCCTTTCAGCATCCTCTAGCATCGCTAGTTGCGCTCCCGCATTCAGTGTATTGAACAGAAAATGAGGGTTAATCTGTGCCTGAAGATATTTTAACTGCGCATCCTTTAAATGCGTTTCCATTAGGAGCTCTTTCTCTTTCATTTCTCGCTCTACTTCTAAGTTGTGGCGAATCTTAGAGATATACACTTGAATGTTCGTAAGCATGGTGTCGAACGCTTTATTCAACACTCCAATTTCATCTTTCGAATAGTTTCCTGACAATTGTACCGTTAAGTCTCCCTTTGCAACTTGATTTGCAACGATGGATAGTTCTCGAAGAGGATTTGTAATAGAACGTGTCACAATAATAACAAGTATAATATTACAAAGTGCTACAACAATCAAAATAATTGTACTTGTCGCCTCAAAATAGTGTAGCGTCATTGACAACATTTCATAATTGCTTGCATTCTTCCGAAACTGCTCGTTGTTTAAACTATAAATATATGTGCTAATATACCCATATTGTTTGGATGCTTTTTCGTAACGTAGTTTGTACTTCTCTACATTTCTTCCTCGCTTTGCTTCCACCGTTTGATTTGTTGTCAGCAAATAATTCTCAGACATGTTTTTTATATTTTTTTCCATCAATTTCAATTGATTATTTTGTGTTTTCTCATTAAGCTTCTCCACTAATTTGGAATAATTTTGCTCACTTCGAAAATATTCTTCCAATGCATCCGAAGTTTTTGTATTCAAATACGCAGTCATACTGCTTTGAACTTTAATGAGTGCTTGGTCCAATTCATTTAGGGATATATTACTTTGGTATACAGCATCTATTTGCGAAATCATATCATTAATGTGAACATACATGAAAAGATTAACCGCTAACAGCAAAAAGGTGGTAATGACAAACGCCATTGTAAGCTTTGCCTGAATAGATAAATTTAATATTTTTCGCTTAATTATTGTTTTCAACATTTCCCTCCTTTAGATAATTTTTTACATTATCCTGTGAGATGATGGATGTATCAACTGAAAAATACTCACTTACATATCCTGTATGAACATACTCCTGCAAAGCTTCTATACTATATTCTCCTATTTGCTTTGTATTCACAATGATTGTAGAATGTACTACATTTTGCTCAATTGCATGAAGAATCATATCTGAATTGTAATATCCAATAACCGTAATTTCTCCAACACGATTGTAGTCTACCAACGTCTGGTATACACAGGTCGTACTTAATTCATCCAAACAAATGATAATGTCCGGTTGGGATTCTCGATCATGCAAAATATCTCGAATCGACTCCTCTGCCGCAAACGCAGCATCATTTTTGATTAAGGCTGTATCTAAAACTACTTTATCACTATTTGGAGACTGCTTCTTAACCATTTCATCAATTCCTGTAAACAGTATATTCTGTCCCGTCTCTTGTGCATTCGAGTTCATAAGCACTAGTGCCCTTTGTGTTGATTTTTTGGTATGATCTACTTTTTCCTGATTGATTCCATAGTATTGATCCACAACATTTGCAACTTGTTCTCCATATTTCGCACCCAAATCATAGCTACTGATTCCTACAAAGCTTTGACGCTTACTCCTTTTACTATCTGATAAAACAGTTACAACTGGAATACCTGCCTGCTCTGCTTCATCAATCATCGTTCTAGTTGCAACACTCTCATCCGCCTCTAATAAAATTCCATCTACTTTTGCTTCAATAGCGATTTTGATTAGCTCGTTCTTATTATACTTCACACTTAAGTTGTCGCCCATTATCTCAACATATGCATTATTCTCCTGGGCTTTCTCAAGGGCTCCCTGATATATTTCTTTCCAAAATGCGCTTCCACGATTATTGGTAATGAGCACAAAATGTTTATCATATTGTTCTTCACCTTCAATTGCTATTGCCTTCTTATTCTTTGAAATTGCCTGCCTAAAAAAGAGCAAACCAAGTACCGTTGCACATAGCATGAACGCAACCAAAATAATACTAACCCTAAAAAGTACTCGATTAGAGGTCTTTTCGCTTTTTATACTCTGCATACTCTTATTAGATCCTTCTACTCATCTATTTTGATAAATGACAATAATTGCTGTTTCGTCAAAACTCCTGTGATTTGTCTTACTACACTTCCTTTGTTCAAAATAATTAAAGTTGGCACTACCATTACATGGAATTTTCTAGCAAGTTCTGGACAATCATCAATATTCACTTTGCAAATTTTCACATCACTCACTTCATTTCCCAATTCTTCAATCGTTGGAAGAAGCATTTGACAAGGACCACACCATGGTGCCCAAAAATCAACTAGTACTGGAATATCTGATTGTTCAGCCTCCTGAACAAAATTATTATCATTTAATTGAATCGCTGCCATATTTTTTCTCCTTTTAACATTTATTTTATAACATGATGATATTTATTATAACGACTATCAAAGCTTTTGTGAAACAAATTTTATAGGATTATTTTGTACATCAGATATTCTTGGGTCAGTATTTCCCTATTCATGACATAATGAAATCCTAATTTCTCACAAATATGAATAGATTTTAAATTATCACACAAAATCATTGCATTCAGTGCACTTATCTCTAATTCTTCTTTTGCATAGTCTAATATTTTCGTAAGAATCTGGGTTGCCACTCCCTTTCCACGCATTGTTTTGCAAATCAGATACCCTATTTCTGGGTCCTTTTCATCTTGTCGCATCGTTATTCCAGCTCTTCCTATTACTCGATCGGTATCCTTATCAATAACAACCCATATCCCAAATTCGTAAAATTGATATTCTCGTTTCATTTCGTTTTGAACATAGGACTTTTCCATTTCAACATCTTCATATAATGGATCAACAAATTTCCTAATCTCCTCATCCTCATATATTCTATAGAGTTCTTCCACATCCTTGGTAGTCATTTCGCGAACAAGATACTCTTTTGTTTCAAAAATAATCCATGGTAAATCAAGTTTTCTCCTTAATACTCTCTCAAGATATCTTTGATCAATGGCGGCTAAACTTTCAACAGAATACGAAATTGCATCCTTTTGCAAAAGAGTACCCATCACTGGCAACACCTGAACACATGCATAATTCTTTTCATTTGCATATGCAATCGCATTTGCTTGATTTGAAAGAATGATTGTGTTTTTGGAATTACAATGATCACATTCCTCCCGAGACTGTAACGCCTCATAAAACGCTTCCATCGTTTTACACTCTATCGTATTTAGTTCCGATAAGTTTTCACCGTTTTGGTCGAAATCAATTTGTTCCAGATAAATTATAATGTTTTCTAGAATTTTATTTATCATAATTTAATTTACACTTTCTTTTTATCTTTACGCAAAACTTGTTTTCGGCTACAATAGAACAAGAAAAAAGGAGGTATCACAATGAAAAAAAATCCAATTGTAACAATCACTATGGAAAATGGCCAAAAAATAATGGCAGAATTATATCCTGAAGTTGCTCCAATCTCTGTGAACAATTTTATTTCTTTAATTCAAAAAGGATATTATGATGGTCTTATCTTTCATCGTGTAATTCAAGGTTTTATGATTCAGGGCGGATGTCCGGATGGAACTGGTACGGGTGGTCCTGGGTACAGTATCAAAGGTGAATTCAGCCAAAATGGTGTTCAAAATGATTTAAAACACTCTGAAGGTGTTCTGTCTATGGCAAGAAGTATGAATCCAAACTCAGGAGGAAGTCAATTCTTTATTATGCATAAGAATTCACCTCATTTGGATGGTTCCTACGCTGCGTTTGGAAAAGTCATCGAGGGCATGGATATTGTGAATAGTATTGCAACTACCAAAACAGATTACTCTGACAGACCTTTAGAAAAACAAATGATTCTAACTATGACAGTGGATACTTTTGGAGAAGATTATCCTGAACCAGAGACATGTTAGTTTAATTACATTCATAATTTGTTCATATGTCATTCAATGAATTTTAATTTACATAACATTCTTTATCCATTTCTTTCCTATATACTAAGAATATGAAAGAAGTGAATACCAATTCAAACTTAATCTTTTTCATAATAAATGCCAAGTAGCGAAGCTACTTGGCATCCTCCCTTTCTAGGGATATTAAGCTTTATTAACCGAACCAAAGATTTCCATTTTTTCTTTAACGGTTGCTTTGATTGCTTCAAAACCAGGAGCAAGAACTTTACGAGGATCGAATCCTTTTCCTGTTAAATCTTTTCCATCTTCAATATATTTACGAGTTGCTGCTGCAAATGTTAATTGGCATTCTGTATTTACATTGATTTTTGCAACACCTAAAGAAATTGCTTTTTGAATCATCTCTGTAGGAATTCCTGTTCCACCATGTAATACTAAAGGCATATCTCCAGTTAATTTTTGGATTGCATCTAATGTATCAAATGATAACCCTGCCCAGTTTGCTGGATATTTTCCATGAATATTACCAATACCTGCTGCAAGGAAATCAACTCCTAAATCAGCAATCATTTTACATTCTGCTGGATCTGCACATTCACCAGCTCCAACTACACCATCTTCTTCTCCACCAATTGAACCAACTTCGGCTTCAACAGAGATTCCTTTTGCATGAGCATCTGCAACTACTTGTTTTGTCTTTTCGATGTTTTCTTCGATTGAATAGTGAGAACCATCAAACATTACTGAAGAAAAACCAGCTTCCATACATTTGTAGCAGTGTTCAAAGCTACCGTGATCTAAGTGCAATGCTACTGGAACTGTGATATTTAATTCTTCTAACATACCGTTTACCATTCCTACGATTGTCTTATATCCAGTCATGTACTTAGCTGCACCTTCAGATACTCCTAAGATTACAGGTGAGTTGTTTTCTTGTGCTGTTAAAAGAACTGCCTTTGTCCACTCAAGATTATTAATGTTGAACTGACCTACTGCATAATGGCCAGCTTTTGCTTTTTTAAGCATTTCTGCTGCTGATACTAACATTTTTTGTCCTCCATTCATATTGTGATAGATTTTTTCCTACCTATTATAACCCATTCATTTCCAAAAGGGAATAATAATTTTTTTACACTTCAGGAACCCTTATACAAAGAGCTTTTTTATGATTATCAATCGTCACCTGTGAGTGATTTCCACCAAACTCACCATCCAATGTCCACGGAATAGAATATAGTGCCTTGATTTTAAGATTACTAACTTTAATATTGATGATGCATGGGTCTGAAACACAGTTTCCAAGTAAGAAAAGAATAATTTTATTCATTTCATTAAGTGTTTCTGGCTTCTTAATAAAAGTTGCTTCAAAAAGTCCATCATCCAAATCAACTTCTTGGCATCCCATCGCCTTAAATCCACCTACCGATAATGAATTTGTAATCATTCCAAAGATAAACTCTCCTTCAATTGTGATCCCATCATAAGAGATTGCCATTGGAAAAGATTCAATCGTAGATAGTTTATTGATTCCCTTTAAAACATAGGCCAAGTGCCCTAAATTGTTTTTCAATTCCTGATCGGTCTCATAAGAAACATCCGTAAATAAACCAAAAGCCGCAATATATACAAAAATATCATCATTAAAAGATCCCACATCACAATAGTAATCTCTTCCATTTACCACTGAATTAGCTGCTTTTATCATATTTCTAGGAATATGTAAACTTTTAGCAAAATCGTTGGTAGTCCCTGCCGGTATATAGCCAAGTGGAATTTGAACACCCGTCTCCATCATCCCAGTAACAACCTCATCAAGCGTTCCATCCCCACCACTACAAACGATCATTTCATAGGCATCCATATCTCGATGAAATACACTCTGCGCATCACCCTGCATCTGTGTTGGATAAGCCGTTACCTCATAACCTGCCTTTGTGAAAATATCAATCATATCCAGCAAATTACTTCTAATTTGTGCCTTGCCAGCATGTGGGTTATAGATAAATAACATCTTTTGTCTATTCATTTAAAACACCCCTTTGTTCAAAAAAGCGAAAACACACTGTGCCTTCGCTGATTTAATTACTCTGCTATTCCGCTTAAATAATCTTCAATATTCTGTACTGCTTCAGATTCGTCAGAACCATCTGCAATAACGGTAACTACTTCGCCCATATTTAATCCCAAACTCATCATTCCCATAATGCTTTTTGCATTTACTTTTTTACCTTCAGCCTCAATATAAACGGTACTGTCATGTTGGCTCGCTTTTTGTACAAGAACCGCTACCGGGCGCGCTTCTAATCCGCTTGTCAATTGAATTGTAATTGATTTTTGAATCATAATCTTTCCTCCTATTGCATTCGTAATCTGTCTGCAAGTTCACTTAATTTCCTTAATCTATGATTAACACCTGATTTTCCAACAGGCGGGCTCATCATCTCACCTAATTCTTTTAATGTTGCTTCTGGATTGTCCAATCTAAGCTCTGCGATCTCCGCTAAATTCACTCCAAGATTTCCTAATCCATATGCTTTTGCTATATAGCGAATATCTTCTACTTGTTTGGAAGAAGCTAAAACTGTTTTTGATATATTCGCAGTTTCACAATTTACCCTTCGGTTAACGGAATTTCGAACTTCTTTAACAATTCTCGTGTTTTCTAGCTCCATCAAGGCAACATGCGCTTCCATTACATTTAGCAAATCTACAATTTGAGAACCTTCTTTTAGATATACCACATAATACTTCTTACGCTGAACCGTTTTTGCTTCCAAGGAAAATTCTTGAATCATTCGCTCTAATTGTTTGGCTTGTTCTAAATTATTTGCCACAAACTCAAGATGGTACCCCTTCTCCGGATCCGACATAGACCCCACACATAAGAATGCGCCTCTTAAAAAGGATCGAATACAGCAATGATTTTTGAGTAGCATTTCATTCACCGGAACATTCTTTTGAAACATAATCTCTTGCGTTTGTATTGATTTTATCCCCTGCAAAACTCTCAAAATATCTTTTTTTTCGGTAATCTCAAGGATGTAACTCAATGTCTTTTGCTTGATTGAGTTTTGCCTCACTCTTACGATAGTGTATATATTAAATGTTTTTCTTAATAAAGTAAAGTACTTTCTAGCGAGCAAATAATTCTCCGTCTGAACACGAAGGCATGCTTCACCATCAATTGTGTCAACCAATTCTCCCTCAAACGATAGGATTGCTGCAATTTCTGACAATTGGCAATGTCTTGGAGCACCAACAATACTTCTAAGTTCTTCTTTTACGACTGCAGAAAAGGACACTTGATCACCTACTTATCCCTGTTTGATATCTCTATGATGAATGGATATATCATAGACGCCATCTTCGATTAATTTCTGATAAAGCATATTTGCAAGTGTTGCACTTCTATGTTTTCCACCAGTACATCCGATTGCAACAATCAGTTTATACTTTCCTTCTCGAATATAATTTGGAAGTAAAAAAATCAACAAATCATATAGTTTATGCAAAAACTCATTTGCCTCTTTAAACTGCATTACATAGTCGCGAACATCCTGATCATTTCCAGTTTTGAATTTAAGTTCTTCTATATAGAATGGATTTGGTAAAAATCGTACATCAAATACTAAGTCCGCTTCTCTAGGTATTCCATTCTTAAATCCAAATGATACTAACTGAATCAGAAACTTATGATCATCACCACCTTGAATAAAGAAGGCTTCCAGTTTTGCTTTCAAATCTCTTGTTAGCAAATGCGATGTGTCAACAACATAATCTGCTTGGTTACAAATTTGTTCCAATATTTTTCGTTCCGCCTTAATACTTGCTTCAAGACTTCCCTCTCCATTGATCGGATGCATTCTACGGGATTCCTTATAGCGATTTATGAGAACTGTATCATTCGCATCCATAAACAAAATATCGTAATGAAATCCTGCTTCCCTTACTTTTTCCAACGCATTTTGTATTTCTACAAAAGATTTGTCAGATCTTGCATCTAAACCCAATGCAACTTTTGTGATTTCACTATTTGGTGTCCCAATTAATTCAACAAAGGTTCCCACCAAAGGGGCCGGTAAATTATCAACACAATAATAGCCCATATCTTCGAGCATCTTCATTGCCGTCCTTTTTCCACCACCACTCATTCCTGTTACAACCACAAAATTCATATCCGACTCCTCGTCCAAAACTATCTAAAAGCGACCAATCCGAATAACTTCCGGTTCTAGGCGAACGCCAAAGCAATCTTCCACCTTATCACAAACCTGTGTCATTAAATCACTCACATCCTGTGCTGATGCATTATCATAATTAATAACAAACCCACAATGCTTCTCAGAAATCATCGCTCCGCCTACTCGAAATCCTCTTAATCCCGAATCCATAATTAACTTTCCTGCATAATAATCCTTTGGTCTCTTAAACGTTGATCCCGCACTTGGATATTCTAATGGTTGCTTATCTTTTCGCTGTTGGTTCAAATTCGTAATCTTATCCAAAATCTCTTCTTTAACGCCTACACTTAGCTCAAATACAACTGAAAGAATTAAAAATGGTCTTCGCATTACTGCACTCTTTCGGTACCCAAATTCCATTTCATCCTTTGACATATGGAATACTTCACCATCAAAATTAATGACTGTAACAGATTTAACAACATGACACATTTCTCCGCCATATGCTCCTGCATTCATTAATACGCCACCACCAACGGTTCCTGGTATTCCTGCGGCAAATTCAAAACCGGTTAAAGAATTGGAAAGTGCATAGTTTGCTACCTCTTTCAATGTTGCGCCTGCACCAGCGCAAATATCATTGCCTGATACTTGTAAATCCTTAAATTCTCCTGTTAATGCTAAAACAATTCCTTCGTATCCCTGATCAGAAACCAATACATTGCTGCCATTTCCAAGTATCATAAACTCATATTCTGTTTGCTTGATACATTTTAATATAACTTGTAACTGTTCTAAATTTGACACCTGCAAAAAACAATCTGCAGGTCCACCAATTTGAAAAGTTGTGTGATTCTTCATTGGTTCATTGACCAATACATTCGATTCTCCAAGAATCGAAATGAAATAATCGATTAATTGCTTACTCAAATTGTCCACCTTTTATGAAATCGAATTAGTCTAAAACTAATCTTGCAGCGCCAAAGATACCAGCATCATTTTCTAACGTTGCAAGTTTAAATTGTACATCTTTACTTCCGTGAAAAACAAACTTTTGATAATTTTGTTGAATGTATTGTAACAAAATGTCACCTGCCTTTGAAACGCCTCCACCAATTACAATTGCTTCTGGATTGGTTACGCCAGCTACCGCCGCAAGTCCCTTGCCTAAATACTCACCAAACTGATTGGCAATTTCAATTGCAACTTCATCGTTTTCTTTCACAGCATCAAATACGCTTTTCGCAGATAATTTATGAATATCTAGTATTGTACTTTTCGTCGTTGACTCTAACGCTCGTTTAGCAAGTCGAACAATTCCAGTTGCAGAAGCATATTGCTCCAAACACCCCTTATTACCACAACCGCAAACATCTTCTTCGCCGTCCTGCACGTGAATATGGCCAATCTCTCCGCCAGATCCATTTGCGCCTGCTAGTACGTGACCTTCTACAATAATTCCACCGCCAACTCCTGTTCCAAGAGTCGCAACTACTAGATTTTTATATCCAACTCCGCCGCCCTTCCACATTTCGCCAAGAGCTGCAACATTTGCATCATTTCCAGCATGAACTGGTAATCCAAGCAGATTTGTAAGTGTCTCATCTACATTGAAAACATCCCATCCAAGATTCACACATCTGTAAACAACACCTTTTTGGTCTACTGGACCTGGTACTCCAAGTCCAACGCCAAGAATATTTTCTTTTTGGAGTTCTCTCTCCAACATCTTATTTTGTATTGAGCTTGCAATATCTGGAAGTATTTGTACTCCTTTGTTCATCGTTCTTGTTGGGATTTCCCACTTGTCAATTACGTTTCCATCTATATCAAATAATCCCATTTTAATTGATGTTCCACCAACATCTACTCCAAAACAATACTGCATTTTCCCGCTCTCCTTATAATCTAATTATTCTTCATCTTCTTCTCTTCTTCTTGCAAGAGAATTTTGTACACGCGTATATAATTCCTGAGCTGCATTATAACCCATCTTCTTTTGTCTATGATTGACTGCTGCAGACTCGCATATAATTGCCAAGTTCCGACCTGGACGAATCGGAATATTGTGGCATACGACTTTATTTCCAAGGTACTCTGTATAGTTTTCTTCCAATCCAAGTCGATCGTATTCTTTATCTTTGCTCCACTCTTCAAGGCGAATCACTAGGTCAATCGACTGCGTATCTTTTACACTTGAAACACCAAATAGGGTCTTCACATCTACAATCCCAATTCCACGAAGTTCAATGAAATGCTTTGTAATATCTGGCGCTGAACCAATGATTGTTTCATCACTTACTTTTCGTATTTCAACGACATCATCCGTTACCAAACGATGTCCTCTTTTAATTAACTCGAGGGCGGCTTCTGATTTTCCAATACCACTTTCTCCAACGATTAACAAACCTTCACCATAAACATCCACCAAAACTCCATGAACGGAAATACAAGGTGCTAACTTAACATTTAACCAACGAATTATCTCTGCTGTAAATGCAGACGTTGCTTTCTTTGTAAGTACAATTGGAATTCCATTTTTGGATGCTATTTCTAGAAAAATAGGATCTGGTTGCAATTCTCTACAAAAAACGATACAAGGAATTGGATAGGATAATAATTTTGTAAACACATCTTCTTTTTGCTTTTCATTTAAGCTTTGCATGTACGTATATTCTACAAATCCTATTATTTGTAGTCTAGAAGCCTCAAAATGTTCAAAATATCCTGCCAATTGAAGTGCTGGTCGATTGATGTCTGGTTGTGCGATTTTCACACTTGTGATATCAATTTCGGGCGTAAGATTTTGCAATTTAAAGTTATCAATAATCTTTGTTAAACTAACCGTCGCCATAATATTTCTCCTTGTTTTCTCATATTTTATTGAATGCTACCATGAATCCCATACAATCCGCTTTATTGTAGCACATATTTAGTACTTGGGCAATAAAAGAGGTCTCTTGTTTATACACACTTTTTTCACAATTTTTCATAAAGAAAATATAATTTTTAATACAATATAGATAATGGGTTGATGAAATAGATAAATCCAGAGCGATTTTTTTCCCAACCATGCTAAAATCGGATTTCTCCATTTATAAAATCCTGATGGCAATTTTTTCTGAATAACAGGTTTTGACAAAGCCGTACCAATTAGAAACAAAAAAAACCACGGTATCATCGGAAAGTAATCGGATGACTGGAAGCTAGAACTGCAAATTCCGATTGGATATAAATAGTCCATTTGATATAAATAATCCGGTATTCTTACTTTGAAATCAAATAAGCTAAATCCTCGTGTGGCAGCAAACTGAATAGAAGATACATAAAGTAGTCCATACCCCAGTACTCTAAGAATCCATGGAATCTTATCCACAAGTGGTGCTATTAAGCCGTATACAATCATGGAACTTCCAAAAAAACTTAGCACTCCAAATACGACCACTTCATCAGGCATAATAATTCCAGTAAACACTGTAAATAAGAAACCTAAGATAAAATATAGACTTCCTCTTTGAAAAATATTTTTGCTAAATCCCGTACATATTCCAGATACTACTATGAGTGAAAATAGGCACATATAATGAAGCCACTGCATCCACGAAGAGTATAGAAATGGCACGGATGTGCCAAATATTGCATCTAAATCATATAGCAAGTGATAAATCACAACATATACAATTGAAACACCCCTAATAATATCAAGACTTACAATTCGACTCTCTTTTGATAGTTCCATATTTTCTTCCTTTATGATTTATTGTAGCCGCTCTTTATAGTGGTTCGCTTGGTTCCGTACTTTCTTTAAAAAATTCTAATACTGAACGTGCTGATCTTTGATTCATTTCTGGAATTTCACACAACCGCTCAATTGTTGCCGCCCTAAGATGGTCTATTGTATCAAACTCTCTCATAAGCGCTTTTCTTCTTACAAGTCCAATCCCCGGTATTTCTTCTAATACAGACTTAACATTGTTTTTTCTTCTAAGCAATCGATGATATTCAATTGCGAATCGGTGTGCTTCATCTTGTATTCTTGTGACTAATTTAAATGCTTCCTGGCTTTTAGAAATTTCTATTTCTTCATTCTCATAATATAAACCTCGTGTATTATGATGATCATCTTTCACCATACCACATACAGGTATATTCATTCCAAGCTCCTCTAATACTGCTTTCGCAATGTTGACCTGACCTTTTCCACCATCCATCAAAATCAAGTCAGGGAATTTTGTGAAACTAGTTGCTAACAACCCCTCCATTTGTTGTTCTTTCTCTCGAATTCCATGTCTGAATCGTCTTGACAACACTTCTCGCATACAGGCATAATCGTCCGGTCCACTCACCGTTTTAATCTTAAACTTACGGTAATCACTACGATGTGTCTTGCCTTTTTCAAACACAACCATTGAACCTACATTTTCAAATCCGCTTATATTGGAAATATCATATGCCTCTATCCGATTTGCACCCTGTAATTGCAGTAACTCCACTAGTTCATTGACTGCCTTCATTGTCTTTGTTTCTTCTCGTTCTATTCGCTCCCGATCCTGTTTTAGAACCATAGCCGCATTCTTAAGCGCTAATTCAACAAGCTTTTCCTTATCCCCAATTTTAGGCGTAATAATTTTCACTTTACTACCCCTCTTTTCTTTCAGCCAATCTTCAATTAATTCCATTTCTGTTGGTGGCACTTGCACAAGGATTTGTTTTGGTAAAAAGGGGGTTCCAGCATAAAACTGTATGATAAAATTCCTCAGAATATCCGCTGTGGTTTCTTCTTGAATATTTGTCATGTGAAAATGTTCTCTTCCAATCAATTTCCCACTTCGAACAAAAAACACTTGAACAACAGCTGCGTCACCCTCCTGAGCCATCGCAATAATATCCTTGTCCTCCATATCTTTTGTTGTGATTTTCTGACTTTGGTCAAGACTATTGATATTCTCAATTAAATCACGATAATAGATCGCTGTTTCAAACTCCATGTTATCCGATGCGTGATTCATTTTATTCGTTAAATCCGCAATGACTTTTGAATGGTTTCCAGACAAAAACAATAGCGCCTGATCCACTCTTTTTTGATATTCTTCTTTACTCACACTCCCAATACAGGGCCCTAGGCATTGTTTCATATGATAGTTTAAGCAAGCTCTTTGTGAAGAACAATCCTCTTGTGTAATTTGTTTATTACATGTACGAATCTGATAGAGCTTACTAATTAGTTCAATCGTCTCTTTCACTCCTTTTGCACCTGCAAAAGGACCAAAATATTTAGCCCTATCTTTTTTCATTATCCTCGAAAAAAGTATTCTTGGATATTCTTCCTGAACAGTTACTTTTATAAATGGATAGGTTTTGTCATCTTTTAATAGAGTGTTATATTTTGGTTTGTGCTCTTTAATTAGATTATTTTCTAACACCAATGCTTCTAATTCCGAGTCTGTTACCATATATTCAAAGTGATCAACCAACGATACCATCTTTTTTATTTTAGGGGTTTTTACAGTACTTTCCCTAAAATAAGACCTTACTCTATTCTTTAGATTAATTGCTTTTCCCACATATAAAATAAGATCTTCTTTGTCTCTCATAATATATATTCCCGGTTCTTTGGGAAGTTTCTTTAATTCTTCATCAATTGAAAACACTGTATCACTTCTTTCTATCTTGTACTTTTATCATTCAAATATATCCATCTTTTTCATTATACTAAAAAGGAAGTGGGTATTCCACTTCCTTTTTAGATTCTTCCAAAGCCATAGATTCAAGCCCACAGATTCCGTCTTAGATTCCGTCTCTTATTTTCTGAAGAACTTCCTCTTGCTTTTCATCCATTGTTTCGTCTTGCACAATTTCAATAGGCTCTGGAATTCCCTTGATTTCTCTAAATATCTTCATGAATTCTTTTCCTGTAATTGTTTCTTTCTCGATCAAGTAGTCAGCTATTTTGTCAAGCACGTCACGATTTTCATTCAGCATTTTCTTTGCATTTTCATATGCCTCACGCAATATTGCCATAACCTCTTTATCAACTTCAGCCGCAGTAACATCGCTACAGTTCATTGACAAACGTCCTTCTAAGTACTTGCTTTCCACCGTGACAAGTCCAATCAAGCCAAAGCGTTTACTCATACCATATTGTGTTACCATTGATTTAGCAAGCGCTGTTGCTCGTTCAATGTCATTTGAGGCTCCCGTCGAAACAGATGAAAAGATAAGTTCTTCTGCGGCTCGTCCACCCAAATATCCTGTGATCATATTAATCAATTCTTCTTCCGTATTGAGATACTTTTCTTCTTCCGGAACATGCATCACATATCCCAAAGCACCCATTGTCCTTGGAACAATCGTAATTTTTTGTACAGGTTCTGAGTTCTTTTGTAATGCACTAACAAGTGCATGTCCAACTTCATGATAGGAAACAATTCTTCGCTCTTCCTTACTCATGATGCGATCTTTTTTCTCTTTTCCAACCAAAACCACTTCTACAGAATCAAAGAGGTCTTTTTGTGTAACGGAATTTCTTCCTTCTTTGACTGCATTGATTGCAGCTTCATTAATCATATTGGCAAGATCCGAACCAACCGCTCCTGACGTCGCTAGTGCAATTGCTTCAAGATCTACACTGTCATCCATTAAAACATCTTTTGCGTGAACCTTCAAAACATCAGTTCGCCCCTTTAAGTCCGGCTTGTCTACAATAACCCTTCGGTCAAATCGGCCCGGTCTTAGCAATGCTTTGTCTAATATCTCAGGACGATTTGTTGCTGCAAGAATCAAGATTCCTTTCGATGCATCAAATCCATCCATTTCTGATAACAACTGATTTAACGTTTGTTCTTTCTCATCATTTCCACCACCATATTTAGAATCACGACTTCTACCAATTGCATCAATCTCATCTATAAATATGATACAAGGTGAATTCTTTTGAGCCTCCTTAAATAAATCTCTCACCCTTGAAGCTCCTACACCCACATACATTTCCACAAAATCAGATCCCGTCAATGAGAAAAAGGGTACATTCGCCTCTCCAGCTACCGCTCTTGCAAGCAATGTTTTTCCAGTTCCTGGAGGTCCAACAAGTAACGCTCCCTTTGGTAATTTTGCACCAATTTTTACATATTTTCCAGGATTATGAAGAAAATCAACCACTTCTTGTAAAGATTCTTTCGCCTCATCCTGACCCGCGACATCTTTAAACGTTACTCGATCACCTTTGTCCACATACATCTTTGCATTGCTTTTCCCAACACTTGGAAGTCCGCCACCCTTGGCAATTTTTTTCATAAAAAAACTTACAAGAAACCAGATCAACAATATTGGAAATACATAAGTTAACAATATTGATATTATCAAGCCCGAATTATCAGGGATCTGTTTTTCATAATCTACACCATGATCATCTAAAATTTGTGGTAACCTTTCATCATCAACAACACCTGTATAGTATGTCACTTTTGGTGTCTTCGTCACTGCGCCATTTTCAAAATTATCACCAAAAAATGGCCACTCCCCTGCATTATCAGATTCTTCTTCCTCGCCTTTTTCATCTTTTGATACAGGAGTAATCACAATCCGATCTGGTTGAATGATTACTTTCTCAACCTGTCCTTCTTCTACTAAACTCAAAAACTTATTGTATGAAATCTGTTCACTCGTTTGATTTGTCATTGCCTTTACAGCCCATGACATAATCACTACCATTATGATTGTTGATACTGCCATTATAATTAAATTCTGTCTTTTTTGTGGCGAGCCATTGCCAGTATTATTCCCGTTTCCTGGTGGCGTTTGCTTATCTTTATCAGAATTATCACCTTGATCTTTCGGCAATTGAAATTTATTACTATCCATATATTCAACCATACTTTCTTGATATTTTTATGATTACCTACTTCATTATAGAGATACTAAAATTATAAAGCAACTCATTTATTATGAAAAAAAGATTGATTCTATGAAAGATTTCTAAAAATCGTAGTATTTTTGAAGATTTTACTAGATTTTGTTATGACTTCGTCGTATAATACATTGGTTAAGAGAGTATTATACTAAAATTAAAAATGACGGATAGAAACAGACTTGTTTTTATCCCTATTTGTTTTTTATGCTAGAATAGCGGATTGGAGAAAATTTATGGTTAAATATGTATTTGTCACTGGTGGAGTTGTATCTGGTCTTGGAAAAGGGATTACTGCAGCATCATTAGGTCGATTATTAAAAGCACGTGGTTATAAAGTAACCATGCAAAAATTTGACCCTTATATTAATATTGACCCCGGAACAATGAATCCAATTCAACATGGCGAGGTATTTGTAACGGATGATGGCGCTGAAACCGATCTGGATTTAGGTCATTACGAGCGTTTTATTGATGAAAGTTTAGACAAGAATTCAAATGTCACAACCGGTAAAGTCTATTGGTCTGTTTTACAAAAAGAACGTCGTGGTGATTATGGCGGAGGAACGGTACAGGTTATCCCTCATATTACAAATGAAATTAAGAGTCGTTTTTATAGAAATTACACAGATCAAGATACCAGAATTGCAATTATCGAAGTTGGTGGAACCGTTGGTGATATTGAAAGCCAGCCTTTCCTTGAATCCATCCGACAATTTCAGCATGAAATAGGTCGTGAGAATGCTGTTTTGATCCATGTTACTTTAATCCCTTATTTAAGAGCATCTCAGGAAATGAAAACGAAACCAACCCAAGCTTCTGTTAAAGAACTGCAAGGAATGGGAATTCAACCAGATGTTATTGTATGCCGTAGTGAGTATGCACTCGAACAATCCCTTCGTGACAAAATTGCTCTTTTTTGTAATGTACCAAATAACTGTGTACTTCAAAATCTTGATGTTGAATATCTGTATGAAGCTCCACTTGCAATGGAAAAAGAAAATCTTGCCGGTGTAGTACTAAATTGCTTAAAGCTTGATTGTCCAGAACCTGATTTGGCTGACTGGGAAAACATGGTTAAAGAACTACATACTCAAAAACATGAAGTTACGATTGCGTTGGTTGGAAAATATATCCAGCTCCATGATGCTTATATCAGTGTTGTTGAAGCACTAAAGCACGGAGGAATTTTCAACAACACCACCGTTAATATCAAGTGGGTTGATTCTGAAACAGTTTCAAACTCGAATGTTGATGAAATTCTTGGTGACTGCAATGGAATTCTAGTTCCTGGTGGATTTGGAGATCGAGGCATCGACGGTAAAATTGCAGCTATTGAATATGCTAGAAAAAAACAAATTCCATTCTTAGGACTCTGTCTTGGAATGCAATTAGCAATTGTGGAGTTTGCTCGAAATGTTGTTGGTTTTCACGATGCGCACAGTATCGAATTAAATCCATCAACAACACATCCAGTTATTGCACTTATGCCTGATCAAAATGGAGTAGAAGATATCGGCGGAACATTAAGACTAGGTTCTTATCCATGCGTTCTTCAAAAAGACTCCCTTGCGTATAGATTATATCAAAGCGATACAATTCACGAACGTCATAGACATCGTTACGAAGTAAATAACGATTATCGCACCCCGCTTACCGAAAAGGGAATGAAGCTATCTGGATATTCTCCTGATTTGCGAATCGTCGAGATGTGTGAACTACCAAGTCATCCATTTTTTATTGCTACTCAAGCACATCCTGAGTTAAAAAGTCGTCCAAACAGACCTCATCCTTTATTCAAGGGATTTATTGAAGCAGCCATTGCAAACAAAAACGCTTAAACTTAATACACTTTATGAAAATGGGCCTTCGCAATAGCGAAAGCCCATTTTAGATTACTTATAATTTTGATTAAGTATAGTTTTTACGGTATCTTGTTGCTACAAATCCAATTGCAAGTATTGCAACTGCATAAGCTAGCTGAACTCCAATATATTGATAAATTTGTACCATATCCGTTTCAACGCTTAGATGATCAATCATTCTTCCACCAAGTACATACCAATAAGTAGGCATCATTTTTGAAATGCGTAATATTCCGTCTCCCATTAAATCGATTGGCACAAACACGCCTCCTAAAAAAGAAAATCCAAGTCCAACTACATTGGCAACCATACTAAGTGCCGTTGTATTATGAATAAATTGAGTTACCAAAAATGTCAGCGCTAATGCTATTAGCAAATAGCTAAACATACTAATTGTATACAAAAATCCTTTTTCACTTAGCATTTCTGTTCCAAAATTCAAATAACCCATAATCCATATAATGAAACCAATAACTACCCCTGTTGTAAACATCCCAAGTATAATCTCTACGTTTGTTCTAGCCAGCTTATAGGACGAACAACGTATACGATTACGAACCATATCATTATTGAAAACAAATAGTATTGGTCCAATTCCAACTAAGACAATTACAATTAACACATAGGAAGCATACGTAAAATAATAGTACATTCCTGAATACGTTCCATTTGAATTTTTATCCAATAATGTGACATCTACTTCTTGATCTAAAATATTTACAATCTTGTCGATTGCCTCTTCCTTTGTGGCACCACCTACAATCAATGCCTTTAAGTGCTTCATGTAAGACTGAACCTGCATTTCAATAGTATCCGAATAAATTGTCCCTGGGATTGCAACAACTTCTAATTTTAGTCGGTTTGATGTTTCAAAAGATTCTCCATATCCTTGTGGAATACGAATGATGCAATGAGCATTTCGATTATATAATTCGTCCTGCAACGTTTCTTTTTCATCTTCTTTGATTGTTACAATTTCATGCCGTGAAGCCAAATATTCAGAAATTCCTTCACTAACCTGACTATGATCATAATCAAAGATCGCAACTTTGTATTGCTGCTCCACAAAATCTTGTTTTGCATTTTTTTCCATCTGTGAGGAAACAAAAACTGTTACTAATGAAAAAATTCCCAGGTACATAATGATTTGTATTTTTTGCATGTATAGTATTTTAAAGAACGTTTTATAAACTTGCATATCGATTTCTCCTTATCAACAAAAAGCTAATTGTGCAAAAAATAATTGTTACAACTCCAAGCGACAACATATTTCTTCCATATCGTTCATAATTGTCATATACATTTAAAGAATAGAAGGAATCCACAACAAGCGCTGCAGGATTAATACGATTAATCAGTGGAAACTTGTGCTCAATCGTGTTTCTTACACCCGATGCGCATAAGTCTGCCAATATACTCATCAACATGCTAGCACTAATCAAAACACCAATCTTGACACCTTCGCCAATCTTAGGAATGGATGCCATTGCCATTCCAATTGAAATTCCCATTGCATTTCCTAGGAAAATAATTCCAATTAATGCGAGCCATTTGCTCCCAAAGTCAATTCCCAATATCCCCCACATATACATAAATGTAGTAACACCAATCATAAACTGTACAAATAATGCAGCCGAGAATTCGGATAGTATAACCACCATTTTATGAGTTGGCGCAACACTCCTTCTTTGTCCTAATGCACTGAAATCTGCCTGCAACTTAAGAACTCGATCAAGTCCATTAAACCCTGAGAACAGGCAGCTCATTGCAAGTACTGCATAGAAATAACTCACATATACATTTTGATTTCCATCGCTCGTGCTAATTTCTTTATAATATTGCATATCACTAGCTATTACATCAATTGCATCTTGCACTTTAGATGGATCTTTCTGTATAATTTCATGAATCAGTGTTTCATCTTGAAGGTAATTTTCCAAGAATACTTTTAGAACCGTCTCCTCGTATCCATTTTTTTGAACCTCTAAAGAAATATCATCATTCACATAGATAATTCCAAAAACCTTCTTATCCTTAAGTGCTTGAACTGCTTCCTGTTCACTTGCTATGAGTGGTACCAAAAGTGGTTCATTTCCCTTTGAAAGAGTATCCACAACATCCATAAAGGTTTCGTTCTCAGTGTTTTCTACAATTGCTACATCAACTGCATGAAATACTTCCTGCGACTCGTAAATCTTTCCAAATGCCATAAACATAAATGTTGCAAGTGCAATAGGAAATACTCCTGACCAAAACAATGGCTCCTTGGCTCTCAAAATTGCTTTTAACGAATAGTAAAAATTATGAATAAACATAGTTTTCTCCCTCTTAATCTCTTAACTCTTTGCCAGTAATTTCTAGAAACACATCATTTAGTGTTGGCAACTCAGAATACACTCTTGCAAACGACAAATCTTTTTGAGTCAAGTAGTCCATCACCTGAACCAAATTCCTTTTTCCACCACTAAAGAGAATTTTAAGTAAATTTCGTTCATAGGTTACTTCATATGCATGTGAAAGTTCTTTTAGCTCTTGTAGGTTTTTATCATCAAGACCAATTATTTCTACCGTAACCGTCTCTGTATTCTTAATCATCTTCTTGAGTTCTTCCTTGGTTCCAATCGCAAGGTTTTTACCCTTATCCATAATTGCAATACGCGTACAGATTTGTTCTACTTCTTCCATATAATGAGAGGTGTAGATTATCGTTGCTCCATTTCGATTTAATTCTTCGATTCCTTCTAATATTTTGTTCCTGCTCTGTGGATCAACCGCAACTGTTGGCTCATCAAAAAAGATTAGTTTAGGCTTGTGCGCAACTCCGCAGGCAATATTCAATCTTCTCAGTAGTCCGCCCGATAACTTTTTTGGATAAAACTTTCGAAAATCGGATAAACCAACAAATTCTATTGCTTCTTCAACATGCTGTTTTCGAATTTTCTTATCACGAATATAGAGTCCACAGAAATAATCAATATTATCATAAACGGTTAGCTCATCAAATACCGCTACGTTCTGCATTACAACACCGATATTCTTCTTTAAGTCATAGGAATCTGGGTTCATCTCTTTTCCAAGTACATGGATCTCACCCTTATCAAAACTTAACAATGATAAAATACAATTGATTGTTGTTGTTTTTCCAGAACCATTTGGACCTAACAATCCAAATATCTCCCCTTCTTTAATATCCAAATTGAAATGATCAAGAGCTAGTAACTCCTTATAACGTTTTACTAAGTTTTCTACCTTAACTGCACTATCCATATGAACCTCCTGTGAATCATTGTTTTTGTTTTCTAAGTAAAGTATAGTTCTATATGGATTTAAATAACAGTGAGTGATGTCAGTCTTTCACATGACATTTGTCATAATCGAATTCGTAATGTATAATTTAACTGTATTTTAATGTAACTCAATAAATCGCCTTATTTAAGCACCCCTTAGGAGGGATACAACTTCTATGCAACCGATTATCCATAAGTTTGTGATTATGATTTTATGTTCATTCCTTTCTATTTATAGCATGGATTCCTTTATTCCTATTTGGATTTATTTAATCACAATAGCAATAACCTGCTTTATTACCGGTTTTGAGCAGAAATTATATAAAGATTGTCTATTTATTCTCTACATTATATTGTGCGTTCTAAATCCACTTTTTCTGCTGTTTATTCCTGTGATGATTTATGACCTATTCTATGAGAAAGTCTTCTATTACTTACCCATCTATCTTTTGTATCTATTGCTTGAATTCATATATATTCATAATTTGAATTTAAAATTTCAAGATATGGCATTATTTTTAATCCTCTCATTTGCAAGTTATTTATTACAAAAAAGTTATGCGGAAAATCTCTTGCTAAATGAGCAAATGAGAAAGCTTCGCGATGACAGCACCGAACTAACACTATTACTCGAGCGAAAAAATCATGATCTCTTGGAAAAGCAAGACTATGAAATACACTTAGCAACACTAAAAGAAAGAAACCGTATAGCTAGAGAGATCCATGATAATGTAGGCCATTTGTTAACTAGCTCTATCTTGCAACTAGCTGCATTGAAAATGATTCTTCGAAATAAACAAGTGGATCTTTCCCCCTATGATTCTTTACAAAATACTCTCGATACAGCTATGACTTCCATTCGTGCTAGTGTTCACGACCTACATGATGATACAATACATCTACAGTCTGCAATTGAAGATTTGATAAATGCCTTTCCAGAATATGACATCACTCTAGATTATGATTTTGGAGAAGCAATACCAAAGTCAATCAAATACTCCTTCTTGTCAATCCTTAAAGAATCACTGAATAATATTGCAAAACACAGTAACGCCACAACTGCAACCATTATATTAAGGGAGCATCCTGGCTTTTACCAATTACATATTTATGATAATGGAACAAATATACATTTTTCTTCTGATACAGGGTTGGGCCTAAGTAGTATCGCTGAGCGAGTGAAGAATCTAAATGGTACTCTAAAAATCACAACTGAAAACGGTTTTCGGATTCAAATTTCTGTAATGAAAGGATAGACTATGAAAATTATAATTGTGGATGACGATCAACTCGTTGCCCTATCACTCAAAACAATTTTAGAATCGCAAAAAGAATTTGAGATTATTGCCATCGGAACCGATGGGAAAGAAGCCGTTGATCTTTATGATCAATATCAGCCAGATGTATTACTTATGGACATACAGATGAAGCAAATGAATGGTTTAGAAGCCGGTGAGATTATTCTCAACAAATATCCCAGTGCCAAAATTTTGTTACTGACTACATTCTCAGATGATTCTTACATTATAAGTGCTTTAAAAATCGGAGCTTGTGGTTACTTACTAAAACATGATTACGAAAGTATCGCACCCGCTCTCCTTGCTGTACATAAAGGGCAGCATGTATATGGTGCAGATATTATAACCAAAATTCCAAATCTGATGAATCGTTCGGATACTTGTGACATTCATTCTTTTCATTTAACTGACAAAGAATTCGAAATTATTAAACTAGTTGCGAATGGTAAGAATAACAAAGAAATCTCTGAAGAGTTGTATTTGAGCGAAGGAACTGTAAGAAACTATTTAAGCACTATTCTTGAAAAACTCTGTCTTAGAGACCGAACTCAATTAGCAATTTTCTATTATCAGCAAATAAAAAATGTGTGGTAAAAAACCACACATTTTTTTATTTAATTCTTTTTCTAAAAGATTAATTATAGAGTTGAAATACATTTAAGTCTGCATTTAACTTATCAGAAGCTGAATACAAAGCACTCGTTGCAACTTTTGTCTCCGAAATACTTGCTGCAAGTTCCTCTGTAGATGCTGCCGTTTCCTGCGTTGTAGCTGCATTCTCTTCTGAGAAAGCTGACAAGTTTTCAATCGAACTAAGAACCTGTTCCTTTGCTTCATCTAACATCTGTGTATTGTTTGCAATATTCTCAACACCCTCAATTGTAACTCTAAGTCCATCATTTACGCGATCAAAAACCATTTTGGTTGTTTCAACTTTATCTGCTTGTAATCCGATAATAGCATCCACTGTATTCATGGTCTTAACTGCTTGCTCGGATTCTTCTAATAGGTTCTTAATAATCGCTTCAATCGTTTTAGCTGATTGACTTGATTGTTCTGCAAGATTCTTAATTTGTTCTGCAACTACTGCAAATCCACGTCCACTCTCGCCAGCTCTTGCAGCTTCAATTGATGCGTTCAAAGCCAATAGATTGGTTTCACTTGCAATGGAAGAAATAAGTTCTGTCGCTTTATGAATCTCTTGTGCAGATTCATTAGTCGTATTCGTCTGTTCATAGATAATTGCAATTTGACTTTTAACTTTATGTGAAATGTTTTCCAAATCATCTACAGATTCAACTCCAGCTTGTCCAGCCTTCTTCATCTGATCTGCATTCTTAATCAGACTCTGTACAGCCATTGATGTTTGTTCGATTCCTTCACCCATACGCATAATCGCTTCAGATACATTCTGAGTTTCATTTGCTTGAGCAGTTGCTCCATTTGCCATTTCTGTCATTGAACGTGCTACATCATCCGACGCCGATGTTGTTTGAATTGCCATTCTTTCAAGTCTTTCAGAGGATTCTAATATAACATCTGCAGTATCTCTTGCCTGTGCAATCAAATTCTTTAGCGAGCCGATAATTCCGTTAATACTTGAAGCAAGTGCACCGATTTCATCTGTTCTACTAACATCTTTATCATTCATTGAAACCGTTAAGTTACCGCTTGCTGCTTCCGATAAAACATTCATTGATCTCTGAAGTGCTCCTACAAGGCCCCAAATCATAATTCTCATCACAACGACTGTTGCAATTGATACCAAAACCATAATCACTAAAACGCCTTTTAACATAAGTGATTTTTGTGATGCATCTAAGTTCTTTCCTGCCACTAAAAATATATGAACTAAGATAGCCAATCCAGTAAATACGATTGGGAAAAACGACAACAGCAAAATTTTCATTTTAAGTGTCATATTCATTGCCTTTTTTTCATTCATAATATGCTAGCCTCTTTTCTGTAATATCCTAAAATAGTAAAAGAACTTATACGTCCCTTAATAGGATTATAATACCATGATTTAGCAATAAAGAAAAGTACCTTTTTGGTTAAAAGTAAGTAATTTTTTCGTGTTATTTCAGCTTTTTTGTGCATATTGTCTTAATATTTTCAAATACTTCGTACAGCTGCACAAAATGGCGTTTCTGTGACTAAAGTTCTATATTTCTTTTCTGCTACGTTTGCGCTTTTCATACATTTCACTTGCTGAAGGAGCTTGTTTTTTGTACTTATCGCCCTTGTCTTTTTTCTCGCCCTTATCGTGTTTTTTGTTTTTATAAGGCTTTGAATCCCGATCTCCCCTATAAGGTTTTGAGAACTTATCGCGTTTTTCAAACGAAGAACGATTACCGCCCGGTTTATATGCAGACACTTCAATATCAACTGGTTCATCTCCCATTGATTGCTTTAAGAAAGCTGCTGCAATCTCAATTGCAGTACAATCCTCTTCATCGATTTTCGCTTCAATGATATGAAGGAATTTTTCTAATTGATTATCACGAATAATATCGATCATTTCCAAAAGAATTTTTTCCGATTTTGTTGCTGTAACATCTGCTGCCGTTGGAACCGTTTTTGCCTTCATTTTTGTTTTGCAGGTTCTTTCAATATCTCTTATCTTGAAAATTTCTCTTCCTACGACAAACGTAAATGCGCGACCCTTACGACCTGCACGTCCCGTTCTTCCAATTCTATGAACATAGTACTCAATATCTTGAGGAACATCATAATTAAACACTGCTTCTATGTTGTCTACGTCAATACCTCTAGCCGCTACGTCTGTAGCAATTAGTATTTCTGTTCTACCTTCACGAAATGAACGCATAACACTATCTCTTTGATATTGTGAGAGATCACCGTGTAGTCCTTCTGCAAAATATCCACGTCCTTTTAAGCTTTCGGCTAAATCATCAACCATCTTTTTAGTGTTACAAAAAATCAAGCTCAATTTTGGATTATAATAGTCTATAAGGCGACAGACAACCTCTTCCTTTTGCTTATTGGTTACTTCGTAGTAGTATTGCTTGATGAGTGGAACAGTCAGTTCTTTCTCAGCAACTTTGATAAGCTGTGCATCTCTTTGATAGGTATTTGTAATGTCCAATATTGCCTTTGGCATTGTTGCTGAAAATAACGCTGTTTGGTGATCCGATGGAATTTCCTTTAAAATCGTTTCAATATCTTCCCTAAATCCCATGTTTAACATTTCATCTGCTTCATCCAAAACAACACATGTTATATCACCTAGCTTTAATGTATGTCTTCGCATATGGTCCATAACTCTTCCAGGGGTACCCACAATAATCTGTACTTCTGAACGAAGTGACCTGATTTGTTTATTAATATCTTGCCCTCCGTAAATAGGAAGGACTTTAATTCCATTCAAATATTTCGCAAATTGTCTAATTTCATTTGCAGCCTGAATTGCTAACTCTCTTGTAGGGCATAGTACAATTCCCTGAACTTTTCTATTATTAGGATCCATTCTTTCAATAAGTGGAATCCCAAATGCTGCCGTCTTACCGGTTCCAGTCTGCGCCTGACCAATGATATCCCTTCCCTCAAGCAATACTGGTATTGCCTGTGCTTGGATTGGTGTCATTTCTTCAAACCCCATCTCTTTTACTGCTCTAAGTATTGACGCGCTAATTGTTGAATCTTCGTATCTGATTTGACTCATGTTTCTCCTTTTCTCGTATGAACCCATACAACATAAATTACTTTTTTAAACTACATAATAAAAGCGAGTAACATAGTCACTCGCATAAACTATCCACAAAATATCTTAGTCACAACCTAAACGTGTATCTCTAGTAGAATAATTATAAGGTTTTCTGCGAATTCTAGCAAGATAATTTTTTATTTTCAAGTGAATTCTAGCATTCTAACATAGAATGGAAGTGTTTTTCATACTTTCTTGTTTATTTTTACAGTTTTATCCGCTCTATTTAGAACGATCGTCTTTCTTATAAACACTTACACTCCCACCTTCTACGTAAAAGTTTCCGCACCCATCTTCATCAATCGTAACTCTTTGACCACATTTATTAAGTACATCCATATAGATATCGCCTCTGAATCTCTTCCCAACATACATTCTTTTTTGACCACCAGGCCCATCCGTCATCAGTACAGCTAGTCCTGAAACGGCTTGTTCTCCACCCTCTCTCGTAAATCCGACAATATCCCAATGATCAAAATACTCATGCCTTGGTCCATACGCATAATCTTTTCGCAACCGTATCATTTGCTCAATTTCAGACATCGGCTCTATATTCGGTTGATTAAGTCCACACAAATCTCCCCAAAAGACGCATGGGTAACCGTCTCCCCAAAGCAAAATCAGTGCATACGCAATTGGTCGAAACCAAGTTTCGACATAGGACTCAAGCGCTTGTCCAGGTTGTGTATCGTGATTATCCACAAACGTCACTGCATAAATTGGATTCTCTCTTAACAAAGTACTATCTAGTAGTTTACGCATGTCATAATAACCACCGCCTTTAGACGCCTGATACAAATTTTGGTGGAGTGCAACATCAAATAGACTCATTTTATAATTCGTATTTGCCAAATATTTTTTTAAAGAATCTACTTGAAAGCTCCAATACTCACCAACAGCAAACAATTCTTTTCCTGTCGAATTACGTATTTTGGATAACCATCTGTCATAAAAATAGGAGCTAATATGCTTTACAGCATCTAGACGAAAACCATCTACGCCTGTTGTTTCTAGATACCACGCAATCCAAGAATCTAGCTCCTGTATCACGCAAGGCGTATCCGTACTTACATCCACCCCCATCAAATAATCATAATTTCCATACTGTGAATCCACATCCTGCTCCCAAGTTGTTCCAGCAAACCGAAACAAACCCTTACGCTGATTTTTGGAATCCCAGTCCGCTCCATCAAAATCCTTATGGGACCATTGATAATTCGAGTATTTCCCATTTCTTCCAGGACAAGTGAACTTTGAGTATACTCGGATTTTTTCATTTCCACCAATAATCTGTCCTCTGTTCATCATGTTTTCAGGAATTACTTCTACCTCTTCCTCCTCATCAGCACCCATTCTTTGATTGAGAACAATATCTGCCAGCACATAGATGCCCTGCTTTTGAAGTTCTCGGATTGCCTCCAAATAGCCTTCCTTTGTTCCATATTTTGTAGCAACACTTCCTTTTTGGTCAAACTCACCCAAATCATATAAATCATACACTCCATAGCCTACATCTTGATTTCCCTGTGCACCTTTATAAGCTGGTGGTAACCAAACTGCAGTCACTCCCATTGCACTTAAATCAGCCGCCATATCACGTATGGTTTCCCAGTGTTTTTGATTCCCTTCAAGATACCATTCAAACCCTTGAAACATAGTCCCATTCATATATTTACCAACCCTTCACATACGCCTATTAGTCATTTTGAATCTTCCCCTATTTAATACCAAATAAAAATGCAGTCACTTTAAAACGCTTTAGCACCTCATAGACAAGCAGTGTTACAAGCAATGATCCTAGCGCAATCACTGCATATTGAAGAATTCTGTTACTTGTCATCTTTACAGTAAAAAACGCTATAATTACAAGAGTTGACTGATGAAAATAATACAGTGGAAATGCTGCTTTTGATAAATACCTTGACCATTTATAAGGTTTATTAAAGTATCTGCTAGACATCCCGATCAGAGACAAAATTCCAACAAAAGCAATCACTCTTTGCAAGAGATCATCATACCCTTCACTATATCTTACAACATAGATCAATACCATACGCCCTGCGCTTGCTAAAATAAAGAACGAAAATAACCATACTGCTTTTGATTTAATTCGCTCAATCACTTCTTCTTCACTCAAAACGAAATATCCCACCAAATAGCAGGCCATAAATTCTCCAATACTTTTTCCACCAATATCAAGGACTGCCGTCATAAGATAAATAATAACCCCATAAGGAAGTAGCATCCAGAGCTTGGTTTTGGCAAACACCGACTTCGTACATTTCTTACGATACCAGATAAATAGCGGCAACGTAATCAGCGAAATCACAAGCAAATACAAAATAAACCAAAGATGCCCTGGGGTAAATCCCCCATCTCCTCCAGTTAAATCAGTCCACTTTGTGAAGAAGACAATTAAATGTTCAAAATAATTCCCTTTATAACCAAAATGTACAACATCTGAAATATAACTTTGAACTGGTATAACAAGCGCTACACCTGATAAAAGAGGAATCCCAAGTTTCATAAAGCGTTCCTTGGTATACTCCTTTGAAGATCGAATCTTAAGTGCATAGGCTGTTGATATTCCCGCCAAAACAAACAAACCACTCATCCACCAAGGATAAACACTTCGCACAAAGATACTTGCAATCCTCGAAGCCTTCTGCGTAACATAAAACAACTCCTCCCACTCGTTATAAATCATCGCCGTGTGAAACGGAAATAATAACAAAATGCAAAAAATCCTCAAATGATCTAACCCAAAATTTCTTTCTTGTTTTTCTACTTTCAAATGAACTCCCTCTCTATCATTTAGATAATTGGATCTTTTTGATTAATCTATAGTAATATGCTATCATTATTCATACAATGTTTTACATTATTTTTCAAGAACTACTTTTACTATGTTTCCTTTGATCTGCGTATCGCATTCTAGAAAGGAGCCCTATTTATGAGTATTCGATTTGGATATGCATGTAAATTAGTTGGTGAACCAGATGCCATCATAAGAACATGTTTAAAGAAAAATCTAACAAATGAAGTGGTTGCAAACCTAATACAGCATAATATATCTTCTCTTAGAAATATGATTGAATATAATATCAAACACTCCATTTCACTATTAAGAATCAGCTCGGATTTCATCCCGTTTGCCAGCAGTGCCGATTATCCCTTCGATTGGAAAACATATGTTCAAAAAGAATTAGAAGACCTCGGATCTCTGATTCGAGACAACCACCTACGTGTATCTATGCACCCCGGGCAGTACTGCGTGTTAAATTCACCTCACGAAAATGTTGTGAATGCCTCCCTATTAGACCTTAATTATCACACTGCTGTTCTTGATCTGATGAAACTTGACTTTTCTCACAAAATAATTCTTCATATCGGGGGCGTTTACCAAGACAAACCAGCTTCTATGAATCGATTCATCCATCAATACCATCTTCTTTCACAAACTATCAAAAATCGCTTAGTCCTTGAAAATGATGAGCGTTCATACAGCATCCTCGATGTATACAACATTTCCCAAGCTACCCATGCACCCATCGTATTTGATTTGCTTCATCATGAAATCAACCCTAGTAATGATAAGACAACCTCAGAGTGGCTAAAAGCATGCGCATCCACTTGGGGGTCTTTGGATGGAAATCAGAAAATTCACTATTCCCAACAAGCTGTCGGAAAACGAAAGGGTGCTCATTCTGCTACCATTCACTTAATGCTTCTAGATGATTTGATACAAAACATCCGCAATTCCGATTATTTCATTCAAAACAGTGAACTCGATATTATGCTTGAGGTAAAAGACAAAAACCTATCTGCCAAAAAATGTGTCCTGGCATATTGTACCACCAATCCAATTGAAGTCGTAAAACAATTAGAAATGGAATGGAGCCGATATAAATATCTAGTACTAGAACACTCACAAGCAAACTATTTGGCAATTCGAAAACTGTTGAAAAACAAATCCACTTGTAGTCCTTTTGATTTCTATAAACTCATTGATTTAAGTTTAGCCTCCAAAGTAACTCCTGGTTGTTTTGAAAATGCTGCTCTTCACATCTTTGGATATTTCAAAAATCAGCTTTCAACAAAAGAAAAGGCGTCTATGCTAAAACTTATTGCGATAGCAAAAACAGACTCTCAAAAGCAGCTACTCGCCAAGCGCAAACTATACCAATATGCCACTAAATATAATGAAACGTATCTCTTGCAACAACTCTATTTTTATCTTTTGTAATACCATTTCAAAAATATAGAATCATAATCAGCAAAAAACCTTCAAGCAGATCGCCTGAAGGTTTTTACTTTTCATTCATTTTAACGTTCAATTTTTTACATTCAAAACATTCAAATTATTTCTTCATAGCTGCAATTTGTTTAGCAACTTTTTCTGCAATTGCTGCTTCAACTGCTGCTTTATTTGCTGCTGCAATTGCTGCATTTTTTGCTTTTGCTGCTTCAGCTGCTGCCTTTGTAGCTTCAACTGCTGCTTTTTGTGCTGCTACTTTTGCTAAGTTTGCTGCTTCTACTGCTGCTTTGTTTGCTGCTGCAACTTCTGCTGCTTTTGCCTTTGCTGCTTCAGTTTTTGCTTTTGCTGCTTCTAAAGCTGCTTTTTGTGCTGCTACTTTGGTAGCATTTGCTGATTCTACTGCTGCTTTGTTTGCTGCTTTCACTTCTGCTGCTTTTGCTTTTGCCACTTCTGCATCTGCTTTTGTTTTGTCAATTGCTGCTTTTTGTGCTGCTACTTTTACTGCAACTGCTGCTTCTACAGCTGCTTTGTTTGTTGCTGCAACTTCTGCTGCTTTTGCTTTTGCTGCTTCTGCTTTTGCTTTTGTAGCTTCAATAGCTGCCTTTTGTGCTGCTACTTTTGCTGAGTTTGCTGCTTCAACTGCAACTTTGTTTGCTTCTGCTACTGCTGCATTATGAGCTTTTGCTGCTTCTGCTGCTGCTTTTGTAGCTTCTACTGCTGCTTTTTGTGCAGAAACTTTTGTTAAGTTCGCTGCCTCAACTGCTGCTTTATTATCCGCAGCAACTTTGATTGCTTTTGCTTTTGCTTCAGCTTGTTTTGCATTTGTAGCTTCTACTGCTGCTTTTTGAGCCGCTACTTTTGCTGCATTTGCTGATTCAATTAATGCTTTTACATCTGTTGCCTTTGCAACTGCTGCTGCTTTCGCTGCTTCTGCTTTTGCTTTTGTAGCCTCGATTGCTGCTTTTTGTGCTCCAACCTTTGCAGCGATTGCTGCTTCTACTGCTGCTTTGTTGTCGTCAGCAATTTTTTGGTTGTGTGCTTTTTGTTCTTCCTGTAATTTGGCAATACTCGTATTGGTAGCCGCCATTACTGGAGTTGTAAGTGTTAAACTCGCCACAATTGCCAAGCTTAACATAGTTGATGCTTTTCTAAAATTCCTTTTCATTTCAATTCCCTCCTCTAGTGTTCCTATCCCTTTACATGAATGTAATAAAATTGAAAATATATATAGACTTTTCTATACTAATAATACATTAACATAATTCAAAATAAAATGCAATTTCACATGTTATTGATTTGACATTTTTTTTCAAAATCTATATATTTAATGTAGGAAGAAAGTCACAAACTACAATTTCCATTCATTTTATCAGTCACCATCTGAAAGGAGGGCGTTATGGGTCAGCTATTACTCACAAATTGTATGCCCGGAATGCAGCTTAGCCAGCCAATTTACCACCCTGAAACCGGCAAATTGTTGCTAAATAGTGGAACAATTATTAACAACTCCATTATTAAGCGTCTTTCATCACTCAATATTTTATCCGTAGAGATTGCGGATATTTATTCCCTCTATATTACGCCCATCCAGCAAATGGAAACGTATCTGACTCAATTATATTTAGATACTCTTAAGAAATATACTTCTGATCGTTTAGAAGGAAATATGAGTGATCAAATGATTGAAATTTCCAAAAACATTAAGAAATAAATCACTCACATTTGTTTGCAAGAGAAGACTCTTGATTATTGTGTCCAGCTTAACATAACTCCCTGTATTCATTTTCTAGAAAAAGCGGTTGTTACTTCTATCTTTTCCGGTCTTGTAGCAAGTGTTATGAATCTTCGTGCTCAAGAAATCTATGACATTATGATTGGTGGACTACTCCATGACATCGGATGCTTAGAGATGCCTTTCCTATTAGAAAAGGAAGATCTCGAAGGACAACAAGCTCTGTTATGGAAGGAACACCCTACATATGGATACTATTTTGCAATCCAAAATGATTTTTCCAGACCTATTGCTGAAATCGTACAGGGACACCACGAGAAATGGGACGGCAGCGGATATCCAAAAGGGTTGGCCAAAGAAGAAATTCCAATAGGCTGTAGAATTGTTGGTCTTTGTCAATTACTCGCTGAATATATTGTAATCAAAAGACTAAAACCCTATGAAGCATTGGAGATTGCATATGGAACAAGTGGTGTTTATTTTGACAAAGCAGTTGTCGATGCTTTTGTGAATAACATTTCGCTTTACCCAATGGGTGCTCTTGTCAGATTATCTAACGATGAGGTGGGTATTGTTACAAATATTCGCAAGAATAAAGGACCTAGACCCCTTGTAAATGTTTTCTTTAATCGTTTCGGAAAACCCCTATCTTCTCCTAAGTTGGTAGATCTCGGGGAAGAACGAACCTTATTCATAAAAGAAATTTTGTCCTAACACAAACGTGCGCCGCAAGGCGCACTACACCTTCTCTGCATTTATATTTTCTACAATTACATTAAATGTGAATTTTGATCCTACTCCAATTCTACTCTCCACATCAATATCTCCACCCATTAAACGTACTAGTTCTTTCGAGATTGCAAGTCCTAATCCTGTTCCACCATAGACTCTTGTTGTCGAATTATCCGCTTGTGTAAAAGGCTTGAATAATTGTTCTAACACCTCTTCTCGAATACCAATCCCCGAATCTTCTACCGTAAAAATCAGGCTACTTTCCTGTTCATTTAAGTTCTCTTGACACAATGAAACAACGATTACACCTTGCTTTGTAAATTTAAGTGAGTTACTTAACAAATTGCCCAGCACTTGTACAATCCTTATAGGATCTCCTACTACTTCTAGCGAGACAAAAGGATCTATTTTGATTTGGACTTCAAGTTTTTTCTCATATGCTTTTGGAATAATTAGCGCAACCGCTTCTTCAATCACTTTCACAGGATTAAAGGATGTCTTTTCAACATTCATTTTACCTGCTTCAATCCTTGAAAAATCTAATATATCGCTTACCAATCCCGTTAAATGCTCTGCTGCTTTTTTTGCTTCTTTAATATAGTCCCTTTGTACACTACTTAGATCCGTTCTTTGAAGAAGATCTAAAAATCCAATAATCCCATTAATCGGTGTTCGAATTTCATGGGACATATTTGCCAAAAACTGACTTTTCATAACACTTGCTGATTCTGCCTCTATTTTTGCTTTTTGTAGATCTTCTTGAACAATTGTTCTCTCAATTGCTTTCTCTAATGCGCTTGCAAAGGCACTTAGTGAAGATAGCTCTCCTTTTGTAAATATCCGTTCATATTTACATTCATCAAAACCTATGAACCCCCAAAAAATATGATTTACAAATACCGGAAACACTGCAACTGTCAAAATACTCTGGGTTTCAAGCAATTCTCTAACCGTTTCATCTTTGACACATCTAACAATTTCAGAAAAAACAGTTCCTTCCATCAATGGCTTAATAAATCCGCTGATTTCAACAAAGGGGATTTTCATTAGCTGCGGATTATCTAGTTGAGAACTGCTTGTTCCCCTGTTCCACTCGGCAATTTGTGATGTAAACCCTTCATTTTCTTCGTTATATTCATTTCAAAATAAGTATACCCGATCAACATCTGCTGCCTGTCCTAAACTTTCAAAACAATCATCAATTGCCAACGCATAATTATCTTTACTCAACAATTGTTTAATGGCATATGCCAGTGCAGTCAAAAGTCTTTCTTTCCTAAGTAAATTATCTTCATACTCTTTTTGCTCGGTAATATCAACTACCAACGAAAGAATGGAAGATTCTTTATTGTATGTAATGGGAATGGATTTTACTAACACATTCTTGATTATGCCCTTCTTTGTGATAAACTCGGCTTCAAAGCTACTGGCTATTTCAGCATTTGGTCTTTCTCGAAGCATTCGCATAATTTCAAGTCTAGATTTGGGTGTGAAAAAGCTTAATGCGTCCTTATTAATAACTTCCTCATCCACATATCCCATTCCGCCTCTTCCAGCTTCATTAATAAAAACGATTTTCCCTCTTTGTTGAATAATTACTACTTCTGGAGTATTTTGAAGAATCGCAGCATATCGCTCTTCACTTTCATGCAATAGCTGTTCCATCCGAAGTCGTTCACTCACATCTTCAAAACATGCAATTGCACCCATACTCTCTTCATTTTGACCTCGGATCAAGTCGATGTTTTTTGAAATTGTTTTTGTGGCCCCTGATTTCGTAGTAATGTTGCATTTTTGGCCCATCATCGGCTTATGCATTCCAAGTCCCTCTAAATCACAAAGGCCAGTACATTCTTCAAAAATAAAATTTTGGCATTTTTTCCCTAACACCTCTTCTTTGGAATATCCAGTGATTTGCTCCGCCATCACATTCCAACTTGTTATCTTACACTCTAAATCTACTGTGAGCATTGCACAAGGTACTGCATCAATTAGTTTTTGAGCAAACTCTGACAAATTATCATTCATGTATTTTCCATGCTTAACTTTCATATCATTTACCATATTATATCCCCCAACTAATATTGGGTAGTGTCAAAACTACTACCGATTTTTTATTTCTAAATCCTTTATTTTCAAGGAATTCTCACCCTTTTTATACAAAAAAGTGATTACCCCCTAAATATCTAGTATAATTGAATCACCACAAACCAA